>Ga0187785_10000036_pt1 | contig 48336 bp, 54 predicted proteins | sample 0815_BV2_4_20_MG_FD_132466 | JGI IMG/M metagenome (GOLD analysis project Ga0187785, IMG submission 132466) | Tropical peat soil microbial communities from peatlands in Department of Meta, Colombia - 0815_BV2_4_20_MG | ecosystem: Environmental > Terrestrial > Soil > Wetlands > Peat | place...
GAGGAGGTGCTCGAGCTCGCCGACGAACTCGACCTCCACGAGCTCGCGGTCGAAGACGTCCTCGGGAGCCACCAACGCCCCAAGCTCGATCGGTACGACACCCACCTGTTCCTTTCCTGCCACGCGGTCGAGCTGGACGAACAGGCTGCCGAGCTCGTGGACATCGAGGTCGACGCGTTCGTGAGCCAGCGCTGGCTCGTCACGGTCCGCGCGAACGATCGGTTCCCGATCGAGCCGGTGCTCGCACGCTGGGATCGTTCGCCGAACCTGCTGCGGTTCGGCGTCGGGTACCTCCTGTACGGGCTGCTCGACGTCCTCGTCGACGGCTACTTCGACACGGTCGAACGGTTCGACACCTACTACGACGACGTCAGCGACGGGATCTTCGACGACAAGCCGCTGGATCCCTCGCAGCAGCGGCACGGGTTCGAGATGCGCCGCGCGCTCGTGCGGTTCCACCGGCTCGTGCTCGCGACCCGCGAGGCGATCGGCGCGTTGATGCGCCGCGATCAGGACACCGTGCCGGACGAGCTCTATCCCTACTACCAGGACGTCTACGACCACATCCTGCGGATCAGCGAGTCCACGGACTCGCTGCGGGACCTGGTCACGACGATCGTGGAGACGAACCTGAGCCTGCGCGACTATCGCCAGAACCTGATCGTGAAGAAGGTCAGCGGCTGGGCGGCGATCATCGCCGTGCCCGCGCTGATCACCGGCTATTACGGCATGAACGTCCCGTATCCGGGGATCGGGCGCACCGCCGGCTTCTGGGCCTCACTCGTCCTGCTGATCGGCGGCACGGTGGGGCTCTACCTGTACTTCCGTAAGCACGACTGGCTCTAGCGCCTCATCGGTCGGCGCGGCCGACCAGGACGTTCCACACGTCGGTGAGGACGAGCCGGTCCACCCGCTGCCACGAGGCCTTCGGCCCCGGCCGATCGTGCGGCACGCGGACCCGCAGCGCGCCCGGGCGGATCGCGATCTCGAGCGGAGAGGGGAAGTCGATCGCCTCGCCGTCGACGCCCGCACGGACCGTGCCGTCGGCCGAGCCCACCCGCAGCCGCGGGCCGGTCCAGTGGCGGTACGCGGCAGCGCGCCGCGTGCTGCCGGTCGCCGCGGCCGCGACCAGCGCCCGGAGCTCCGCCGGATCTCGGTAGGCCACCACGTCGATCCCCAGCAGCCCGGTGTCCAGCCGCGGTCGCGTTCCCGCCGGCGCGGGGTCCTCGGGCGCCGCGTACGGGTTGTTCGCGACCTGGACCAGCTGCGGGTCCTCGATCGCCGGCTGGCCGTCGGCCTCCACCGTCAGGCCCGAGCGGGCGTTCGGATCGGCCACCTCGGGGAGCGCCGCCATCACGGTCGTGAACTTCGCGTCGCGATACTCGGGGCGTGCCACGATCTCCGCGTACGCGCCGAGCGAGACGTTGTTCACGAACGGCCGGCCCCCGACCTCGCCGAGGTCGATCCGGATCTCCTCCCCCTGCGCGCCGAGGGCATCGAGCGCGAGCGAGGGATCCTCCCGGTCCAGCCCCAGGTCCAGCGCGAAGTGGTTCCGGGTCCCTGCGGGGATGCACAGGACCGGCAGGTCGTGCTCGGCCGCGACCTGGGCGACGAGCGCCTGGGTCCCGTCGCCGCCGGCGGCGCCCAACAGGTCGGCCCCGTCGGCCACCGCCTGCCGCAGCACCGCCACGGCATCCACGCCGCCCTCGAGGTAGACGACCTCCGCGCCCATCGCCTCCGCCTTCCCGTCCAGGTCGAAGGACCGCACCTTGCCGCCGCCCGACTTCGGGTTCATCAGGAAGAAGGGCTTCGACGGCGGCGGCGTGCGTGCGACCGGGGGGCGGTACGGCTCCGGGCGGAGCGCCAGCAGGGACAGGATCGTGGTCAGAACGCCGCCGACCAGGACCGCGAGGACCGCGCCCACGGCGTCGCCCGCGACCACCAGGACGACCAAGCCCACCATCCCCGCCGACGCGAGCGCCACGCCGAACACGCGCCGCCCACCCCTGGAGGTCGCGATCAGGGTCGCGCCCTCGAAGACCGCGAGCACGGCCAGGAACGACCCCCCCACGACGCCGAGGTTCCGCAGGACCCCGAGCACCGCGAACACGACCGTCGCGGCCGCGGCGAGCAGGGCGGCGAGCGCCGCGAGCCTCCGGCCGGTCGACGCGCTCCGTTCGCCCGAGCCCGCCACGCCGCCTACCGCTTCGCCGGGAGCGACGCCGCGTACGCGACGCCGCGCTCGACCCACGGCGCCAGTTGCCGCTTCGTCCGGACGTGCTCGGCGTCGACACGGAGCCACCCCGCCATCGATCGCCCGCGCATCTCCATCGGCTGCGCGTGGGTCTTGGCGCCGAGCGCGTCGGACACGTCGGGATCGACGCGGACGAGCACCCCGCCCTGACCGCTCGCGGCGACCGCCATGTTCCCGCCGATCAAGAACGCGAGCCCGCCGAACATCCGCTGCTCGCGGAGGTCGCGGCGAGCGCCGATCAGCTCGCGGATCCGGCCGGCGAGGTCCTCGTCGTAGGCCATCGCCGGATGTTCTCATGGTCCTCGGAGGCGGCGCTCGTCGGCGGTCTGCGACGATGCCCCCGTGGTGTCGATCGATCACCGGGAGCGGCTCCGGCGCACGGCGCTGGGCTTGGAGTACGCCACGATCGCGTGGAACGTCGGCGAGGCGTTCTTCACGATCGGGCTCGGCATCGCGGTGCGCGGTCGCTCGCCCTGATCGGGTTCGGCACCGACTCGGTGATCGAGGTCTTCGCATCCTCGGTGGTGATCTGGTACATCCGCCCGCACCCGCAGGGAGACCGGCCGGAGCGCACGCGACGGGCGCTGCGCCGCGTGGCGGCGGCGTTCGCCGGGCTCGCGGTCGTGCTGGCCGCGGCGTCGCTCCACGACCTCGTGACGGGCCGCCGGGCGGGTCACTCGGTCGCGGGCATCGTCTACCTGGCGATCACCGCGTGCGTGATGTTCGGGTTGGCGATGTGGAAGCGGGGGATCGCGCGAGAGCTCGGCTCGGCGCCGCTGGCCTCGGAAGCGACGCTGACGTTCCTGGACGGGATCCTGTCGGTGCTGACGCTGAGCGGGCTCGCGCTGAACGCGCTGTTCGGCTGGTGGTGGGCCGACCCGAGCGCGGCGCTGTTCGTGGCGATCGCCGCGCTGCGGGAGGCGCGGGAGAACCTCGTGGACGCGCGCGCCGCCGACCCCGCGACCGAGCCGCCGGCCGCGCCCCTGTAGGGTCCCGGCCATGCAGGACCATTTCGACGAACCTATCGCCGCGACCTACGACGCGTCCTCCCCCGAGATGTTCGCGGCCTCGGTCGTCGACCCCGCGGTCGACGTCTTGGCGGAGCTCGCCGGCGACGGGCGCGCGCTCGAGTTCGGCGTCGGCACGGGACGGATCGCGCTGCCGCTCGCGGCGCGCGGCGTGCCGGTGTACGGGATCGACCTCTCGGAGGCGATGCTGGCTCGCCTCCGAGCGAAGCCCGGCGCCCACGCCGTCGGCACGACCGCGGGCGACTTCGCCACCACGACGGTCGAGGGCACGTTCGCGGTGGTCTACCTGGTCTTCAACACGATCATGAACCTGACGTCGCAGGAGGAACAGGTCGCCTGTTTCCGCAACGCCGCCCGGCACCTCGAGCCCGGCGGCCGCTTCGTGATCGAGGTGATGGTCCCGGAGCTGCGCCGCCTCACACCGGGCGACGACGTGGTCGCGTTCCACGTCGGCGAGGACCACTGGGGGTTCGACGAGTACGACACGGTGCGCCAGGGATTGGTCTCGCATCATTTCGCGGTGGTCGGCGACCGGATCGAGAAGCACGCCGTCCCGTTCCGCTACGTGTGGCCTGCCGAGCTCGACCTGATGGCGGCGCTCGCCGGCATGCGCCTGCGCGAGCGGTGGAGCGGCTGGGACCGGGCGCCGTTCACCGCGGCGAGCCGGAACCACATCTCGATCTGGGAACTGCCGCCGGCCTGATCGTGCGGGCTAGCCGGACTCCGGCGTTCCCCGGACGATCCGCTGCTGGTTCTCGCGCCGCACCCGGTGGATCGTGCGCAGCACGTCTTCGGGATCGGGGATCGCGCGGAACTCCTGCCGCCCGGCCGTCGACGCCGAGCGGATCACGAGGGTACCGGCGCCGATCGCTCGCCCCACGATCGACCGCCGCATCTCGACGTCGTTGATCGCCTCGAGCGGGATATCGATCGAGCGCGTCGAGATCCACCCCGCGCGCTGCACGATCCGGCGCGTCGTCACCGCGAACCGGGTATGCAGCCACCCATAGGAGGCGCCGGATCGGCCCGGCGATCAGGAGCACGACCAGGAGGAGGACGACGATCCAGGTCCAGGACCGGACGTGCGTGAGGAGCCAGGCCGCCGCGACCACCTCGAGGAGAGCGACGACGGCCGCCCAGGTCAGGGCGATCCAGTGGGGCCGGAGGTCCAGGATCAGGACCTCGTCCTGGGCGAGCAGCCGCTCCGGGAAGGCGTTCACACGACCGACGCTACCGCCTGCTCATCCCGGCGCGCCGCAGGTCGTCTCGCCGAGCGAGGCGCACGCGAGCGCGGTCACCTCGTCGGCGGCCAACGCGCGGTCGAACAGCCGGACCCGCGCGACGGCGCCGCCCGAGTACTCGCGGCGGGTGCGGAGGTCGTCCATGAACAACCGCAGGACGTTGCCGTGCACGAGCGCGAGCCCGTTGCGGTCCTCGAACGCGAACCGACGGATCCCGTCGAGGTATCCGACGACCGCGCCGTTGCGGTCCCGCGTCAGGACCACGTGTGCGTAGAAGTCCTGCCGCATCCCGGCCGGCCTCCCCGTGACCTTCGGGAACAGGTTCAAGCAGCCGTCGAGGTCGTACAGCCCGGCGTCGCGCGTGCCGCCGTCGAAGTCCACGAGCTTGCGGAACCCACCGACCTGCTCCAGTCGGAAGAGGAGCTCGATCGTGTACGGACCGCGGCGGAGCGCCCTGGGGACCGGGCTGATCGACAGCCCCGCGCCGCCGTCGAACCGCAGGACCGTGCGGCGTTCCCCGCCGACCACCTCGGAGGTGAACCCGCCGGTGCCGCCCGCCTGCACCAGCGTCGGCGCATCGCCGACCGAGCTCCGCAGCGAGTCCTGGAACCGGTAATCGGCGATCAGATCGGCCGAGACCGACCATCCCGGCGCGAGCTGCGAGCTCGGCGGCGGCGGGATCGTCGAGGGCAGGCAGGACTCCGGTCCGGCGTTGGGGTCGCCCACGCTCTCCGTCGGCGCGGTCCGGGACGCCGACGGAGCCGTCGCCGACCGCGACGACGCCGACGGCGAGGCCGCCTCCGCTCCCTCGGGCCGCCCGGGTCCCAGCGCGATCACGCCGACACCGGCTCCCAGCATCGCGATCACGCCGACCACCGCGGCGGCGGTCCATCGCGGCCGTGCCGATGACCGGGCCGGGGCGACGACCGGTTCGCGATCGCTCGGAACGTCCAGCAGACGCGGCTGATCGGGCGTCGGAGCGGGATCGGGGGCCGCCACGGGAGGCCGGAGCGTGGGCGCCTCCAACCGGTAGAGCGGGGCGCCGCACTCCGGGCAGGACGCGCCCTCCCCGGGACCGGTCCAGTCGCATCGCAGGCAGAACCGTTCGCTCATCAGCCGGCGCGCCTACGGGAGGCGGAACGCGTCGATCAGGTCGAGCTCGCCCGGCGAGTGCCCGCGGTCGGTCAGGAACCGCGCGACCTCGCTCCGATGCTGGGTCCCGTGGTTCACGACGTGCGCCACGATCATCCATCGCGGCACGGTGTCGGTCTCGTCCTCGGGATCGAGCCGCATCGGCTCGGCGAGCGCCGCAGCGCCCAGTCCCTCGACGTAGGTCCGGAGCCTCGCGTCCTCCTCGCGGGAGAACGCGTGCATCTGGGCGAGGTCCTCGAGCGGGAAGAACTCCCACGCGTAGGCCTGTCCCACGTCGTGGCCGGTACAGAACTCGCGCCAGCTCCAGTCGACGTCGACCAGATGGCGGAGCGTCTGCACGACCGTGCCGTGATCCAGCGGCGCCGGCCCGCGGAACTCCTCGTCGCTCAGCGCGGCCGCCGTGGTCATGATCCGGTCGTTCGCCCAGGCGTGGAACCGCACGAACGGCAGCAAGGTCTCGGCGTCCATGGTCCCGTTGTACCGCGGCCGATAGCATCCGGCCACCCCGATCGATCGGAGGACCCGGTGGCTCAGCAGATGCTCAACGAGCGGACCTTCTCCCCGCAGTCGGTCGCGGCCGTGACGCGGGACCGACCGACCGGCCGTTCGATGACCGTCGGCGGCACGGTCCTGAAGACGCTCGTGCTGCTCATCGTGACGTGCGCGTTCGCCGTGGTCGGCTGGGACCACGCCGCGCGCGTGATCAAGACGACCTCCGGTCCGGCGTGGCTGCTCGGCTTCTTCCTGCTGATCGCGCTGTCGTTCCTGGCGATCGCGAACCCGCGGATCGCACCGATCGGCGGGCTCGTCTACGCGGTGCTGATGGGCCTGTGGATCGGCGCGATCTCGCAGGTGTACGAGGTCGCGTACGACGGGATCGTCGCGCAGGCGCTGCTCGCCACGCTCGCCGTCGTCTTCGTGTGCCTGCTGCTGTACGCGTTCCGGATCGTGAAGGTCACGCCGCGCTTCGCCCTCGTGGTGATCGCGGCCACGCTCGGGATCGGCGTCCTGTACCTGACGGCGTGGATCCTCAGCATCTTCGGGACCAGCCTGCGGTTCTGGACCGACCCGACGCCCGCCGGGATCGCGATCAGCGTCGCGATCTGCATCGTCGCGGCGCTGAACCTGTTCCTGGACTTCGCGTTCGTCGACCAGGGGGTCGCCGCCGGCGCGCCGGCGTCGATGGGGTGGTACTCGGCCTGGGGCTTGCTCGCGACGGTGGTGTGGCTCTACCTCGAGGTGCTCTACCTGTTGGCCCGGCTCAACCGGTAGCTCGGCTCAGGCCGGTGCCGGACGGTGGCCCAGGCTCCGGCGGCGGATCCGCGGCTCCGGCGCGTCGAGCAGCTCGGGCGCCGGCCCGGCCGTGCGCGCGATCCGCTCGCCGTAGCGCCGCGACAGCGGCCCGGCGCTCAGCCCGTGGGCCAGCACCGACAGCGCGATCGTCCACGTCGCCACCTGCACGATCGTGTCGGCGGCGACGCCGTGCTCGTGCAGGGTCTGGATCGCGAGGATCGTGAACACGACCGAGGCGAGCCCCCGCGGGCCGAACCATCCGGCGAACGCCACCGTCTGAGGCTGCAGCCCGAGGCCCGCCCAGGCGAGCGCGACCGGAACGATCCGCACCACGGTCAGGCTGAGCACCGCGTAGGCGATCGGCGCCGCCTCGAGGTGGCCGGTGAGCACCGGCCCCGCGAGCAGCGCGCCGAAGATCGCCCAGACGCCGAACGACAGGAACAGCCCGAGCGTCTCGGTGAACTCGACCGCCGCGTGCGTCCGTGCCTCCGTGCGTCCGCCCGTGGTCGCGCCGAACAGGAGGCCGGCCGCGAACGCCGCCACGAACCCGTTGCCGTCGATCGCGATCGCGCCTCCGTACGCCAGGAGCGCCAGCGCCAGGATCGCCACCTGCTCCGAGACGTGCGAGGTCCATCCGCGTCGCCGGGCCGCGGCGAACGCCGAGCCCCCGAGGCCGCCCACGACGATCGCGGCGACGACGGCGAAGGCGATCTGTTCGGTCGCGTGCAGCAGCCACGACGCCGGCGCCACGCCCTCCTCGGAGGCGAGCAGCGCGAGGAACAACGTCAGGACCGGCGTCACGAGCCCGTCGTTCAGCCCGCTCTCCACGTTCAACGCGCGGCGGATCCGCACCGGCACCGCCGGGTTCGTGAAGACCGCCAGGCCGAGCGCGGCGTCGGTCGGCGCCAGGATCGTCGCGATCACCGCGGCCGACGCCCATCCGTCGCCGGCGAACAGGAGACGGGCGACGAGCGTCCCGGCCGCGATCGTGAGCGGCAGCCCGATCAGGAGCAGCCGCGTGGGGAGCCGCACGTCGCCCTCGACGTCGCGGAGGCGAACCGTCGAGGCGTCGGCGAACAGCAAGAGCGCCAGCGTGATCTCGGTGCCGGTCAGCGCGACCTCGTCGCCGATCCGGAACGGCAGGACGTTCAGGACGCTGGGGCCGAGCAGGAAACCGGCGAGCGCGAAGACCATGGGAGCGGTGATCGACCATCGGTCCAGGCGCGACGCCACGAGGGCGTAGACCACGAACACCGCCGCCAGGATCGCGAGGCCGTCCACGGGTGGCTCGTCCGGGAGCCGCGGCTCAGCCGCGCTGGTCGGTCATCGGGCGCAGCCTACCCATCCCCGCGCCGTCGGTAGGCTCACCGGGCGAGGAAGGAGCTCGGATGATGCGGAGGCTGCTCGTGAGCCAGTTCATGACCCTCGACGGCGTGGTGCAGGCGCCCGGCGGTCCCACCGAGGACGACAGCGGGGGGTTCGCGTTCGGCGGCTGGTCGTTCCCGCACTGGGACGACCGGATGGACCAGGCGATGAGCGCGACGATGGGCCACCCGTTCGACCTCCTCCTCGGCCGCCGCACGTACGACATCTTCGCGGCGTTCTGGCCGGGCGCGCCCGAGGAGGCCGGCGGGAAGCCCTTGAACGACGCCACGAAGTACGTCGCCTCGCGCGGACGGCCGGAGCTGACCTGGGAACGATCGGTCCTGCTCGAGGGGGACGTGGCCGAGGCGGTCGCCGAACTGAAGCGGGGCGAGGGTCCCGAGCTGCAGGTCCACGGCAGCGGCGACCTGATCCAGACGCTGCTGCGTGCGGGGCTGATCGACGAGTTCCGCCTGTGGACGTTCCCCGTGGTGCTCGGTTCGGGGAAGCGCCTGTTCGCGGATGGGACGATCCCATCCCAGCTGAAGCTGACCGAGAGCGCCGTGTCGACGACGGGCGTCGTGCTGGGGACCTACGTCCCGGCCGGTGCGGTCACCACCGGGTCGTTCGCGCCGGAGTGACCACCGATCGTTCGCGCGACCGGCGGTATCGTCGCGACATGGCGTACCTCGTGGCGATCCTGGCCGGGTTCGCGTTCGGCGCCGGGGACCAGTACCTCGGCACGCTCGCGGCGGGCTCGGTGCTCGGCACGTGGAGCTGGACCGTCAGCGGGATGTCGGCGCCGTGGCTGATCCTGCCGTTCGTCGCCGGCACCACGCAGCGGAGGCCTCGTCGCGCCGCCGCGATCGGTCTGCTCGTCACGTTCTCCGCGCTCGCCGGGTACTTCGCGATGTCGAACAGCCCGATGGAGAGCATCCCGCTCGCCGGGTTCTGGAACGGCGTCACGTGCATGGTCACGAGCACGCCGAACCCCGAGTGGATCGTCGCCGGCGCGATCACGGGTCCGCTGCTCGGGGTCCTGGGGCAACGGTGGCGCGTCGCCCGCTCGTGGATCGGGCCGGCGATCATCACCGCGTCGCTCTGCCTGGAGCCGGTGGCCCGCGCAGCGGTTGGCTCCCTGTCGAGCCACCCCGGCGTGTGGGCGACCGAGGTCGCGATCGGGCTCGCGTCCGGCATCGCGTTCCTGTGGATCATCGTCCGTGCCCGGGCGTCGGGCGACGGGCTCAGCCCTCCCAGCTGACGACGGCCGGTCCCTCCGACAACGGGAACGCGAGCGCCTCCGCCTCGATCGCGGCGCGCGAGGCGCGCGACACCTTCCGCCAGAGCTGGACCGACATCGCGGTGTGCGCACGACGCCAGATCCCGACGATCTCCCCGTTCACCAGCACCGCGCCGGGCCACACGCGGGGGGTCCACAGCTCGCCGCGGCGCCGCGCGTCGGGAACCAGGAGCTCGCGCTCGACGCCGTGGAACAACCAGTAGGCGTCGCCGCTCGGGAGCAGCCGCGCGGGCGCCGCCGGGCCGGGCGCCGCCCGCGCGAGCGCTTCGTCCGACGCGAGCATCCACGCCTCCCCGATCGGCGTGCGCACCGGGATCCCGAGCTCGCCGAACGCCTCGGCGGCCTTCGTCGGCGGGATCCCCGCCCATCGCGCGAACGCTCCCGGCGTCGCCGGCCCGTAGACGTGCAGGTAGCGGCGCGTCAGCTCCCGACGGGCGTCGTCCACGCCCATCGCCGGAGCCGGCACGGTCCAGATCAACGGCGCCCGAGCACCCTCCCACTTGATCAGGATCCGGCCCGTCGCGGCGCCGTACCGGAGGCTGTTCGGATGCACGCCCATCCCGTGCCCGGCTTTCGCGTACGTCATCGTGCGTCCGGCCAGGAACGTGTCGAGGCGCTCGGCCGTGTCCTCCGCCTTGGTCCGGCCCTTCGCGTCGTGCGGCATCGCTCCGAGCGTGAAGACCGCCAGGTCCGTCGCCGGGACGACGAAGACGCCGTAGCGGGGGCCCCAGATCTGCACGAGCGAGGGATCGTCCAGCACGTCGGGGCGGACGCCGGCCACGCGCGCGGCGATGGACAGGACCGCCGCCCGCGGCATGCTGTCCTGCAGCCCGCACCACGCGGCTCGCCGCAGCGAACGCCGCCCGCGCGGGAGGCGTTCGTCCAGGGTCCCGGCCCGCTGCCGGAACGCGAGGATCTGCTTCCGCGAGAGCGTGAGCCGCGCCGTCACGGGGGCGAAGCCTAGACCGCCGCCCTGACGGCCGTCGGTGGCCGCCCCTAGGCTCCGGGTGTGACCACCCCCGTCCACCGGCTCACGCAGATCGACGCGCGCCGGATCGCGGTGCGGGCGCAGTGGCTCGACGCGGACCGCCCGACCGACCTCCTCGAGGTCGTCCGGCGCCTGACGTTCCTGCAGCTCGATCCGATCGCCGCGGTCGCACCGAGCGCCGACCTCGTGGCGTGGTCACGGCTGGGCGGCTCGTACGCCCCCGCCCGGTTGCGGCACGCGCTCGAGACCCGCGAGCTGATCGAGCTGCAGGCGCTGCTCCGCCCCGCCGAGGATCTCGCGCTGTACCGCGCCGACATGGCGGACTGGCCCGGGCGCGGCACGCTCCGCCCCTGGCAGGTGGAGATCCGCGGCTGGGTCGAGGCGAACGACGCGTCCCGCAGGGACATCCTGCGGCGGCTGAAGCGCTCGGGGCCGGTTCCGATGCGTGAACTGCCGGACACGACCGCGGTGCCGTGGACGTCCACCGGATGGACGCACGAACGCAACGTCGAGAAGCTGCTCGGCTACATGGTCGCCCGCGGCGAGGTCGCGGTCGCCGGCCGGCAGGGCCGCGAGCGTCTGTGGGACCTCGCGGCGCGGATCTATCCGGACGACCCGGCGGTGCCGGCCGAGGACGCCGCGCGGATCCGCGACGAACGCCGGCTCCGGGCGCTCGGCATCGCGCCATCCCGCGCGCCGCAGGCGCCGGTCGAGTCCTGGGACGTCGGCGAGGCCGGCGACCCGGCGGTGGTCGAGGGCGTGAAGGGCACCTGGCGTGTGGATCCCTCGCTGCTCGGCGGAACCTTCCGCGGCCGGACCGCGGTGCTGTCCCCGTTCGACCGGCTCGTGCACGACCGCAAGCGCGCGTTGGAGCTGTTCGGGTTCGACTACCAGCTGGAGATGTACAAGTCCGCGGCGAAGCGGCGATGGGGCTACTACGCGCTGCCGGTGCTGCACCGCGACCGCCTGATCGGCAAGGTCGACGCCACCGCCGATCGCGACGCCGGGGTGCTCCGCGTGGCGGCGATCCACGAGGACGAGCCGTTCTCGGGAGCCCAGGCCTCGGCGGTCCGCCGCGAACTCAGGGCCCTGGCGCGCTGGCTCGAACTCGACCTCACGCTTCCACGCTGAGCGGCCCTGGCGTGTCGGCCAGAAGACCCGGGTTCTCCGAGCCATCCCGCCCTGCCCACGCACGGGACGGCTCCTACGCTTGGATCGGGAGGCCGAGATGGAACGGTGGATGCGGTTCGACAAGTGCCCCGGATGCGGCTTCGACATCGGGACCGGCGAGGGACAGCGATCGTGTCATTGGGTGGACTGCCCCTACATGCCGGAGGAGCTGAACGTCTACTGCGACCGGTGTCGGTTCAACTTCTACACGGGCGAGGGCAACCCGCCGTGCGATGACCCGTACACGTGCGAGGAGGCTCCGGTCCCGCTGGCCCACGTCGAGAACTACCGCAGGTGGGCGGCCGCGAGAGGCATCGCCGGCTGAGCCGGCCGCGGGTTCCCGCGCCATCCGCGGATCACGCGCACGGCCCAGACGATCACGACCACGCTCGTCAGGACGGCGACCCCGCCGGCCGCGGCGTCCGTCGCGGACCCGAGGTTCAGTGCGGTGTGCCACAGCGCGACGATCAGGATCGAGCCCGAGCCCTCCGCGAGCCACGTCAGCACGATCGACCCCGCCGCCAGCGAGAGCAGGAAGGCCGGCAGCATGAACGGCTCGAACCCCCGCATGCCCGTATCGAGCCAGAGCGTCGGCAGATGCCAGAGCGCCCACGGGATCGCCAGCAGCAGGCTCGCCGCGAGCGGGCCGTGCCGCTCGCGCAGATGCGGCACCGCGAACCCTCTCCATCCGGTCTCCTCGCCGTAGCCGTTCACGAGGAGCAGGATCACCAGCGTGCCGATCCCCCCGAGGGCCGGCGCTCCGGGCATGTGCGCGATCCGGCTCCAGCTCGGTCCGTCGATCGGGAGCAGCCACCACACAAGGTAGGCGACGGTCGCCGGGATCAGCGGGATCGCCGCGAGCCCGTACCAGCGCGCCGGCACGCGCCATCGTGTCATCCGCCGCCAGAGGTCGCCGGCGGTGCCCGTCAGCCCGCTCGTGGCGAGCGCGCCGACCATCGGTCCGAGCAAGCCGGGGAAGTGCGACACGTGCCCTCCGGCGATCGCGTCGGCGATCCAGAACGACCACGACCACGTGTAGGTGACCGCGAGGAAGACGCCGAGCGGATGCCGACGTGCGAACCCACGCATCGCGATCGCCTCCTCCGCGTCTCCTGGACCGACCGTACGGGACGAGGAACCCCGCCCGACGGGTCGGAGGACTCCCGATGGATGAGCCGGATGGCAGGGCGACGATCAGCGCAGGGACGTGACCACGTCGTCGACGCTCTCGGTGCGGCGCTCCCCCGTCGCGCGTTCCACAGCCTCGACGCCGCCGGCCTCGAGCGAGCGGGGGCTCACGACGAGGATGCGGGGCATCCCGAGCAGCTCCGCGTCGGCGAACTTCACCCCCGGCGACTCCTCGCGGTCGTCCCACAGGAGCTCGTGACCCGCGGCCAGCGCCGCGTCGTGGACCCGCTCCGCCGTCTCGCGGACCCGCGGATCCTTCGCGGCGCCGAGCTCCACCAGGTGCGCCGCGTAGGGCGCGACCTGCGGCGGCCACACGATCCCCTTCTCGTCGGCGAACGCCTCCACGATGCACGCGACCGCCCGGCCGACGCCGATCCCGTAGCTCCCCATCACGATGGGATGCAGCTCGCCGTCCTCCCCGAGGTAGCGCGCCCCGAGGGCCTCCGTGTACCGGGTGCCGAGCTTGAAGATGTTCCCGACCTCGATCCCGTTGCGGAGCACGACCGGCTCGCCGCAGCTGGGGCAGGCGTCCCCCTCGCGGGCGTTCGTCAGATCGGCGACCACGTCGGGCGTGTAGTCGCGGGGGACGTTCACGTTCCGCAGGTGGACGCCCTCGCGGTTCGCGCCGGCCACCAGGTTCGACGCGCGCGCGGTGAGCTCGTCCACGACCACCAGGGTGTCGTGCGCGCCCACCGGCGAGCCGTAGCCCGGCTCCATCCCCGCCGCCCGGATCTCCTCCTCCAGCGCGGGACGCAGGGCCGCCGCGCCCACGGCGTTCGCGAGCTTCGTCTCGTTCACGTCCAGGTCACCGCGGATGATCGCCGTGATCAGGCGCTCCCGGTCGTCGACGAAGAACGCCGCCTTGGCGGTCCGCATCTCGTCGATGCCCAGGAACGCGGCGAGCGTCGCGATCGTGGTGGTGCCCGGCGTGGCGACCTCCTCGAGCGGCAGCGCCGCTTCGGCCTCGAGCTCGGGCACGAGCGTCCTCGCGACCTGGCGGTTCGCGGCGAACCCGCATGCGTCGCACAGCACCAGCGCGTCTTCGCCGTGGGGGTTCAACACCATGAACTCGTGCGCCTGCGAGCCGCCCATCATGCCGACGTCGGAGGCCACGGCGATCGCGTCCAGGCCGAGCCGCTCGAAGATCCGCGTGTACGCGTCGTGGTGCTTGTCGTAGCTGACGTCCAGGCCGGCCTCGTCGAGGTCGCAGGAGTACGAGTCCTTCATCACGAACTCCCGCACGCGGATCAGGCCGCCGCGCGCCCGCGGCTCGTCGCGGAACTTCGTCTGGAAGTGGTAGAGGATCAGCGGCAGCTGCCGGTAGGAGTGGACGACGTCGCGCAGCAGGTCGGCCACGACCTCCTCGTGCGTCATCGCGAGCACCATGTCGCGGTCGGCCCGGTCCCTGAAGCGGGCCATCTCCGGCCCGATCGAGCCCCACCGGCCGGTCTCCTTCCACAGCTCGGCGGGATGGACGACCGGCATCTCCATCTCCTGGCCGCCGATCCGGTCCATCTCCTCCCGGATCACCTGCTCGACGCGCCGGGAGACCCGGAACCCCAACGGCAGCAGCGAGTAGATCCCCGAGCCGAGCTGCCGGACGTAGCCGGCCCGGACCAGGAGCCGGTGGCTGACCATCTCCGTGTCCGCCGGATCGTCGCGGAGCGTCGTGAAGAACAGATGGGACAGGCGCACGCGCGAAGGATAGCGAGCCGCCGCCGCTAGGCTCTGCTGGACCCGGCAGGAGGCTCGATGTCCCAGGCGTTCGGTCAGATGCTGCCGTTCGCGATCGTGATCGGGCTGAGCCCGATCCCGCTCGTGGCGGTGATCGCGATGCTCTTCTCGCAGCGCGCGATCCCGAACGGCGTCGCGTTCCTGTTCGGGTGGATCGTGGGGGTCGCCGGCGGCCTGACGCTGCTCACCGCGCTGGGATCGACGCGGGACCTCGGCTCGAGCGGCAGCCCATCGACCGCCGCGACCGTTCTCCGGTTCGCGGTCGCCGCGCTGCTGCTGGGCGCCGCCGCCAGGGCGTGGCGGAAGCGGCCGAAGCCGGGCGAGGACGCACCGATGCCGCCCTGGATGGAGCGGATCGACGGGATCGACCCCGGTGGCGCGTTCGTCCTGGCCGTCGTCCTGGGCGGGGTGAACCCGAAGAACCTGCTGATGAACGTGGCGGCCGCCGCGGTCCTGGCCTCGGCCTCGCTGCCGACCCACGACGCCGCGGTCGCGATCGCGCTCTACACGGCCGTCGCGTCGAGCACGGTCGCGCTCGCCGTCGTGTACCGGGTGACCCGCGGCGACCGCGCGGCGGCGACCCTGGAACGGATGCGCGGCTGGCTCGCGGCGAACAACGCCACGGTGATGTTCGTGCTGTTCCTGATCCTCGGCGTGAAGGTCGCCGGCGACGCGATCAGCGGGCTGGGTTGACATATATCCATATCGGTATATATGGTTCGCCGCATGGCACGGGCGGCGACCACGGCGGACGCGTTCAACGCGGTGGCGGAGCCGCGCCGGCGGCAGATCCTCGAGGTCCTTGCCGGCGGCGAACGGCCCGTCGGCGACCTGGTCACCACCCTGAAGCTCGCACAGCCCCTCGTCTCCAAGCATCTCCGGGTCCTGCGTGAGGTCGGCCTGGTCGACGTCCGCGACGAGGGGCGCCGGCGGATCTACCGGCTGAACGGCCGGCGCTTGAAGCCGATCCACGACTGGGTGAAGCCCTTCGAGCGCGCGTGGGAGGAACGGTTCGAACGGATGGACGCCGTGTTGGAGGAACTCAAGGCGGAGGAAGGAGATGGTTCGGATGGCGGGTAAGGGAACGGCACACGTCACGCTGCCGACGGACACGCAGATCCTGATCACGCGGGGGTTCGACGCTCCTCCGCGCCTGGTCTACCGGGCGTACACCACGCCCGAGCTGATCGAGCGCTGGTGGAGCGGCGAGCGAGGCGAGGTCACGAAGGCCGAGGTCGACCTGCGCGTCGGAGGCACGTGGCGCTACGTGATGGTCGCGAACGCGGGCTTCGAGGTCGCGTTCCACGGCGAGTTCCGCGAGATCGTTCCGGACGAGCGCCTCGTGAACACCGAGGTCTTCGAGGGGGTGCCCGACCCCGGCGAGGACGCACCGGTGGTGACGACGACGTTCGCCGTCGCCGGACGTGGCACGCTCCTGACGCAACTGACCGAGTGCGGCACCCGCGAGGTCCGGGACATGATCATCGACTCCGGCATGGAAGCTGGCATGCAGGAGGCGATGGACAGGCTCGAGGAGGTCGCGATCTCGCTCGCGTGAGATCACGTCGCATGGCCGAACGACGGAACGACCTCCGCGGGCACGTCGCGCTCGTCACGGGAGCGAACCATGGGATCGGCGCCGCGATCGCCGCCGAGCTGGCGGCATCCGGCGCCGGCGTCCTGCTCTCCTACCTCCGCCTCGACGAGCCTCCACTCGGCGACACGCCGGACGCGTACCGGAGCGCACGAGCCGCCGGCGCCGACGGCGTCGTCGCCGCGATCGAGGCGGCGGGCGGGCGGGCCGCGGCCGTCGAGGCCGACCTGGCCGACGACGGTGCGCCGGGCCTGCTGTTCGACGCCGCCGAAAACCGCCTGGGCGGATCGGTCGACATCCTCGTGAACAACGCGAGCGGCTGGGTCTCGGACACGTTCACGGATGCGTCGGGCGATCGTCTGGATCGTCCGCTGCGTGCGCTCTCCGCCGCGACGTTCGACCGCGTGTTCGCGGTGGACGCCCGTGCGAGCGCGCTGCTGATCGCCGAGTTCGCTCGCCGGCACCGCGCCCGGGGCGGGACGTGGGGCCGGATCGTCGGGCTCTCCTCCGGCGGCCCGAACGGCTTCCCGGAGGAGGTCTCCTACGGCGCGGCGAAGGCGGCGCTCGAGAACCTGACGATGTCGGCCGCCTTCGAGCTCGCGGACCTGGGGATCACGGCCAACATCGTGCATCCGCCGGTCACCGACACCGGTTGGGTGACGCCGGCGGTGCAGGCCGCCGTCGCCGAGGCGGACGACCTGTTCCACGTCGCCGCGCCGGCGGATGTCGCGCGGATCGTCGGGTTCCTGTGCTCGGACGCCGCAACGCTGATCACCGCGAACGTGATCGTCCTGCGCTGAGGGTGGCGTGCGCTCCTCCGGGCTCGAGCCACCGGCCGAACCTGCCGATACTCCTTGGATGCGGAGAACGGCATCCTGCCTGGTCCTGGCCCTCCTGGCCGGCTTCGCCGCGGCCGTTCCGGCCTCCGCGGCGATCTCCGCGGTCGTGGACGTCCCGGCCGCCGCCGCGTACTCCCCGTACGTCGGTCCGGCCACCGTGACGTTCACCTTCGGGTCGGATGCCAGCGACGTGTTCCGGGTCCGGATCCGCCAACCCGGCCATCCCACCCCCATCAAGGAGAAGGACGTCCTCGTCGATCCGGCGACCCAGACCTCTCCGCACGCGATCGCGTTCTCCTGGCCGGCGATCTCGGTCACGAAGCCGACGAACTACGTGGTGGACGTCCGCCGTCAGTCCGGCGGACCGGTGATCACGAGCACCACGGTCACCGTCTTGCCACCGCTCGTGTCCGCCGTCTCGGTCGCCCCGTCTCCGTTCTATCCGTTCGTCCAGGACGGGTACCGGGACCGCACCACGGTGAGCTTCGCGCTCGCGAGCGACACCACCGACACCACGCTGCACCTCTACGCCGGCAACGCGTACGGTCGATGCTGCGGCACGGAGATCCGGACCGAGGACCTCGGCACGCTCGCGGCGGGGACGTACCACTGGATCTGGGACGGCACCGAGGGCGACACGTCGGCGGCCCCGAAGGGGGCCTACTTCGTGCGGGTGGCGGCCACCGACACGGGTGCCGTCTCGATGGTGGCCCCGGCGAAGGAGGTGGACGTCGCGCGAGGTCTGATCCGCAGGACGGCCACGAAGCAGAAAGCGGGGAGCGCGTACATCGCCGCGAAGGGTCAGCCGACGGCGAGCGGCGGGTACTGCCAGGTGATGCGGACGGGCACCACGCACCAGGCGTACGTCCTGTGTTCGAACGCGCAGGTCTCGGTCACCTACGGCTGGGGCCTCGGGCGCAACGAGCGGCTCGAGAAGGTGTCGTTCGTCACGGCGAACGACGGGTACTACCGGTGCTACCGGAAGTTCGGGCACACCCCGACCCGGTCCTTCGTGCTCGTGCACGCGCCCCCGACCTCGGGCTGCTACATCGTCTCGGCCAAGGTCACGTACAGCTACCCGTACCACGCCTGAGCGCCGGCGCGACGCGCCGGCGATCTACCCCGCCTCGAGGGCGCGCCTGACGTGCGCGAGGTTCGAGGCCCAGATGTCCGCCGGGGTCGGCGGGAGCATGTCGTCCCAGATCTCCGCGAAGCTGCTGGCGAGCTGCAGCATGCGCGACGGTCGGGCCAGGAACCACCAGTGGAGGTGTTCTGAGCCCTCCCCCCAACGACAGACGTGCACACGCTCCACCCCCTCGATCGAGGACACGGCACGATCGATGCGCGCGACGACCGGGCCGAACGTCCGCGCGAGATCGTCGGGAAGCTCGCCGGGCTCGCCGACGTGCATCCGCGGCTCCAGGAACAGGATCATCGGAAGGCCCGCCGGCTCGCGCGTCGGACGGACCCGCCAGTCCGCGTCGGTCCACAGGAACGCGTCGTCCGGCAGGTCGCACGCGCCGCACCCGACGCCTCCCGCCCCCTCGCGGCTGACGTCGGTGGGCGCGGGCGGCTCGAGCGTCCGCGGCTCCACCGAGCCGTCGAAGGGCCAGGTGTCCCAGTCCTCCAGATCGGGCCGGCGGATCGAACCGGCCACCCGCGCGTAGAAGGCTTCGGGGGTCTCGCCCATGCGAGGGAGCTTAGCCGCGGGTGCGCGCCGGACCGAACGGCCCTAGGCTCAGCCGTCGTGGAGTGGCCGGACCGGTTCTACGCGTGGAAGTCGGGCGACGGCTGTCCCGCCTGCACGGGCGGACGTCCGGAGGAGACCGACGACGGCGTCCGCTTCTTCGCCGGCGAGGTCCTGGACGCGTACCTGCGGCGGACCGACATCCAGCGCGGACTGAGCGTCGCGATCTGGCGCGGACGGCACGTGGTCGAACCCACCGAGCTCACCGACGAGGAAACGGTGGCGTACTGGCGCGAGCTCCGGCTGGTCGGCTCCGCGATCGAGCGGACGATGGAGCCGGTGAAGATGAACTACGACCTGCTCGGCAACACCGTTCCGCACCTGCACACGCACATCGTGCCGCGCTACCGGGACGACCCGAGACCCGGATGGCCCTTCCCGTTCCCCGATCCCGAGCCGCCGGCGATGCCGGCCGACCGGCTCCAGCACGACGTCGCGGCGCTGCGGGCGTGCCTCGCGGACCTCACCTCACCGGAGGGATAGGACCGTGGATCGGATCCGGTGGCTCGCCGATCGCCGGGCCGAGGTCGAGCGCGAGTACACGGCCGAGGGTCCCACCTACGACGCGTACGACCCCGCGACGCCGACCCATCGCCGGTTCGTCGCCCAGCTGATCGCGGGCGTGCCGGCCGGAGGGTCGGTCCTGGATGCGGCCTGCGGCACGGCGCCGTACGCGGGCCTCGTGCTCGATGCGGGTCTGCGCTACGTCGGCGCGGATCAGTCGGCGGGCATGCTCGATGCGGCCAGGGCCAAGTGGCCCGGTGCCCTGTTCGAGCACGTGGGCCTGCAGGAGCTCGCCTTCGAGGACGCGTTCGAGGCCGTCCTGTGCACCGACGCGATGGAGAACGTCCCTCCCGAAGGGTGGCCGCCGGTCCTCTCGGCGTTCGCGCGTGCGCTCCGGGCGGAGGGGCACCTCTATCTGACGATCGAGGAGATCGACCCGGCCGAGATCGAGGCGGCGTACGCCGCCCTGCGCGGCGATGGATCCCCTGCCGTCCCCGGCGAGGTGATCGAGGGGGATACGGCGGGCTATCACTTCTACCCCGGCCGCGATCGCGTCGATCGGTGGTTGGCGGAGGCGGGCTTCCGACCCGTCGAGGACGCCGACGAACGGCTCGACGGGTACGGCTACCGCCACCTCCTCCTCCGGAAGGGGTAGGGCGCTTCGCGAAGCGCCAACACCTTCCGTTCATCGGACTTCGCAGGGACCCGGGCCGGGAGCACCGTCCTCGGCGGATCACCCCACGAGGTACGTCTCGTACACGACGCCCGATCGCGACCGTGCGCCGACCCCGACGAAGACGCCGCGGTTCATCCAGTCCAGGTCGGGGGCCGAGGTTTCGATCGCGGTCGTCGTGCGGAACGTGTACCGGCCCGGATCCACGTCCTCACCCCGACCCAGGCGCGCGAGGACCTCCGGGCTGCCATGCCGGGTCCCCCACGACCGGACGTTCAGCACCCGTCCGTCATCGGTGCGCAGCGCGTAGCGGATGTCGGCGATCGCGGTTCCGTCGGGCCGCACGATCTGCCAGTCGGCGCTCGCCCCGGGGATCACGGCGCCGCTGAGCTCCGGCCCGGTGAACGTCCCGCCGGTCCAACGCACGACCCGGCGTCGCCCACCCACCACGTCACCGACCTCGATCGGTTCGTCGAGCGTCGCCTCGAGCCGGTAGACGAACGTGAGCTGCGGCGCCGGGAGCTCGGGCACCCCTCAGGCCTCGTCGGGATGATGCGGATCGTCGTGGTCGGTGGCCCCCGGCGCGTCGTCGCGGACGGTGAGCGCGGCCTCCTCGGGCGAGGCGTAGTCGTCCTCCTCGAGCGACCCCTCGGCGACGAGCTCGGCCTCCACGTCGATCGCGCCGTCGTCCTCGACGCCGACGACCTCGTCCACGGAGGACCGTTCGGGCTGCTCCCGGGCGAGCGCCTCGTCCAGGCTCAGACCCTCTTCGGCCTCCTCGGCCGTGGTCCCCGGCCGGTCCGACGCGAACGGGCGATCTGCCCGCATGATCTCGGCCTCGAGCTCCTCGCCGCCGTCCTCAGCCCACGGATCTTCGGTCTCCATCGCTCCCCTTCTCAGCCGAACGTGAACGCGAACGCCTCCGCGCCCGGATCCTCGAAGCGGATCGAGAACCCGCGATCGCGGACGGGTCCAGTCTGCCGCACCAGCTGGTACATGCGCTGCTCGACCAGGGAACCGGCGCCGTCCGGACCGACGTCGGTCCCGGCCGCGCCCACCGGCGGCTCCCCATCGATCGTGACGCGGAACGGGATCTTCGTCCCCCGCTCGCGCGGCCCCATCACCAGGTGGACGTCGCGCGCGTGGAAGGCGAAGTCGATCCGCCCGTTCGGCTCGTCCAGGGAGACCCGGTCCGGATGCGCGGTCCACGTTCCCGCGAGCGACCAGTGGTTCTGCCGGAGGCGCTCGGCGCCCTCGTACGCGTGGCTCCGTCCCGGCACGATGCCGCCGGGCGAGCCGAACCCTTCGGTCCGCCCGGAACCCAGGTAGGTCTCCGCCGATCCCAGGTCGTCCCAGTCGGCCGCGACCTCCGGTCCCGTCGGCTCGACCGCGGCCCGCTCCTCGCCCACGTCGGCGCCAGCCTCGGCGAGCAGCTCACGCATCACCTGCTCGGACCGCTGTTCGTCGCCCTCGCCGAAGTGGTGGTGCCGGATCCGGCCCTCGGCATCGATGACGTACAGCGCCGGCCAGTAGTGGTTCGCGAACGCGTCCCAGACCGCGTAGTCGTTGTCCAGGGCGATCGGGTACTCGACGCGCATCGAGGCGAGCGCCTCGCGGACGTTGTCGACGTCGTGCTCGAACGCGAACTCCGGCGTGTGCACCCCGATCAGCACCAGGCCGTCGTCGGCGTACCGTTCCCACCATCCGCGCACGAACGCCAGCGTCCGCAGCCAGTTGATGCAGGTGTAGGTGCAGAAGTCGGCCACCACGACCTTCCCGCGGAGCGACGCCGGATCGAGGGGCGGCGAGTTCAGCCATCCGGTGGCGCCGGCGAGCGACGGGATCCTGCCTTCGACGGGAAGGCTCATCGCGCCGCCACGTCGACGATCGCCTGCGCGAAGGCCCCCGGGGCCTCCTGCGGCAGATCGTGCCCGATGCCGCCGGTGATCGTCCGATGCTCGTAGGGTCCGGTGAACTTCCCCGCGTACGCGCTCGGCTCCGGATGGGGCGCGCCGTTCGCGTCGCCCTCCATCGTGATCGTCGGCACGGCGATCGCCGGACCGGTCGCGAGCGTCGCCTCGAGGCCGTCGAAGCGCCGCTCGCCGTCGGCGAGGCCGATCCGCCACCGGTAGTTGTGGATCACGATGTCGACGTGGTCCGGGTTGTCGAACGAGGCGGCGGTGCGCGCGAACGTGGCGTCGTCGAAGTTCCACGACGGCGACGCGAGCCGCCAGATCAGCTTCGCGAACGCGTCGCGGTTCCGCTCGTAGCCGGCGCGGCCCCGTTCGGTCGCGAAGTAGAACTGGTACCACCAGTCGTGCTCCGCCTCCGGCGGCAGGGGCGCCGCGTTCGCCGCCTGGCTCCCGATCAGGTAGCCGCTGACCGAGACCATCCCCCGGCACCGGTCGGGCCAGAGCGCAGCGACGACGTTCGCGGTGCGCGCGCCCCAATCGAACCCGCCGAGGATCGCCGAGCCGACCCCGAGGGCGTCCAGCAGCGCGATCGTGTCCATCCCGAGCGCCGACTGCTGCCCGTTGCGCGGCGTCTCGTCGGAGCGGAACCGGGTGGTCCCGTAGCCGCGGAGGTGCGGAACGATCACGCGATGGCCCGCCGCCGCCAGGATCGGCCCCACCTCGGCGTAGCTGTGGATGTCGTAGGGCCACCCGTGCAGCAACACGACCGCCGGACCGTCCGGCGGACCCTCGTCCGTATAGCCGACGTTGAGGTCACCGGCGTCGATCTGCAGCACCTCGCGATGCGTCATCGCAGCGAGCGGAACGTGAGGCGCATCTCCTCGGTGAGCGCCTGCGGCTGCTCCCAGGCGGCGAAGTGACCGCCCTTCGGCATCCGGCCGTAGTGGATCAGCTTGGGATAGGCCTGCTCGGCCCAGGCCTGCGGCGCCGTGTAGATCTCGTCAGGGAACGCGCTGACGCCGGTCGGCAGGTCCACGCCTTTCGGAGCGAAGAACGCGAGCTTGCTCTCCCAGTACAGCCGGGCCGACGAGATCGCCGTCCGCGTCAGCCAGTACAGGGTCGCGTTGTCCAGGATGTCGTCCTTCGTCAGGCCCTCGTCCGCACCGTCGAACACGCGCGCGATGAGCGAGAGGTTCGCGGCGTCGTGGTCGAGCATCCAGGCGGCGAGCCCGACCGGCGAGTCCTCGAGCGCGTACAGCGTCTGCGGGCGGTTGCCCATCTCCTGCGCGTAGCCCAGGCCGTGCTTGTAGAACGTGTCGAGCTGATCCCACGCGTACCGCTCGTCTTCGGCGAGGTCGCGGGGCGGCGGACCGCCCGACGCCAGCGCCTGCGCGATGTCGTCCGGGATCGTGGCCGGCATGTTCGTGTGGATCCCGAGCAGGCCCGTCGGTCGCAGCAGCGCCATCTGCTCGGTGACGGCGTTCCCCCAGTCGCCGCCCTGTGCGACGTAGCGGTCGTAGCCGAGCCGCTCCATCAGGACGACCCAGGCCTTCGCGATCCGGATCGGATCCCAGCCGGTCGTGGTCGGCGTGCCCGAGAATCCGTGGCCGGGGAGCGACGGGATCACGATGTCGAACGCGTCCTCGGCGCTGCCGCCGTGGGCCTCGGGGTCGGTGAGCGGCCCGACGATCTTCAGCTGTTCGATCACCGAGCCCGGCCATCCGTGCGTCACGATCACCGGTAACGCGCCGTCGTGGCGCGACCGCACGTGAAGGAAGTGGATGTCCACCCCGTCGATCGTCGTCGTGAACTGCGGGAGCGCGTTGAGCCTCGCCTCGGCGGCGCGCCAGTCGTGCTCCGTCGCCCAATGACGAGCGAGTGCCTGGATCGTCCGCAGCCGTACCCCTTGCGACTCGTCGTCGACCGTCTCCACATCGGGCCATCGCATCGCCTCGATGCGCCGACGCAGGTCGTCCAGCTCGGCCTGCGGCACGTCGACCGTGAACGGGCGGATCCCGTCGGTCATGACCTCCCCCTTCCCACCAAGGTCGCCTCCGACCCTACGACGGAGACCTCGGTCGCAACGACCCCCGCCGGGGGCCGCGGGTGAACTTCCGGTGAACCCCCGAGCGAGGTGGCTCAGAGGGCGCGGCGGTAGGTCCGGACCCCCAGCGGCACGAAGATCAGCAGGACCGCCGCGCACCAGATCAGCGCCTGGATCACGTAGTGGGCCGTCGGCCCGCCGTTCACGAGTGCCCGCGCGGCCAGCACCACGGCCGAGACCGGCTGGTTGTTCGCCCAGGGTTGGAGCCACCCGGGCATCTGGTTCGCGGGGACGAACGCGATCGACGCGAACACGAGCGGCGCCAGCACCGGGAACGCGGCTGCCTGCGCCGTCTCGGGATCCTTCACGGCCAGCCCGAGCGTCGCGAAGATCCACGACAGCGCGAAGCCGAACAACGCGACCAGCGCCATCGCCGCGATCAGCGCGATCACGTTCGTTCCGACCCGGAACCCGACGATCATGCCGACCGCCAGCATCAGGATCACGACGAAGACGTTGCGGATCAGGTCCGCCCCGGTGCGGCCGACCAGGACCGCGGAGCGCGTCACGGGCAGTGACGCGAACCGCTCGAGCATCCCGCTCTTCAGATCGGTGGCCAGGCCGATCGCGGCCGCGATCGCGCCGAACACCACCGTCTGGACCCAGATCCCCGGCATCAGGAAGTTCACGTACTCGACGCCGGGAGGAAGGGACTTCTGGACGACGCCGCCGAACACGTAGCGGAACATCAGCACGAAGATGATCGGCTGGATCGTCGAGAAGACCAGCAGCTGCGGAACCCGCTTGTAGGCGATCAGGTTCCGCCCCATCATCGCCGTGCCGTCGTGGAACTCCTTGGAGAGCCCGCTCCGGCGGATCGTGGGCAGCCGAGCTGCAGCGACCTCCACCGTCATCGTCCATCCCCTCCCTTGGCCCGTTCCTGGGCCCCTTCGGCTGCCGTGGCGTCCTCCGCCACGTGACCGGTGAGCGACAGGAACACGTCATCCAGCGACGGCTCGCGCAGCGACACGGTCGCCGGCAGCACCCCTTCCTCGTCGAGGCGCCGGATCACCTGGGCCAGCAGGTGCGAGCCGTCCGGCGACGGCAGCCGCAGGAGCAGCCCGTCACGCTCGACCTTGGCGCCGGCGATCGGTTCGACGAGCGAGATCGCACGCGCGATGTCGTCTTCCCCGGCCATCGTCATCTCGATCACGGTTCCGCCGAGGCGGTCCTTCAGCTGCCTCGCGGTCCCCTCCGCGATGATCGCGCCGCGGTCGACCACCACGAGCCGGTGGGCGAGCTGATCGGCCTCCTCCAGGTACTGGGTCGTCAGGATCACGGTCGTGCCCTCGTCCACCAAGGTGCGGATCGCCCGCCAGAGCTCGTGCCGGCTCTGGAGGTCGAGCCCGGTCGTCGGCTCGTCGAGGAACAGGACCGGCGGCTTCTGGACGAGCGAGGCCGCGACGTCGAGCCGGCGGCGCATCCCGCCCGAGTACGTGCGGACCGGTCGGTCGGCGGCGTCCATCAGATCGAACTGCTGCAGGAGCTCGGCGGCCCGGGGACCGATCGCGGACGGCTCGACCTGGGCGAGCTTCCCCATCAGCGCGAGGTTCTCCCGGCCGGTCAGGTTCGGATCGACGGCCGCGTACTGGCCCGCGAGCCCGATCAGCATCCGGACCGACTCCGCGTCGTGGACCACGTCGTGCCCCAGCACCTCCGCGTGTCCCGCGTCGGGCTTCAGCACCGTCGCGAGGATCCGAACCGCGGTGGTCTTCCCGGCGCCGTTCGGACCCAGGAGCCCGAAGATCGTGCCTTGCGCGATCCCGAAGTCGATCCCGTCGAGGGCGTGCACGTCGCCGAACCGCTTCGAGAGCCCTTCCACCTTCACGGCGGCGTCCATCACCGCATCGTCCCACCCGCCCTCGGGCATGACACGTACGGGATCCGTTCGGACGAGGGCCGGGCCGGCACGCCGGCCCGGCCCCCCTTCCTCACCGCCCGACCGGAAGGGCCGCCCGGTCGACGACCGGGCCGATCACCTCTCGGAGCGTGGGTTCTCCGATCTCCTCCAGCTCATAGCTGACACGGACGGCCGGCGCCGCGATCGAGATCACGTGCCGGAGGTCCATCGGCGTTCCGATCACGACCACGTCACACGGCGTCGCCGCGATCGCCTGCTCGAGCTCGCGGAGCTGCGCCGGCGAATAGCCCTCCGCCGGCAACACCGGACCGACGTCGTAGCGCCGGAACACCTCGGCGATCGTGCCGCCGACGTACGGTCGGGGGTCGACGATCTCGGCGGCTCCGGCCCGCGTGGCCGCGACCGTGCCCGCGCCGAACTTCATCCCTCCGTGCGTCAGCGTCGGCCCGTCCTCCACGACGAGGACCCGGGCGCCGGCGACGAGGTCCGGCAGGTCCAGCGTCAGCGCGCTGTTCGCACGGATGATCGGTGCCGACGGGTTCAGGTCCCGTACCGACCGGATCACGTCGCCGATCTGCGCCGCGTCGGCCGCATCCATCTTGTTGACCACGATCGCGTCGGCCATCCGGACGTTCGCTTCGCCTGGGTGGTACCGGCGCTCGTGGCCGGCACGGAGCGGGTCGACGACCGTGATGTGGACGTCCGGGCGGTAGAACGGCAGGTCGTTGTTCCCCCCATCCCAGAGCAGCACGTCGCACTCCGCCTGCGCCCGCTCGAGGATCGCCGCGTAGTCGACGCCCGCGTAGACGGTCGTTCCCGCGCGGATATGCGCCTCGTACTCCTCACGCTCCTCGACGGTGACCCCGGCCGCGTCCAGGTCGGCCAGGTCGCCGAACCGCTGGACCCGCTGGGCGGCCAGATCGCCGTACGGCATCGGGTGCCGCACCGCCACGGTCCGGAGCCCTTCCCGCTTGAGCAGGTCGGCGACGTACCGCGTCGTCTGGCTCTTCCCGCAGCCCGTGCGGACGGCGCAGACGGCCACCACGGGGACCCGCGCCTGGAGCATCGTCGCCTCGGGGCCGAGCAGCGTGAAGTTCGCGCCCGCCGCGAGCACGCGGCTCGCGACGTGCATCACGTCCTCGTAGGACACGTCGGAGTACGCGAAAACCACATCCGTTGCCTTCCGGTCTCGGATGAGCTCCTCGAGCTGGCCCTCGGGGTGGATCTCGATCCCACCGGGGTGGTTCGGCCCCGCCAGCGACGACGGATACATCCGGTCGTCGATGAAGGGGATCTGGGTCGCGGTGAAGGCCACGACCTCCACGCTCGGATCGTCCCGGTAGACGACGTTGAAGTCGTGGAAGTCGCGCCCGGCGGCTCCCATGATGATCACTCGCCTGTCCATCGTCCTCGCCTCCTCGGAACTCGGGAACCCACGACCCGAACGTAGGACCGCGCGCGCCGCGCCGGGCAGGTCGGATGGCCCGGAGGCAGCGGGACGACCCACCCAAGGGCCGAAGGCGGCGGCGACCTAGCCTCGAGGTAGAGGGAGGGGAGCGCCCTTCCCCGGCGGAAGGAGGGAACGATGGCACTGCGCATCGATGACCCCGCCACCGCGACGACCCGCCCGGAGCTCAAACGAGAGATGGGCCTCTGGACGGCCACCGCCATGGTGGTCGGGAACATGATCGGGTCGGGGGTGTTCCTCTTGCCGGCGGCGCTGGCCGCCGTCGCGATCGTGTACGGCTCGAGCATCTTGCTCGCCTGGGTGGTCACCGGCGTCGGCGCGATGCTCCTCGCCGGGGTGTTCGCGACGATGGGCGGGAGGTACCCGAAGATGGGTGGGCCGTACGCCTACGCGCGGCGGGCCTTCGGCGACTTCGTCGGTTTCCAGACGGCGTGGGGCTACTGGATCGCCGCCTGGGTCGGCAACGCCGCGATCGCCATCGCCTTCGTGGGCTACACCACGGTCCTGTGGCCGGGACTCGCTCAGAGCAGCCTCGCGATGGCCGGCCTGGCCGTCGCGGCGATCTGGCTGCTGACCGTCGTGAACGCCTTCGGCGTCCGTGAGGGTGGCTGGGTCCAGGTCGCGACGACGATCCTGAAGTTCGTTCCGCTCGCGCTGATCGGCGTGATCGGCCTGTTCTACCTGCGGGCCGACCACTTCACGCCGTTCCTGGTGGCCGGCGGTTCCACCGCCCGGCACGGGCTCACGCTCTTGCAGGGCATCACCGCCGCGATCGGGCTGACGCTGTGGGCGTTCATCGGCCTCGAGTCGGCGACCGTGCCGGCCGAGGAGGTCAAGGATCCGAAGCGGACGATCCCCCGCGCCACGTACATCGGCACGGCGGTGACGACGTTGATCTACATCGTCGCGACCGTGGCCGTGATGGGGATCATCCCGCTCGCGACCCTGTCCGGATCTAACGCGCCGTTCGCGGACGCGGCGACCTCGATCTTCGGGGGAACGTGGGGCAAGTGGGTCGCCCTCGTCGGGATGATCTCGGCGTTCGGCGCCCTGAACGGCTGGACCCTCCTGACGGCGCGGATCTCCCTCGCCGCCTCGGAGGACGGGCTCTTCCCGAAGGTCTTCGGGAAGGTGAACGGCACCCGCCGGACCCCGATCGCCGGCCTGGTGATCGCGGCCGTGCTGGTGACCGGGCTCGTGTTCATGAACTACACGAAGTCCCTGGTCGATCAGTTCACGTTCATGCTGCTGCTCGCGACGTTGACGACCGTCGTGCCGTACGCGTTCGCGGCCGCGGCGGAGATCGTCCTGATGATCAGGGAGCCCGCGAAGTTCGCGGGCCGCAAGATGCTCCGCGACGCGATCGTCGCGATGTTCGGGTTCGGGTACGCGGTGTGGGCGATGTACGCGACCGGGTCCGAGGCGATCGCGAAGGGCTACATCCTGCTGATGCTCGGGATCCCGATCTTCCTGTACCTGCGTTGGCGCACCCAACGCGACCGGATCCCGATCCGAACGGAGCTCATCGAGGTTCCGGAGGTGCCGGTGGCGGAGGCGCCGCCTGCGCTCCGGGAGCCGGCCTCGGTCACCTGAGTTCCGCGCTGCTGCATCGGCGAGGGGAGGAGGCACCCGCCTCCTCCCCTCTGGTCACCGATCCCTCCCGGCCGGCTCCGGGCGAGCTCGCCGGACCATGACGCGATGCTCGCGGAGATGGCGGACGGTTCAGCCGCGGCCGGTGATCGTGGAGACGTCCGCCTCGTTCCCGACCGCGTCGGCGAGCGTCCACCACATGGGCGCGAAGTCGTCGCGCACGATGTGCCCACCCGCCGCGAGGGCCGCGGCCACGCGCTCCTCCGCCTGCTCGGGTGGCACCCACACGGCGATGTGGATCGCCCCGCCTCCGTCTCCGCGGAGCTCCTCCATCGCCTCGAACCAGAACGCCGGCCCGATCCCGCGCGGATCGATCAGGTCCTCATCCGGGCTGTCGGCGCGGGGCTCGTAGCCGAGCACCGCGCGCCAGAAGGGCATCACCTCGGACGGCACCGCCGCCCCGGGGACGATCAGGAGGTTCTGCACCGCGGACGGATCGGCCGGCAGACCCTGCGCACGGGCCAACGCCGAGATCCGCCGGGCGAGCTCGACGTCGCGGTCGGTCATGCCCCAGTAGTCATCGGTCCGCGTCAGGAGCCGCACGGTCACGCCGTCGGAGCGCACGTCGACGGCCGGGCGTTGCGCGTCGATCCCGTCCAACGCCCCGATCCCCCGCAGGAGCTCGGCGGCCGCGGCGATCGATCCGGTGCGGAAGAACGCGCAGGCGCCGTCGCTGAGGACCCGCCAGTCCTCGACGCCGTCCGAACCGGCGAACGCGCCGGGGGAGATCTCCCGGGTCATCGTCGGACCGTAGCATCCGACGGTCCGGCCGACCCCGTGCGCCCTCGCCCACTACGATGCACCGATGACCGAGCTCGAGCAGATCCCGACGATGCGTCAACCGGTGACGACGACGTACCACGGCGTCGACGTGACCGAGGACTACCGCTGGCTGGAGGACGCGTCGTCCGAGGACACCCAGGCGTGGACGAAGGCGCAACACGAACGGACGATGTCGTACCTCACGGACCTGCCGTCCTACGACGCGATCCGCCGCCGGGCCGAGGAGATCCTCACCGCCCCCTCGACGTCGTACCGCGGGGTGGCGGCCGGCGGCGGCACGATCTTCGCCCTGAAGCGCCAGCCCCCGAAGCAGCAACCGTTCCTCGTCGCGCTCGGTGACCTCTCCGACGCCTCGAGCGAGCGCGCGATCGTCGATCCGAACGAGCTCGATCCGAGCGGCGCCACGACGATCGACTGGTTCGTCCCCTCGCCCGACGGCGCGCGGGTCGCCGTCTCGCTCTCGGAGCACGGGACCGAGGACGGGACGCTGCACGTCTTCGACGCCGAGACCGGCGAGCTCGAGGACGCGCCGATCCCTCGGATCACGCTGATGGGGGGGTCGATCGCCTGGCGCGGCGACTCGGGAGCGTTCTGGTACACGCGGTATCCGGCCCCCGACGAGCGTCCCGCCGAGGACCTCCGCTTCTACCAGGAGGTCTGGTTCCACCGGATCGATGCACCGCCCGCCGAGGACCGGCAGGACCTCGCCGGCGTCTTCACCGACGACCGGATCGTCGAGAACTTCCTGTCGTCTTCGACCGACGGCCGATGGGTGCTCGATCGCGCGCAGCGTGGCGACGGCGGCGAATGGGAGCTGTTCGTCCGTCCCCAGGACGGCGGCGAGTGGTGGCAGGTGGCGTCGATCGAAGATCGGATCGTCGACGCGGCGCTCGGCAGCGACGAGATCTTCCTGCTGTCGCGGAAGGACGCATCGAACGGACAGATCCTGCGGCTCCCGCTCGAGCCGGGCGCGACGGCGGGCGCGGCTTCGGTCGTGATCCCGGCGTCGGCGCTGGCGATCGAGAGCCTCGCCGTCACGGAGGCCACGCTGTGGGTCCTCGATATGGACGGGGGCACCTCCGGGATCCGCCGGTTCGCCCTCGACGGAGCGCCGCTGCCGCCGATCGAGGTCCCGCCGCTGTGCGCGATCGATGCGCTCGTCCGGATCGGCGACGCCAGCATCGCCTATCCGCTCCAGACCTACGTTGATCCTCCGGCATGGTGGGTCGCTGCCGACGGCGGCTCGCCCCCGTGGCGAACCGCGATCGGGACCACGACCGAGCTCGACCTCTCGGGGATCGAGGTGCGGCGCGTCTTCGCCACCTCGGACGACGGCACGCGGGTCCCGATCAGCGTGCTCGCGGCCGCCGGCACCCTCGAACGCGGCGCCGCGCCCACCCTGCTGACCGCGTACGGGGGCTACGGGATCTCGCTCAAGCCGTGGTTCCATCCGAACCTGCTGCTGTGGCTCGAACGCGGCCTCGTGGTCGCGATCGCGAACATCCGGGGTGGCGGCGAGTACGGGGACGCGTGGCATCAGGCGGGCCGCCTGCTGACGAAGCAGAACTGCTTCGACGACTTCGCGGCGTGCGCACGCTTCCTGGTCTCCGACGGGATCACGACCGCCGATCGCCTCGCGATCATGGGCGGGTCCAACGGCGGGCTCTTGATGGGAGCGGTCCTGACGCAGCATCCCGACATCGCCCGGGCGGTGGTCGCCCAGGTCCCGGTCCTCGACATGCTCCGCGTGGAGCTCCAGCCGAACGGCGTGTACAACGTCGCCGAGTTCGGAACCGTCGAGGACCCCGAGCAGTTCGCGGCGCTCTCCGCCTACTCGCCCTACCACCACGTGACCGACGGCGTCGCCTACCCCGCCGTGCTCCTGACCGCGGGCGAGTTCGATCCCCGCGTGGACGCCTCCCACGCGAAGAAGATGACGGCCCGCCTCCAGGCGGCCACCTCCTCCGACGATCCGGTCCTGCTCCGGATCGAGGCGGGCGGTCACGGGATGGGGCAGTCGCTCGAACAGGAGGTCGCGCTGGAGACCGACGTGCTGGCGTTCGTCTCGGCCGAGCTCGGCGTGGAGCGGGACGGCGACTGAGTTGGGCACCGCGAGCGCAGCCGAGGAGCAGCGCCTGCGCGACCTCGCGACGCTCCGTCGCGTCCGCGACCGGATCGATCGCGACTACGCGCAGCCGCTCGACGTGGAGGCGCTGGCCCGCGGCGCCCACATGTCCGCCGGGCACCTCAGCCGGCGGTTCCGCCAGGCGTACGGGGAGTCGCCGTACAGCTACCTGATGACGCGGCGGATCGAGCGGGCGATGGCGATGCTGCGCGGAGGCGATCGCACCGTCACCGAGGTGTGCTTCGCGGTGGGCTGCTCGTCGCTCGGCACGTTCAGCACCCGGTTCACCGAGCTCGTGGGCGTTCCGCCCAGCGTCTACCGCGAGCGGACCGCCGGCACGGCGGCCGGGATGCCGTCGTGCGTCGAGAAGCAGGTCACCAGACCGGTCAGGAATCGAGAAGCCCCCGTTCCGACCCGCGGCTAGCATGGCCGGCATGGACATCACGATCAACGCGAGCTTCCTGCCGCACGACGACCCGGAGGCGACGCTGGCGTTCTACCGCGACACGCTGGGCTTCGAGGTCCGTCTCGACGTCGAGTACAACGGGATGCACTGGATCACGGTCGGCCCCCCGGACCAACAGGACACGTCGATCGTGCTCTATCCGCCGGCCGCCACCCCCGGCGTCACCGAGGACGAGCGGCGCGCGATCGCCGAGATGATGGCGAAGGGGACCTTCGCCTCCCTGCTGCTCGCCACGAAGGACGTCGACGGGACGTTCGCGCAGCTGCAGGAGGGCGACGCCGAGGTCGTCCAGGAGCCCACCGACCAGCCCTACGGGGTGCGGGACTGCGCGTTCCGCGATCCCTCGGGCAACCTGATCCGGATCCAGGAGCGGAACGATGCCTGAGAGGAAGACCGCCGCGAAGAAGACCGCCGCCAAGAAGCCGGCGGCGAAGAAGACGTCTGCCGCCCGCAACTCCTCGAAGGGCTTCACGCCCGAGGAGCGGGCCGCGATGAAGGAGCGGGCCGCCGAGCTCAAGGCCTCGCAGAACCGCGAGGAAAGCGAGCGCAGCGTGGTCGCGAAGATCGCCTCCCTCCCCGAGCCCGATCGCACGCTGGGCAAGAAGCTCCACGCGATCGTGACGGACACCGCGCCCGAGCTCGTGCCGAGGCTCTGGTACGGGATGCCGGCCTACGCGAAGGACGGCAAGGTCCTGTGCTACTTCCAGTACGGCTCGAAGTTCAAGTCGCGCTACGGGACGTTCGGCTTCAGCGACGAGGCGAACCTCGACCAGGGCGCCCTGTGGCCCGTCGTCTTCGGCGTGACCGAGCTGAACGCCGCCGAGGAGAAGCAGATCCGCGCGCTGGTCAAGCAGGCGGTGGGCTGAGCCGGTCCGTTCCGGATGCCGGCAGACCCACCCGGGACCGGAACGGCCGGGCGATCGAAGTGCCGTCCGGACCGTCGATCGCCTCGCCGCTCCACACGCCAGGGGTGGATCCCGTTCGGGATCCACCCCTCGCTCGTTGGCCGTAGCCGTGCTACCGATCGACCATCCCGTGGGCGACGAGCCCGTAGATCACGAACGCGTCGATCAGGATCACGGTCAGCGCGTACAGCGGGAACACCGGCATCGCGAACAGCCAGAAGATCACGCTGATCGTCGCCAGCACCACGCCCACGATCGGGGCCCAGGAGACCCGGCCGAACAGGAGCAGCGCACCGATCAGGAGCACACCGCTCCAGATCAGCGCCGCCCACCCGACGGTGGAGAACGTGCTGTAGAGCAGCCCGTTCTGGAACAGCCAGACCTTCGGCGGGTCCGAGACCGCCGCGAGCCCCCAGAAGAAGTTCGCGAAGGCCCCGATCAGGAACGCGAGCCCGGCGAACGTCACCCATCCGGAGTGGACCCCCTCCCGGGGAACGACGTGGTCATCGGTCACGACATAGGGTTTCGTCGCAGTGACCATCTGTCTCCCTCCTTCCCTCGCTCCGGCTCCGCAGGCCGAAGCGTCGTCCACCTCCAAGGTAGGTCGATCCGGGCGCCCCGCTGGGTTTCGATCGGCCCGTTGACGCGGGGACGAAGGTCCCCCTCCCGACGCGTGAGCCGGGCCCCAGGCTGATCGCGATCCGCCGCTACGGAACGATCTCGGACCGGGCTTCGGCGCGCCACGCTCCGGACGTCGCATCGCCGTGGCAGTGCTTCCACTTCCGTCCGGAGCCACACGTGCACGGCTCGTTCCGGCCGCGCTTCGCGTCCGCGGCCGCGTACCACCCGACGGCGTCGGCCGGGGCCGCCCCGGCCCGGAGGCGCTCGGTCATGAACCGCATCGCCGGATCCACATGATGGAAGAAGGCCTTGTAGCTCGGACACAGGTAGTTGAGGCCGGCCTCGCCGTACGGATCGTCGATGAACCGGTCCTTCGGGCACCCGCCGTGGCACGCGAACCGCACGTCGCACTCGAGGCAGTACCGGGGCAGCGTGTCCCTCTTGTCCTGGCCGAACCTGCGCTGCCGGGGCAGGTTGACCAGCTCGATCATCCGCGTGTCCTTGATGTTGCCGAGCAGGTGGTCGGGCTCCACGAAGTGGTCGCACGAGTACAGGTCGCCCGTGTGTTCCAGCGCCAGCGCCAGCCCGCACGTCTCGGAATGGATGCAGAGTCCCGGCGGCTCCCCGTACCAGTTCGCGAGCGCGACGTCGAACATCTGCACGTACACCTCACCGACATCGTGGCGCACCCACTCCTCGAACACGTCGATCAGGAAGCGGCCGTAGCCCTCGGACGTGACCGACCGTTCGGTCACCAGATCGCCGTGCTGGGTGTAGAGCGGGCGGTCACGCACGTGCTCGCCCCAGCCGGCGTTCGCGATCGGCAGCTCTTCGGGCGTCGCGCGTTCGATGATCGGGATGAACTGCATGAACCGTGCGCCGAGCTCGTCGCGGAAGAACCGGTAGACCTCGCCGCCCCGGGCCTGGTTCGCGGCGTGGATCGTGGTGAGCACGTTCCACTCGACCCCGTGCGCCTTCAGGCGATCGAGCCCGGCGATCACCCGCTCGAACGTCGGCTTGCCACCCTTGTCCACGCGGTACCTGTCGTGGATGTCCGGCGGCCCGTCGATCGAGATCCCAACCAGGAAGTCGTGCTCGGCGAAGAACGCGGCGAACCGGTCGTCGATCAGCGTGCCGTTCGTCTGGATCGTGTTGAGGATCGTCTGGCCCGGGCGCGCGTACGTGCGCTCCAGTTGGATCGAGCGCTCGAAGAACTCGACGCCCATCATCGTGGGCTCCCCTCCCTGCCACGCCACCGTCACCTCGGGCGCCTGGCCGTGCGCCTCCAGCAGCTGGGCGATGTAGGCCTCGAGCATCTCGTCGGCCATCCGGAAGCGGCTGCCCGGATAGAGCATCTCCTTCGACAGGAAGAAGCAGTACGTGCAGTCGAGGTTGCAGACGGCCCCGGTCGGCTTCGCCAGCAGGTGGAACGCACGAGGCGGCGCGGTCTGGGCCATCGAGGGACCTTACCCGTTGAGGGCCGTGAGGCCCTTCGCCAGGAAGCCCGCGCCGATGATGAGGGCGCCGACCACGAGCACGATCGGCGCCGCCATCATCGCGGCGACCATCTCGCCGCGGCCCTCAGGCCGGAGGACCGGCCTCCATCGCCTCCAGTTCCTTCGCCTCCTCGGCTCCGATCATCCCGACCGCCACCAGATCGCTGGCGTGGATGAATCCATCGGAGATCGGGAACCCGCCGGCCCTCGCGATCGCGTCGCGCAGCGGCGCGGCCCACGTGTGCTCGATCAAGATCAGCGCCGCGGCCGTGTCGGTGGGGATGTCCTCCACGACGTCCCAGGCGTCCTCGCCGGAGAACACTTCGAATCCACCCTCGGCGGCCCTCTCGGCGCCCGCCTCGGCGCCTGCGACCATCCCCTCCTCGCCCGCGAAGCCGAGGCCGATCAAGGCCCCGACGGTGCCTCCGAACTCCACCTCCTCCTCGGGCGAGAGCTGGCTCGCCTCGAGCGCGGAAACCTCGCCCTCGGCGTCCTTGTACACGACGAGCGCATCGACGACGCGGATCGTGTTCGTCTCACGCAGCCGATCGAGCTCCTTGGCGATCTCCCCCGTGGCCCGTTCCGGCTCGGGGAACCCAAGTACCAACAGTTGGACCGGTCCGATCGTCATCTCCGCTCCTCCTTCCCCTCAAGCCGTGGGCGGCGCCGGGGGCTGCTGTTGAGGCTGCGGCGGCGCTTGCTGGTACCGCTGCTCCTCCTCCATCGCCTCCCGGTCCTTCTCGTGCGCGTGGTGCGCGCCGACGGCGGCCCCGGCGGCGCCCACCGCCAGAACCCGACGTCGCCGCATCCTTCTCCTGCGTCCGAGCATCTCCTCCTCCTTCCCGTGGCCGGCTCGCGCGGGCGGAGACCCTCCCCGCCCGCCCGAGTCGTCCTCTACCCGTGCACGCCCGCGGCGACCGCGACGTGCGTGTTGAGCTTGTGGAGCTCCTTCTCTTGCTCATGCGACAACACCTTCGGCGTCGCCGGCGCCAGATCGACGACGACGTTCTTGATGGTGCCGGTGAAGGCATAGGGGGCCTTCTTCTCATAGGCGAGGTCGACGACACCGCCGTTGTCGCGTCCGATGTCCATGCCCGCGTAGGTGGTGAAGATCAGCGAGCACGTCTTCTCCAGTCGGCCCTCCCCGATCTGGTCGTCGTTCGCCCAGAGGGTGACCTTCCCACCGCTTCCGGGCTTCGGCTCGTCGATCTCGAAGCGCATCTTGACCGTCACGTCCCCCGTTGGGACCGGCTTCGTCGACGTCTGCTTGTAGGTGTCGATGCCGAGGTACTGGTACGTGTGGTTGAGCATGCCGTCCTCGTCGATCCACAGTGAGAAGCCGCCGATGAAGTCGGCGAACGCTACGATCACGCCCTCCGCTCCCTCCTTCGGCACGTACAGCTCCCCCTCGAGCGCGTAGGAGCGGTTGTAGATGCGCGGGATCATCGAGGTCTGGATGTTCTGCACGGTCGGGCCGAACGTGTGCCGGTTGACCGTCGGCAGCGGCGGCAGGTCGCCGAGGAACATCGAGAAGGCTCCCAGGAGCGGGAACACGTTGTACTTCTCGCCCTCGGTGTGGAACAGCTCCTTCAGCTCGGCGAGCGTGTCGGGCTTGTCCGCGGCGAGGTCGTGCGCCTGCGAGAAGTCGTCCGGCAGGTAGTACAGCTCCCACCTGTCCTTCTCGGGGTCGTACTTCCCCGGCGCGAACTTCGTCTGCAGCGTTCCCTGCGAGAAGTCCCACGGCAGCTTGTCGAGCTTGGCGCAGGCCCACCAGCCATCCTTGTAGATGGCCCGGCTGCCGAGCATCTCGAAGTACTGGACCGTGTGCCGCTCTTCCGCTGCGGCGTCGTCGAGCGTGTAGGCGAAGCTCGTGCCCGCCATCGGCACCTGCTCGATCCCGTCGACCTGCGTCGGCTCGGGGATGCCGACCAGCTCGAGGATCGTCGGGGCGATGTCGATGCAGTGGGTGAACTGCGTGCGCAGGTCGCCCTTCGCCTTGAACCGCTCGGGCCAGGACACGACCATCGGGTCGCGCGTGCCGCCGAGGTGGCTCCCCATCTGCTTGCCCCATTGGAACGGCGTGTTGCTGGCGTGGGCCCATGCCGCCGCGTAGTGCGGCGCGGTGTAGAACCCGCCCCAGGCGTCGATGCCTCCGAACTTCTCGTCGATGATCTTGAGCATCTCGGTGGCGTCGAGGACCTCGCCGTTGAAGAAGGTCGTCTCGTTGAACGACCCGGTGAGCGTGCCCTCCATGCTCGCGCCGTTGTCGCCCCAGATGTAGAGGATCAGCGTGTTGTCGGTCTCGCCGAGCGCCTCGACCGCGTCGAGGACGCGCCCGACGTGCCAGTCGGTGACCGCCTGGTAGCCGGCGATCACCTCCATCTGGCGGGCGTACAGCTTCTTCTGATCCTCGTTCAGGGAGTCCCATGCGGGGAACAGGTCGGGCCTCGCGGACAGCACGGTGTCCTCGGGAACGAGGCCGAGCTTCTTCTGTCGGGCGAGGGTCTCCTCCCGGTACTTGTCCCAGCCCATGTCGAACGTGCCCTTGTACTTGTCCGCCCACTCCTTCTGCACGTGGTGCGGTGCGTGGGCGCAGCCGGTCGAGTAGTACATGAACCACGGCTTCTCGGGATCGGCCGCACGCACGGCCTGCAGCCACTCGATCGACTTGTCCGTCATGTCCTCCGGGAAGTAGTACTCCTGCCCGTCCTTGCCCTCCTGCGGGCCGATCGTCGTGTTGTCGACCGTGATGAGCGGGTCGTACTGCCCCGCGGCCCCCGTCAGGAACCCGTAGTAGTGGTCGAAGCCCCACCCGAGCGGCCAGTTGCTCGTCGGTCCGGCGGCGCCCATCTGGGTCCCAGGCGTCATGTGCCACTTGCCGAACGCAGCCGTCGCGTAGCCGTTCTCCTTGAGGATGCGCGGCAGGGCCGCACAGGTGTTGGGCCGCTCGCCGGTGTAGCCGGGGTACGGCCCGGGGAGCTCCGCGATCGTGCCCATGCCGACCTGGTGATGGTTCCGCCCGGTGAGCATCGCGGCGCGGGTCGGCGAGCACACCGCCGTCACATGGAAGCGGTTGAAGTACATCCCCTGCTGACCGACCCGGGTGAAGTTCGGCGTCTCGATCAGCCCACCGAACGAGTCGATCGCGCCGAATCCGGCGTCGTCGATCAGGATCAGGAGGACGTTGGGCGCGCCCGCCGGCGGCTTCGGGCCGGGCAGGATCGTCCAGTCGCCGACCGATCGATCGAGCGACTCGCCCATCGTTCCGCCGAACGACGGGCTCGGGATCGGCAGCTTCGTCCGGTCGGGCACGAACTTGTGCATCGCATCGGCGAGTCCGTCCTTCAGTGCGCGGACGCCGTCCTTGTCGGTCTGGACGATCGACTTGGCGAGAGCGTTCGGCAACGTCTGCTCGACGGCCAGCCGTTGCTCGTCGTCGAACACCGCGATGATGCCGGCCGTGCCGGCTGGGAGGTGCTCGCCGATCGTGTCGTGCATCTGCGTCTGGAGCTTCTTGTCGATCCCCTTGCCGCCCAGACCGCCGATCGCGGCGCCGATCGCCGTCGCCGCCAGCACGGGAGGCGCGGCGAGGCCGACCAGGAATCCCACTCCCGCGCCCCATTCGGCACCCTTGCGACCGCGATGATCGACCGTCTGGCGCACGTTCACCGTGCCGTCCGTGTCGTGCGTGATGAGGATCGCGGCCTCGAGCTTCACCTTCTTTCCGGCGACGGCCTCGGCGAGCGCGTCGAACTCCTTCGACGCCGCGCCGATGTCCTTGTACCCGCCGACGAACACGTCATTCGTCTCTCCGCTCATCACTGCCACCTCCAACCGGTCGGGCACACGTCCGCATGCGAGTGCCGCATCTCAACCCTTCTCCTCGCTTCGGTTCGCCGTTCGCACCTCGATCCGCATCTCACTCGCTTCCAGGGAATTCACCGACGCCGCGATCAGGTCGAGCGTCATGAGGTTCCCGGTCCAGACGAACCCGCCCCGCTGGATGGACGATGCGGCGATGCCATCCATCCCTATCGGCCCCTTCCGCTGAACGATGCCGTTGTAGCTCCGGCATGGGGAGGTCCTTACGGATGGACGGCCCTACCGTTCGGGGACCCAAGACCCTTGCCGATCGAGCCAGAGGGGGGCGCGGGCCACGGACCGCAAACGTCGTGCGGAGCGTTCTCAGCGCCGGCCGGGCTCAGGCGTGGCCGCCGCTGAGCAGCCGGACCTGGCGTGCGGGATCGCGGTCGTACAGGCGCATCGCCCAGACGTAGCCGAGGAGCCCGATCGCGGCGCACCATGCCACGGCCAGAACGGCCTGCTGTCCGATCGCCGAGCCCATCAGGAGCCCGCGGAGCGTCTCGGTGACGGACGTGAACGGTTGGACCTCGGCGAACCCGCGCAGGCCGGCGGGCATCGAATCGGTCGGCGCGAACCCGCTCCCGAGCAGCACCAGCAGGAACAGCGGCATCGCGACGTTGCTCGCCCCCTCCACGCTCTTGGCGTGCAGGCCCAGCGCGGCCGACAGCCAGGTCACGGCCAGCGTGAGCCCGGTGAGCAGGCCGATCGCCGCCGCCCACTCGGCGGGGGTGCCGTCCGGGCGGAAGCCGATCGCCAGCGCGACGCCGACCACCAGGACCAGGCCGAGCATCGTCTGGATCGTGCTCGCCAGTACGTGGCCGGTCAGCACCGCGCCGCGCGCGATCCCCATCGTGCGGAACCGGGCGATGATCCCGTCGGCCATGTCCATCGAGACCGCGATCGCCGTCCCCTGGGCCACGCCGGCGATCGCCACCAGGATGATGCCCGGCACGACGTAGTTCACGTAGACGGCCCGGCCGCCGGACCCGATGCCGAGCCCCGCGCCCATCGTGCCGCCGAAGACCTCCACGAACAGCAGGAGGAGGATCACCGGGAGGCCCACGACCAGCAGCGATGACGAGGGGTACCGCAGCATCCGCTTGAGGCTCCGCCGCAGCATCGTGATCGAGTCCCGGAACGCGTCGTCGTGCGTGCTCATCGGGCCGGACCTCCGTCCTCGTCATGGTCGCCGGTGAGGGTCAGGAAGACATCGTCCAGGTCCGGGGTGCGGATCGCGAGGTCCTCCACGGCGATCCGCGCGTCCCCGAGCCGGTCCAGGAGCTCGCGCAACGAACGGGTCCCTCCCCGGCTGGGAACCTCTAACGTCAGGGAGTCGTCGTCCCCGCTCCCCCCGACCAGCCGGGCCGCCGCATCCAGCGTGCGCGCGTCGGCGAACCGCAGGCGGATCGTCCCGCCGGGGATCAGACGCTTGAGCTCCTCCGGCGTGCCCTCGGCGACCAGCCGGCCGTGGTCCAGGAGCGCCACGCGATCGGCCAGCCGGTCCGCCTCCTCCAGGTAGTGCGTCGTGAGGAGGATCGTGGTGCCCCCGTCCACCAGATCGCGGACGATGCGCCAGACGGTCCGACGGCTGCGCGGATCGAGCCCCGTGGTGGGTTCGTCCAGGAAGACGATCCGAGGCCGGCCGATCAAGGTCATGGCCAGGTCGAGGCGACGACGCTGGCCGCCGGAGTACGTGACCGCGGGTCGGCCCCTCTCCTCCGCGATGTCCAGCCGTTCGAGCAGCTCCGCGATCCGGCGCCGACCCTCCGCCCGCTCCAGGTGGTGCAGGTCGGCCATCAGGGTGAGGTTCTCCTCGCCGGTGAGCAGGTTGTCCACGGCCGGCGACTGCCCGGTGACGCCGATCGCGCGGCGAACCGCATCGGGATCGCGGGCCGGATCGTGCCCGGCCACCCGGACCTCACCGGCGTCGGCACGCAGCACCGTGGACAGGATCTGCACGGTCGTCGTCTTCCCCGCGCCGTTCGGCCCGAGCAGCGCGAAGACCGAACCCTCGGGAACCCGGAGATCGAGTCCGTCCACGGCGGCCGTTCCGGCGAACGACTTCCGCAGACCGACCGTCTCCAGCGCGAGCCGGGTCGTGGTGCCGTTCACGGCGCGTCCTTCCCGCTGCTGCTCATCGACGAGCGATGGACGGCGATATCGCCCATCGCGGTATGCGCGGTGATCTCGACGGCGTCCTCCCCCGCCTCGGGTGCCTGGGCCTCGGCGAGGTCGTTCCGCACGTGGCCGAACTTCGTCTGGAGGTCGAGCCACGCGGGCACGCCGTCGCGGACGCCGATCCGGACGCTCCCCAGGCCGGTCTGCGCGACCACGGATCCGCCCACGACCTCGTCGAGGCGGACGTTGCCGTTCGCGGTCTTGGCGACGACGCCCGCGCCTGCCAGGTCCACCGAGATCGCCCCGTTCGCCGCGTTGATCCGGCCCTCCCCCGTGATCTCCCCGATCCAGGTGTCACCGAACGAGTTCTTGATGGCGGCCGGACCGTCGATCCGTTCGATCGAGATCGCGCCGGCCGTCTTGACGTCGGCCCTGCCCTCGATCTCCCCCAGGCGGACGTCGCCGGCGCCCGCGTGCACCTCCACCGCCGCAGCCCGCTCGATCGTGATCTCCCCGACGCCGGTCCGGAACCGGCAGGCGCCGAGCCGGCCCGTACAGCGGAGCGCGCCGACCCCAGCGGACCCCCGCACGGTCGATGCGGTCGGGACGTCGATCCGCACGTCGATCGCTCCCTGGCCGCCCCACGGGGCCCAGTACCGCCAGCCCTTCGGCGGCTTCACGAGGAGCGTGCCATTCGCGAACTCCACCCGGGTCTGCCGGGCGCGCACGACGTCCTTCTCCTGCGCGGGGTCGGCCGGCCTGACGTCCACGATCGTGTCGGTCCGGTCGGTCGCGATGATGTCGATGTCGCCGACGCCGAGCTCCAGGGAGACGGCGATCGGACCCGGCGTGTCGAACGTTGGCATCGTTCTTCCTTCCTAACGAGCCCAGCCGGTGTACCGCTGGGAGCCTTGCGGGGTGCGCCGGTCGCGCGTGCGAGCGGGTTCCGTCCGTTCCAATCCGGCCGCGGCGGCGCGCACGAGCCAGGCGTTCACCGACAACCCCTCGGCGCCGGCCGCCTGCTCGATCTTCGACTTCAGCCGATCGGGCATCCGGAGGTTGATCCGGGATACCGTCGCGTCGCCGGCGTCGCCCGCACGCCACGTGCTCGGTGGGGCGCTCTCCTGCTCGTCCTCGATCTCGCCGGGCCGATCCGCCGGCGGCAGGCTCACGACGAACTCGGGCTCGCGACCGCGCAGGCGAACCTCGACCGAGCCCGGCGCCATCTCCACCGTGATCTCCTCCGTCGCGGCCGACAACGCCTCGAGGATCCCCAGGCGGACCGCCGAGTCCAGGGGCGCGGCGAGGCGCTCGGCCACCGCGCGGGTTTCGTCGCCCCCGGCCTCACCGGCTACCTCGAGCTGTCGACGGATCCCTTCCACGTACGGGTCGATGTTCATGGCATCACTATGGCATCATCATGGCACCGTGACAACACCCACACATGGCACCACATCGGCTCCTTGACAGCTCCGGCCCGGAGGTCTATTTATCTAGGGTATTAGGGTAATAGCACAGGAGGGAACGATGATCGAGTTCCGCCTCGACCCGCGATCGGGGGTCGCCACCTACCTCCAGATCGTCCACCAGGTCCGCCACGCGGCCCGGGTCGGGATCCTCCGGCCCGGCGACCAGCTCCCGACGGTGAAGGAAGTGGTCGGGAGCCTGGCGATCAATCCGAACACCGTCCTGAAGGCCTACAAGGAGCTGGAGCACGAGGGCCTCGTGGAGGGGCGGCCGGGCGTCGGAACGTTCGTGCGCGAGACCGTGAAGGCTCCTCCTCCGGAGACGCACGCGGGGCTGCGTCGCTCGCTCGATCGGTGGCTCCGCAACGCGTTCGACGCCGGCCTCGAGGAAGAGGACGTTCGCGCACTGTTCGAGACCTCGGTGCGCGATCAGGCGACGGAGACGGTGGCATGAGCGCCGCGCTGGTCGCCACGGGGTTGAGCAAGCGCTACCGGCGCCATTGGGGGCTCCGCGAGTGCACCCTCGAGATCCCCCAGGGACGCGTCGCGGCGCTCGTCGGGCCGAACGGTGCCGGGAAGACCACGTTGCTCCACCTCGCGACGGGACTGCTCCGCCCGACCTCCGGCGTCGTGAGCGTGCTGGGCAGAACGCCGGACGACCCCGAGGTCCTCCACGAGATCGGGTTCGTGGCGCAGGATGCGCCGCTCTATCGGTCGTTCTCCGTTCGGGATCTCCTCGAGTTCGGCCGACGGACGAACGCCCGGTGGGACGTCGATCTCGCGACCGATCGGATCGAGCGGCTCGGACTGGATCCCGGGCAGCGGGCCGGCACGCTCTCCGGCGGTCAGCGCGCACAGGTCGCGCTCACGCTCGCGTTGGCGAAGCGACCGCGGGTGCTCCTGCTGGACGAGCCGCTGGCGAGCCTGGATCCGCTCGCGCGGCGAGAGTTCCTCCAGTCGCTGATGGAGAGCGTCGCGGACTCGGATCTCTCCGTGGTGCTGTCCTCGCATCTGATCACCGACCTCGAGCGCGTCTGCGACTACCTCGTCGTCCTCTCGTCGGCGCGCACGCAGGTCGCGGGCGTGATCGACGACCTGCTGGCGACGCATCGCGTCCTGGTGGGTCCCGGCCGGGACGTGGAACGGATCGCGGGCGTCGCGGAGATCGTGCGCACCTCTCGAACCGAACGCCAAACCACGATCCTCGCGCGCGTGGACGGACCGATCGCCGACCCGTCGTGGTCCGCGGATCCGGTCGACCTGGAGGAACTGGTCCTCGCCTACCTCGGAGCCCCGGATGCAAGCGCGCTCCCGCCGCCATCGCTCGCGCGCGCCCGGGCGGAGGTGTCGCGATGATCTGGGTCTCGTGGCGTCAACATCGGACCCAGCTGCTCGCCGGCGCGGCCGCGGCGGCGATCGCCACCTTCGCGCTCTACCTCACCGGGATGGGGATCTGGTCGAACTTCCGCGGCTCGGGGCTCGCGCACTGCCTCACCCTGCCGTCGACCGACTGTTCCGATGTGGCCAGCCTGTTCTCGGAGCGCTACACGAACCTCTCGTTCCTAGTCCCGCTGTTCCTGGCGGTGCCGGCGTTGATCGGCATCTTCTGGGGAGCCCCGCTCGTCGCCCGCGAGTTCGAGCAAGGGACGCAGCGTCTGGCGTGGACGCAAGGGGTCACCCGGGTGCGGTGGGCCGGCACGAAGGTCGCGGTCCTCGGGGCCGCGACCGTCGCGATCACGTCGATCCTCACCTACGCTCTGACGTGGTGGAGCCGGCCGTTGGTCACCGCCGGCGATGCCCGGTTCCAGCTGGGGATCTTCGACCTTCGGGGGATCGTCCCCGTCGCGTACGCGACGTTCGCCCTGGCGGTGGGCGTGTTCGCTGGCGTGCTGATCCGCCGGACGGTGCCGGCGATGGTGGCAAGCATCCTGGCCTACGCGGCGGTGCGGGCGGCGGTCGAGTTCTGGCTCCGGCCCCACTTCGCGCGGCCGCTCACGATCGCGTACCCGATCTTCGCGGCGAGCCCCAGGGCCCGACTCGGCGACTGGGTGGTCTCGCAGGTGACGCTCGACGGCTCGGGGCACGTGCTGTCGCATGGCGCGTCGTTCGACCTGGCGATGGTGGGCTCGCGATGTCCGGGGGTGATCCCCAAGGACGGCTCGCTGCCGGACAAGCGCGCCCTCCAGGCGTGCATCGAACGGATCGGGCTGCGCGTCCAGGACACCTACCAGCCGGGAACGCGGTTCATGACGTTCCAGGTGATCGAGTTCACGATCTTCCTCGCGCTCGCGGCAGCCCTGATCGCGGCGAGCCTCTACGTGCTGCGTCGGCGATCGGGGTAGCCAGGCTCACCCCTCCCCGCCCGCACCGACGCGATCGGGGACGGGAGATGGCCGGTCGCCGCCGGGCGGCTCGCCGCGTCGGGGAGGGAGCAACATCGTGACCGCGATGACGACGGCCACGATCGCGCACCCCAGCGCGAGGCCGGCGAGCACGTCGGTGAACCAATGCACCCCGAGGTAGAGACGGGAGCTGGCGACGACCACCGGCATCACGAGCAACGCCGCCGCGATCGCGAGTCGCCTCCCATCGTGTCCGCTCGCGAGGAGGAGCAGGGCGAGCATCACGTAGACGGCAGCCGAGTCGGCGCTGTGCCCGGACGGGAACGAAGGCCCGGAGACCCTCACGAGCCGGTCGGCGATCGGTGGGCGCGGCCGATCGACGAGCGCCCGGACCACGTTGTAGAGCAGGATCGAGGCTCCAAGGGCGGCGGCGAGTTGGATCAGCGGCCTCGCCGTCCGAGCGCTCCGCAGCACCGTGAGACCCACGACGAGGGCGAGCGGGATCAGCACGACGACCGAGCCGGCCCACGTGACCGAACGCATCACGCCGGTGAGCCATGCCACCCGGTGGGCCACGATCCACGACGTGATCCCGGGATCGCGGAGCGCGGCATCGTCGTTCGCGACCACGTCCTGGGTCAGTCCCCCGAACAGCCAGAGCGCGAGGGCGGCAGCCACCACCGCCACGGAGAGCCGGAAGCCCCTCCGTGCGGACGGATCGACCCGTCGGGCGAGCCAGGCGGAGGCGTTCGGGTACCGGCCTCGGAACCATCGGGCCGGCCGGAGGGAGGCCAGGCGGTCCGCGGCCGCCGTGCCGTGCTCCCGGACGGCTCGCAAGACGCGCGCCGTCACCAATCCGATCAGCACGAGCGCGAGCAAGGCCAGTCCGGCGCGGCTCGCGTCGGCGGCCACGCGGTGCCACGCCGCCCCCGCGAGATAGCCCAGCAGCGCGAAGGTGGTGCCCCAGAGCACCGCCCCGATCGCGTTGAACAGGAGGAACGTGGGATAGGGAAGGTCGGCCATCCCGGCGAGCCCGGGAACGAGGACGCGGAGGGCGGCGGTGAACCTGCCCGCGAGCACGGCGCGCGGCCCCCGCCTGCGGACGTACTCGCGCGCCTCGTCGAGGTGCTCGTCGAGCCGGCGCCGGATGATCGGGAGACGCCCGAAGCTCGCGTGGACGATCCGGTCTCCCCAGCGCTTGCCGACCTCGTACCCGATGCTGTCCCCGACGACGGCGCCCAGCACTGCCGCGACGATCGCCGCCCACAGCGGGAACTTCCCTTGCGAGGCGAGCACCCCGCCGAGGATCACCGCGATCTCGCCGGGGAAGACGAACCCGAGGAAGGCCGATGCCTCCAGCGCCGGGATCAGGAACACGATGAGCAACGCCACGCCGGCGGGAAGCCCCAGGATCAGATCCGGGATCGAAGCGGTCACGGGCAGAAGCTACGACGACCTTGGCGTCCTCGCGGGTCGCAAAGGAAGGAGAAGTCATGAAGTGGGTCACTCCGACTGGCCTCGATCGTGTACACGGCCGACGTGTCCGACGACGCGGACGTGGCGCCCGAGGGCGCGGGCTTGAGCGCGATCGCCCATGGCTTCTGCTGCACGGGACCGAGGATCACTACAAGCTCGAGCTCGAGACCCCGATGTACGACGCGCTCTACGCGTCGTGCTAGCACGGGACCGCCTGATCCCGACGCCTCAGGGGTCCACGATCCGAGCGATACTTCCCCCGTGTCCGATCCGGCAGCACGCCAGGCATTGATGGCCGACGAGGACCGACTCTGGTCGGCGATCCACGAGCAGATCGATCTGCTCCCACCAGGGGAGGTCGACGAGCCCGGGTACTTCGCGGAGGGGTGGTCGGCGAAGGACCTGGTCGGCCACATCGGGAGTTGGCTCGCGGAGGCCGGCGTCGTCCTCGAGCGGATCCGGGCCGGGACCTACCGTCCCGAGGAGATCGACGTCGACCGGATGAACGAGGAGTTCTTCGCGGCCCTGCACGACGTGTCGTTCCCCGTCGTTCGGGCGCAGGCGCTGACGGCTCGAGCGCAGATGTTGCGAGCCTGGGGCGCGCTCCCCGAGCCCTCCGCGGAAGCAGACCGGTGGATCAGCAAGTCCGGGCCGGAGCACTACGAGGAGCATCTCCCGCGGCTCGAGGAGTGGGTCCGCGAGCTTTCGTGACGTCAGTCCGGATCGTCTCGCGCTTCCACCGCGCCGCGAGGTCGACGTCGATCGGTCCACGGCGCAGGCGACGGAGTTTCTCCGGGTTACTGATCGCCCGGATCGTCTGGACCTGGTCGTCGCTGATCTCGAGCGCGACGACGCCGACCGGCTCGCTCCGCGGGGACGACACGACGGGGTACGTGAACTTCCTCGGCGACGAAGGGCGGAGCGCGTCCGACAGGCGTACCCCGGCGACACTATGCCTGGATGTCCATCGTCTGGATCACGTTCTGCGCAAGATCGAGGTCCCTCCGAGGCGTCTTCGCGTACGAGAGGATCACGGCGATCAGTCGGGTTCCATCGACATCGAGGATGTACAGATGCCAGCGGTTGGCCCGTCCCTGCGCGTAGAGACCCGGACCAGAGAACACGAACTCATGGCCGCCAGGGTCCGATGGATCGTCCTTGTCGCACGTGGTGTACGGATCGTTCGGCAGCTGAAGCTCCAGCTCTTTGCCCGCGTAGCCATCCACGGTGACGGGCGTCACCGCGGATGTCGTGTAGAACGTATTGGTCCGGAGCGCCTGCACCATGTCATCAACGGACCGACCGACCTTGACGTCGCCGGGCCTTCCTGCGTTCCCCGTACCCCGCACGTCCCAGTGGCACGGGTCGCTGTACAGACCGTTCGCGGTGAAGAAGGAGATCCCGATCCCGTTCGGCGCGTCCGCGCGCAGAGGCTCGGGCCCATCCATGGCCCAGTCGGGATACCCGACCCAGCCGTCCGGTCCGGTCGCCACCACCGATGCGATGTCCCCGAACGGCCCGAACCGGTACCGTCCGCCCGTCATGAGGTCGGGGACCGGCTCCGGGGTGGCTGAGGTAGCCGGCCCCACGGTTGCTGACCCTGAGGTGATC
>Ga0187785_10000037_pt1 | contig 47542 bp, 49 predicted proteins | sample 0815_BV2_4_20_MG_FD_132466 | JGI IMG/M metagenome (GOLD analysis project Ga0187785, IMG submission 132466) | Tropical peat soil microbial communities from peatlands in Department of Meta, Colombia - 0815_BV2_4_20_MG | ecosystem: Environmental > Terrestrial > Soil > Wetlands > Peat | place...
AGCCAAGAACAAGAACTCTGAGTGCATGAAGTCCAACAGACGTGTTCACTTTGAGGTTGTTGTAAAATAAGTTGTAATATGATGATGTGGAAGGGGCGGGATTCCTCCCGCCCCTTATTTTTTTGTCGTCTTTGTTCAGCCTGAGATCAGTTATTTCCTGTTATATCATGTATTGCATCACTTATTATTTCACGCGCAAAAATATTATCGTCATTGCGCACTTTTAGCAAATAAGGAAGGGCAGCCTCATGACGAATAATGCCCAGCAGATATGCCGCATCGCCGCGTCGCGTTGGGTTTGCATCATCAAGCAAGCCGGCGATCGAAGGGATGAGCCTGACGAGAGGCCCTCTGTTTGTTTTAACAAGCTCTTCTACAAGGGCTGCTGCGCCAAGCCTTACCCGCACCCTATCATCAGATATCATATCGATGACCAAGGGATATAGTGCCTCGTCATGCTTGAACATATCTATGATGTTTTCCAGGTAGCCATCGTCCATATAGTTGAGGACCATTATCTTTAAATCTTCGGGATTCATTTTTCAGTGCCAATCCGCCTTGGTCTTTTTTCTTCCGAAAATATATTTCTCTGCAGACAGTGCTGCAAGACAGCCGTGAGCAGCTGCTATGACAACCTGCCTGGCTTCTGTGCAGGTAACATCACCCGCAGAAAAGACGCCAGGCAAATTCGTCTCCATTAACCGGTTTGTCAGTATACAACCTTCTTCTGACATTTCGACTGCTCCCTGCAGAAAATCCACAATAGGCTTGCTGCCCATAAGGTAAACGAATACACCATCTACAGCTAATTCACTGTCACCCCCGCCATCTTTTATTCTAATGCGCTCCACCGTATCTCCACCCTCAATTGCGACAACGACTTTACTTAGTAGCACTTTTACATTTGGAAGCTTGAGGGCAGGGTAGTCATCTTCAACTTTGAGCTTGCCGGAAGGAGAAATTAGATAGACGGTTTCCGCAAAACGAGACAAAAGCCCGGCTTCTTTTACAGCTTCTTCTGAATCGCCCAATACGCAGACTGTCTTGCCTTTGAAAAATGCGGCATCGCAGATGGCACAGTAACTGACACCTCTGCCGAGAAATTCGGCTTCGCCCTTGATGGAAGCTTTTCTACCCATAGAGCCGGTTGCAATTATTACTGTTTTGCATTGATAGGATGCCTCCATTGTGAAGACCTCCTTGATTTCTTCGCCTATAGACACGCCTATAACTTGGGCCTCCTTATATTCTGCGCCAAAGTTTTGAGCCTGTTTCCTGAAGATATCGAGGAGCTCGCCACCGGTCATAGGCTGTTCGAGTCCTGGATAATTTTCGATCAGACTGGCAAATGCGAGTGATCCAGCTGTTTTGGACTTATCAATCACTAACGTTTTCAGCTTTGCGCGCGACGAATAAAGCGCCGCGCTCAACCCTCCGGGACCTCCGCCGATGATAATTACATCATAAAGGGAATCTGTCATAAAAACCTCCCTAGAATATTTTGATTAAATTATAATAGGTATCTCTCTGTGCCGCTATAAAGCCTGTAGCCTTTATTGCATTAATTATATCTTCCTTGGATACTCTATAGCTGACTCCTGCTGCACGAACTACATTTTCCTCGATCATTGTGGAGCCAAAATCATTAGCACCGAACCTGAGAGCTACCTGGGCCAGTTTGAGTCCTTGTGTTACCCATGATGCTTGGACGTTTTTGACATTGTCCAGATACATTCTTGAAATACTCAGGACTCGCAGATAATCTACGGCAGTTGCAGTATGAGATCCGGTATCTTTATTTAAGTCAGTATTGCCCGGCTGGAAGGACCATGGGATAAAGGCAGTAAATCCGCCGGTTCTATCCTGAAGCGAGCGGATTGCATCAAGGTGCTCGATAATGTCTTCAGGCGTTTCGATGCTGCCGAACATCATCGTGGCAGTTGTCCGCATACCGAGTCCATGGGCTTCTTCCATAACTCGCAGCCAATCGCCCGATTTTATCTTTTTGGGGCTCAGGACTTCCCGTATGCGGTCGGACAGAATTTCAGCTCCTCCGCCAGGGATTGAATCCAAGCCGGCGTCCTTCAGGGTCCGGATTGTATCGTTTATAGTCAGATTGTGTTTTTTTGCAAGATAGCATACCTCTGGCGGAGAAAAACCATGCACATTGATTTCAAAGCGTGACTTTATAGATTTCAAAAGAGAGGTATAGTAATCAAGTCCCAGATCGGGATGCAGTCCGCCCTGAATAAGTATCTGTGTTCCACCGAGTTCTATAGTCTCCTCTATTTTCTTGAAGAGCTCCCCTTCGGATAGTATGTAAGCCTCGGGGCTTTCTGCACTCCTATAAAAAGCGCAGAACCTGCATTGATTGATACATACATTAGTGTAGTTGATGTTCCGGTCTACAACAAATGTGACCATGCCTTCAGGATGGAGCGACTTCCTCATTCTATCTACATAATCGCCAAGATCCAGGAGATCAGCATTCTTGAAGAGGTCTAAAGCCTTTTGTCTGCTTATTCTTTCCATATCTTGTTGTATAGCCCGTCACGCTCGACCGGGGTTTTCCCAGCCTTTTTTATCAGATAAATCAGGTCGTCCCTAGTCATGCCTTCACCCGTCATCGCGCCTGCCATATGCGTGATTTTTTCTTCGATAATCGTGCCGTCCAGGTCGTCGGCACCAAACAGAAGGGCAGTCTGTGACACTTTCTCCCCCAGCATTATCCAGTAAGCTTTGATATGGTCAAAGTTGTCTAGCACTAACCTGCTTATAGCGATTGTCTTCAGGTCGTCAAGGCCGGACGAATAGAAGCCGCCTATCTCTGTATTCTTTGGATGATAAGCCAAAGGAATGAAGGCTTGAAAGCCGCCTGTCCTGTCCTGAAGTTCGCGCAGCTTAAGGAGATGGTCAATTCTGTCCTCAAGGGTCTCGAGATGTCCATACAGCATCGTCGCATTAGTCTTAATGCCAACTCGGTGCGCTACCTCCATGACTTCACGCCAGCGCTCACCCGATATCTTTTCCGGACAGAGCTCGTTTCTGATGCCCTCGGCAAAGATCTCAGCGCCGCCGCCAGGCATGATCTGAAGCCCGCTGTCTTTAAGCTTATTCAGAACCTGTTCAAGCCCTAGTCCGCTTATTCTGGAAAAATAATCTATCTCAACGGCAGTAAAGGCTTTGATGTTGATGGTTGGAAATTTTTGTCTGATAGCAGAGATCATAGCAACATAATGTTCAAAAGGCCAATCCGGATGCAGCCCGCCGACTATGTGGACTTCTGAAAATCCGCCTGATGAGGACAGTCGCTCCAGAATCTGGTCGATCGTCAGTTCGAAAGAGCCTACTTCTCCTTTTGAACGGCTAAACGCGCAGAATTTGCAACGATTTACGCAAATATTCGTAGGGTTAATATGGCGGTTGACTATGAAATATGCGTTACTGCCATTCTTTAATTGGGCTATCTTTGAGGCGAGCCTGCCTATTTCGAATATGTCGTCGCTTCGAAATAACTCAAGGGTATCGTGAAAGGATAGCCTGATGCCGCTTTCAATTCTGCTAAGTATGTCTGATTGCATCCTGAATTATAAAACAAAGAAATCAAAATGTTAAAATATCAGGATGTCGGCAAGGGAATTGATCATCGAAGGGGCGCGGCAGAATAACCTTAAGAATCTGAACTTAAGGTTGCCGCACAATAATATTATTGCTATAACAGGCGTATCCGGTTCTGGTAAGTCCTCGCTTGCCTTCGACACGATATTTGCTGAAGGCCAGTGGCGCTTTATAGAATCGCTTTCTACTTATGCCCGCCTTTTTCTGGAAAAGCTTGACCGTCCGGATGTGGACAGCATTCTCAATATCAGGCCCGCAATAGCGCTTGAGCAGAAGAATCCTGTCAAGGGGTCGCGCTCAACAGTCGGGACTTTGACGGAACTTTTTGACCTGTTCAGGGTGCTTTATTCAAAGGTTGCCGTGCCATATTGCCCCAATTGCGGCAGAGAAGTGCGCAAATGGGACACTTCGCAGATAGTCGCTGAATTACTGGAAAGCTGTCTCGATGAACGAGCTCTGATAACATTTGAGACATCGGAGGGATTCGATTCTCTCGTCAGTCGCGGCTTCCGCAGACTGCTGCTTGACGGTGAAATTAAAGACATTGAAACGATTGCGCTCGAGTCTGCTACGGAAGCTGTCGGCAATTCATACACGGTAGTTCTTGACCGATTGGTCATCAGAGATGAACCACGGCTATCCGATTCAATCGAAAGCGCATGGCGTGAAGGCCATGGGCATATGTCAGTGGTAATAGTCCGAAGCACGGACGAAGGCATGATAAGTTTGACCCCCCTTCGTTTTTCATCGGCAAACATGTGCGATGAATGTGGCAACACGGTGCCGGAGGCATCGCCCATGCTCTTTTCATTTAACCATCCGCTTTGCGCGTGCCCTGAATGCAAGGGCTTCGGTAATATCCTTAAATACGACGAGGACCTGATCGTCGCCAATAAGCATCTGTCGATTTCAGAAGGGGCCATTGATCTATGGGAAAAACCTGGATATCGCTGGTGGAAAGACCAGCTCTTAAAGGGAGCGAAAAAGGCAGGCATTGATGTCACGATACCATACAGCCAGCTGTCCGATGAAGCCAGAAAGACTGTGTTTAACGGCAATGGCAAGTTTTATGGTATTAATGCATTTTTTGAGGAGCTTGAAAATAAGAGATATAAACTACACGTAAGAGTGTTGTTAAGCCGCTATAGAAGCCCGGTTATTTGCCCGAAATGCGGCGGAAAGAGGCTTTGCGATGACGCTCTGGCATATAAGATCGAAGGGTTCGACATAGCCGATCTTTCTCGTAAGCCTGTAGGACAGTTAGCCGTATGGTTTTCGGGGTTGCAATTATCACCAATGAAGCGTGACATAGCGAAAGAAGTGATCAAGCAAATAATCATGAAGCTCGACTTTCTTATAAAGGTAGGATTGGATTATCTAACGCCGGCACGTCAGGCAAAGACTCTGTCAGGCGGCGAATATCAGAGGGTGAATCTTTCCAACCAACTTGCATCAGCCTTAACCGGAACTCTATACGTACTTGACGAGCCTACGATCGGCCTCCATCCGCGCGATACCAGGCGTATTGCCGACATCATGAGTCAGCTGGCATCGCTTGGCAACACCATCATTGTGGTAGAACACGACAAGGATATGATTGCTTCCAGCGATTGGGTTGTGGAGCTTGGTCCTGGTGGCGGGCATATGGGAGGTGACATAGTATTTTCAGGGCCTATAAGAACTTTTATGGAATCTGACACTCGTACTGCAAGATATTTACGTGGGGTGAAAGCTACAGATGCTGCAACTAAACGAACTAATGGAAAGCACTCTGAGCCGTCGGGCCGATTTATAACCCTTTCAGGCGCATCAGGTAACAATCTTGCTAATGTGGAAGTGAAAATCCCGCTTGAAGCCCTTACAGTCGTCTCAGGCGTTTCCGGCTCCGGCAAGAGCAGTCTTATTGTTGAGACGCTTTACAACGCCGTTGCGCGCCATTTCAGACTGGAATCCGAACCGCCGCTGCCTTATTTGAATATAGAGGGACTGAATAAACTCAATAGCGTGAGACTGATCGATCAGAGCCCCGTTGGCAGGACCCCCAGATCAAACCCTCTTACATATCTGAAGATATTCGAACCCATACGCAAGCTGTTTTCGCAGCAATCTGAAGCAAAGGCACATGGATATACTCCGGGATTTTTTTCATTCAACATGCCTGGTGGAAGGTGCGAAACCTGCAAAGGTGAAGGCTATCAGAAATTGGAGATGTATTTTTTCGAGGACATTTATGTGAAATGTGAGGACTGCAAGGGCCGAAGATACAGGGAAGAGACATTGCGTGTAACATATAGCGGCAAAAATATCAGCGATATACTCGGAATGACAGTGGATGAGGCATATTCTTTCTTCGAAGGTGTGCCGGAGATCTGTTCACGCATGGAGATGCTTAAGAGTATCGGGCTTGGATACCTTGTACTTGGACAGCCTGCGACAACCCTGTCGGGAGGGGAAGCCCAGCGGCTGAAGATATGCTCGGAACTGTCCAAGGCATCAGCCCGGGGAGTGCTTTATATACTTGACGAACCAACAGTCGGGCTGCATCACGACGATGTGATCATGCTCGTTAGAATCATCCGCAGGCTGGTCGATTCCGGCAATACAGTTGTAATCATTGAGCATAATCTTGATATCATAGGAAGAGCAGACTGGATCATCGATCTCGGCCCGGAAGGTGGAGAGAAGGGAGGCTCGGTTGTTTTTCAGGGCCCGCCCGACGGGTTACGAGGAGCTCTGTTATCTCATACCGCCCGCTACCTGGAGGAATATTCAATATGATGCTTACTAAAATAACTCCGACCCTGACGGTTGAAGACATCAAAGCAACCATTGCTTTTTATCAGGATCTGCTTGGGTTTGAACTGGTGCTTGCCGTACCTTCATTGAACCAGATTGATTGGGCCCTGATGAAATGCGGTGAGGTTGAGATAATGTTCCAGACAAAGGTTGGACATGCTGCTAAGATGAACCAGGGCCTGACGGGCATCATGACATTTCATCTTGAGGGAGAGGGTGTCAAGGAACTGTATGATTCGGTGAAAAACAGGGTTAAGATCATGAGACATCTCTACCCAACTTTCTATGGTATGAACGAGTTCTCAATGATGGACTGTAACGGCATAATACTTGTTTTTTCTGAGAAGATAAAGAAAACAGAAGAAGATGATTAATAGCAGTAAATCTAAGGACTGCTGGATACCATCTGGAAGAGATTGTCATAAAATTCCTGATTTATATTGAAGCTGATTACTATGGAAAGCATATTTATCGGCAAATTGGGCAATTCCAGTATTTTAACCATATCTTTTTCGGTCGTCAGTAAAAACTCTGCGCCTAGTTTTCTGGCCCTTGCCTCCAAATCTCTAATATCTTTTTCGCGATAGCGATGATGATCACGAAATTGTCTGATTTCAGCAATCTCACAACCTAACGCAGATATTATTTTTTGGAACGATTCAGGGTTTGCGATGCCGCAAAATGCCATTACCCTCCAGCCTTTCAGAACGGCAGGGTCAACTGCTGTTCCGTTGGATTGGACTACACCAGCAATCTCATGAGTGGCAAAGAATATCGGAGCATCCTTGTTGAATTTACGAATTTCGTTTGTCAGCAGATCATTCCTTGTTCGTGAAATAACGATAATATCTGCATCTTTCAATTCTGAGAGAGGGCTGCGTAGGGGTCCACAAGGAAGTAATCTTTTGTTGCCAAAGCCCTTCTGACCATCAATCAAAACTACATCTACGTCTCTTTGCAACCGCCAATGCTGAAAACCATCATCCAGTATAAACAGCAGTTGGTCAGAGCTGTCTCCGAAATGCTGAAATGCAAGAAGTCCGCCTTGATAACGATCTGCAGATTTGACAACAGGAACATTTTTTAAACTTCGGGCCATGACCAGAGGTTCATCACCGGCATGTTCAGTGTCAAGCATGATGCTGGTACCATCGCTGACCAGGCTTGCTCCGCGGGCTTTTCCCATATACCCGCGAGTCAGAATGATGGGTTTATATCCCCTTCTTTTCGCTTCCTCCGAGACTGCAATCGTAGCTGGCGTTTTACCCGTGCCACCAACCGTTAGATTCCCTATGCTGATAACCTTGGCAGACAGTCTTTGCCTACGGGCTATGGCGAACTTCTTCTTCGCTGCATAGCCTATGTAGTACATAAGCTCAACTACTGTCATGAGTAAGCTTCAAAGAGGTAGTCGGATATATTCAAATTGTATTTGTTAGCGTCCAGAGTCTTCTTTATAGTCCTGCGATATCGGCCATCTAGGCCGCGTTCAGCGAGGTCTACATACATACCGTCGACCTTTCTTCCTTTGCTGTCTGCGATAATGATCAGCATCGGCCTGTGAGGCTCCTCTGAGTTGCCGCGGTATACTACTCCCAGTTCCATCGTGTCCAGCGCTACGAGGGTTCCTATAGGGAATACTCCGATTACCCTCGCAAAAAGTCTAACCAGCACAGGATCTACCTCGCGGCCTGCGCCTTCAAGAAGTATGCGGAGTGCTTCTTCTGGGGGTCTCGGGACCCGCGAATACACTCGAGCAGACGTCATTGCGTCGAACCTGTCAGCAATTGTAACTATGTTCGAATAAAGATCCAGGTAGAGATCGACAGGCAGTAAGGGATATCCTGATCCGTCATAATTGCGGTGATGATCATACGCTACTATGGCACTTCTAATGGTAAATGACTCCATCTTCGTGTTACTGAGTATTATAAGCAGTCCCTGATTCGGATGGGTTTTCATAATAGCCCATTCCCTATCATCAAATTTAGAAGGCTTGTTGAGAATTTCATCCGGAATGGTTACCTTGCCGATGTCGTGGAGAAATGCCGCCATGCCTAGCTCTGACAGCTTCTTTCTGTTAAGGCCAAGCTTCATACCTACCGCGAGAGAGAGTATGCTTACATTGACGGAATGATAATATGTGTATTCATCGTAGTCCTTAATGGCCGCCATACTCAACATCATTTGTTCTTCGTGCATTACGAGATCGATAATAGAATTTACGACTAAACGGGCTCGTCTCAGATCTACTTTTTCGCCAGGTCTTACTCTGGCTTTAGAGGATCTTAATTGTGAAACTGCATTGAAATATGTCCTTCTTAGAGTCTGGCGTCTGTCGAGCACGTTGTCCTCTTTCACATGCTTAAGAGGCCCGATATCCACAGTTTCAATAGCGTCTGTAATTCCCTTCAGTGTTATGTAAGGCGCATCAGTCGTAAGGCACGACATAAACGCTTTAATGAAGTCCTGCAAATCACGGCGATTGATATCTCCGCTTAAGGTGATGCTTCCCATGTTGCGCTTGCGGAATTCTGCTATAAGAAAATCGAAATTGACATAATATTGTACCGAATATCTTACCCTTGCATCATTGAAATGAAAGTACTCCCCCAGGAGCTCAATCTTTACGATATTCTCTGAATTGATCACTGGCCTGACTGCCTCAATGAATGCATCAACGGACCTAACTACGGCCTCATTATTGACATCAAAGTGCTGGCTGATCTTGAACATGATTGCAAGCCTGTTGATAATGTCTTTTGCTTCCTTTATTGCCTGGGGGCGTGGTTTATTCATCCTTCAACCTCTGTAGAGCAGCTATAGCATGTTCTTTAAGCAATTGGTCTGAAGACCTGCTCAGTTTTTGGAGAAGAGGACTTGCTGCTTTCGACCCTGCCAGGCCCAGGTAATGTGCAGCGCAGGCTTTGGATTCAGACAGTTTTTTCCCTCCAAAAAGGCTTTTTTTCTTTAATGTCTCCATCATGAAAGCATCGGCGTCTTTATCATGGAACATGGCCAGAGTTTCATAGAACAACTTCTTCTCTCTGAAGTCGCGTTCTTCAAACCTCTTCTCCCTGATCTTTGCAATCAAAACGTCCCGCGCATACAGTCGTGCACCTGAATTGTCTTTTGCCATGTTGCCGATAACAGCAATAGCAGACAACCGTACTGTTGCATCGATGTCATCAAAATAATCTTTAAGCGCCTCCAATGCCCTGACGCTCTTGAAGTCGTTCAGAGCTTTTACAACCTCCAACCGTACCCTTGGATGTTCGTGCCTTGCAACTGACAAAATATCCTCCAGAAGCGCGCTGTTGCCAATATTGCGCAGAACATACACCATATTTCTCACTACATACCATGTGGGGTCTTTGAGTCTATCGCTAAGGGCCTTAAGGTTCTCCTTGCCGAGCATTATCAGAATATTGTTGACTATTCGCCGCGCATGGATGCTCTGGAGGTGTTCGAGGAGGGCTATAAAGGCATCAGCAGACTCTCCTCCGAGGCAGTTCGCAAATTCCTGCACATGCTCCTCATTAATATCTCTTGACGTATCGAGCATGCGCCCGAGAATTTCCATTACCTTGGATGACCGACAGAAAGACAGCATGTGATCAAGCTGTTCTCGGATCTCGGCCCTGTCCTGCCGATCCAGTTTAGTCTGTTGAATCCAGCGTAATATAATAAGCGCCGGACTGAGTTGATTCCTCTTTAAAGAGAAGAGGATAACTTCCTCTATAGATTTTGCAATTTTTTCTGCTTCGGCCGAGCCGTGCGATTCTAATAGCAACGTAAGAAGAATAGTAATAATTTGGTCGCTTTTCTCGGCGGGATCTCTGTCCATTTCAGCAATAATAAGACTTCTTTCTTCAGAAGTCAGCTCACCAACCGATGGCATGACGATCTCATCACTTACAAGTGCGTCATTATATGCCCTAGTCACATCACCGTCTTGACGGGCACCAGGCGCCGTCCCTTCTCCGGCGATTCCTCCTTCGGTCATTAGGTTGCCATCATCTTGCATTCCAGACAGGAATAGCGTGCCTGATTCTCCATAGTTTCCTTCCATCGAAGAGGAATGAAGCGATGATACACCTCCTCCAGGCGATCCGTCACCAGCGCCGCCCATCGAAGAGGGATGAAGCGATGATACACCTCCTCCAGGCAATCCATAGCCAGCGCCAGCACCATCTTCGGAAAAGACAAGTTCATCAATCGTAAACTTTATATGCTCAAACCCCAACTCCCAAACTGCTGAAAGAAAGTCGCCAACAGTATCGTCCTTTTCGTAGTCCATGCCCAATAACCGTAGCAGTTCTTCGAATTCATTCTTGGTCAAGCCTTCAATCAATGTAAGATCGCTGATTCCCTCCTTGAAGAAGAACAACGCCAGGTTGTCGGTTTTTCCGCTGCTCTGGTATACAGGTTCTGATTCAAACTGTATCTCAGAAGGTCTCACACGGCAGGTAAGGTTTCCGTATCTTTCCAGATATTCGGCAGCAATTGTATAGGCTTCATTCAATGCTGATAAATAAATGACGTTATTTGAAGGATAGATCTGGAGCATTTTTTTTGCTTTCAGAACTGCCTTGAAGAAGTTTTGTACTTTATTTATCTGATCGTCTTCCATGATATAGCTATAAATAATCCAAGAGGCCTTATCTCCCCCTTCCGTGCAGGCAACACCTTACTAAATTTTACATGAACTTTGAACGTGTTGCAATGTGAATCAGTGTCTGATAGATAAGTGTCTGACGGGTAATGACGTCTTAAGAGAACCTTTTGATGATATCCAATGCGCGGCTGGTAGCCCCTGCATTTTTGTCATAGAGGTTCCTGGCTCTTTCTCCCATACTGGCCAGCATGTCAGCTGACAAGAGGAGTTTTCTGACTTTCGCGAAAAGAGTCTTCCTGTCTGCTGAAATCGCAGCATTTTTAAGATAGAATTCAGCGATAAACGGGAAGTTTTCCATATGTGGACCGCATACGATTGGCTTGCCCCAAAATGCAGGTTCAAGAGGATTCTGGCCTCCATGCTCAATGAAACTTCCACCCATAATGGCAATATCCGCAGCGCCATATACAGATGAAAGCTCGCCCATAACGTCAAGAATAACTATAATGTGTCCAGGAGGCTTATCAGCAGAAGACTCTGCATTTGACTGCCGGGCAATAGTTGGAATCTCCGATCTCTTGATATACCTCAACCCTCTTTTTTTTACGAGTTCCTCAACCTCGCCGAAACGCTCCGGATGCCTTGGCGCCACTATAACGGAAAGGCCTGGGAATTCCAGTGCAAGTTGTTCAAACAAGTCCAGAATAATTTCTTCTTCGGGATTGTGTGTGCTACCGGCAACTAAAACGGGTCTGGAGAGATTGCGGGTCCATGCGGGTGCCGGCCCTGGCGGTTTTGTGTCGAACTTGAAGCTGCCGATTGCAGCTACGTTTTCATCTTTGGCTCCAAGACAGCGCATCCTTTCAGCATATAAATCGTCTTGCATGCAAAAGAATGCAATGTCACTTAATACGCGCCTGAAAAAGAAGGCGAGCTTTTTATATCCCTTTACAGATTTCTCCGAAAGTCTTCCGTTCATCAGTAACACAGGGACGCCGCGTGAGTTCAGAAAATGGATAATTACTGGCCAGAGTTCGGTCTCCATAATTATGAAAAGAGACGGCCTCACGCGGGCAAAAGTATTGGCAACAGTGAAAGTCATGTCAAAAGGGATATAAATGATCTTTGCAATGCTTCCAAGCCTTTCATTGGCAACTTTCTGCCCGGTATCGGTGACGGTGGAAATAACTATCGATTTATCGGGATACCTTTCCTTTAAGCCTTTTATCAGCGGCACCGAGGCAATTACTTCACCCACAGATACGGCATGCACCCATATTGTTCTATCTGACTCAGACAATACTTGAGGGAAGCCGAGTCTTTCTTTGAGCCATCTGCGCCTGAGCAGGGGCGGTCTTTTGAAATATTCTCGCGGCAGTATAACTATCAGCGCCAGGGCGTACAGAATGTTATAAAGAATGTACATTGCAAAGCTCTTGCACCATCTCCGCCACCCGCGCAGATGCTCTTTTCCCTTCATATAATTCTTTGATGGATGCAAGCTGCGAGATCATTTCTGCGCGATGCGCGTTATTATTAGTTATATTGGTAAGTTCAGCAACAATATTTTCGGTCGATACCTTGTCTTGAAGTAATTCTGTTATCCTCAAGCCTGAATCATTGCAGGCTGATTTTTCCAGCAGTAGGTTAACTAAGCTAATGAATTTAACCTTGACTATAAGCCTGCCGACAAAAAAAGTAAGCGGCGAGAGCCTATAGACAACTACCATGGGCGTCTGGATAAGGGCAGCCTGAAGAGTTGACGTTCCTGATGCTATTATCGCTGCGTCAGAAGCAGCAAGGGCATCGATAGCACAGTCTCTTAGAAGGCGGCAGGTTGCCGGAATAACTGCACTGTCGAAAAGACAGTCCTCAACATTAGGCGCTACGGGAATCACCAACTGATGACCCGGATATTTTCCGCTAATTTTGTGTATGGCTGAAGATAAAACAGGCATAAGTCTTAATATTTCATGACGCCTGCTGCCAGGCATGACAGTTATTAGCGGTTTTCCCGGATCAAGACCTAGCTTCTGCTTGAAATGCCTTTTCAGTTCTGCAGAGCCTAAATCAGAAGTAGTGAAGCCTTCCTGTCCGACAACATCTCTGATTTCATCCATCACCGGATGTCCGACGAACTCGCAGCTCAGGCCTGTTTTAAGGTATAGATTTTCTTCAAAAGGCAGGATAACAGCCATCTTATCCACGAGCTTGCTGATTTTATTTATGCGACCTTTTCGCCAAGCCCAAATCTGAGGGCTCACATAATAAAGAATCTTGATTAATCTTTTTCTCGCTTCCTCTGCAAGCCTCAGATTGAAATCCGGATAGTCGATAAGCACAAGAACCTGTGGTTTGAATGATGAAAGTTCTGCAACGGCTTTTCTGAATGTCTGTTTCAGTTCACGATAGGTCCTTGCTGCTTCTATCAGTCCGAAAGAGCTTGATATTCTTGACAGCAGTTCCACGCCTGCTGCAGCCATCCTGTCTCCGCCAACACCCAAAATACGCGCCTCAGGGGAGATATGTTTGATTGCACGCGCAAGATAAGCTCCATAAAGCTCGCCGGAGCTCTCGCCGGCTATTATCATCACTCTTTCTGCAGTTAAGCCAGACATTTAAGGATAGCATCTGATATCAGGCTTACATCTGCATCGTCCAGCTCCGGATAAATCGGAAGAGATAACACTTCGCGCGAAACCGACTCCGTTACCGGAAAATCACCCTCTTTATGCCCGAGAAACTTCATGGCATTCTGCATGTGCAGCGGGATCGGATAATAAACAACAGATGGTATTCCCCTATCCCGCAGGGATGTCTGTATGTCATCCCTCCTGCTGCATCTGATCGTATACTGATGATAGACATGCACGGCACCTTCTTTTTCTACAGGACATGCTATAGCGCCTGACAGCAATTTAGTGTACAGTCCGGCCTTGGCCCTCCGCTTTGCATTATATTCGTCTATCCTTTTAATTTTTGTCAGGAGTATGGCCGCCTGCAGTTCATCGAGCCTGCTGTTATAGCCAAGGCATTCATGACGATAGCCGCCTTTTGAGCCATGGTTTCTCAATTTCCTCACGATCTCGGCTGTCTCTTGGTCATTAAGTATCAGCATTCCGCCATCTCCGTATGCACCAAGGTTCTTGCTAGGGTAAAAGCTAAAGCAAGCTGCATCTCCAAAACTTCCGGTCTTCCTGCCGTTAATTGAGGAACCGAAAGACTGAGCGCAATCCTCCACGACCTTCAGTCCATGCGCTCTTGCCAAATCCATTATGCGATGCATGTCGGCTGGATGTCCGAAAATATGCACCGGCAGAATCGCCTTTGTTTTTTTTGTGATAAGCTTTTCTACAGATACGGGATCGATGTTCATCGTGTCAGGCTCGATGTCCGCAAAAATGGGCTTTGCGCCAACGTACAATATTGCTTCGGCAGTGGCGAAAAATGTGAACGGCGTAGTAATTACTTCATCTCCGGGTCCGATTCCCAGTGCTCTGATTGCTAGATGAAGAGCATCCGTACCAGAAGCAACGCCGATCGCCTCATTCACACCGTAATATGACCTGATCTTCTCCTCAAGCGCAGCCCCCTTCTTTCCTAACACGTACTGAGAGCTTTCGAGCACCTCGTTTATAGCAAAAAGAATTTCGTCTTTAATGTCCAAATACTGCTTCTTAAGATCGAGCATTGGTATCATTGAAATCGTACCCTTAAGAGCCTCACTAACTTGTATCGGCTATTGTCCTTTCCTAGTTTTCACTTCAGGCATAATTTGACCTATTTTCATGGCTATCTTTAGTGCATTTCTTCCGTCGGACGCCGAGACAAGAGGCCTGCGCTTATCGACTATGCAACTGATGAAATCCTGAAGCTCTTCCTTGAGCGGTTCACGCTTTTCCACAGGGATTATCTGAGAGCTTATTCTACCATTGTCGTTATAAAAACGCTTGATCTCCATGCTCTGATAATCTACAACCAGAAACGCATTGTCCTGAAAGATCTTAAGCTTCCGGGACTTCTCGAATGAAAGCCTGCTGGCAGTCAGACGGGCTTGCGCACCATTTTCAAATTCAAACCATGCGTTAGCTTCATCGATATTTGTTGTAAGCACTTTTGCTGCTGAAGCTTTAATGTCTTTGACATCGGGTGCCAGCCCACCATGGGCAAGTATCGCGAGAATAATGTCGATGTCATGTATCATGAGATCCAGCGTTATATCCACGTCTGTTCCTCTGCCGAGAAATGGAGACAATCTTTCAGCTTCAAAAAAAACTGGGTGTGTGATCAGCGAGAATAAAGATTGCACGGCCGGATTGAACCTTTCGAGATGGCCAATTTGTACGATAGTGCCGACCCTGTCGGCTTCAGCAATTATATCGTCTGCTTCTTCTATGGTTGCAGCTATCGGCTTTTCAATCAGTAGATGCTTGCCTTTTTTCAGACAATCGAGTGCAATTTTATGATGGAGCGTAGTGGGGGCTGCAATACTGAAAGCGTCAACTATGTCCATGGCATCGCGATGATTTGCAAAAGCCTTGCCGCCATATTTGGCAGATATCTCTTCAGCTCTTTTCATGTCTGAGTCTATAATGGCTGTAAGCTTTACGCCTTTTAACTCGGAATAAATCCGCGCGTGATGCTGCCCAAGATAACCTACTCCAATTACACCGACGCTGATCACTTTAATCCCTCTATACGCGACAACTCTTGCATGACTTCTTTTTTTGCCGCATTGAATCCCCGCTTGCGTACTAAATCCAATAGTCTTGGTGATCCGGCAATCTTGAAAAAGCCCTCTCTTATCTTAGTATCCTGGACGGTTTCAAAAAGCTTTCTCCTCATCTTACCGATATAGCTTAAATATTGCCCAATATTTTTATCGAAAAGCAGCTCAAGCTCACGCCTTATCGATGCTGCCATAGCTGGACTTGATCCACCGGTCGAAACAGCTATCTGAAGTGGACCGGTTTGCACTAAAGCTGGTGTAATAAAGTTGGCCAATTCTGGAGCATCTATCACGTTGACGAGAAAAGGCGCATCTTCAGACACCGCTATGTTTACTTCTTGTTCAGAAGTCGCAGCAATCGTCAACCATGCATTCTTTAAGTCGCCTTTTCTGTATATCCTGGACGAATATCGAATACATCTCTTGGTCTTAAGCAGCCTGAGCGATCCGGTAATTTCCGGACTTATTACATGTACGGATGCACCGGCTCTCAAGAGCATTTTCACCTTTCTTTCAGCGATCTTGCCTCCTCCAACCACTACACATTTTTTGCCCTTTAGGTCAAGATAGGCCGGATAATAGTTCGATTGCAAGCCTTGAGATCCTTTTGTGATCGGTCCTGGATTAATGTGAAACCAGCTTTGCTGCCTCTTTTGCAGCATCACTTGAAGGATACTTTTGTATGAGACGGTCAAAGGTTTCTTTGGCTTTGTCTCTCATTTTTAGGGCTGTGTATGACTTGCCGATTAAAAGCATAGTTGTATCAGCTTTCTTATAATTAGGATATTTCACGAGCAAACCCTCAAGCCTGCCGAGCGCTGCAGTATAGGATTCCTTATTGAAATAGAATTCTCCAATCATGAAGTCACCGTCGGCAATAACGTTCTGCGCCTTTTCTATTCGCAGTTCGACAATGTCACGGTACGGATTTCTAGGATACAGCTGTTTGAGGCGGTTAAATTCAATGAGTGCGCTTTGAGCAGCACCGGTGCCCCTGTCAGGAGATTCAATCTGAGAATAGTAGGCCATAGCGATTTGATACTGAGCATATGAAGCAAACTGATTGTCCGGATAATTTTCTATGAATTTGCGGTATTCAGCTATAGCGAGATCCGGTTCACCCTCTTTATTGTAGCTGTCAGCTATCTTCAATTGAGCCAGCGCACCGTATTTTTTTTGAGAGTCTCTGTTCTTTACCTCAAGCAGTTCTTTGCGTGCCTCGTCGTATTTCTTTTCACTGACTAAAACATCTGCATTTGTAAGGTACTTTTCAGGGTCATAGGCACCTTCAGGTTTAACATCCTTCTTGCTGCAGCCCGTTACAACGGCAGCGACGAGAAGCGAGCATACCAATATGAAAACCAAGGATATTTTTCTCATGAAATTTATTTAAACCATAAAGGCCGGGATTAGTCAAGCATTTTGACTTATATTTAGCCCATATTTTAAACTGTTACTTGCATTTTCCAGATTAATCGGGGGTGTTTGACATCCATGATAAGAAAAGTGATTTCACTAGTTCTGTTGATATTTTCAGTCTCGATTTTGGCGCCAATGGCTGGCAATGCGGCCCAAAAGGGAGAGCTGTCCTCTGCGGCACTCGGCTCATCGCTAAATGCGCTGAAGGAAGATATCCTCTCCTATTTCATTCCGCTATCGGGCAGTGTCTCTTCGATCGCCGGGAAGTCAGTTGTCATCGACAAAGGCAAGTCAGCATCAGTTAAGGAAGGGATGAGGATAACCGCGTTCAAGGAAGGGGCGCCTTTTGTTCATCCCGTTACCAAGGAACAAATGGGCAATGTGCAAATGCCTGTCGGGATTTTTGAAGTCCATTCGGCAGAGACTTCTGCCGCGAAGGGTGTGATTTTATCCGGCAAGCCTGAGGATTTTGCCGGTGCCAGGATTAAGATCCCGGCAAGAAAGATTAGGCTGCTGTTTTATCAGGGCAATATAGACTGGTATCTTGGAGATGCCTATTATCACTCTCTTCTCGATTCCGGGCGCTTTGAAATCATAGATACTGCCCTGCAGAATGCCTCAGCTGCCGAGGTAATTACAGAGGCAAAGGCAAAGGGTGCTGAGGTTGCTTTAATCCTCAGCGCAGAAGAGTCGAAAAACGCGGTAGATATGACTCAGAAACTCTACTGGGTTAGCGACGGCAAACAGTTTTCAGAAGCTAAGACTTCAGTTCATGTGGCTGCTGTCAAGCAACTAAAATTCTCTGCGGGCGCATTTGCCCCTCGCGAAGGCGAGGCATTACTGACATACAAAATGCCTTTCTCTGCCAAACGGCTAACCGTTGGCGATTTTGACGGAGATGGGAGTCCGGACATAGTCTTGGCATCTGGTGACCATGTCGGAATCTACAGGCCTGATCTAGATCTTAAACTTCAATGGGAGTTCGATCCGCCAGGCACAGGTGAAGTATTATGGGCTGATTCTGTCGATGCAAAAAAGAACGGCCGTGATGTCCTCCTTATTACAACAATGTCCGACGGCCGACCTGTCACTGCTCCAACCGGCGACTCGATGCTTGCCAAACGCCAAATAGGGTCGCGCACCCGCGTGCGTTCTTATATCTATGCGCTTGAAGCAGGCGCTTTCAAGCTTATATGGCAGGCCGACGACATTTTCCTTCGTAAGGTCGAAAATGTCATTGCTGCACAGAGCTTTTCCGAAGGCGAGGGATTTGAAGGCAAGATGTATGCTTTGGATTATGATAACGGCACTTTTAAGAAAGGTGCATATATAAAGCTGCCTCAAGGTATCAATATTTATGACTTTCAGTACGTTTATGCTCCTGATGGACGCCGCGCACTTTTTGCATGGGATGAGAACGGGTTTCTTAATTTCTATAACGACAAAGGCGTCAGGACATGGGTGAGTAATGAAGACTTTGGCGGCTTTGCAGACGCATACAAAAAGGAATCCGGAAATCTGATGATAGAAAAGGGTAACTGGACCTTGAAGGATCGTCTCGTATCATACAATGCGGAGGTTATTGCCCCTAAACGTAAATCGATGATCAATTTTGCCAGAAGCATAGGATATTCCTCGTCAGAACTCAGGAGTTTCTGGTGGAACGGCATTTCGGTGGAAGAGGCAAGCTTCCTGGAAGAGATCAGTGGTAACATTCTTGACTATACGGTAGTTAATGACAGACTTATAGTGCTTGTTAAACCCTATCTGCTTAGCAATGCCAAGGATCTTCTGAAAGGAAAGAATCCCATGGGCATCAAGCTCTATGTTTTTTCTACAAAGGGCAGATAGTCTTCGTCTCTGAGGTGATCTGGTGATGGAAAGAGCGATCCCGAATCATGTTGGAATCATTATGGACGGCAACGGCCGCTGGGCTGAAATGCGCGGACTGCCTCGTTCAGAAGGACATAAGAGGGGTGTTGAGAGGGCCTCTGAAATTGTGCGCGCCGCTGGCGGAATAGGCATCAAAAACCTTTCCATGTATGCTTTTTCTCTGGAAAACTGGAAGAGACCGGCATCGGAAATATCGGTGATAATGACGCTTTTAGAGACATTTCTTATCAATGATCTTGACAATTTCATGAAGGAAAACGTTCGATTCAAAGTCATAGGCAACAGGGAGAAACTTTCTTCACATATCAGGAATCTGATTGAGCATGTTGAAAAGACAACGGCTGAGAATTCGAGGATGGTGGTTTATTGCGCCCTGAGTTACGGAGGGAGGGATGAAATCATCAGGGCTGTGAGAAAACTGTTTATTTCCTCAAAAGACGTTGATGAGATAACTGAGAAAGCTCTTGGCAGTCTAATGGACACTGAAGATGCTCCCGATCCGGATCTTATAATCCGGACGAGCGGAGAGCAGCGATTGAGCAATTTTCTGTTGTGGCAGTCGGCATACTCTGAGTTTTTTTTCACGAGTACCCTTTGGCCCGATTTCTCCCGCGAAGAATTTCTTGAGGCAATCTATCAATATCAGATGAGGGACAGGCGTTTCGGTAAGGTCAAAGGTGGAAATATTCAATGCATCTGAAAAGAGTAGTGGTAGCACTGATTGCCGTTCCGCTTCTTTACCTTTATGTCGTTAAATTGTCGCCCGCATACTTCCTTATCCTGCTGGCTGTGATATCTGCACTAGCTCAGCATGAATTTCATGCGATGTACCGGACGCCGAGATCAATGTCTATTGTCGGCATAATAGGCGGTGCTTTGCTGATTGGCGCCGCTTTTTTTGTCCCTGCTTCAGCCCCTGAAAAGGCCATGACAATGGCCTTTGTTGTCATATTCATGCTGATTGCATCGGCGAGGCTTTTCTTGAGGAAAAATCCGGTTTTCGCACTCAGGGATATTTCACCCGCGGTGGTTAGCATCATTTATATCCCTGTCTTGCTTCTGCCTTTGTGGTATCTGAGGCTTGACGGCTGTGAATGGATATTTCTGCTTTGCCTCAGCGTGTGGAGCGCTGACACCTTCGCTTACTATATTGGAAGCAGCATAGGCAAGCGAAAATTGTACAAAGAGGTCAGCCCCAATAAAACGGTGGAAGGAGCTGTTGGATCCATAGGGGGTGGGATCTTTGCAGCAATTGTCTTCGGCCATTATCTGGTAAGGGGAATTGGGATGTCAAAGCTTGCCTGGATTGGCGCAATTATAGGTGCTGTAACAATAGTTGGAGACCTGGTGGAATCCATGTTTAAGCGTGATGCCGGCATTAAGGATTCAGGTAGCCTTATCCCTGGACATGGCGGAGTCCTTGACAGGATCGACAGCATTCTCTTCGCGGGGCCGACTCTTTATTTCTTGAAATCGCTTATATGAAAAATATCGTTATACTTGGATCTACTGGATCCATCGGCAGGAATGCGCTGAACGTGATTGCCAGATTTCCTGATCGCTTCAGGGTAGTAGGCCTCGCTGCAGGGAAGGGCATCGAACTTTTAAAGAAACAAATTCAGGAATTCAGACCGCAGCTGGTTGCGGTTGCAGATATTAAGAATTGTGCCGAATTGAAAGCTGAAATCACAGGTCAAGGGTTGGCAGTCGATATCATTTGCGGAATGGATGGTGTCAGCACAGTTGCAGCAATGAAAAATGCGGACACGGTAATATCCGCTATTGTCGGTTCCGCTGGGTTGGTTCCAACACTTACGGCGGTAAGAGCGGGAAAAGACATTGCTCTTGCAAATAAGGAGACGCTGGTTATCGCAGGGGATATTATAAACTCCGAACTCAAGAAGTCTGGCTCCAAGTTGCTGCCCGTGGACAGTGAACATAGCGCTCTTTTCCAATGCATGAACGGCAGCAGCAAGGATTCAATTAGGCGATTGATTCTCACGGCGTCTGGAGGCCCTTTTTTCGGCAAAAAGGCTGATGAACTCTTGAACATATCGCCCGCGGACGCCCTGCGGCACCCGAACTGGCAGATGGGCAGAAAGATAACAATCGATTCAGCGACTCTAATGAATAAAGGCCTTGAGGTCATTGAAGCTCGAGCGCTTTTTGGAATACCGCTGGACAGAATTGACGTGCTTATCCATCCTCAAAGCATTGTACATTCGATTGTTGAATTTGCGGATGGAAGCTGCATGGCGCAGCTCTCAAATCCTGACATGAAAGGGCCTATCGCATATGCGTTATCATTCCCGGAACGACTTCATGAAATCATGACACCTCTCCGGTGGGAAGAGCTGCGGGGACTTACTTTCCATAAACCGGACATCGATGTGTTTCCATGTCTGGATCTTGCATATTCAGCAGCAGGAATTGGCGGGACAATGCCGGCAGTTCTGAACGCCGCTAATGAGATTGCCGTGCATGCTTTTTTAGATGGATTGATAGGCTTTATGGATATACCTGCTATAATAAAACGGGTCATGAAGGACCATGATATAAAAGAGGCGATGCAGCTGAATGTAGTGCTTGAAGCAGACAGATGGGCCAGGGCAAAAGCTTCGGAGGTTATAAATAAGTGAGTTTTTTATTTGCCACAGTGCTTTTTGGCGTTCTTATTTTTGTCCATGAACTGGGTCATTTTGTTTTTGCCAAACTCAGTGGTGTAAAGGTGTTGAAATTCTCTTTGGGATTTGGCCCGCGCGTAGTAGGAAAAAAGTTCGGCGAGACGGAATATCTGATTTCATTGTTGCCGCTTGGCGGATACGTTAAAATGTACGGCGAAGACGTGGGCGATGAAGTTAGTCCTGAAGACGCAGGGCGGTCGTTCAAGGCTCAGGAGCTGTGGAAAAAGGCTATGATAGTACTTGCCGGTCCAATGTTCAACATACTCCTTACATTTGTGCTTTACACTTCCCTTCTTGCTATCGGCATCGAGGTTCCAGTGCCTGATCTAAAGAACCTTATGCCAATCGTGGATGAAGTGGAGCCCGGCTATCCGGCGGCAACTGCGGGTATTCAGAAGGGTGATAAGATCGTAAGGATCGGAGATACAGAAATAAATACTTGGATAGATATTGTTAATGCTGTTGGTCTTAATCCCGGCAAACCCCTGGACTTTAATGTGCAGCGGGGACAGGAACAGCTCAAGCTCACTATTACTCCAGTGGCTGTCAGCCAGACGATCAAATCAGGCAAAACTATAAGTGTGGGCCGCATAGGGATCAAGAAAACCGGGCAGGGGCTTTATACTATTGTTGAAAGCAGATCATTGCCGGATGCTCCATTGAAGGGCTTTTATGCTACTTACAAGATGGGCACGGTTATATTTGACTCTCTATGGATGACACTTAGTGGCGAAATATCTTTTAAGAACCTCGGAGGCCCGATCAGTATATTTTCAGAATCAAGCAAAGCGGCGTCAGCAGGTGCAATAACCTATTTTCTCTTTATGGCACTTGTAAGCGTCAACCTTGGAGTGCTTAATCTTTTGCCTATTCCTGTCCTTGATGGTGGACATCTGTTATTCATGGCGGTGGAGGCTGCCAGAGGCAAGCCTGTCAGCGAAAAAGCCATTGCTATTTCGCAGCGCATCGGCATCGCGCTATTGTTGGCACTCATGGCGCTCGTAATGTATAACGATATGTTCAGATTGCTTGCCAACAAGGTCGTGCCGTGATAAAACCTGCTGCCCTCAAGTATCTGTATTCTGCCGGAGGGGTTATATATAGAAAACTGGGCAATCAGTTTGATGTCGCGCTTATTGCAACAAAGAAAGGTACGGTATGGACACTCCCTAAGGGCATTATAGATAAGGATGAAAGCCCAGAGATGGCTGCTGTTAGAGAAATACAGGAGGAGACCGGACTTACTGGCTCCATAATTGACCAGCTCGGACAGAAATCTTACTGGTTTTATCTAAAGGGTGAAAATGCAAAGTGCAAGAAAACAGTGACATATTTCCTCCTCGGCTATATTTCGGGCGAACCGAACAACTTAAGCTGGGAAGTCGATGACGCTAAATGGGTCCCTTTGGAGGAAGCGCTCGAATTGCTTCATTATAAAAGTGATAAGGAAATCCTGGCAAGAGCGAAAGAGAAGTTAAATCGGTTCGGGTGATGGGATACGTTATTGCGCGCGAAGCATTGATAAGCAGGCTTGCTGAGCATAAAGGCAGCCGAATTGTCTTTACAAACGGCTGCTTCGACATCTTACATGTTGGCCATGTCCGTTATCTGAAAGAAGCCAAGGCATTAGGGGACATCCTCATCGTGGGCCTTAACTCGGATGAGTCAGTGGCGAGATTAAAACCCGGACGCCCTGTGAATAACCAAGACCAGAGGGCTGAAATTCTCGCAGCTCTTGAAATGGTGGATTATGTTACTATATTTTATGAGAACACGCCATATGAATTGATAAAACTGCTGAAACCAGATGTTCTCGTTAAGGGAGGGGACTGGAAAATAGCAGATATTATTGGCGCCGACCTTGTGGCTGAAGTTCATAGCCTTCCATTTACACCTGGCATATCTACTACTGGAATTATCCAAAAGATCCGGCAACTGAAAGACTGAATTCCCTTGCTTTGCAGTTGCATATGTGATTGCAAAAAATTTCTTCTAGGCGTAAGATTATATTAAGCAGTTATTAATGGAGGTGTCTATGGATGCCCTTATGGCCAGAAAGCCCGATTCAGAACCACCTGCCGGCTCCCCGGCATTGATAAATGAAATACTGCAACTTGTCACCTTCAGGCTTGGAAACGAAGATTATGCGGTAAATATCCTAAAGGTGCAGGAAATTAACCGGATGAAAGAAATTACAAGGGTACCCAATACACCTGAATATCTAGAGGGAGTAATCAATCTCAGGGGTAAAGTGATCCCGGTCGTCAACTTGCGTTCTAAATTCGGTCTTAGCGACAAAGATAGCGATACACAGTCAAGGATTATGATAATGGATATTCAGGGCATCACTATGGGACTTATTGTGGACGCAGTCTCTGAGGTCTTGAGAATACCTGCCGAAATTGTCGAACCGACGCCTCCTATGGCTTCGAACATAAACGCCGAGTATATTAAAGGCATAGCAAAGCTTGATGACAGGCTTATTATATTGCTTGATATGGATGCACTGGTAGGAAAAGCAGGTGAAGCTGCTATGATCGAGGCAGTGAAAAGCATAGAATAAGAATCAGGAATTCTGCTGTGTCAGCAGGCAGACTGCATGTGCTGAAATGCCTTCCCCCCTTCCTTCGAACCCCATTTTTTCATTCGTCTTTGCTTTGATATTAATGACCTCGTAGGAAATGCCTGTTTCGGCTAAGGCATGCTTCATAGCTTCGATATGATCGGCAAGTCTAGGCTTTTCTGTGATTACAATTGTATCGAGCCATGCTATCTTGAATCCTTCCTGCATAGTACAGTCAACGATCTGCTTCAAGATAATGAGGCTTGACGCATCCTTCCATTTCTCATCTGTCTCAGGAAAATGTCTTCCAATATCTCCTTTACCCAGTGCGCCTATAAGCGAATCTGCGATGGCGTGACATAGCACGTCGCCGTCTGAATGCGCGAGCAAGCCTTTGGTGAATGGTATTTCGACACCGCCCAATATAAGTTTTCGTCCTTCAACCAGGCGGTGAGAATCATATCCTATTCCTATACGCACTTTATAGTCCGGACCCCTGCTTTCGTATTCGAAGGAGGGCTTCAGCAATTACAATATCCTCCGGTGTGGTTATCTTGAGGTTCGAATATGAACCCTTCACTATCTTAATTGTTCCGCCGTAACGCTCCACCAGCGAGGCGTCGTCCGTACCGTAAAACCGTTCTCGGCGCGCTTTAGCGTGGGCTTCTTTTATGACATTAACCGGGAAGACCTGCGGGGTTTGGACCGCATACAATACTTCACGCCTGAGGGTACGGTAAACTGTCGTTACTGCAAAATTATCAGAGTCGGTTGAAGGAATTATTTCCTTGATTGTATCTTTGACCGGTACGCCTGCAACGACGCCATCGCTCCCCTTTGCTTCATGAATAGCCTCTCTGAATATTCTGGTTTCAGCAAGGGGCCGTCCGCCGTCGTGTATAACAATAATAGATCTTTTGCCTGTAACCGCTTGCAATCCATTGTAAACCGAATCCTGACGCTCTTTTCCACCAGCCATAATCCGTTTTACTTTCCTGATCCCGTACTCCCCAATCAAATCAGCTGCGGCCAATATGTCATCCTCCCTGACGACAGGGATGATTTCATCTATTTCATCTACTGATTGCAAAAGCTCAAGAGACCAAATGATGATCGGCTTGCCTGCAAGTACGAAAAAGGGCTTGTTTTTTTCTGCTCCAAACCTCTTGCCTAAGCCGGCTGCCGGCATAATGGCGCATATTGTTTGATCAGTGCTGCTCATCTTCCCTGACTTTAGCGAATATCATTCTGCCTGCCGTTGTCTGCAATACGCTTGTAACAGTAAGATCGATTGTTTTACCTATAAGCTTGCGACCGTTTTCAACCACTACCATTGTGCCGTCATCAAGATAGGCAACGCCCTGATTGTGTTCCTTGCCCTCTTTGGCAATGAACAGGCTCAGTGATTCTCCAGGCAGAACGACCGGTTTCAGTATATTTGCGAGCTCGTTAATATTCAGGACTGCGACTCCCTGCACTTGCGCCACTTTACTCAGGTTGAAATCGTTTGTAACGACTTTGGCATTGTATAATCTTGCAAGCGCGATTAACTTGGCATCCACTTCTTTGATCTTTGGGAAGTCCTGCTCGACGATCTTAACTCGTATATTGGCTAGCTTCTGGATCCTGTGGAGTATGTCCAGCCCGCGCCGCCCCTTGGTCCTACGTATTGGATCTGGAGAGTCGGCAATATACTGAAGTTCCTGCAAAATGAACTGTGGAAGCATAAACGTGCCCTCTACGAAACCGACCTCGATAACATCGGCAATTCTTCCATCAATAATCACGCTTGTATCAAATACTTTCAGATCCTCTTCAGGTTCCTGCCCTTTAAATAAACGCATAATGGCAGGTATGGACATATTCTTCCCTCTGTTTAGCCCTATAATAAGGCCGCTGTATCCGAGTACAGCACTTAGTATAAAAAACGCCGGTATCCTGCTTTCATCGGCAATAACATAGGTAAGAGGAAAGAGGAGCAGGTGTGCTGCCAGTATGCCGATGCCTAGACCAACGAGTCCACCCAGTACCGATCCGAAAGAGACTTTGTCGAGCCTCGACTCGATTCCAAGAAAAATACCGCCAAGCAATAGCCCTGTAACAGCTCCCTGCCAGGGAACCGAAGTCTTGAGTCCATAAAGATAGCCGGCCAGAGTAAAAATTACGATAAACAATGAACGAACGAACATGATCACTTTTCTCACCTCTTAAGAATGTAATTAGGAAAAAAATAATGTAATAAAAATTCAGGTCCGTCTGTGCAAGTGAAAGATAAATCGTCACAGTAATAGCAGAAGCAAATAATAGTATTTCTAAGATAGTAATAAAGCAAAGTGTCATAGTTCTATTATAGCAGCATTATGAGGCGAGTAAACGCGGAGCTCCAACTAAAAATATTAGAAGACTGCTATCTTGAAGGAATGCCCGTTAACAGCTAAATCTAAGAGTTTAATCCGGGTTCGACTATTGGGTATCAACGGCAATATAAAATTTTCTGCCGCCGCGGTTCACAAAAAGAAGGACGTTGTCGCCCGGTTTAATTTTGGCGACTATTTTGTTGAAGTCATTGAGGTTAGTTATGCGCTGTCTGTTTATTTCGTTTATTACGTCGCCACGTCTTAAATTCGCCTCTTCGCATGGGGCTCCAGACTCGACGCTAACTATTACTACGCCTTTTTCATCGGTTTCAATGCCCAGCTGTTTAGCTACCGCAGCAGTCAGGTCCATAACTCGCATACCTGCAAGTGCGCTTTCGTATGCATCCCTCCCCTGCTGAGGCCCAATCTTGGCTTCAATGCCTTCTGCCGGCAACTCTGCAACTGATGCAGTTACAGTGATCTCTTTGTCTTTTCTTAGAATCTTTAAAGTCGCTTGGGAGCCAACTTTGCTCTGAGCCACCAGGTTTCGCAACTGTCCAACGTCCTGGATTTTGCGGCCATTGTATTCTATGATTATGTCTCCCCTCATGATACTGGCTTTTTGTGCAGGTCCTCCCCGGGTTACATCACTCACAAGCACTCCTGACAGCTCGCTCTCTTGATATTTAAGCCCGAACTGCTGCGCAAGTTCCGGGGTGAGCTCCTGAATTGTTATGCCAATCCACCCTCGAGTGACCCTGCCTGAATTGATTAGCTGTTCCATGACGGCTTTCACCATGTTGCTGGGAACCGCAAAGCCGATGCCCTGATAACCTCCGGTTTTTGAGAAAATAGCCGTATTAATGCCGACAAGCTCACCTTTGATATTCACAAGAGGGCCGCCTGAGTTGCCGGGATTTATGGCGGCATCAGTCTGGATGAAATCCTCGTAATCAGCAATGCCAACATCAGCCCTGCCCACAGCACTGACTATACCCATTGTTACGGTATTGCTCAATAGAAACGGATTGCCAATAGCAAGTACGAACTCACCGACTTGCAGTTTTTCGGCATCGCCCCAGGGAATTAACGGCAGGTCCTTGGCATCGATCTTGATTATCGCTATATCGGTTTTCAGGTCAGATCCGATCGTCCTGGCCCTGAAGCTACGCTTATCGTAAAGTGTGACTCTGATTTCACTTGATTGTTCTATTACATGACTGTTTGTAACGATATATCCGTCATGAGACACGATCACTCCTGAACCAAGGCTCTGCTCTTTGAACTTTCGTGACTTCGAGTCCGGTGAAGGTGTAAAGTAATCAAAAAAATCTTCATAGGGCGCCTGCTGCTTCTTTACCAACTTTGTGCTTGATATGTTAACCACTGCCGGAGATACAGCTTTGACGATTTCGGAAAAGGCCTTGCTGGTCTCTTCGATATGGGCAGGAACCCTTGGGGAAAATGGACGATGTGAAATGTTGCCTGCAATGCTTATAAGATAATACGTCATCCCTCCGAATAAAAATCCTGTCAGAAGGAGAGCCGGCACCCACAGCAACTTATTCTTCATTGGTTATTTTAACATGAACTTTCTGATATCCCCAATCCTAAGTGTGATTTTGTTAGAATCGAGATATTCGAGAAAGGGTAAAGCAAACTTGCGCGTGGTCCCCAGTAAATCCCTGAATTCAGCTACCGTCATTTCCGGCTTTCTTAAATAGAAAGCTCTTAGCAGGCTGATCATCTTGTCATATTGCTCTGAGGATACAAAGACGGAGTCATTAATACGCACTAAAGCGCCTTCCTGGGAAAGCAGCTTCAATAGATCACCTGCTTCACTTTCACTGACTGCAAGCGCTTTGGCTAACTCTGGTTTTGATGGAGGTTGAAATCCATCCTTGTTGAGCATTGATGTAATTTTTTCCCTCAAGTTATTGTCTGCAGTAGTAAGCGCCACTTTGAACTTTTTAAGTCGAACAATTTCCTTGTCCAAGACTACGTCTTCGATTTTAGCTAAAAGCTCGAAAATATCATCTCCAGCTCCTGTCTCTGATCTAAGCTTTGCCTTAAGCTCTTCTTTGGGCATGCCTCCCTTGAGCGGGTTTTCAACATGGAATTTTGCGAGTGCTGATTTTAAAACGCTTGCAAAATTATGAAAGCTTTGACGGTGGAAAAGAACGCCATGGGTCTTAAGCAGAAGACCCTTGCTGATTAATTTGTCAATGGTCGATGTTATCTCAGGAAGATTGACATGAAACCAGCCTTCGATTTGAGCAACTTTGCAGCCTTGCGCACCGAATCTTGCCGCTAGAGTTTCGATTTTTTCCTGAAGTGTGCCGGTCTCAAACAATCTCAGATCACCTGTCCCCATTTTCTTTTTGCGGCGGACAGGGTGCGGATCTAGGATAGATCCGCCACCGATAGTTTCCAGAGGCGAAAAACGTCTGATGATGTAGCGGTCTCCAGATAGCGTAACTACAGGCTCTTCCAGCCTAAACTGGCAATAGCACGATTCGCCGGCCTTTACTTCTTCATTGCCGTATATGATAATCCTGGCAACGGTCTCAGACGTACCGGTATAGAAATGCACCCTGCTCCTGCTCTTGACAGTCGGTGCGTCATTAAGCATTTCGAGTTTTGCGTCGATAGCCAGTGTAGGTACAAACCTTTCAGGCATGACTACAACATCGCCTCTGCGGAGAAGTTCTCGATCGACTCCCTGCAGGTTCAACCCTGTCCTCTGGCCTGCATAAGCTTTATCTACTGCTCTGCCGTGCGTCTGCAGCCCTCGTACCTTGCTTTTGATGCCTGATGGAAGTATTTCAACCTGGCTGTCCAATGAGATTGTTCCAGACAAAGCAGTTCCTGTGACTACAGTGCCGAAGCCTTTGAGGGTGAATACTCTGTCAATAGGCAGCCTGAATATTCCGTCGACAAGCTTGGGGCTTACTTGGGCGGCTAACGTCCTTATCTTTTGTATAAGAATGTCCAGATTCAAACCGGTTTTGGCGGAAACTGCAATAATGTCTGCGTTTGCGAGGAAGGTTCCACTAACAAATTTCCTAACGTCCTCGGACACCAGTTGAATCCAGTCCTCATCCACAAGATCTGCTTTTGTGATGACAGCGATTCCGGCCTTGATTTTTAGCAGTTCGCATATTGCTAAATGCTCTCGGCTTTGCGGCATGACGCCTTCATCGGCTGCGATGACGAGGAGGACTATGTCGATGCCGCCCGCACCGGCAAGCATGTTCTTGATCAGGCGCTCATGACCGGGGACATCCACAATTCCAACTGACAAATTGTCTTCAGGAAAGGATAAGTTAGCAAATCCTAGATCTATCGTGATCCCGCGTTCCTTCTCTTCTTTAAGCCTGTCGGGATCTACGCCTGTAAGTGCCTTGACCAGCGAACTTTTTCCGTGATCAATATGGCCTGCTGTGCCGAGGATTACGCTCTTGAACGCTCTGTCCTGTGGTATCGGCCCGGTTTTTCCCGTTGCCATTACCGGTTTCCCGCTACGAAGGTGTTAAACCCCTTTAAGATTCTTAACCCCGTATCCTGGCTCTTTTCCGGATGGAACTGGGTTGCAAAGACATTGTCTTTCCATACCATGGAACAAAAATCTCCTCCATAATCGGTAGTTGCGGCAACAATACCTTTATCGCTCGGAACAACATAGAACGAATGAACAAAATAGAAATAAGAATTGTCTGGTATATCTTGCAAAATAGGCGGTCGCTTCTCTATCTTGGCTGTATTCCAGCCCATGTGCGGAATCTTCAAGTGCCTTTTGTCCGGATCGAGTTGTCCGAAATCGAAACGAATGACCTTGCCAGAGAATAGATTGAATCCTTTGCAAACACCAAACTCTTCAGACTCTGTGAAAAGAAGTTGAAGCCCCAGACAGATGCCAAGAAAGGGTTTACCTTTCCTGATTTCTTCGAGTATGAGATCGATAAGGTTTAGCTTGTCGAGGTTTGCCATGCAATCCCTGAAAGCCCCCACTCCCGGAAGTACAATGCCTCTTGCATCAGCAATTTTTTTTGGATCTGACGTAATCCTCACATCCGCGCCGACCTTCCTGAAGCCTTTTTCTACGCTTCTGATATTGCCCATTCCATAATCTACTATAGCTATCATGAGTCCATTTTAACATAGCAAATGCAGATTTACGAAGGCTTCTGCGCGCTCGCGAATAACTCTTTTATTTTAATCCTGTCAGGCGAACCATCCGGCTTTAGCGGAAACTCAGACACAAATTGAACATATTGCGGCTTTTTGTAGCCGGCTATCTTCGACCCTACAAACTTGATTAATACTTCAGCCGTCAGGGTTGCCCCTTGTTTGAGCAGGCATACAGCTTTAATCCCTTCTTTCCATTTCGGATCCGGCACTCCGAACACTACGCATTTTTCAACCGCGGGATGCTGCAGAATTGCATTTTCAACTTCCGCCGGATACACATTTTCCCCGCCGGGCTTAATCAGTTCTTTTTCAGGTTTGCGACCGGCATACCATAAATAACCATCCTCATCAAAGCGTCCAAGGTCTCCAGTATGGTGCCATCCGTTTCTGAAGGTATATGAGTTGTCATCCTGCAATCCCCAGTAACCCTTAAAAACCATCGGCCCTCTCATGGCTATTTCTCCAGTGTCTCCAATGGCCACAGGGCTGTCTTTGTCATCCAGAAGCTGGACATTGCCCAGCATGACAGGTTTGCCTGCTGCACCAGGACGCTCATTGTACCGGCCTATGGTTGCTAAACATGATGTTTCAGTTTGTCCGTAAAAAGTGTAAAAAGTGCCGCCTGAAAGCTGCTGATACTTTTCTATCGTATCCGGTACGTCCAAGCCAATAACCGCCCGAAGTGAACGGATGTTCTTACCGGTCTTTGCCTGTTGATCAAGTATATTGGAGAGAATAGGCGTAAAGTCGAAAAAGAAAGAGATTTGTTTTTCATCTATCAGGTTGACAGCCTTGACTGCATCAAATCTGCTCATGTTCAGGTTCAGTGCACCCGCATGAAAAGCGCTTGTCAGCATTGCAAGCCCTGCTATATGAAACACCGGCAGAAGATTCAAGTGCACGTCATCAGGCGTAATCTTGAGGCTCTCAATAAAATGCAAATTGGAACACAGAAGGTTATTATGGCTCAATAAAGCGCCTCTCGGCCTGCCGGCGACTGCGGCGGTATGGATTATAACAAAACCGTCATTTGATGCAACATCAGAAGGGACAAAATTCCCATCGTTATCCAGCAGAGAATCGAGGCCCTGGAATTCTTTTGAGGCATCCCTGATACTGAACAGCAACGGATTGCCGGAAAGTTTCTTTCTGTCTGATTCTATTTGCGGCTGATATTCCGGGTCGGAAAATATTATGCTTGGTTCACCGTCATTAAGGTTGAAAAACATTTCCCCGAGTGAAAGCCTCCAGTTGACAGGAAGCATGACAGCTCCGAGTGCGGCAGCAGCTCCATATAAAAGAAAGAATTCCCTACTGTTCTTTCCAATAGCGCCGATACGATCACCCTTTCTAATGCCGGCTCCCTGGAGGCCGCAGGCAAGTCGATCAACCATATCTTTGAAGTTTTCAAAGGTAAGCGCGCTGCCATCGTCTGCTTCCATAAAGGCAATCCTGTTTCTATAACAGATTGCATTGCGACAGATCAGATCGTAAAAGGTTAGATCGTAAAGTCCCATTTTTGACCTCCTTAGAGTACGTCTGTATTTAAGCGTTATGGCAACGATCAGAAAATAGCGGGCGTTCCTGCATAATTATAACGCACCAAGACGGCATTATGGGGGGAGAGGTCTTAATATACCAATTCAGGCTAAGGTTAAAGCTATGACAGCAATTACTTATAATAGCCGACGGCGCAGACCTGGTCCCCGACTTTAGTGTAATAAGCAACTTTCTGCACTGGTGCGGTTTCGTTTGGCCGTGGCCACATGTATGATATTTCTGCAATGGCGCCTTCCTTTGCCTTTGCGTATATTTCTTCGCCGATTGGTTTGCCGTTTTTATCCTTCAGTTCCTTTAAGCTCTTTCCAACCAAGCTTGGATGAGCTGTAAAATTACCGTCCGGGCCGCCGCAATATGGATAAAGATCACGATCTTTGAATCCGCCTTCCCCCTTGCTGAACATTGCCAGGGCTTTAGTCTTGTCTTTCTGTACCTCGGCTATGGCTCTTTCGAGCATTTTCTTGGCTTCATCTGCGGTGCCATATTCGGCAGCCCATGCTGCGCACACCATTGAAATGATTACTAGAGTCATAAGGCCAAATAGCTTTCTTGTCATGCACACCTCCTTACAATGTTTGTGGGTTTATAAAATTTAATATCTACATGTGGCAGTTGCAGATAATCAGGCAAAAAGCCTCTCCCCCTTTTGGAAAAGCCTCACCTGTATTGGATTCTGCGACCAGTATTGACAGAAAGCAGACAAAAACTGCTGATATTCAGAATTGAATCACTCGTAATATAAAACCATAGTCTATGGTCTGAGTCAATTGTGGAAAATACCTATTTTAGGTTGCTGAAATATTTACTCACCGGTTAAGTTATTAAATATGTTCCATATTTACAGCCCTACCATATTTCAAATAGCCGCCGGATATTCATCATCTCGGCATCCTATGAATATGCCTCCAGCATTCTGAAATTTCGAGCTGTGGATATCTTGATAACGCCATTGATAGACCATGCGATCCCCACTGCTCCATCCCTGTCCGTTCTGTATAGAGCGCTATTTGAATAAGCTGATAGCGTCTCAGCGTGAGGGTGAGAGAATATATTATTCTTGCCGGCACTTACGATTGCCACTGCAGGCGAGACAGAGTGCAGAAAGTGTACATTCAAAGAGCTCCGGCTTCCATGATGTGGTATCTTGAGAATTGTGCTCTTTATACGTTTCTCAAGATGAGAGATGTCCGCCTCCGCTTCCTCAGAGATGTCTCCTGTAAATAGAAATGAGTGTAACTTATCTTCTATCTTTAACACTGCCGAATAATCGTTATCCACCTGGTTTTCAGGAAGTGTCGAATAGAAACCTTCGTACGGATGCAGCACAGTAATCGAATATCCTTCGCCCTGGACAGTATCACCCCTTTTCAGCGCCGTATGAGTTGCACGCCTAGCTGCCTTATCCTGACAAGGCCATAGTCCGTTGTCCCAGATTTCCATAATATTAAATTGCGTTTGAAGATAAGATAGCCCACCGCAGTGGTCTGGATGTCCATGGGTCAGTACGAGGAAATCGACTCTACGGAAGCCGCGATATTTTAAGAATGACGCAGTCTGAAAACCAGTTCTGCCTGTGTCTATAACCATAACCCGTCCGTCAGGAAGCTCTACCACTGAACTGTCGCCTTGGCCTACATCCAGAACAGTTGTTCTTAGTCTCTTATAGTCGATAAACTGAGATGAAGCGTAGACGATAAAAGGGACTATTGCAGTAGTGATAACTAGTATGAGCAGCGTGGTATTCTGAAATAGTGGTTTGCGGACAGTTTTTGTTGAATATACTGCCAGAATAAATATTGCAAAATAAAATGAGATAAGCAATATGAGCGGGAATGCTGCAATGGGCAAGTCTGCATGATCCCAGTGCCCGACATATTTGATTGCATCCAGACAAGTATTGGTTGCTGAGTTGATCATATAGCTGAAGGGGAAAAATCCGCTAAAGAGAAATATGAACGATGACATAAGTGATATGGGCAGAATGATAAAACCGATAAATGGTGTAAAAATCAGGTTGCTTAAAGGCGAGATGATCGAGAAGTAATTGAATACATAGGCGACAAGAGGTGCCGTGCCAACAGTAGCTGCCAGAGAAAGCATTAAAGATGAAAATATGTAACGTCGCACGGCTGAAAATACTTTTATATATGCTGCTGAAAAGCCAGATGGTTTTTGGTTAAAGGCCTCTTTGCCGTTGGTTGTTGTACTGCAGGAAGCAACTTGATCGCGCATATTTTTGCGCATATAACTTTTTTCAAAATCTGTATACAGCCCGAGACATAATACCGCTAGAAATGAGAGTTGAAAAGACAGCTCCGTCAAGGAATCCGGCTGTATCATGACTATGGAAGCTGCGGCTAAAAGAAGGGTGTTCAGTCATAACCCCTTTCTATGGATAAGCAGACCGAATAGAAAAAGAGAGATCATGATAAACGATCTTACGGCTGGAAACTCCATGGTTGATATTCCTAAATAGGCTGTTATTACGGGAAAGCAGAGCACAGCCGCCAGCTGCGATGGTGATGCGTAAATAGATAGCCGCAGAAGAGCCGAAGCCGGCAAGAGTCGTATGATCATCCTAAATCCTTTGAACAGGATAAATAGCAGCAATCCGAAATGTGCGCCCGATATGCTTAGGATATGTGCCAGCCCAGTCGTATTAAAAGCTTTTTTTAAGTCGCTGCTCATAGAGCCGCGATCCCCTGTAATGATTGACATCAAGAAAGAACCCGCATCTCTATCAAAGTTCTTCATGAAGTATGCATTCAACTGTCTGCGCGCATGTTCCAGAAAGTTTTGTCTACCAATACCTGCTTCATGTCTTTCAGCAACCTTTCCAGTCGGAAAGGTTGCTATGTTGTATATGGAAGAGGGATTTATGAACACAGTATCGCCAGGCAGTTTTACACTGAGATCATAAACTACTCATTCTCTAAGTGGGAGGTCGGAATAAACATGCATATGTGATATCGGAATTGGTCTGCTGCGCAGCAAGAACCCTAGTATTTCTACTTCCTGGATATAGCTTCTGCCTGACTGCACGGGTGTTGCTTCAGATATAGCAACGGCTTTGACTTTGATCGTCTCGCCCGACAGCAGTTCCAGGTCAAGTGGTGTTATGTATGAAGAAGAGGCCCGGTAATATCCTGCTGCAAGCATAAAAACGACAACAAGCACTGCTGACGCTGAATGAAACGCGGCATATCTTTGGGATGATACTTCGTGCGCTCTGAATGTGAAAAGTGCAAATGCCGCTAACAGCACAAAGACAATACATCCGGACGTATACGGGAAAAAACGATGCAGATAAAATAGAACAGCGCCGGCTATGAAAGAGACTAGAATTGTCATCTTTCAGCAGCAGCGTACAGATCAGGGCTTAATGCCAATATGTTTCTGTATTACATTTGAGATCTCGTCGGCAATCATTTGTGTCAGTCCGAGATCTTCACTCTCTACCATTACCCTGATCTTCGGTTCTGTTCCGGATGGCCGGACCAGAACTCTGCCTTTTTCTCCGAGCTTAGCAGTGCAGCCGTCAATGACTTTTGCTATGTCGGCTATGTCCTTTAAGCTTTTACCTTTTGCGACTGTGATATTGGTTAGTACCTGAGGATACAATATAATATTGCTTGTCAGTTCCGAAAGGAGTCGATTCTTCTTGCGCATCAGATAAAGCACTTGAAGTGCCGTGATAGGCCCATCTCCCGTAGTGTTGTAGTCAAAGAAGATCATGTGTCCGGATTGCTCACCGCCGATGTTGTATCCGCCCTTGAGCATTTCTTCAACGACATAGCGGTCACCGACTTTTGTCCTTAAAAGCTTGACTCCTCTACTATTTAGATATTTTTCAAGCCCCAGATTGCTCATAACCGTTGCAACTACGGTGTTCCCCTTAAGCTTTCCTTCACGGTTCATTTCAGCTGCGCACATGCCCATTACCTGATCGCCGTCTACTATATCTCCTTTTTCATTAACAAAAAGTGTCCTGTCTGCATCGCCATCATGCGCAATCCCGATATGCGCCCCCGTCTCTTTTACTCGTCTGGACAGTTCTTCAAGATGCAGAGATCCGCAGTTCAGATTGATATTAACCCCGTCAGGCTCATCGTTGATCGAAATTACCTCAGCCCCAAGTTCACCCAGCAACTTGGGGGTAATCTTGTATGCTGCGCCATTTGCGCTGTCTATGACGATCTTGAGCCCTTCCAGATCAATGCCTCTAGGGATGGATGATTTGACATATTCAATATATCTGCCTGCCGCATCTTCAAGCCGGTAAGCTTTGCCAATTCCTTCTCCCGTCGGCTTTCTAGGCGGGAAGCTCTCGTCCTGAACCAGCCTCTCTATTTCTTTTTCCAACTCATCTGACAGCTTGAAGCCTGATGACGAGAAGATCTTTATACCGTTGTCCTCGAACGGATTGTGCGAGGCTGAAATGGCAACGCCAGCATCAAGCCTCAGCGCCCTGGTTAAAAAAGCTATGCCCGGAGTCGGAATTGGCCCGACGAGGGTCACATCCATTCCCATAGAGCAAATGCCAGAGGTAAGCGCGCTTTCGATCAGATAACCCGATATTCTCGTATCTTTGCCTATAAGGATCTGGCGCCGACCGAATTCGTCTTTAAGAACGGATGCTGTGGCCATCCCAACTCGCAGCACGTTCTCAGCCGTCATAGGCGACCTGTTGACTTTGCCGCGTATACCGTCAGTACCGAAGAGTTTCATCTATTTATTTCTCCTTATTATGACTTTTACCATTACATCAGGTGTCTTGATGCGCAGATTGCGTCCGTTAGGATCGATTCGCATGTTTTGCGAGATGTCGGCGTCAAGCCCGGTTATATCGAGCGGGTCCGTACGCAGAATAGAAAGCCGCGACATCTCTGTCTTCGGCCCTTCAACTCTCACAATCTGCGGATGTGTGATTATCCGGGTTATCTCATAGCCTTTTGCCGGTTCCCCTACAACATAAGGCTTGACATCAACATCTCTGGCTGTGGATTCGTCAAGCGTAATCCTTACATATGTTGGTTCTATGCGCAATATCTTAACATTTGCCGGAATTCTCACATCATTTGTATCGAAATAGTAGCTGGCCTCGCCGAGCTTGCCGTTTGACATATCAACCAGAACACGGGCACCGGCGGTCTTAAGCGAGCTGAGGACGCTTTCATGGCCGCTGACATTAATCGAAACCTTCTTTATATTCTGTTTGAGTATTTCAAATCCTTCAGGAACATTTTTGAACTCCACCTGAGCCTCTATGGTTGTTTCAGATTGCCCCTTGTAAGTAATGAAAAACCAGAGAGATAAGGCAATGGTAACGGATAATATCTTTAGCCCGAGATTGCCGAAGATTATCTCTTTTGTCTTCATTCATGAACCCCGATATTTTTCTGATGGCTTTTTGCTTTTTTCAGCGAGGCTTTGGTTTTCTTATGTTCAGTGAAGAGTTCCGTAAGCACATCACGCAGTGTCCCCATATCAAAGGGCGAGTTCAGCTTACCGTCTATAGCCATTGACACAAAGCCTGTTTCTTCCGATACAATGATCGCTACTGCATCCGTTTCTTCCGTTATAGCTATACCTGCTCTATGTCTTGTGCCAAAGGATTTGCTGACGCCGGTCCCCAGCCTGATCGGCAGAAAACAGCCGGCGGCAACAACGCGGTTTCCCTTGATCACTATAGCACCGTCATGGATTGGAGAGGTAGGATGAAATATACTAAGCAGAAGGTCTTTGGTTACCTTCGCATCCAGCTGTGTGCCGATTTCAACATACTCTTTGAGGCTGACCTCACGCTCGATTACTATCAGCGCACCGATCTTCCTGTTGGCCAATGCTATGGCCGCTTTAACTATCTCATCAAGTGATTTCAGTTCCTCTGCTGACGTGAAACTCTGAAGCAGAGGAGACTCTCCCATCTGAGCAAGCGTTCTTCTGATTTCAGGCTGAAATAGGATGATCACAACTATTACCACCTGCGACCAGAAACTTTGAATCAGCCAGTCAATCGTATAGAACTGCAGGTATTTTGCAAGAAATAGTGCTACCAGCAGGAAACCAAGTCCAACAATCATTTTTGCGGCAATTGTGCCTTTTATGATTAGCAGGACCCGGTAAATAATTATTGAGACAAGTATGATGTCAATTATGTCCTGCCATCTTATCTGCCTCAATAAATCGATCAAATTCCCTCTCCGTTATGAGATAGCTTCCTGGTTTATCTTGATGTTCATCTGCCTCTTGATGGCATCAACGTACGAATGGATAGCGGCATTGCGTTTGTTATAAAGGACCATCTGCTTTATCATTGCAGCCTTTGCCGGGTCGTCCGGCGTGTCTGCCAGGTCAGCAGGAGTGACATCAACGCTCGACGCTATCATCCGCTTCAGCTTATCTACCGCAATCTGGTCGCGCAATAAGGATTCATATAATTCCGTAGTCATCCTGTTAAGAGCGAGAGTTTTTACATAAATTTCCTTATGGAACACCCCTTCCCGTCTGAACCGGGGGTCGTTAACTATAATCTGCTGGAGTTCATCATCCGATGCTGCAAGGCCGAGATCTCTGGCCGATGACAATAGCACCCTCTCTTCTATCATTCCATCAAGCACCATCTTCTTGAGGTTAAGTTTCTTGTCGATTTCATCAAGGCTTTGCCCCTTGTATAATTCGCGATAGGCATCACGTGTCCTTTCATAGGTTCTCCAAAATTCCTCGACACTTATCTTCTCTTTGCCGATTTCAGCCACGCTGACGCTTGTTGACTTGTCGACATTTCCCACGCCCCAGAATATGAACGTGATAATAACTATAATGAACAGCACATAGAAATAGCGCGCATGCTTGCGCATGGACTGCAGCATTTTCAGTACCTCCCACTGAAGTAATCTTCGAGAATTGTCCGATGGTCAAATGCAATTTGCGCCGGCAGACTTTCTCGGGTAAAAACAGCAGCATCAGCCGCATCATCGGCAGCCGCAAGCACACCATTGCCCTTGGCAATGAATACTATGCTAATCGTATGAAACCTGGTGTCTCTGTCAGGCGCCGAGTATGCATGGAATTGCCTCATAATGTTTATTTCAAGGCCGGTCTCTTCTTTTGCCTCTCTCGCCGCTGCTTCTTCCAGCGATTCACCGTATTCCACAAACCCACCTGCAATAGCCCAGCCATAAGGAGGGTTTATCCTCTTTATGAGTATGATTCCTTCGCCATGCTCGATTATGATATCGACAGTGACGAAAGGGGTCCTCGGTGCAGCCATATCTTTTATTTGTCGCCGCTTTCGGATTTGAAGTCTAAATTCTTTTCGGGGACTATAGTGGAAATAGCATGCTTATAAATCAGCTGCTCGTTTGCATCTTTGAGGAGCACGACAAAATTATCGAAGCCTTTGATAAGCCCCTTCAATCTTACGCCGTTGGTAAGAAATACGACAACAGGTATCCTGTCCTTGCGCAGCTGATTGAGAAATAAGTCCTGAAGATTGTGGTTCTTACTCTCCGGCATAGATATAAGCTCCTCCTTTCCCTAAGGTGATGCCACTAGTCACTCCCAGCCATTTAAAAATTATATTTACAACTGTCTATAACATAAATGATTTGATTCAATAATTCAAGCTCAAATAAGCCATATGTTATAATTATAAAAAATATGCTGTGGAACATTTGGATGTTATAAAAGCACGTTTCCAAAGGATTTTATAAGCAGCATTTTCGGAGATCGCGATGCCAATTTTTGAATATAGATGCTCAGCTTGCAATCTTGAATTCGAGAAACTCGTGTTCGGCTCATCGGCTGTATCCTGTCCAAACTGTACTTCTGATAAGGTTGTAAAGAAATTTTCAACGTTCGGAATGAGCGGTGTCGAGAAGCAAACCTCTTCAGGCTGTGCCGGGTGCAGTTCAGGATCATGCAGTTCGTGCAAATAGTATGGATTGATTGCTGCCTATTTACATTATGAGTGATGGAACAAAATTAGGCGAAGATATCCGGGTAAGGAGCAGGCACGAAACAAGGGAGCCCTCATTATACAGGGTCATCCTTCTGAACGATGATTACACGACCATGGAATTTGTTATACATGTCCTGGAAACGATATTCAGCAAGCCGGCAGCAGAAGCGGTGCAAATCATGTTAAGCGTTCACAAGAAGGGCTCTGGCATATGTGGAGTCTATACACGCGAAATCGCAGAAACCAAACTTTCAGCAGTCCACGGCACAGCGAGAAAAAACGGTTACCCGCTTAAATGCATTATGGAGAAAGAATGATAAATAAAGAGCTGGGCATAACACTTGATGCAATTATTAAAGACGCTAAGGGTAAGCGGCATGAATATTTGACAGCCGAGCATCTGCTTTTTGCAGTCATTCACGACGAAACCGGCATTGATATCATAACCGGCTGCGGAGGCAACGTGTTGAGGCTTAAAGCAGCTCTGGAGAATTTTTTCGATCAGCATGTGCCTCTCCTGCCTGATAATAGCAATGCTAATCCGTTGCCGACGATATCCTTTCAGCGAGTGATACAAAGGGCGCTTAATCATATTGAGTCCGCTGAAAAAAATGAGGTCGATGCAGGTGATATATTAGCTGCGCTATTTTTGGAAGATGACTCTCATGGCGCGTATTTCCTGGAAAAGGAAGGTATTTCTCGCTTGTCAGTACTGGAGTTTGTTTCTCACGGGATGCCCGGCGCGTTTAGTGATGAGAAAGAAGCTTCTAATGAAAAGCCTGAAGAACATATCTGTCCGCATGAATCAGAAATTCCAAAATCTGAACATAAAAAACAGCACACCAGAGATCCTCTCAAGCAATTCACAGTCAATCTTGTTGAGCGGGCGGCGGAAGGCGGCATCGACCCGCTTGTTGGGCGTCTGCCTGAAATCAAACGGACGATCCAAGTGCTCTGCAGGCGTCGGAAGAACAATATTGTTATGGTAGGAGAGCCGGGCGTCGGCAAGACTGCTATAGTGGAAGGGCTTGCCCTGAAAATACATATGGGAGAGGTTCCAGCAGCACTGAAGAAATCCGGCATATTCTCTCTTGATATGGGAGCGCTACTGGCCGGCACCAAGTACCGTGGCGATTTTGAGGCTAGACTTAAATCAACAATAAAGGAACTGGAGAATATCGCAGGTGCGATACTCTTCATCGACGAGATTCATACCATTGTTGGCGCTGGAGCTACAAGCGGCGGTTCAATGGATGCATCCAATATTCTGAAGCCGGTGCTTAATTCCGGGAGATTGCGTTGTATCGGAGCCAGCACATATGAGGAATATAAGAATCATTTCGAAAAGGACAGGGCTCTTTCGAGGCGTTTTCAGAAGATAGAAATCAATGAACCTACCATTGATGAGACGATAGAAATTCTGAAAGGTCTGAGTCCCTATTACGAAGGGTTTCATGGTGTATCGTATTCGGACGGTGCGATAAGGGCGGCAGCAGAACTTTCAGCAAAACACATAAGCGACAAGTATTTACCCGACAAGGCTATAGATGTGATTGATGAAGCCGGGGCGACACTTAAACTGGCGGAGCGTGAAAAGGTCCGTACAGTTATTAGCGTACGCGACATTGAGGGCATAGTAGCTGGTATTGCCAAGGTGCCCACAAGGAATATTTCGGCTTCGGATACTGAAAAGTTGAGACACTTGGAAAACGAGCTCAAACTGGCAGTATTTGGTCAAGATAACGCTATTCATTCGCTGGTGGCTGCTATTAAGCGATCACGTGCCGGCCTGGGAGCACCTGAAAGACCTATAGGTTCATTTCTCTTCACTGGCCCGACAGGAGTTGGAAAGACAGAAGTCTGCAAGCAGGTGGCCGCAGTCCTTGGGATTGCTTTCAATCGCTTTGACATGAGCGAGTACATGGAGAAGCATGCTGTTGCAAGGCTGATCGGTGCACCTCCAGGTTACGTTGGATTCGACCAGGGTGGCTTATTAACTGACGCCATACGGAAACATCCTTATTCAGTGCTGCTTATGGATGAGATCGAGAAGGCGCATCCGGATATTTTTAGCATACTTTTACAGGTGATGGACTATGCCACTCTTACGGACAATAACGGCAAGAAGGCGGATTTTCGCAACGTTATCCTGATCATGACTTCCAACGCAGGCGCCAAGGAGATGGACAAGGGATCAATTGGATTCGGGGACAGGAGCCGTGATGTAAATGCCAAGAGTGGAGAGGCGATCACTAAACTCTTCAACCCTGAATTCAGGAACAGGCTGGACGCGATCATCGCCTTCAATTCGCTTGACGCGTTAATTATGAAAAGAGTTGTCGACAAATTCATTGGTGAGCTTGACCGTCAGCTCACGCAGAAGAGGATAAAAATCGTTCTTTCCGATGAGGCCAGAGATTGGTTGGCCGATAAAGGATATGATGCCCGCTATGGCGCCAGGCCGCTCTCAAGGCTGATGCAGACAGAGATAAAAGATGTTTTGTCCGAAGAACTTCTGTTCGGCAGACTCAAGAAGGGTGGAACTGTCAGCATCGGTCTTAAAGAAGGGCGTCTGGACTTTACTTACTCATAGTGCCTGTTTTCCATCTTACTGATGACCTTATATTCCCACCGCCGGATTTTGCCGAAAGTGACGGCCTTCTTGCGGTAGGCGGAGATTTGAGAGTTGAAAGGCTGCTACTTGCGTATTCGATGGGCATATTCCCATGGTACTCTGATGACTATCCTATTCTCTGGTGGTCTCCTGATCCGCGACTTGTCTTATTCCCAAATGAACTTAAGATCAGCCGCAGCCTAAAACAAACAATCAAAAGAGGCATATTTGCAATTACTATGAATCAGGCGTTCGAGCAGGTAATACATGGCTGTGCCCGCAAGCGCCGCAATAATGAGGATGGCACGTGGATTACTGATGAAATGAAATCAGCATACATTGAGCTTCATGCGGCTGGATATGCTCACTCTGTTGAAGCATGGCTGAATAATGAATTAGCGGGAGGCCTTTACGGCATAGCGCTAGGCAGAGCCTTTTTTGGAGAGTCTATGTTTTCTCTGCGAGATAATGCATCAAAAGTTGCATTTGTGCATTTGGTAGAAAATCTTATGCAAGACGGATTTCAGCTTATAGACTGCCAAGTTACAACTCATCATCTAATGAGCTTTGGAGCTCGCGAAATCCCGCGCGTGGAATTTCTGAAGTTGCTGAAAACAGCGCTTACGTAAGAGAGCAAGCTGTGCATGCCTTTCAGCGATGCTATTCCGGCCTGCTGAATGGATTTTCTCGCAATATTTCATCCAGTCTCAGCGGCTTTTCTTTCATGACGAAATCAGCGAGGCCTCTGTCTTCAAAAATAGTGCGACCTTTTTTCCATGTGCCGTTCCACGAGATGTAGAGATGGACTGTGTCGCCATATATTTCGACCAGCATTGGGGTAAAATTGAGTTCTGCTGAGTCGAAATTTTTTCTCGCATTCGAAATACTGATATACCCATCCCTGGTCACATATCTCTCCATCGTCGTCGCGTCATTTTTCAGATATGCATCTTTTATCTTGTCTGCCACTTCGAAAGCTTCGGTTGTCAGTCTTGAATCTGATGAAACTTTCTTGACCTCTTTCTTTCCGCAAGCCGTTGCGAAGACCAATAATATCAAACTCAGGGCAAGCAAGCGTTTCATATAGGTCACCTCCAAATGAATAATGGGATGATTATATACGATACAGGCCGATTAAATGAAGGGACGATCTAACTCGCTGTGCTATAATGATTGATGAAGCTGGTCTGTCAGAACAGGAAGGCCTACCACGATTATTCCATAGAAGAGGTTTTAGAAGCTGGCATGTCACTTGTCGGTACGGAAGTTAAGTCCCTTAGAGAGGGCAAGGCCAATCTGAAAGACAGTTATGCACTGATCAAGGATTCAGAAGCATTCCTTCTTAACTGCCACATCAGTCCATATAGCCATGGCAATATTATGAATCACGACCCTCTGAGAACAAGAAAGCTTCTGCTCCATAAGAAAGAGATTGTGCGGCTTCAAGGCAAGATTATGCAGAAAGGATACACATTGGTTCCGCTGAAGATATACTTTAAAGATGGAAATGCCAAAGTCGAAGTTGGTTTAGCCAAAGGCAAGAGAGAGTTTGAAAAGCGGGAATCGATAAAGGAGCGCGAAGCAAACCGCGAAATCGAAAAGGCGATGAAGGGCCGGAAGCAATAATGAAAGCTGTGAATGTAATAATTGTCTCACTAGTAATTGCATTGGCGTACTCCACGTATATGCTTGTGACTAAAATTCTGCCAAAAGGTGAAAATGCCGTACCGACGGTTGCAACCTCTAAAGAGCCTAAGAAGATTCCAGTGAATCCTTATCCGCCTGATGCTCAGCAGGCTGACAGGCAAGTTACTATGCCTGCTCCTCCGCCTCCGCAGCCCGCTAAGCCGGCAACACAAGGCGAACCATCAAATACAAGACAGCTTGCTGCCGAACCACATCCTCCGGTAAAGGAGGAGCCAAAGCTCCGCTCAATTAAAGATATAAAGGTTGTAATGTACATGACTGACTGGTGACCCTATTGCACCAAGGCGCGGTCGCACCTTCAATCTATGGGAGTGGATCTTACAGAGTTCAATATTGAGCGCGACGCCTCAGCACGATCTGAAATGCTCTCAAAAAGCGGTGGCCGCAGCGGGGTGCCGCTCATAGATGTTGAGGGTATCATACTCAGAGGATTCAGTCCGGAAGCTATTGATGATGCAGTAAGAGCAAGACAGCGCACATAACATTATGAGATATGAACCCTTCCAGTGCTGCCGATACTTTTTTTGCAGACCTACTATTCTGTCACGTAGCCGACAAACTCAGTTTGTGCTGGTTGAGAACTGGCGATTTTTTCATCTGTCAGCGAAACTCACGGTTTGTCTTCATCGGTCATAAGAAGCAATGCTAAATCTGTAATCTTTTTCCCTACACAAAAATCAGCAAAACAAGTATTTCGTTATCATTGATTGGCGCTATATGATATGAAGTATATATGTATAGCGATTGACCGCGCAGGATGTCCATAGTGCTTTTGGGTGCAAATAAGAGCGTTGTCAATTTCAGGGGTCAATATGCGTTATCACTGGCGCACTATGAATTGAAGTAGTTTGTGTGAGGAGGCATGTATGATGGACAACAGGCGTGAGATTGAGCAGATAGCTTATGAGATTTACCTGAAAAGTGGGTGTGTTCCAGGTAGAGAACTCGATAACTGGTTGGAAGCGGAAAGAATTGTTTGTACCAGACTTGCTGCAGATCAGCCTTCAGTCGCAAAAAAAGCAAAGGCTCGCACAGCGGTGAGGAGAAAAGCTGTTGTCAGAGAATCGAAAACGGACTCTCGTGATAAGACGGCAGACAAAATCACTACTAAAGCCAAATCGTCAAAGTCTGATTCAGCGCGCAAGGAGGCGTCGTTCTAGCTATAGCCTCTTTGTCTCAATTTTTCCTATGACATAAGCCATGCTCTTGTCGCTTATTCCAGGCCCTGATATCATTTAGACATAGACCAAGAGGGGCATTTATGAAAGAGGCTATGTTTTATGACAAGATTGGCGACGGCAAAGTTAAGTGCCATCTCTGCTGTCAATACTGCACGATACCGGAAGGCAAGCGTGGTATCTGCGCTGTCAGGGAAAACAATAACGGGGTCTTAAACACCCTGGTATATGGACGGGTCGTAGCGCGTCACGTTGATCCGATTGAGAAGAAACCGCTTTTTCATTTCTATCCCGGTTCGAAGTCCTATTCTATTGCAACTGTAGGATGTAATTTCAGATGCCTTCATTGTCAGAACTACGATATTTCGGATTATCCGAAACTGCATCCCGGCATACCAGGCAACAACATGACGCCGGAACAGGTAGTGACGGAAGCCGAATTATCCGGCTGTCTGAGCATTTCATATACATATACAGAGCCTACTATATTCATGGAGTTCGCCTACGATTGCGCGCGGCTGGCGCACAAGAGGGGCATTAGGAACGTCTTTGTCAGCAACGGGTACACTTCGCCAATTGCAACACGGGTTGTCGCTCCTTATCTGGATGCCAACAATATTGATCTGAAGGGAGATGATAATTTCTATAAAAAGGTCGCGGGGGCGCGCCTTCAGCCGGTGCTCGACACCATAAAACTGATGAAAGACCTTGGCGTCTGGGTCGAGATTACAACCCTTATCATTCCAACCCTCAATGATTCGGATGAATTCCTTCAGTGGGTGGCAGAGTTTATAGGGTCGGTTGATCCTGCCATCCCGTGGCATGTGACTCAATTCCACCCTACCCACAATTTGCTTGACCGGCCACGAACGCCTGTTAGCACCTTGAAGCGTGCGCGTGAGATAGGCCTCGCGGCGGGACTCAAATACGTTTACGAAGGCAATGTGCCGGGTGAGGGTGGAGAAAACACATACTGCCATTCTTGCGGAAAACTGCTTGTCGAAAGGCTTGGGTTCTTTCTGAAGACGGTTGCAGTTGAAGATTCGAAGTGTCCCCATTGCAGCGCAGTTATTGAAGGAAGAGGACTGCCATAGACCATCGGTCTCGGTAGTTTTTGTGTATAATTCAGGTATGCTTGCAGAAGCACGCCATGCATACAAGCCTAAACGAACTCACATCTATCTTGCAATCGTTTTGTTCGCCGCATCTGTTGCAACTTTGGTCAGCACAATCATTATCTACCGCAACTCAGTGGCTGCTGCCGATGAATCCCTCAGGCTGCAGGCGCTGGGAATCGCGTCCAGCCTTGAGCCTTCGCTGACAGAGCTGAAACCGAAGGAGAACATATTCAGGGACATAATAACCGAAGCGTCCTTTGACGGGATTGCCTTCATGGCCCTTTTGGACCGGAGCGGCTTGATACTTCTCCACTCCAACGAGAACCTGATGGGGCGGAGAGTTGACTCTGCCGGCATAGCGGTTGCGGCTGACGGGAACAAACCGGTGTTTGCGTATATGACGCTCAAGACAGGCGAAGATGTCTTTGTGCTGAACTACCCGATACACGCGCGTGATGCCGTTAAGGTCTTGATGCTGGCCCTTCATCCATATCCTGCAGAGAACATCATCCGGCAGGCAAGGCTTCAGGCTAT
>Ga0187785_10000038_pt1 | contig 46684 bp, 44 predicted proteins | sample 0815_BV2_4_20_MG_FD_132466 | JGI IMG/M metagenome (GOLD analysis project Ga0187785, IMG submission 132466) | Tropical peat soil microbial communities from peatlands in Department of Meta, Colombia - 0815_BV2_4_20_MG | ecosystem: Environmental > Terrestrial > Soil > Wetlands > Peat | place...
ATAACAATGGAAATAGCGGTAAAGAACTCCCAAAGGTCGATAAAGGCAGATCCGCTTAGAATCAGGCGGACAATAGCAGCCGCGCTTATGCGACTGTCCGGCAGAAGAAGGGTCAGAGGTGTAAACCTTTCTGCCGGCGTCTCGTTTGATCCGTCTGAGGCAAGCGTCAGCGTTATGCTGGTCGGGGACAGGAAAATGCGTGAGCTTAACCATGCATACCGGGGGGTCGACCGTACCACTGATGTCCTTTCATTTTCACAGCTGGAGGGCATGACGGTCGAACAGGCGATAACCGAACTCGGAGACATCGTGATAAGTCCTGCTCAGGCTGCGCGGCAGGCCGCCGAAAGTGGGAATGATTTCGACAGCGAAATGCAGCGACTGCTGGTGCACGGGCTGCTCCACCTTATCGGATACGACCATGAAATAGACCGGCATAATGCCATGAAGATGAAAAAGAAGGAAAAGGAACTGTTGGATGCCCTTAAGAAAATGGGTTGATAGCGCAAACAACGCTATCGAAGGCATCCTCTATGCCGCCAAGACGCAGCGGCATCTGAGATATCACCTCTATTCGGCTGTTACCGTCCTCATCCTGAGCTATGTGCTCGGCGTCCAGCGTCATGACTTCCTGATTGTAGCCATTACGGTCATACTCGTGCTGATGGCGGAAATGGTAAATACCGCTATCGAGTATATAGTAGACATGATCTCTCCGGAATTCAGCGAGAAGGCCAGGATTGCCAAGGACGTCGCTGCCGGCGCAGTGCTGATCACGGCTTTCGGTGCGATGGTGATCGGCTATATAGTCCTGTTCCCTTATGTGCAGGATGCCTTCGAGTCGGGTGTTATCATAGCAAAGCATTCAAGCAACGAAATCGGGCTGATCTCGGTGGTAATTGTACTCGCTCTGGTAGTGGTGCTGAAGGCTAGGTTTGGACACGGCCATCCGTTGCGTGGAGGCATGCCGAGCGGACACAGTGCCTTTGCCTTTTCACTATGGCTGGCGCTTACGCTCATAACTGAAAATTTCTCGGTCTCGCTTATCGCTTTCGTTCTTGCAGTCGTCATTGCCCAGAGCAGGATTACAATAAAAGCTCACACTCCAATGGAAGTGGTCGTGGGTTCCCTCCTCGGCGCAGGCATAACGCTGCTGCTGTTTCTGATTTTCAGATAGCCCGGAAGTTCGTGGTTATTGCCGACTCTCCCGCATGTTACAATTAAATAAACAGTGAACGGACAGATACTATGATAACCTTTAAGAAATTTTTGACTATTTTCAGGGACCTGGGATTTTCTGAAAAGGAACTGCGCATTTTTTATCAGTCAGTCGCCAAAACAGTCATACTCAGAATTGCGGGCAAAAGGGCCTGGCCGGAGATATTCAATATTGAAGAACAGTGCCAGTGGCCGATTCTCAGCGAGATCGACGATCCGGAATTGACCATATACAAGGGCGCAGACAAGGCCTTGCTCGAAAGATTCGTACACACCATAAAAGAGGAGAAGGATTTGCGTATGCGCAAACCATATCTGGACAAGGTGCGCTACTGGACGCTGCTTCGGGCTGTGATTGATGAAAGAATCGTGCTTTTTACCGATATATTCGGTTTCAGCGAAGCCGATATAAGGCACTGTGAAATGGTGGCCGCCAGATATTCGGAATGGGTCGATAACAGGATAACCCGCAGAAAAAAGCTCTGGACGATCGGGATCGGAACAGGAGCTGCCACGCTGGCTGGAGCGGCGGCCTGGTATCTCTACAATAAAGACAAAAAGTAGCGGAGCGCCGCAGACATCAGCCGATAGGATTCTTTAGCTCAACAATTCAGAGGGACGGTTTTGAAATGAGGAAGGCCCGGGATAGATCCGGGCCTTCCTGGTTGAAATTGAAATAGCTTCTATTTCTTCTTTTTCATACCGGCCGACTTTGCCGTCATTGCCTTCTCTCGCATGTTGGCAGCCATTTCCCTGATCTCGGTCAGATCCCTTTGCATCTCGCTCCAACCATACCACAGGGCATAGTCCGGATTCGCATGGAAAGTGCCCTGGAAGGTCCTCATCCGGTGTTCAAGATACATGACGAAGAGCTTCTGCTCGATTACAGTCGGCGCATCGTGGAAAGTCAGCAGATCCGGGAATGCCGCAGCATAGGTCTTCGGCTGCGTCAAGACTCCGTCTTTGTAAAGATCTGCTATTATCCTGATCCCTTCCGCCATTAGATGGTCAGCGGACTTAATCATCTGATCACCCTTGGCGAGTTCCGACTTCGCGAAGTTCATGGAGTGGCACTGGTTACACGTCTTAAGCATCTTGTCCCTGTCCTTCTGCCATTCTTCCTGAGACAGTCTTGCCAGGTCGGCCGCCTTTACCGCATCAAGTCTGGCAGTAGGCTTGCCGTTCGGATCCAAGACCCCAAGCGCCTGAAGGATGGTCGCCCTGTCGGCTGCCCACTCCTTGTCTTCAGGCATGGGCAAACGCACGGCGAGGAACCCCCAGGCGGCTCTTACGGCGTGATTCCCCTCCTGCATGTGGCATGTCTGGCATGTCGGCGCGGCAATGTCCTCAGGCAGCACTTTCTCCTGTTTTAACAGGTAGCGGACTCCATGCTTGGATCCTGAATACATCTCCCATTGGGGATGATCGAAGCCCATATGACAGGTTTGACATGCCTGCGGCTGCCTTGCTTCCTGAACGGAGAAAGTATGGCGGGTGTGGCATGAATCACACGACGCATTGCCGAATACCTGCCCGCTCTTCTTCAGCTCCTTGATTTCGGCGTCGCTTTTGATTCCGATCTTATGGCAGGCCCCGCAGCCTTTCTGTCCCTCAATCAAAGCCATGGGCTGCCAATGGATTGTCGGCATTGCGTTCATTGCCGTCCAGGCCTTTGCATGCTTGCCGCTTTTGTATTCCTTCACCCTTTTTTCATGACATGCTCCGCAGGTATCCGGCGTCGGTATCTTGGCCTTCGCGCTATCCAAAGCGGTCATGTGATCGCTGCCGTGGCAAACGGCGCAATCGATCCCGTTCTTGCTGTGCTTGCTAACCTGCCAGTCCTTGACAATGTTAGGCGTTGCCTTTTGATGACATTCAACGCAGACCTGAGCAGAAGCCGTTGCTGCGAGAATCAGCAAAGCTAATACGATAACAAGAGATTTCAACAGGCGCATATAACTCCTTTCGTAATGGAAATTTGGACTGACGGCTGATTGCTAATAAATCAGTCTGTAAGCTAAAAAACTGGCACCTGACATGAAAAAAGATTCATCACCTCCTTGCAATAGCATTTTAAATCATGATAGTAGGGATCGGAGCCCCCGTCAAGGGCGCGTTTGAGCCCTAGTCCTCAGTATTTATCAGGCGTGATTTTCACGCCGAATGCCTTCAAAGCCAGTATTCAGGGTACTTCCTTGCAGGAACAAGATTGTTTGTAATGAGAGCGACGATAAGCAGCACTAGGGCGCCGGCACCTGCAGGCACAAACGGATAAAGGAAGCCCAGATTGTGGATCTTATCGCCGCCGATAACTGCAATTAGCGCCGTTGCACCACCCGGCGGATGAAGTGTCTTTGACAGGCCCATCGCTGCAATTGCAAACGATACGGCAAGGGCGGATGCAAGCACTATATTGTCCGGCAGGATCTGAAACCAAAAGACGCCGACAAGTCCTGATATCACGTGGCCGCCGATCAGGTTTCGCGGCTGGGCGAGAGGACTCTTGACGGTCCCATAGACCAAAACTGCTGATGCCCCCATTGATCCGATGATCAGCACTAGATCTTTCGGTTCGAAGAAATTGCGGGACAGGAAGGCGCAAATGCCGATCCCCAGGAAGCCTCCAAAAAAAGAATAGAATATTTCGGACATGCTCATGCGCGGAGGAGGCTGGGCGCCCCCTTTCATCTTCGAAAGGAAGGTATTCATCTGGATTGTACGGCCCTCACAATATCTGCCCTCGCAACGATGCCCACAAGTCTGCCGTCATCGTCGACGACCGGCAGTCGCTTGATCCTTTTTTCAGATAACAGCCTGGCTGCAGTTTCGATGTCGGTCGACGCCGAGACCGTAATTGCCGGTGCCGACATGATGTCGCCGACCTTATCCCCTTTACTGTGAGGCGCGGCGGATTCGCCCATCATTTGCCTGATGATATCTCTGAATGTGAGGTCTTTTCCCATCCCCAGGGAACCGAGTATGTCGGCTTCCGATATAACTCCGACAACTATATTTGAATTGTCGATGACGGGCAGTCCGCTGATGCGGTTTTCAGAAAGCAGCCTCACGGCCGTTGCAACATCATCATCAACTGTAACTGCTACAACCCTGGTTGTCATTGCGCTTGATACAGGAAGCGATGAGGCAAGCCTCCGACGTGCATGTTTTAAGGCAAGGACGTAAATTTTTTTCAGGTCCTCTTCCGTCACATCGACGTAGGAGCCTATTTCTTTCAATGCTTCCCGTATGTCCTCATCTGTCAATTCCGGGCTGTCAGGCATCCGGCCCTCCGGCAACGCATAGTTTGCTAAAGCATATCACCGGCAGAATCCCCAATAGTATGATATAGATCATACTATCTATTTCGGCAACATTGCAGGACCACGAGTGCATGTTAATCCTCAAGCAGCTCTTCATTTCCCGGCGGCCTCGATCAGCGCCTGCACGGGTTTCAGTCCGTAAGGGCTGCCCTGTTCAATGGCCGTCAACACCGTTCCTCCGCCGGTAAAGAAATAGTAGTTGGCGTTGTCCATTACCGACAGATATAGCCCCGGGCAGAGGTCCTTGAATTCCTGCAGCGTATCGCCCCCGCCGTACATCTTCATGGCGGAGGAGTTGCGATCGATTGTGTTGTCAAGGGCCTGCGAGCCAGCGGTGAAGTGAGGCGTGAATCCCATGACCGCATTTACGAAAATTGTCTTTGCCGCCTGTATTGCCTCAGCCACTTCTTTATCTTCGAAAGACGACGGGTCGATGTCGAGAACGTAGCCGTATGATGCGCCTGGCTTAAAATCTTTTACGGAAACGGTGCGGTACCTGCCTTCGATTCTTCCCTCAAGCGTGTCCGATTCTATTATGCGCGGCAGCTCGACTATTTTTTTCTGCTGCCTGTCTTTCTCGACCAGTTCTTTTGCCAGCGCGATGTCTTCGTCAAGCACGCCCTTCATTAGAATGTTGTATTTTGCACAAAGATAGGTGTTGTAGATGACTCCTCCGAGTATGAGCCGGTCCACTTTCTCATATATGGCGTATAGCGGCCGGATTTTCGTATCATACTTCGATCCCGCAACTACAGCGAGAAATGGCCTGTCAGGCTCCAGCACCCTTCCAAGGTTGGTGATCTCCTGCTGCATAAGGAATCCTGCATAGGATGGAAGGTGGCGCGTGATGTTGAATGTGGAGGCGTGCGGCTGCCACGACCCGAACGCATCGTTAACATAAATGTCTCCAAGTCCGGCAAGCTGGAGTGAAAAGCTGTCGCAGGGTTCCCCCTTGGCTTCTTCACCATAGAACCATCTGGTATTGGGCAGATATATGCCTCCGATCCGTCTCTCTCTCAGGTCGCGTATAGCAAGGTTAACGGACGTATCGATGCCGGTTACCCCTTTTTCCGGGTCGGCGGAAAAACGCGGTACGTGAATCCTGGTGTGCAGCTTCTGCTCCAGATACTGCACTATGGGCTCAACGGATTCCTCCGGCCTGCATGAGATGGCCCCGCTCTTCTTGTCTTTCGGTCTGCCGACGTGCGTCATCATGATGGGCCTGCCGCCCCGCTCGACTATATGGAAGAGTGTCCCGACAGTCCGGTCGATCCTGAACGGGTCGCGTATCTCTCCTTTTTTGACGACGTTGTGATCGAAGCGCACCAGCACGATTTTGCCGTTCAGGTCTGCATCCTGGATCAAAGGCAATCCGTGCCCGTTCAGTGTTTGTGTCATTTTTAACCTCCGCTTTCGGTTTCGATATGACGTTTCTCGATGATTAGATTGTATCTTATCGCACGCTTCCCGGCAATAAGGACTGCGCGGACAATTTGCATTGTGCCGATAAAAAATATTTTAATAAAAAGATTGAAATGTGAGAAGGGGTCGATAATATGGACGGAGTACTCAGAAAGATTCAGGAACTTGCCCTGCTTCATGATAAGGTCGATCAGCGGACCGTCAGGGAGAAGAACATCAAGCTGGGACTGCGAAATGAAAATGGGACAGGCGTCTTCGTCGGGATTACGAGCAAAGGGCAGGTAATCGGCTACGAGAAGGTCGCGCGCGGCGACGGGACCGAAAAGGTGAATCCTGTCCCTGGGAAGCTGTATTACTGCGGCTACGATGTCGCTGATCTGGTGCACGGCAAGGAAAAGGACGGAAGGGTCGGCTTTGAGGAAATAGTCTATTTGCTGCTGACGGGCGTGCTCCCGACCATCTCCGACCTCAGGGCCTTTTCGCTGCTCCTCGCGAAGAAGAGGTCGCTGCCCGACGGTGCCAAAGAAATGATATTGAGCAGGCCAAGGCATGACGACCAGATGGGGTCGCTTCACACGATGGTATCGGCCATGCATCTTTTCGACCGGCAGCCCAATTCGACCGACATGAATGACGTAACGCGGCAATGCATCGAGCTGATCGCTCAGTTCCCCACGATAATAGCCTATAACTACCTGACTGCAAAGATGGAAAGGAAAGACCCGAAGAAGCTAAGAGAGCCTCTGCAGCAACTGAGCGCGGCGGAGAATTTTCTGTACATGCTTACCGGCGAAATCCCCGATAGGGCCACTGCCGAACTGTTCGACACCATGTTGATATTCCACGCCGAACACGGAGGCGGAAACAACTCCACTTTTTCGACCAGGTGCGTCTCTTCCTCGGGCGCTAACACTTATATGGCACTGTGCGCCGGGATTGGCTCGCTCTCAGGCCATCTGCACGGAGGCGCCAACGAGGCGGTGGTTGCCATGATGAACGACATCAAGAAGAAGGTCAAGAACTGGAGCAACGACGAGGAGTTGACCCGGTATCTTGAGATGCTCGTTGACAAGGAAGCCGGGGACAAGTCCGGAAAGATTTACGGCATGGGTCATGCTGTTTATACGGTGTCTGACCCCAGAGCCGTCTATCTTGAAAACAAAGCCGGGGAGCTTGCAAAGCTCGCCAAGCGCGAAGAGGAGTTTTCTCTTTACAGGCGTATCTCCCGGATAGCCCCCAGGTTGCTCAAAGACAAGAAGGGAAAGATCGTCTGCACGAATGTCGATTTTTACTCCGGTTTCGTTTACCGCTGCATGGGCATCCCGAAGGAGCTCTTCACCCCGATCTTCGCAATGGCCAGGGTCGCAGGCTGGTCCGCCCATAGGATAGAAGAGATCATTCAGGGGCGCATCATCAGGCCCTCATACGTCACGTCGCTGAAAGGCAAAAAGAATTACAAGTCCCTTTCGGAACGGGAGTGATCTGCCGGAGAATATTGCAGCTCAGTGTTGCAACGCCCGCAAAACCGCCGGCTTAAGTTCGGACCCAGATAGCTGCCGCAGGAAGGGCATCTCCAGTTGGCGGCAGTGAATCCGATGAATGCGCAGAGGATTAGAACCTGGGCTGCTAGCAGATCGTTCTTGGAAAAGTCTGCCAACAACTGGGAGTGATGATAAAGCAGTGCTGGTGCAAGCAGGAGCACCAGAGTCACCCATATCGCTGTGAGTTGAAATTTGCGTCGTTTGGCAAAGTCCTGCTTAATCCTGTCACCCGCTGCCGGTTTAATGGCCATCAGATTTCTTGTTCCTAGTTCTTGAAGCTCTGCACCGGGGCTGGAATCCTGCCTCCGAGCTTAATGAAGCCGGCAGAGCCGCCGTCATCTCGAACGTTGATTATGGTTGCCTCTCCGAGCAGCCCGCCGAACGAGACGCGCTCCCCGGTCTTCTTGCCCGGAACCGGTATCAGCCTGGCGGCTGTTGCCTTGCTGTTTATAACACCTATGGCCATTTCGTCTGCTATGATCCCGGAAATGGTCTCTGCTGACGTATCTCCGGGGATGGCAACCATGTCCAGCCCAACGGAGCAAACGCTTGTCATCGCCTCAAGTTTTTCCAGCGAAAGACTTCCATTCCTTGCCGCCTCGGCAATGTTCAGGTCTTCGCTTACAGGGATGAAGGCCCCGCTCAGTCCACCGACGGACGAGCTGGCGAAGATGCCGCCTTTCTTCACTGCATCATTGAGCATCGCCAGAACTGCCGTCGACCCGGGGTTCCCGATGCTGGCGAGCCCGAGGCTCTGAAATATTTCACCGACGCTGTCGCCGACATTGGGGGTCGGCGCAAGCGAGAGATCTACAACTCCAAAAGGTACACCCAGCTTGTCTGCAACCTGTCTGCCGATGAGTTCACCCACGCGGGTGACTTTAAATGCCGTGCGCTTGATCGTTTCGGACAGCTTACCCAGGTCTAGGGAAGGATCGGCAGCGCGAGCCCTGTCAATCGCCTTTCTTACGACGCCGGGGCCGCTGACGCCGACATTGATAACCGAGTCGGGCTCTCCTATGCCGAGATAGGCTCCCGCCATGAAAGGAACATCTTGCGGTATATTTGCAAACACCACGAGCTTGGCGCAGCCGAGCCCATCCCGGTCTGCAGTGATCTCAGCGGTTCGCTTTATGGTTTTCCCCATCAGTGAAACGGCGTCCATGTTGATGCCGGCGTGCGTTGAAGCGACATTTATGGACGAACAGACTCTCTCTGTTTCTGCAAGGGCGTGGGGGATGGCTTCTATCAACGCGCTGTCGCCTTTTGTAAAGCCCTTTTCCACGAGGGCCCCGAATCCGCCGATGAAGTCGATCCGGAGATTGCGGGCAATCTCGTCCAGGGCGAGCGCAATGCGGAGCATTGCTTCAGCTGAAAAACTGCAGGCTGCAACAGCTACCGGACTCACGGCTACCCTCTTGTTTACCACCGGGATGCCATACCTCAGGCCGATTTCTTCGCAGATCTCCACGAGCGTCCCGGCAATTCTGAATAGCTTGGCCCGCATATTGGCGATGAAACGTTCTGAGTCATGGCTTGCGCAATCAAAAAGGCTGACGCCGAGCGTTACCGTGCGGACATCCAGATTCTCGTTTCGCAGCATTTCCAGCGTGGCTATTATTTCGCGTTCAGTCAGCATGGATTACACCCTATGGATCTGCTCGAAGATTCTTCTGTGCTGAAGGTTGATGTCCAGCCCGAGCTCCGCGGCCCGGTCGCTGAGGGCCGATCTCAAGACACTGTAATCCGCCGTAGGAGGCATGTTAACCTCATATATCATGATGTAATCGAGTCGGTCCTGATCTGCCCTGGGTACGGCCTTCAGATCGGTGATATTCACATTGTAACGGGCAAGCACTTCAGTGATCCCCGCAACCAGACCGGGCCTGTCAGGGCCGATGGTTGTTATGATGAAGGGCTCGCTAAGGGGTGCCTCTGCATAGGCCCGATTGTCCAATGATCTTAAATGGACAAAGAGGCCGGATGGTCCCAGCTGCTCCTGTAGTGCCGACAACAAGGACTCAGCACTGCTTCCTGCTTCTACAGAGACAATAAAGATTCCCAGGAACTCGCCCTGCAGGATCGTCTGGCTTACGTCTTCCAGATTGCATCCATGATCGAAGAGCACCCTTGATATCGTGGCTATAATACCCGGCCTGTCCGGTCCGAGGACGAATACCACTATTTTGTTCATTCCCATTTTTCTCCGCGAGATCTCAAGACTGGCAGCACAGTTCTGCAGAGGGGTTTTGCCCTGCCGCATGAGGAAGCTAATCCTCTCACATGCCCTGGTTTTAAGAATAACATACATTTTGAGATTGATGGAAACAGGGCGGGCTGAGGTGGCCTTGAGCCGCGTCGGCGACAGGAAATGGTATAATTCACAATCGATGATTATGAGAAGAACATCAGGCGGCTCGAAGGCGTCTCCTTATATAACCCCGGAAGGCTACAGACGCCTGGCTGACGAGCTGTCCTATCTCTGGAAGACAAAGCGCCCCAAGGTTACGCAGGCAGTGGCTGAAGCAGCGGCCATGGGCGACCGCTCTGAAAATGCGGAGTACATATATGGGAAGAAACAGCTGCGCCAGATAGATGCCAAGGTGCGTTTCCTGACAAAGAGACTGGGCGAACTCGTTGTGGTCGACCGCAAGCCGGCTGACGAGTCTGTGATATATTTCGGGGCCTGGGTCGATCTTCAGGAGGCATCGGGCGCCATATGTCGTTATCGTATTGTGGGCCCCGACGAAAGCGACGCCGACAAGGGACATATAAGCATTGATTCCCCTATGGCAAAGGCGCTGCTGCGAAAATCAGAGGGCGATGAAGTGGTGGTGAAAAGGCCGAACGATACCGCGATTTTCATTGTTTCAGCAGTTTCTTACGAATCTCCGGCGTCGCAGAATAATAGGTCCGACGTTTCACGTAGCAGAGCGACGACCGCAAGAAAAACACAGGAGGTCTGATATGAGCGACGAGCCGGAAAAAGAGGGAATGGAGTCGATCGAGGAGCTGATTATCAGCAGCGCGCTGGAGCTGGAAGCGCTGATAAACCTACTGCTGAAGAAGGGAATCATTACGCCTATGGAGCTGATGGAGGAAATCAAAAAGTTGAGTCGTGAGCAGTAATGCTGCGGTTATAAAAAAAAATTATAGATCTATGCAAAAATATCATTTAATTTCAAAAGGGCTGCATCCGACAAATCTGCTATAATCATGCAGTTTAGGGGCCGGGCTGCCATGGGGAGGAGATCGGTCATTTACTGCAGTGCCGGTAAACGGTTTTTTCTAAAAAGTTGCTGCAGGAGGGATGAGACCATGACATTTAATATCCGGGACCTTCTGAGTTTCAAAAATTGGCCTGTCTTCTGGAAGATCTCTCTGATGCCGATAATGGCGGTAGGTCTTATGATGATCGGCGTATTCGTCTATGTCCTGCCTGTTACTAAAGACAAGCTGACGACTGAAAAAAAGAACAACGTGCAGGATGTTGTCACGGTTGCATACAATCTTATTGCGGAATATGAACAGCGCGCGGCAAATGGTGAATTTACTGTCGAAGAGGCCAGGCAGCGCGCAGTGGCCACGCTGAGCAAATTCAGGTTCGGAGAAAATGGCAAGGAATATGTCTGGATCAACGATTCCGATAAAATGCTCGCCCATCCCAAGGCAGAGCTGATCGGCAAACCTATATCGACGTTTAAAGATGCGGAAGGGAAGCCTTTCCTGGATGACGTGGTCAGCCTTGCCAAGAAGGATGGCGACGCATTTGTCGAATATCTATGGCCAAGGTCGGAAAGCTCCAATCCAGTCAAGAAAATTTCCTATGTAAAGTTGTTCAGGCCTTGGGGCTGGTATGTAGGGACCGGTATATATGCAGACGACGTGATGGCAACTGTTTTCAAGATTCTTGCGGGTGTTGGCGTGGTGCTCATTATTATCTCGATAGTTGTTACTGCAACAACTTTTCTTGTGGGCGGACGGTTCATATCGGGACCTGTAAAGCAGTATGAACATATCATGACGGGTTTTTCGTCTGCGTTGTCCGAGGGGAGGGGCGACCTTAGGGGCAGACTCAGCGCTAGAGGCAAAGACGAAATCGGATTGCTTGCGGACGATATCAACAAGGTCCTTGATTCCTACGGAAAGATGGTCGAGAGCATGTTGGTTTCTACAGGACAGGTTGTGACAACGTCGGGCATGTTGAAAGACAATGCGAACGAAATGACGTCCGGCGCGAGAAAACAGTCTGCGCAGGCCAATCAGATAGCGGCTGCTGCGGAAGAGATGAGCCAGACGATAACGGAAATCGCCAAGAACGCTTCGTCGGCTTCGGAGATATCAGCGACCGCGATGAACATGGCGAACAGCGGCAGGGATATTGCAATGGGGGCTGTTGAGACTGTCAATGGTGTCCATGTGTCGACTGTAGGGCTTGCTGAAATGATCGAGAAGCTCAATACTAAATCGGCTGATATCGGCAATATAGTAACGGTCATAAAGGAGATTGCCGACCAGACAAATCTGCTTGCGCTGAACGCGGCCATCGAGGCCGCGCGGGCTGGAGAGCAGGGCAGGGGCTTTGCCGTGGTTGCAGACGAGGTCAGAAAACTCGCGGAGAAGACGATCAAGGCGACTGAGCAGATCACGGCTGAGATCAGGGCAGTTCAGAATGAGTCTGCAGAGACGACCAGGAGGATGAGCGATACTGCAGAAGAGGTGACAAGGGCCGACGAGGCAATCAAGCAGGTCATGGGCTCTATCGAGGGCATGACGGAGGCTGTTGCGAATGCCAATGACAAGATAACCCAGATAGCCACGGCCGTCGAGGAGCAGTCTTCTGCTGCAGAGGAGGTTGCCCGCAATATAGAGATTACATCTTCGATCGCAAAAGAGACCGAAAGCAGGGCAGCCGAGGTGCTGAAGGGTACTGACAGAATAGTCGGCGTCGTGGGCGACCTTACACAATCATTCTCGGGTTTTCAGACGATAGGCAGCGGGGCCGCTTTGCTGGAGATTGCGAAAGGGGACATCAGGTCGTTCATGTATAAGGTCGGAGACGCGGTCGACGGTCGCAGATCTGTTGATGAAATCGAACTTGAAAAACACATATGCAGGTTTGGCAAATGGTACGCGAATGAAGGGCAGTCGCTGCTTGGGCATTTGCAAAGTTTCGGCAGGCTTTCATCCGCTCACGACAAGATCCATTTGCTTGCCAAAGAGGCTGTAAAATCGGCAAGGGCCGGTGACGGTCGGGCACATGCCATATATAATGAACTCACTACTGCGGTCAAGAAGATACAGGCGGACATTGATATAGTCAAGGCAGATAGCCTTAACGAGGCCAACAAACAGGCGTCGGCCTGAGGGTCTGAAACAGAAAACTACTGCATACCCGGAGCGGCCATCCTGTCGATGAGCGGCGGTGCCTGTGTCGCGCTGTTTTCGTCAGGGCTTTGGATCATATCTTCGTATTCCTCGACAACGATTCCCCTCCTTACCATGATCTCGTAGATGATCCTGGAGCGGTTGTTCACGTAACGAGAAATGCCGACCGGGCTGTATTTTCTTGGATTGGGAAGAACCGCAGCAAGATGTGCAGCTTCTTCAGCGCTCAGCGCAGACGCTGTTTTACCATAATAATGGCGCGATGCTGCTTCGATCCCGAAGATGCCTTCGCCCCATTCCGCGACATTCAGATAGAGTTCAAGAATGCGCCTTTTAGAAAGGCCCTTTTCGATCCGCCAGGTCAGGATTGCCTCTTTGATTTTACGAAGAGGATTCTTGGATGGCGTGAGATAAAGGTTCTTTGCCAGCTGTTGGCTTATTGTGCTTCCACCGAATTTGAATTTTTTTTCCTTCAGGTCCTTTTCAAGGGACTTCTCAATGGCCTCGAAATCGAAGCCGGCATGCGACCAGAACTTGTCGTCTTCAGCGATAATGACCGCCTTTGTCATGTAGCTGGAGATACGCGAAAGCGGGACCCAGTATTGCCGGATCGCGATCCTTTTGCCTTCCTCCTTCCATTGCCTTTCGCGGTATACCATGAAGGAAGATTTCCCCGGATTTTCCTTTTTCAGCTTTGAGACATTGGGATATACAAAATAGATGGCGATGCTAAGGATGAAGGCCAAAGCACAGAGCAGTAGGGCATACCGTAACCATTTCTTGACTTTCATACTTTACTTTATTGCCGAGCCTGCGCAAAGACGCTCGCAGCGGCCAGGTGTCTGCTAATCTTTGTTGGGCCGCGGTCTTTTGTTCGCTTCGAGGACCTTCTTTCTCAGCCTCACCGACTCTGGCGTGACCTCGACAAGTTCATCCTCTTTGATGAATTCGATCGCCTGCTCTAGGTTGAGTAACCGTGGCGGTATCAGCTGCATTATGTCGTCGGCGCTTGCGGCCCGCATATTAGTGAGTTTCTTTTCCTTGGTCACGTTGACATCGAGATCGGCCTCTCTCGCATTTTCGCCGATTATCATTCCTTCATAGACAGGTACATTTTCACGAATGAACAGGGTGCCTCGAGGCTGCAGATGGAACAGGGCATACGTGTTGGACTTGCCCGGCCTGTCGGCGACGAGCACTCCGGTCTGCCGTTTCGACATATGCCCGTGCCACGGCTCATAACCGTCGAACAGATGGTTTAGGAGGCCGGTTCCCTTCGTGTCCGTGAGAAACTGCGATCTAAATCCAATGAGGCCACGCGACGGTATCCTGAACTCGAGCCTTACCCGGCCGTGCCCGTTGTTCAGCATCTTCTGCATTCTGCCCTTGCGCATTCCGGTCTGCTGGGTCACCACGCCGACAAATTCTTCAGGTACATCTATTACGAGTAATTCCATCGGCTCATGCAGCTTGCCCTCAATCTCCTTCGTGATGGTTTCAGGCATCGAGACGGAAAGTTCGTAACCCTCGCGCCTCATCATCTCGATAAGGATGGCGAGTTGCAGCTCTCCTCTGCCCATAACCTTGAACGAATCGGTGTTGTCGAATTCCACCTTTATGGCCACGTTGTAAAGAAGCTCCTTTTCAAGCCGCTCGCGCAGGTTGCGCGAAGTTACATATTTGCCGTCCCGCCCGGCAAACGGCGACGTGTTGACCGAAAAGACCATCGAGATGGTAGGTTCGTCCACTGTTATTCGCGGCAGGGGCCGCGGGTTGTCTATATCTGTGATGGTATCTCCGATGTTGATACCCTCTAATCCGGCGAGGGCCACGATATCACCGACAGACACCTCTGTCGCATCGATCCTCTCTAGTCCCTGAAAGGTATATATGGAGGTTATCTTTGTTTTTGTGGTTTTCTGGTCTCGCGCGACCATGGCCACCTGACTGCCCATCTTTACCGTGCCGGAGAATATCTTGCCGATGGCAAGCCTGCCTACATAGTCGTTGTAGTCGATATTTGTGACGAGCAGCTGCAGGACATCCTGCGGATCGCCCTCCGGTGAGGGTATGGTGCTGAGAATCAGATCAAAAAGGGGTTTGAGGTCGGTGCCTTCGATCGAAAGATCTGCAGTAGCAGTACCCCGCTTCGCATTCGTGTAAATGATGGGGAATTCGAGCTGTTCCTCCGAAGCATCCAGGTCGATAAACAGATCGTAGACTTCGTTCAGCACCTCCTGAATGCGCGCATCCGGCCTGTCGATCTTGTTTATTACAAGTATCGGTTGCAGCTTCAGCTCAAGCGCCTTTTTCAGCACGAAGCGCGTCTGCGGCAGCGGGCCTTCCGATGCATCCACGAGCAGAAGCACGCCGTCCACCATCTTCAGTATGCGCTCTACCTCTCCGCCGAAGTCGGCGTGTCCCGGCGTGTCCACTATATTGATCTTTACCCCATCGTATTCGACGGCGGTATTCTTCGCCATGATCGTTATGCCCCGCTCACGTTCCAGGTCATTGGAGTCCATGACGCGCTCCTGCACTTGCTGGTTGGCCCTGAAGATGCCGGCCTGCCTCAGCATGCCGTCAACCAGCGTAGTTTTTCCATGGTCGACATGGGCTATAATGGCTATGTTTCTTAAATCATCTCTTTTCATCGGTTTTATTGCTCCGGTGGCCGTTAACATGTCTCTCGAAAGATCAGGCCTTTAGTGTTATTTTTCGATCATTAAGAACGATAAAGGCAGCAGCCTTATTGACAAGTAAACTATATTTTAGCCGATCCGGCCGGGGAAATACCAATCCAGGATAATGCGTCCGAAAAAAAGGGCCACAAGCGAGCCCAGCGCCAGAAAGGGGCCGAAAGGTACCTTTGTTTTTCTCCCCTTTCCCTTGAAGACAATCAGCGCAATGCCTATCAGCGAGCCCAGCAAGCTTCCGAGCAGCGTGGTCAGGAAGACGCCTTTCCAGCCCAGGAACGACCCCAACATTGCCATCATCTTTACATCACCCCCGCCCATTCCTCCCCTGCTCAGCAGTGCGATCAGGTAAAATGACACTCCCCCGGCAAGAAGCCCGATGACGGAAGCAGTAAAGCCCAATAGCGCATTCATCGAGAATGGATCCGGCATTATGAAATGAGAGGAGGCCAACCCTATTATCATTCCCGGCAGAGTAATGGCGTCGGGTATGATCTGAAAATCAAGGTCTATGAAGGTGATTAGAATCATGGATGAAATCAGCGCGCAGATCAACGGCAGGTGCCATCCCCATCCGAACTGATAAGCAGCCGCCGCGTATAGCAACCCATTCAGCAGCTCGACAGAAGGATAACGCAAGGAGATCTTCTGGGAACATTTGCGGCACTTTCCGGCCAGAAGGATGTAACTGATGACAGGTATGTTGTCCCAGGGTTTGATCGGCGTTTTGCAGTTTGGGCAGGACGACGGGGGATTGACAATCGAAAGTTCCCTGGGCAGCCGGTAAATGCAGACATTGAGAAACGAACCGATCACAAGCCCAAAAACCAGCCCAGTGACAGCGAGCATGATCATGCAGCTACCCTGCTAATTTCAGACACCTTGTCGGCAGTATCTTTTATCTCAGCTTCGAGCCCGTCAATCTCTTTGATTGCTTCCAGCATTTCCTGTCCCGGATGAATGCCGCCTGCGTTCTTGTGCATCCTGTAAGTTTCTTCACCGATCTTTTGCAAAAGAGAGTCGCGCTTCTTTTTTAGGTCTTCAGATCTATGGAGCAGGCGGAGGACGGCAATTTCAATCCGTAACCGTTCTGAAAGCAGGCGTGCAAACAATTTGACCTTGTTCACCCCTTCGTCGAGGTCGCTTTTAAGCCTTGAGTACATGTCTGTTAATTGTAATGCCAGCAGCTCCAATTTCGCAACTGCTGCCGTCCTGCAGAAGCATGCAGACGATTAGGTTGACGGTGTGACCGTACGATGACTTGAGATATATTACTTTAGCTTGAAGTCAGTTCGGCTGGATTTTGCCCCTTCTTTCTTTTCGCTCTCGGCAGCCTTGGCTTCGGTGATGAAGATGCGATCGGGTTCCACCTTCGATGTCTGCACCAGATAGGTCCTGACCGCCTGCGCGCGGGCGGTTGCAAGGGCCTTTAGGTCCTCTTCTCCGACCACCATATTGGTCAGCATCAGTTTTTCCATTTCCGGCACGGGGATATCTTTCGCAATGCCAAGGAAGTTGCGCGGCTTCGGGAACTTCTCCTGTTTGTATGCCCGTTTTAGAAATTCCGGATATTCCTGATCTGTCACCTTTATTTCGTCGACAGATGAAGTATCGGCGCCGCCTTTTGCCACCGCTTTTACCTTCTGCGCCTTTACTTTGCGGGACAGGAGGAATTGCTTGAGGCCTTCGCGGTCCTTTTCCGCATCGACATGCCCTGCAATGTCCATTTTGAGTGCAGGCCGGTCGTTCAGGGCCTTGCCGAGCGTCTCCAGTTTCTTGATTGTTTCGGGTGAAAGTGACGCCGAGCCGTAATCGAACTCTGCATATCCAAGCTGCTCTCCTCCGCCGAAAATGGCGCCGAGCAAGGCGAACGGCGATGTAGCAGCCTTGACGAGCAGGTTTACGATTATCTTCAGTATGATGCTGCCGATGCTGAATTTCGGGTCGTCAGTGTAGCCGCTGACAGGTATGTCGAGCTTGATCTGTCCATTGCGGTCTTTGAGGAGCGCTACAGCCAACCGTACAGGCAGCTTCGTGGCCTCCGGGCTTTCTACCGCCTCGCCGAAGTTGAACTGGTCGAGGAAGATATTGTTTTTGGCATCGAGCTTGTTTTTGACGATCAGGTATTCCAGCCGGAACGAAAGTTTTCCTTTTTGGATAGTGTAGCCGGCGTATCGGCCTGAATAAGGGCTGACCGGAGTGAGGTCCATGTCCTTGAAGTCGGCCTTCAGATCGACATACAGGTCGTCTCTCAGCGGGTTGATTTTGCCGGTTATCTCCAGGGGGGCATACTTGTCGTATTTGCCGCGCAATTCTACGTCGCCGAATTTGTTTTCCTCAGACGATAGTCCGGATATGCGGCCGCCGATATCAAGGAGGTTGCCGTTGAACCTCGGGTTAACGCTGTTGTCCGTCAAATTGACTGTCCCGCCCTGCACGGTGATCTTGTCGATTCTGACAGTCTGGCGTTTTGTGGTGCCGGTTACAGACTTCTGCTGTCCGGCTGTCTGGGCCGTTTCGCCGGACCCGGCGGGCGGAGACGTTTGCCCGGATTCCTGCTTTGTTTCATCCTGAACAAAAACTTCCTGGAGGTTGAGCGTACGGTCGGCGCTGACGATTATTCGCGAGTAAGGATTGGTCAAAGATATTTCACGGATGCGCGCGTACAGCGGCGCATAGCCTATATCCATTTCTCCCATGTAAAGGGTGTCCCATTTTATCAGGTCTTCCGCATTTGTCTTGTCAAGAAGGGCGAATCTGTTGATCCAAAGCTTGCCTTTAAAGGCTGTCTTGAACTGGCCCTTCTCCTCCTGTTTTGTGCTCACCTTTCCGTTCACATTGAGCGCTCCGGACGCGAGGATCGCCTTCAGCCGCCCGCCCAGATACGGCTGCATGGGCTTTAGCGGAAGGCCCTTGACATCTACCGACAGGTCTGCTGAAGCCGGCTCAATCCCGAAGTCGCCCTGGACAGCTACGCTTCCCTTGCGATCAATCTTCATTGTCAGTGCGAGCGTGCCTTTAGAATCCTGTGCGGTTGAAATATCGGTTGCTTTGCATGATATTTCATCCACCGACAAACCGAACGGCGCAGGATTGCTCTTGTCCGATATATCCACGGAATATCCATCCATGACGAAAGATTTAAGAAGTATTGTCCAGGCTGAGGATTTTGCCGCAGGCTTTTCGTCGCCGGAAGCAGCACCAGCCGATGGCGCGTCCGAAACGAGAGAAGCAAGGTTGATTTGCCTGTCAGCTGCACGCGACACTGCAAGCCATCCTTTTTCCGTAGATATGGAGCCGATCTCGATCCTGTGAGCATCCAGGTCAAACGCAATATCTCTTACGCCCAGCGCCGGTATCCTGAGGAATTCAACATTCTCTTTCTTCAGAGAGAAAATGAGGTCTCTTGCCTTTGTCTCGCCGGTAAAAACAAGCATTGGCGGGCGGTCCTCATACTGACGATATGCAAGCTTCATGAGGATATCCAGCTTGCCGGACGGCACCTTCACGTTGATCCGGGCTGGAACGTATGCCAGATAATGCGGGATGTCGATGTCCCTGAAAGAGATGTCGAACGATGTCTCGCGGGAGTTTGAAAAGACCTTCGAGGCCCCTGCGAAGCTGATCGGGGTGCCGTTGACGACTGCGCTCAGCGAGGGTTGGACAAAGGCCTCGTGGAATGCGGGAAGATCAGAAATAAAAGGCACTGTGAGATTGATCCGGTCGATTGAATGCCTGGTTGCAACAGGCTTGTCATCGAATTGAATATTTCCATCTATGATGCGTATATTGTTCACCAGAAAATATAACGGCTTCGACTGCCCTTTCTTCTGAGGCGCTGCCGGTGCAGATTTGATCCTGTCGACGATGTCTGAAAAATTGTACAGATTGGCGGCAGTTCTGACCAGATGCAGATAAGGCTTTTCCAGGCGTATCTCCTTGAAGACCGGCGCACCTTTGAAGATCGATTTAAACTGCACATTAACGTAAAGGTTGCCGAATGACACGAACGGCGTGCGGCCGTCGGCCTCCCTGACCTCGAATCCCTTGACGGTAGCTTCCCATGTATACGGATTGAGGGTGACGGCTTCGATACTGACCTGGCGCCCCAGCTGCTCGCTGAGTTTTGCCATGGCTGTCTTCTTTATGTAAGGCGGCAATATATAGAAACCGACGACTGAGAAAACGATAAAAAACAGCAGAACGAGGATCCCGGCTATCCTTACCCTTCGGGACTTGCCGTATTTCCTGAGTTTCTGCATGCGATTTTCTAATGCAGGGGGTGTATCGTCCATGTGAATAAATCTACTACATTCCGCAGCAGGAGTCAACGCGGCCTGACCCCGGACTCGCCGAATTTAGTGCATGAACCGGCTCAGGCTGTTTTGAAAAGTTCGAGTCGCTTCCCCCAGAATGCTTCCAGGTTATTGCGCAGATCTGGGTATGCGGCAAGGGAGGGATCTTTTTCTATCAGGATAAAAGCCTGTCTTCTGGCGATCTCTAGGAGCTTGTAATCGCGCAGCAGATTGGCCGCTTTCAGGTCAGGCAGCCCGGACTGCTTTGTACCGAAAAATTCGCCCGGCCCGCGGATCTCGAGGTCTTTCTCAGCAATCCTGAATCCGTCATTGGTGCGGGCCATTACGTCCAGCCGCTTCATTGCATCTGCAGAGCCGCCGTAAGTCAGCAGCAAGCAATGCGATTGTGCTGCACCCCTTCCGACGCGGCCTCTCAGCTGGTGGAGCTGCGAAAGACCGAAGCGTTCCGCATGAATAATTACCATGAGAGTCGCGTTAGGAACATCCACGCCTACCTCTATAACAGTTGTTGTTACCAGCATGTGGATAGCGCCACTCTTGAATTCGGCCATGATCTCTTCTCTCTCGCTGGTAGACAGCCTGCCGTGTATCAGGCCGACTCTGAGAAGGGGGAACTTTTTCGCGAGGGCTTCCATGCCGGTAATTGCCGCCTTCAGATTGCTTTTTTCCGACTCCTCGATAAGAGGATATACAACGTAGACCTGCCTGCCCGATTTTGTCTCTTTGTCCATGATATCGTAGACAGCGTCCTTCTGGGCCTCGCGGATTATTTTTGTTGCAACAGGGCGCCTGTTTGGAGGCAATTCGTCGATAAGGGAATAGTCCAGGTCTCCGTACAGGGTGATGGCCAGAGTCCGCGGTATCGGGGTGGCCGTCATGATCAGCGTATCGGGGTTTGCCCCTTTCTTTCTCAAGCCGGCCCGCTGCATCACACCGAAGCGGTGCTGCTCGTCGATTACGATGAGTCCGAGTCTGTTAAACGATACCGCTTCTTGTATCAGGGCATGAGTTCCCACGACTACCTGCGCATTCCCCGAAGCAATCGCGTCATAATCCTTGTCCTTTCTGCTTCCGGTCAGCAGATAAACATTCAGCCCCAATGTTTCGGCGAGACTGCAGATGTTTACATAGTGCTGCTCTGCCAAGATTTCGGTCGGCGCCATCAACGCTGCCTGATACCCGCTTTCAACGGCTGCCAGCATCGCGAAAAATGCCACAATGGTCTTTCCGGACCCGACATCTCCCTGAATCAATCGGTGCATCGGGTGAGGCGATTTCATGTCGTGCAATATATCTATGATGACCCTCTGTTGCGCTCCCGTGAGATGGAACGGCAATTTCCCGATAAGCCTGTCTGTCAGTTCGCCGGTGGGCACGAACGAGATGCCTTTTCCCGCGATGTCTCTGTTCTTTATGGCTGCGAGGCCGAGCTGCAGCGTGAAAAGCTCATCAAACGCAAGCCGCTGATGATAGGCGCTTATGCCTCCGTTTAAATCGTTTATGGGTGTCCCGACAGGCGGGAAATGGACTGCCTCGATGCTTTGCCTGAGTTCCGGCAGCTGGAGCGGCGATATGATATCTGCAGGCATCGGGTCAGAAATGTCTGCGAGTGAACTCGCAAGCGCGGTGTGGGTGATACTGCGCAGCTGTCTCTGGCTGATGCCTTCCGTCAGCCCGTAGACCGGCACGATTCTTCCGGTGCTGAGGTGGTCGGCATCCTCCGCCTCATCATCGATGATTTCGAATTCCGGGCTTATCATCTCAACGCCGCTGCCCCAGTAATTGGACTTTACCATGCCGTAAAAAATGACCTTCTGCTGAGGCCTGAAAAGCTTGCTCAGGTACGTCTGATTGAACCATTTGGCGGTGAGTGTTCCGCTTCCGTCCGTGATCACAACTGAAAGTAGTTTGAGGCGTGGCCTTCTCGGGCTGGCCGGTGCTGATTCCGATTTCATGACCTTGCCGGTGACCGTCTGGATTTCTCCGACTGCAAGCTGAGTGATCTTCCTGATAGAACTCCGGTCTTCGTAACGCGAGGGCAGATGGAACAGAAGGTCTTTGACGGTCTCGATGCCCAGTTTCTTCAGCAAGGCAGCCCGTCGGGGGCCGACGCCCTTTATGTACTGGATTGGCGAGAGGATATCCATTTCAGAAAGTAAGAGGGGCAATCCCTGGATTGCCCCCTGGTATTAAAGTTCGGGTCCCGCTTTCTCTTCCGCGTCCTTCTTGAGCGACTCGTCGAGCGCCTTGTCGGCCTCTTCAAGCTTGATCTTGGAATACTCGGATTCGCTCAGGATATCGATTTCCCATCCCGTAAGCTTGGAGGCTAGTTTGATATTGACTCCGCGTTTGCCTATTGCCAGCGAAAGCTGCTGGTCGTCAGCTATAACCATTGCGCTCTTGTCGACCCCGGCTTCATTGATGCCGACCCTGTCCACGTTTGCAGGTGTGAGCGCCCGTGCAATGAATATGCGTGGGTCTTCGCTCCAGGGGATTATATCGATGCGCTCGCCCTTTACTTCTCTAACGATCGACTGGACGCGCGTGCCTTTCATCCCGACACAGGCCCCTACGGGATCTACCGATGAATCTCTCGATGTGACTGCTATTTTTGTCCGTTCGCCGGGCTCTCTTGCAATGCCTTTGATCATAACAATGCCGTCATGTATTTCGGGAACTTCCATCCTGAAGAGACCTGCGATAAAATTGGGGTCTGTCCTCGAAAGCACAATCGCCGGACCCTTTGCGCTCTGCTTTACATCCGCAAGGTAGGCTTTTACAATATCACCCCTCTTCAGCGTTTCGCCGGGAAGCGTCTCCCTCTGCGGCAGCAGGGCCTCAGTCTTGCCCAGCGCCACGAAATAGAACCCTTTCTCTTTTCTTATGACCGTACCGCTGATTATCTGGCCGATCTTGTCTTTGTATTCTTCAAAGATCACGTCGCGCTCGGCCTCTCTGACCTTCTGAAAGAGCACCTGTTTGGCGGTCTGGGCGGCTATGCGGCCAAAATCCTGCAGCAGGACCGGCAGCTCTATCTTGTCGCCCGCGGCTTTGCCGGGATCGACAGCCTGAGCATCCGCTATTGAAATCTCTTCATCCGGGGCTTCAACTGTTTCGACAACGGTCTTGGTCTCGAAGACGGAGATATTGCAGTTCTTGGGATCGATCCGCAAATCTATATTGGGCTTGTTGACGAAACGCTTCTTGGCCGCTGACAGCAGGGCAGCTTCAAGCAGCTTGACGAGCGCATCGCGCGAGAGGCCCTTGTCCCGGCCGATCTGGTCCATTACAAAGCAGAGTTCTTTTGACATGTCGATACCCCTTTTGTCGCTCTATTTCAAGGTTCGATTTCGAGATTGGCTTTCGAAATCTTGTCGAAAGGGATGAATATATCCCCGGGTGCTTCAACCGCCTTTTTCTTTGCTGAGCTTCTTGGCGATTTCTCTTTTAGCCTGAGTCTGATCCAGTTTTCTCCGGTGTCTATTATCGTGCCGATGAAAAAGGTCTCGTTCCCGATTTTTTCGGATGTAACTATCCGTGCGAGCTTGTCCATGCTCCTTTCAAAGTCCCGCATTTTTGTAAGAGGCCTGTCAAGGCCGGGGGAGGATACTTCGAGCGTATATGCGCTCTTCATGATGTCTTCGACATCCAGCAATGCCTCCACTCCCCTGCTTACGCGTTCGCAGTCTCCGACTGTGACCCCGCCTTCCTTGTCTATAGTAATGCGCAGCAACATCCTGCGCCCGGAGCCCAGGATATCGACGTCAATCAGCTCGAGCCCTTCGTCATCGGCCACCTGACCTGCAAGTTCACAAATCTTCTCCTTCGTGTCTCCGGCGCGGTCCATTGCATCTCCATAAAACAAAAGAGTGGGGAGGCCCACTCTTAAGCGTTTTCAACATCGGAAATAATGATTTATGATAGCAGCAAATTTTCCAAAAAAGCAACACCATGAGAGGCATTGCTGTCTCTCATGGTGTCGGTGCCCGTGAAGGCGTTACTATTTCTTCTCAGGAGCTGCCTCAGGAGCCTTCTCAGGAGCCTTCTCAGGAGCCTTTTCAGGAGCCGGAGCAGGGGCCGGAGCCGGTGCCGGAGCAGGTGCTGGAGCCGGAGCAGGAGCAGGCTGCTCAGCCTTCTTGCAGCCAACTGCGAATACTGCCAGCAGCATGAGTGAAAGAACTATTGCCAAAACCTTCTTCATGTGTAAGTCACCTCCTTCCAATTTAATATGGAGTCAATAAATAGATATCTCCAAAACACTAGTATCAATTATTAGCACAGACGTCTAATGATGTCAAGAGTAATTTGATCGCTCGCACAGCATGTCCAGCCGGTTCAGGTGCAGTTTGAAGCAAGGGTTAACGATACCATTCCGACCTGTCTGCAGGCACCCGCCAGTGGATGAAATCATACCATATTCCAAGAGGCGCTTTTTCCACGCCCTTGAACCTCTTGTGCAGCACTGGAAGGGCATCGGGTATGTAGAGGAATATGGTGGGCTGTTCCTCGGCGAGGATCTGATGAATGCGATGATACACCCTGATCCTTTCGTGTATGTCAAAGGTCTGCCTGCCTTCAACCAGAAGCCTGTCCACTTCATCATTTTTGTATGAGATGAAATTGAACTCGCCTTCTTTGGTTTTCGATGAATGCCAAATGTCGTACAGGTCCGGATCGCGGGAAAGCGCCCATCCCATCATGACTGCCTCGAACCTCTTCTTGTCGATGAATTCGTGAAGCATCGCCTGCCATTCCAGCACCTTGATATTCACGTCTATGCCTACTCGTTTCAGTTGTTCTTTAATGATTTGGGCAGCCTTCAGGCGCTCTGCGTTGCCCTGGTTAGTAATAAGCGTGAATGAAAAAATCCTGCCATCCTTCTCAAGCCGGCCATCCCGGTTTTTTTTCCAGCCTATGTCGTTAAGTATCGCAGCTGCCCGGCCCGGATCATATGAGATGTCCTGCACGTTGCGATTGTATGCCCATGATTCAGGAGGGAACGGGCCTGTGCATGGAATGCCGTATCCAAGGAGCACGCCGGCGATTAGCTCTTTTTTGTTTATTGCATGGGCGATTGCCCTGCGGACCATCCTGTCCGAGAAAAGAGGGTTTAGGAGATTGAAGCCCAGGTATGTATACCCGAAAGACGGATACCTGAATTTCTGGAAGTAGCGGTTGAAGAAAGCGGTGTCGGCCTGCAGCTTGTATTGAGGAGGCGTGAGGCCCATGTAATCGATCCCGCCGAATTTCAGCTCGAGAAACATGGTGGCAGGGTCCGGAATTACCCTGAAGATTATCCGGTCAATGTTGGGTCTTCCCTCAAAATATTGGTCGAAGGCTTCAAGCACTATCTTCTGTCCTGTAACCCATTCCTTCAGCTTGTATGGTCCGGTGCCTACCGGATTCTGGTTGATCTCCGGCGAAGCCAGATCCCTGCCTTCGAGTAAATGTTTTGGAATTATCCCCATGCCCCAGGATTCCAGGGCCGGGGCGTATGGCTGCTTATAGGTTACCTTTACGGTATACCTGTCGATCGACTCTACAGAATTTACAGGGCCATAATTGCTGCTGTATGGTGTCGGTGTCTTTGGGTTGAGGACCGAGTTGTATGTGAACACTACGTCGTCGGCGGTGAATTCGGCGCCGTCGTGCCACTTAACTCCTTTTCGCAAGTGAAAGATTAAGATGAGGCCATCAGGACTGACGTCCCAGGACTCAGCCAGGTCGCCAATGATTTTGAGGTCCTTGTCATACTTGGTCAGCCCGTTGAATATATAGCCGCTAACCTGGCTCGACGCGCTGTCGGAAGCCAGAAGCGGCAACAGACGTTTCGCATCCGCCAGCGTGCCCAGAGTGATATCGTTAGGATATTTGATTGTCGGTTCGTGGCTGCAGCTTGAGACAAGAACAACAATTGAAAATAATAAAAAGCAGATGAAGGCTCCAGGGAATTTCAGTTTCGGATTGACGGTTCGAATTGAGCGCATGGATTCCAAGTCTCTGGCGGTCCTATGCGCTCAATTGCTCATCATTGCATAATTCTATTTTGTGACAGGCGCTTGCTGGGCAGGCTGCTGTGCGGGTTGCTGAAGCGGCTGCTGCGGCAACTGCTGCGGCAGCGCCTTGCCCGGCTCAGCAGGCACGTTTTGTATTACCGATGATCCCTTTGTCGTGACTACGGTCAGAAGCAGGGAGGTTATCATGAATATAACGGCTGCTGCGGTTGTTAATTTATTCAAGAACGTGGCAGCGCCTCTGCTGCCGAACAGGGTCTGGCTGGACCCGCCGAAGGCAGCACCTATTTCGGCGCCCTTGCCGCTCTGGAGAAGGACTATGCAGATTAGAAAGACGCTTACCAATACATGCACTATCAACAAAAAGACTGTCACACTGACCTCCTGCAAACCCGTTTAGGGCATTGATTGTTATTGTTTATTATATTTGACTATTCTCGCAAAACTGTCTGCCTTCAGGCTTGCGCCGCCTACAAGGGCGCCGTCGACATCAGGGCAGGCCATAAGCGTGTCAACGTTTTCCGGGGTAACACTGCCTCCGTACAGAATGCGCAGCCCTTTGGCAGGCTCTCCGTAAAGGTGCGAGAGGGTTTTTCGGATGAACTCGTGGGCTTCCTGCGCCTGGTCCGGCGTTGCTGTCTTGCCTGTGCCGATGGCCCACACCGGTTCGTATGCTATTATCAGGCCTTCAGATGACACCTCTCTCAGTCCGTCGTTGATCTGCCGTTTGAGGACATCGAATGTCATTCCGGCTTCGCGCTCCGATAAGGATTCGCCGATGCAGAAAATTACGCTGAGGCCATGCATTCTTGCAGCCTTCACCTTTCTGTTAACTATCTCGTCTGTCTCGCCGAAAAAGCTGCGCCGCTCCGAATGACCTAGGACTACGTAAGAACAACCGACGTCTGTAATCATCAGCGGAGCTATCTCACCGGTAAAAGCGCCCTTGTCCTCGTAAAAAATATTCTGGGCAGCAAGGCCGATATTGGTGATCTTAAGGAGATTGGCAACCGTATACAGTGCTGTGAAGGGCGGCGCTATCACGATATCGACGTCCCTTTCGTTCCAGACGAGCGGGATGAATTCGTCGAGAAAAGCCTGGGCTTCTTCGATCTTTTTGTTCATCTTCCAGTTTGCCGCAATAACCGGTCTGCGCATAGATATATAATCTATTTCATGCAACAGACATTAGTCAAGGCGCTGTTGACTAATAGTTCTGACGGCCAGTATAATTTCCATTTATGGAAGAGATAAACGATCTTATAGAGCAGCGGTTAAAGAAGCTCAACGAATTAAGAGAGCTTAATGTCGACCCCTACGGCGGTAGGTTTGAGCCAGAAGCAACGACCTTTTTTCTGAGGACCAAGTACGGGCAGTCGTCAAAGGACTCGCTTGACGCAAATCCTGTGCCGACCTCTGTGGCCGGCAGGATCATCTCTATGCGGGACTTCGGCAAAGGCTGCTTCGCCACTGTCCAGGATGCAACTGAAAGGATACAGCTCTTTTTCAGCAAGGCGGTATTGACCGAGAAGTATGCGCTTCTGAAGAAGCTTGATATAGGAGATATTATCGGGGCTTCGGGCAGGCTTTTCAGGACCAGGACGGATGAGCTCACAATCGAGGTCAAGAACTTCGAGCTGTTGAGCAAATCCCTGCGCCCGCTCCCGGAAAAGTGGCACGGTCTGAAGGATGTAGAGCTCAGATACCGCCAGAGATACGTTGATCTTATCGTCAATCCTCAGGTGAAGGACATCTTCGCAAAGCGGAGCTCCATAATAAAGGCCCTGAGGGATTTTCTCGAAGACAACGGGTTTATCGAGGTCGAAACGCCGATGATGCACCAGATACCGGGAGGCGCTACTGCCAGGCCTTTCAGCACGCATCATAATGCGCTTGATATCGATCTTTACCTGCGTATCGCGCCGGAGCTTTATCTCAAGAGGCTTCTGGTCGGCGGATACGAAAGGGTATACGAGCTGAACAAGAACTTCAGGAATGAAGGCATTTCCACCAAGCATAACCCCGAATTCACGATGATAGAGTTTTATATGGCGTATAAGGATTACATCTATCTAATGGACTTCACCGAGAAGATTTTTGCATATATAGCGGAAAAGGCGCTCGGCACGCTGAAGGTGCCTTACGGAGATGATATCATAGACCTCACCCCGCCGTGGCCGCGAGTGCCGCTTATCGATGCGCTTAAGAAAAAAGGCCTGCCTGAGGACGCAATAAGCGATCGCGACAAAGCCTTTGCCTGGGCGAGGGAAAAGAAGTTGGATATTGAAACAGGCGCGTCTTTAGCCAGGATACTTGATGAAATCTTCAAGGAATTTGTTGAGCCTGAGCTTGTTCAGCCGACTTTCATAATCGACTATCCGGTTGAGCTGTCCCCTCTGGCCAAGAGAAAGAGAGACAATCCCGATCTGGTAGAAAGATTCGAACTGTTTATTACTGCCCGCGAGATAGCAAATGCCTTTTCAGAGCTGAACGATCCTTCAGATCAGAAGGAAAGGTTTCTGAAGCAGGTTGAGGCAAAGAAACAGGGAGACGAGGAAGCGCACTGGATGGATGAAGACTATGTCAGGGCGCTGGAGTACGGAATGCCGCCTGCAGCTGGGGAGGGTATAGGAATCGACAGGCTTGTGATGCTGTTGACCAATTCGTCCTCCATTCGCGACGTAATCCTCTTTCCGCAGCTCAAGCCGGAGCAATAGAAATGAGAAATGTGTTTCCGTTTATGCATTATCTGAAATGCCGATGAATCTGCCCTATCAATATTTCGTTGCCGTCCGATATCTAAGGTCGAAAAAAAAACATAAGGGAATATCTTTCAACACGGCCATTTCCATCGGCGGTGTTGCTGTCGGCGTAATGGCGCTGCTCGTTGTCCTTTCGGTTATGAGCGGCTTCAGAGAAGACCTCCAGAAGAAGATACTCGGTGCCAATTCGCATGCGATAGTGCTGAGCTATACCGGCAATATACCGTCGTACCAGCCGCTGATGGAAAAGATTAAGGAAGACCCCGCTATCGTTAACATGTCGCCCTTCGTGTTAGGTCAGGTGCTTGTATCTGCCGACAAGAATGCTCACGGTGTTTTCCTCAAAGGCATCAATCTTGCGACCGAGGCCAAGACCACGGAAATTCTCAGCCGTATTAAATTCGGGAAGCTGCCGTCAGGTCAGGCCGACAGTTCAGTCGGTCCCGATCAGGCAGGGCACCCGTGGATAATCATTGGATCAGAGCTGTCGGGCATGCTCGGAGTGCTGGTCGGAGATACGATAAATGTCATCTCGCCTGCCGGAGAAATAGGGCCTCTGGGCATGCTGCCTAAAATAAAGCAATTTCGCGTCGCCGCAATTTTCGATATGGGGATGTTCGAGTATGATGCCAACCTTGCCCTGACCGACCTGAAATCTGCGCAGGATTTCTTTGGTCTGGGAAGCGCTGTATCAGGAATAGAGCTCAAGCTCAAGGACATAGATGGTGCCTCGGAGGTAAGAAAATCTCTTAACAAGACGCTCGGCCCTCCGTTTTTTGCAAAGGACTGGATGCAGATGAACAAGAACCTGTTTTCAGCGCTTAAGCTGGAGAAATTCGCCATGTTCGTGATCTTGATATTGATCGTTTTGGTTGCGTCATTCAATATCGTCAGCACTCTGATGATGAATGTTGTCGAAAAACAGAAGGAGATTGCGATACTGAAGTCAATGGGCGCAAAAAACCAGGGGATAATGATGATCTTTATGCTTCAGGGCCTGGTGATCGGGCTTGTAGGTACTGCTATGGGCGTAGTCGGCGGGTACGCACTCTGCATAATCCTGAACAACTACGAGCTTATAAAGCTGCCTGCCGACATATATTATCTGAGCAGGCTTCCGGTCAAGATGCAGTTCATGGATTTTGTCGTGGTATCGGTTTCGGCGGTGGCCATCAGTTTTCTGTCCACCATTTATCCTTCGTATTATGCCGCCCGGCTCCGGCCGGTTGAATCGCTGAGGTACGAATGACTTCTCTAAAGATCTTAAAGTGGCTTTCCATCGCCATTATCACGCCATGGCTTGTATTCATGGTCCTTTCCGCTATCAAGGGCGGAGAGATATTTACGCGGATGGGCGATTCCGTGATCGAGGACGTTAGGGACATTTCGGCCAAGCTAAGCAGGAAGGCCGATATGGTCAAGATACAGGCCGACGAGTGGAAGGAAAAGCTTGGCTTCAAAAGCGGAGAAAAGGCGGAAGAAGCAAAACCGGCGGAAGAAAAGGTGCCGGCCAAGAAGACGAAAAAAGCTGCCAAAACATCCTCAGGAGGTAACCCGCAGGCGTCGGGTGACAAGAAGTGAAGGACCTGATAACTGTCGAGGGGCTGTATAAATCGTTCGATACACCTGCAGGAGAGCTGCACGTTTTAAAAGGCATAGATGTATCCTTCGGCGAAGGCGAGATGATAGGCATCGTCGGGGCTTCCGGCGCCGGCAAAAGCACTTTCCTGCATATCCTCGGAACGCTTGATACGCCCAGCAGCGGCAAGGTGCTTTACAGCGCGGGTGGAACAGTAGACCCCTTTTCCCTCGGAAACGGTGCCATAGCAGCTTTCAGGAACCGGATGATGGGGTTTGTCTTTCAGTTTCATTATCTGCTGCCTGAGTTCAACGCGCTTGAAAATGTCATGATGCCGGGGCTGATTTGCAGCAGCCTTTCCGCTGCAGATACTTCGAAGTTCGGGGCTGGCAAATTTTGCGAAAGGGACATTCTCTCCGAGAGGGCAGGGCGGCTGCTTGACCTTCTGGGCATATATGAACGGCGGCACCACAAGCCGGGCGAACTCTCCGGCGGCGAGCAGCAGCGCGTTGCAGTTGCCAGGGCGCTGCTCCTGGAGCCGCGCATAGTTTTTGCCGACGAACCGACCGGGAACCTTGATATGGCCACCGGAGAAGGCCTCTTTAAACAGCTGCTCGATATCAACGAGAAGCAGGGGGTTACTTTTATCATAGTGACCCATAACGAATCACTTTCCAGAAGATGCCACAGGGTCGTTGAGATGTCGGACGGCAGATTATTGAATCGATAGATGTTTATCAGCTATCATATACCTTACTTTTTTTATCGGGAGGCAGGCCATAAAGCTGTTGCTGAAAGACGGTACCGTTAAAGAGATTGATGCAGCGGACCTGAAAAAGGAGCTCGATTGCGCAGGCGCGCTTGCTGTAAAAGTCAACGGCGAACTGCGTGACGTTTATTCGACGATTACGGGGCCGCTGGACCCGTCGGATACTGTGGAACCGATAGGCATCGATTCCGCCGAAGGTAAAGAGGTATATCGTCATAGCGCCTCACACATAATGGCCCATGCGGTTAAGGATCTTTTCCCCGATGTCAAGCTTGCAATAGGCCCGGCTATCGAGGAAGGCTTTTACTATGATTTCGACCGGGAAACTCCGTTCAGCGCTGAGGAGCTCGAAAAAATCGAAAAGCGCATGCAGGAGATAATAAAGAGGGGCAGCCCTTTTGTCAGGAAGGTCATGTCCAGGGCCGATGCGCTGAAATACTTCGGTGACAGGGGCGAAATATATAAAGTCGAACTGATCCGTGACATTGCCGATGAGGAAGTTTCTTTATATGACGAGGACGGCTTTGTCGATCTGTGCCGCGGACCGCACCTGGCCAGGACGAGCAAGGTCAAGGCTGTTAAACTGCTAAGCGTCGCGGGAGCGTACTGGCGTGGTGACGAAAAGAACAAGATGCTTCAGCGGATTTACGGTACCGCATTTGCCACCAAAGACGAGTTGAAGGCATACCTGGAATTCCTTGAAGAGGTCAAAAAGAGAGATCACAGAAAACTCGGCAGGGAGCTTGACCTGTTCAGCATGAACGATGACATCGGTTCAGGGCTTATATTGTGGCACCCCAACGGCGCGCTCATTAGGAAGACGATCGAGGACTTTTGGCGGAATGAGCACCTGAAGGCGGATTACAAGATACTCTTTACGCCACATATTGCCAAACTTAACCTGTGGAAGACGAGCGGCCACCTGGATTATTACAGCGAAAACATGTATTCGCCGATGGATATCGAGGGCGTGGCGTACGAGCTCAAGCCCATGAACTGTCCGTTCCATATAAGCATCTTCAAGAGCGATCTCAGGAGTTACCGCGACCTGCCGATCAGGTACGCCGAATTAGGGACCGTTTACCGGTACGAAAGGTCGGGTGTTCTTCATGGCCTGCTCAGGGTGCGAGGCTTTACGCAGGATGACGCCCACATATTCTGCCGGGAAGACCAGCTTGAAGAAGAGATGCACAACATCCTCGATTTCACGATCTTTGTGCTAAAGACTTTCGGGTTCGAAGCGTATGACATATATCTTTCTACGAGGCCTGATAAATATGTAGGCACGATCGAGAGCTGGGAGAAGGCGACGCAGGCGTTGACGCTTGCCCTTGAGAAGAAGGGCCTTGCCTATCAGACCGATCCGGGCGGCGGCGCTTTTTATGGCCCTAAGATCGACATTAAAATAAAGGATGCGCTCAATCGTTACTGGCAATGCAGCACCATACAGGTGGATTTCAATAATCCCGATCGTTTTGATATAACATATCGCGGCGGCGACGGCAAAGAGCACAGGCCGATCATGATACACCGCGCCCTGATGGGTTCTCTCGAACGCTTCTTCGGCATCCTCATAGAACACTATGGAGGCGACTTTCCGCTCTGGCTGGCGCCTGTTCAGGCGAAGGTCCTTACAATCGCAGAGCGCCATGAGGAATTCGCAAAGGAAATCTGCCGCGAGTTCCGGTCGGCGGACATAAGGGTCGAGATGGACAGCAGGAACGAGAAGATCGGCTATAAAATCCGCGAGGCGACCTTAAGAAAAATTCCGTATTTAGTTATAATAGGTGATAAAGAAGTTGCCGAGAGACAGATTACGGTACGAAAGAGAAACGGCGAAAACGCCGGGCCTTTCACTATCGGTGATTTTGTGGAGACAATGCGGCAGGCAGTGCTGAATAAACAGTGAATGATCTTCACTTAAAAATGGAGGTGGCGGCATAAGCAAGGATATCAGGGTAAACGAAGGCATTCGGGCAAGAGAGGTGAGGGTAATTGACGATGACGGCGCGCAGCTTGGAATCCTGAGCCCTCAGGAGGCCGTCAGGATGGCCCGTGAAAAGGGATTCGATCTTGTCGAGGTATCTCCGACGTCCGTTCCGCCTGTCTGCAGGATAATGGATTTCGGAAAATACAAATATCAGCTGAGCAAGAAGCACTCGGCTAAGAAGACCGTTGATGTCAAGGAAGTAAAAGTCCGCCCGCAGATATCGGAGCATGACCTCGATCTAAAGATCAGGAACCTGAGACGCTTCCTCGATGAGGGAGATAAAGCTAAGGTAATAATGTTTTTCCGTGGACGCGAGATCGTCAGGCCTGAACTGGGCATGAAGGTCTTCGAGAAGATAATCGGCACGATTCCCGGTAAGTTCAGCATTGAGCAGCAGCCGAGACTTGAAGGCAAATCGATCACGATGGTGGTCGCGCCCAGCAGCAAATAAATATAATAAGTTACAGGGTTGAGGAGTTGAGGGGTTAAGGATTGGGTTCTTTAACTCCTGAACTCTTTAACTCTCAAACTTTCAGATTCGTGTACAGACTTTCAGAGAGGAGGTTCAGATGCCGAAACTTAAGACGCACAGGGGCGCTGCAAAAAGGTTGAAGGTGACAGGCAGCGGCAAGATAATGCGGAACAAGGCGTACAAGGGGCATCTTCTTACGGGCAAGTCCCCCAAGAAGATGAGGACGCTCAGGAAAAGCGCGCCGGTCCCCGAAGTGCTGCTTCCCAACATCAAGAAGATGCTTCCCTACGGGCTTTAGTCGTTTGGTTGAGGAGTTACGGTTCAGAGGCTGCGGTTACTTTCCGCGCCTCGCTCCTTTAACTCCCGGCCCCCTGAAATTTATTGACCCATACTTGACATAATATTGATTATTTTAGTAAAATTTCATTTCGAAAAATCACGGTTCGGCTCGATACGACAGACTTTCAGAGCGTTGTCAGCATTAAGGAGGAAACATGCCAAGGGCTAAAGGTGGATTCAAAACCCGTAGATACCATAAAAAGGTACTGGATCAGGCAAAGGGATATTCAGGCGGCAGGTCAAGGCTTTACAGGAATGCCGCGCAGGCGGTGGACAAAGCCCTTATTGCTGCATACAGGGACAGAAGGCTGAAGAAGCGTGACTTCAGATCTCTCTGGATTGTCAGGATCAATGCCGCTGTGAGGTCTCTCGGCTTGACTTACAGCCAGTTTATGAATGGCCTGAAGAAGGCCAATATAGCTCTCGACAGAAAAGCCCTTGCAGACCTTGCCTATAGCGATCCGAAATCGTTCGGCGCTCTTGTCGAACAGATAAAGGGATAGGCCTGATCCGGGGCGGCGGAAGGGCGCCGCTTTTTTCAATGCACGAGCTACTGCCCTGATGAGACTATGAGCGAAGACCTGAAAAATACATTTCTCAATGAAGTCTCATCGCTGAAAAACCTTGCCGACGCGGCTAGCCTAAGGGTCAAGTACCTCGGCAAAAAAGGCATTATCACTTCCAGGATTAAATCTCTCTCATCCCTCTCACCGGAAGAAAAACGTCTTGCAGGCCGCGAGATCAACGAATTAAAACAGTTTATAGAAGATGAATGCGACCGCAAGGAGGCGTTCCTTAAAAACGAGGAGCTGAAGATGCGCCTCCTTGCAGAAGCGATCGATATAACGCTTCCGGGCAAGCCTGTTTATTTCGGCCATGAGCACCCCCTCAGCAAGACACTGCACGAAGTTATCGACATATTTTCAAGGATGGGGTTTGATGTCGAGGAGGGCCCTGAAGTCGAGCTTGACTGTTACAACTTCGAGGCGCTCAACATTCCCAGGGACCACCCTGCAAGGGACATGCAGGACACCTTCTATGTCAGCGAAGAGGTTGTTCTCAGGACTCATACATCGCCCGTTCAGGTTAGAGTAATGGCTAATAGGAAACCCCCGCTCAGATTTATTGCCCCCGGAAAGGTTTACCGTTGCGACGCGGACGTGACCCATTCCCCCATGTTTCATCAGGTCGAAGGGTTGATGGTGGATCGCGATGTCACATTCAGCCATCTGAAAGGGGTTATGATCGAATTTCTCCGCGAGCTTTTCGGGGCGGATCTGCCGGTGCGCTTCAGGCCGAGCTTTTTCCCCTTCACAGAGCCTTCAGCGGAAATCGACATCGGTTGTATTTTCTGCAAAGGTGCCGGATGCCGCGTGTGCAAAGGGACCGGCTGGCTGGAGATAGGCGGGTCAGGAATGGTTCACCCCAGGGTATTTGAAAATGTCGGTTACGATACTGAGCAATACACAGGCTTCGCATTCGGCATGGGTATCGAAAGGATCGCTATGCTGCGTTACGGTATCGATGATATCAGACTCCTTTTCGAAAACGATATCAGGTTCCTGAGGCAATTCTAGATGAAGGTCTCTTTCGATTGGCTGAAAGATTTTGTGAAGATCGAGGCATCCGCGGAGTCTGCGGCTGACAGGCTTACAATGATCGGCCTTGAGGTTGAAGGGCTAGAGCGCATAGGCGGCGACGTCGTCCTGGAAGTGAATGTCACGCCTAACAGATCGGACTGCCTGAGCATTATCGGCGTTGCGCGTGAGCTGTCTGCGGCATATGGCGTCCCGCTTACCTTTCCCGATCTCAACGTGGTGTCCGAAGCAAAGGAGCTCGACTTCAATGTAGAGATTCTTGAGCCTGATCTCTGCCGCCGCTATGCGGGCAGGATTGTCCGCAATGTTAAAGTGGGGCCATCTCCCTCCTGGATGAAAGAGCGTCTTGAGAAATGCGGTGTCCGCTCCATCAATAATGTTGTTGATATAACTAACTATGTATTGCTTGAATTCGGCCATCCGCTGCATGCATTTGATCTCAGCACCCTAAAAGGACATCTGATAAGGGTCGGCACGCCAAAGGCAGCCGCAAGAAAACCCGGAATTAAGTTCGTAACCCTTGATGGTTCAGAAAGGGATATTTCGGAAGAGATGCTGCTCATATGGGACGCCGAGAGGCCGGTTGCGGTGGCAGGCATTATGGGCGGCAGGGACACCGAGGTGACTGAAAAGACGGTTGATATTTTCATAGAAAGCGCTCATTTTGAACCTTCGTCCATCAGGAGAACGGCCAGAATTCTCGGGCTTAAAACAGAGTCATCCTTCAGGTTTGAGCGCGGTGCAGATGTTAAAGTTTTGAAGAAGGCCCTTGACAGGGCAGCGCGTTTAATGAAGGAAATCGCCGGCGGTACAATGTACGGCAAGATCGATATTTATCCGAAACGCTTTCACCCAAAAGAGGTCGGTGTGCGTTATGCCAGAGTCAACAAAATTCTGGGCGTGGAATTGTCGGGGCCGGAAATACTTGATTGCCTTAAGGGGCTAGGCCTTGAAATATTCGATTGCAGTGCCGGAGGGTTCAAGGTAAAGGTACCTCCGTTCAGAGGTGACATATCGCGGGAAGAGGACATAATTGAAGAGGTCGCACGACTGTACGGCTACGATAATCTGCCTGCTGAACTGCCAAGGGCCAGTTTAGTCGCCGACCATAGAAAAGAGGACACCTCGGCGCGCAGGACCAGGGGCGAAATCAGGGCGTCGCTTATCAAGTGCGGGTTCACAGAAGCTATTAATCTCAGCTTTATGGGAGGCCGCGAGCTTGATGTCCTTGCTATAGCCGCCGACGACCCAAGGCGCAGGCATGTGGAGGTAAGAAATCCCCTGAGGGAGGAAGAGGCATTCATGAGGACTACGCTTCTGCCTGCGCTCATGAAGAATCTGCTTCATAACATCGCCCATGGGAACAGGGAGCTCAGCATGTTCGAAATGGGCAAGGTATTCGCCGGTATCGACGGCGATCCGCTTCCCGCTGAACGCGAACACGTAGCTGCAGTATATTACAGAGAGAAGACGAAGGCCCTGTATAAAGACGGCACGCCCGATTTTTTTATTGTAAAAGGCATTGTCGACGCAGTTCTTGAAGGCGCGGGGATAAAGGAAGTTTCATATGTCCGATCAAATGAGCCGTTTTTACATCCGGGCCGCTCTGCTGACATTATCGTCGGCGGGACAAGGGTCGGCTACATCGGCACCTTTTCTCCGGCTGCATTGGAGGCACTTGATATCAAGGCCCAGAAGCCTTCGGTGATTGTATTTGAAATTGAGCTCGAATCTATCCTTCCCTTTATAAATCGCGATATCGCATATAAGCCTTTGCCGAGATATCCATTTGTGGAGAGGGACACGGCGATCATAGTCGGTGCGGGGCTTGAAGCGGCTGAGGTAATCCGGTTACTGAAAGCCTATCCCTCAGATACAATAGAGGATGTGTCGATCTTCGATGTCTATCAGGGCGGCAACATCGCAGAGGGAAAGAAGAGCATTGCATTTAACGTCAGGTACCGCTCAGCTGAAAGGACCCTCACCGATGGAGAGGTCGAAGCCCTCCATAAATCTCTTGTCGAATATATGCTCGAAAAGACGGACGGCCGGCTGAGGATTTAATCTTTATTTCTTCTGAGGAAGACGATCAGCTTGAATGATGGACGGACGACAGGTCGATGCCGAGCAGTCTGATCTTCTGCTGAAGGTTCTGGCGGTGGATGTTCAATAACCTGGCCGCTTCAGATATGTTGCCTTCCGATTTGATCAGCGCCGCCATGATAAGGCCTTTTTCCAGCTGTTCCTTCGCATCCTTGAGAGGCATTATCGGTATCTGCTCTGCCTCTTCGCTGACCTTCCTTTCCTCGTGAATATATCCCGGCAGGTCTTCGAGCTGTATCTGAGGGCCCGAAGTGAAATCCATCCCGTATTCTACTGCGTTCTCCAACTCCCGTATGTTGCCGGGGAAGTGATAGTTCATAAGCGACTGCAAGGCCTCTTTCGAGATGCCGGTCACCTGCTTGCCCATCACTTTTGACTGGTATTTCTGTATGAAGTATGTTGCCAGCAGCGGTATGTCGTCCCTTATCTCACGGAGCGGGGGCAACTGGATTGGAATTATGTTGAGCCGGTAGTACAGGTCTTCCCTGAATGTCTTGTCGGCAACGAGGTTTCGCATATCCCTTACTGCAGAGGCTATGATCCTCAGGTTGACCGGGACCGGCTCGGAGCCTCCGATTCTCATGAGATGGCTGTCGTGAATGACGCGCAGCAGTTTTACCTGCAACGCCGGCGCGAGTTCGGTTATGTCGTCCAGAAAGAGTGTGCCGCGGCTGGCCTCCTCGATAAGACCTCGCTTGTCGGAAACCGCCTCGTCAAAGGCCCCCTTAACATGTCCGAACAGTTCCGATTCCATAAATCCGCCGGGGATCGATCCGCAGTTCACGACTACGAATTTTCTCCTCGCCCGCATGCTGTTGCTGTGTATTGCGCGCGCAACCAGCTCCTTGCCCGTGCCGGTTTCACCGGTAATCAGCACGTTGCTATCGCTTATTGCCGCGTGTCTCATGACCCTGAATACTTCCTGCATCTGCGGGCTGCTGCCGATGATGTTGCTGAATGCGTAACGTGTTTCGATCTGGGTCCTCAGGGCGATATTTTCCCTTTCAAGCCTCTTCTTTTCGAGTGCGCGCCGCACCGGTATCCGCACTTCATCCGGCGTGAAGGGTTTCTGGATATAGTCGTATATGCCCCTTTTGACCGCATCCACCGCAGACTGGATCGTTCCGTATGCCGTAATGATGATGAATGCGCTGTCGGGAGAGAGGTCCTTTATGCGCTCGTAGATTTCAAGGCCGTCCATGTCGGGCATCTTCAGGTCCGATATGATGATATCGTAACGGATCTTTTCAACGAGCGTTAATGCTTCTATGCTCTTTGAAGTTGTGTCGACGTCGATGTCCTCAGTCTCAAGGATTTCCCTGACGACTTCGCAGATGCTCTCCTCGTCGTCGATGACGAGGGCTTTCAGTTTATCCACGTATGGGGAGCCTCACGATGAATGTAGAACCCTTGCCAAGGGCGCTCTTTACTTCAATGCTGCCGTTATGTTTCTTAATTATACCATAACTGATTGCAAGTCCCAGCCCCGTGCCTTTGCGGGTGCCCTTCGTTGTGAAGAAGGGATCGAATATCCTGTTGATGTGTTCTTCCGGGATGCCGTTTCCGGTGTCCGTAATGACGATCTCGACACAACTTTCGGATGTTCTGGTCTCGACTGAGATCCTTCCGGGGGGCGTTATCGAATGGGAGGCGTTCAGCAGTATGTTCATGACGACCTGACCGATCCTGACAGGGTCGGCCATTATCTCGGGCAGCCCGGGCGCGAGATCGAGTGTCAGCTCGATGTCCTTGAAAGCCTCCTGGGCCGCAAGGGATTCGGTTATCTCAGCGACGGGACGGTTGATGTCTATCAGCACGGGATGGATGGGGTTTTCCTTAGCGAAGCTCAGAAGCTCCCGCACGATCGTCTTGGCCCGCTGGGCATCCCTGATCATTATTTTCAGACGCTTATAATTTATGTCGTTCTCCGGCATTTGTTCCAGCATCAGCTCCGAGAACGACAGGACGGACGTGAGCGGGTTGTTTATTTCATGGGCAATCCCGGCGGTCAGGATGCCTATGGAGGCAAGCTTCTCGGCCTCGACAAGCTGGGCCTGTTTTTCACGCAGCTGGGTGATCGTCTGCTCGAAGGAGCTTACGGCCAGTTTGAGGTGGTCTTCCATGCGGTTGAATGACTGCGCCAGCGATGCAATCTCGTCCGACCCTTTAACTTCGATCTTTTCGGAAAAGTCGCCCATCGCGATGTTTTTCGTCTTTTTTTCCAGCATGCGCAGCGGGCTGACGATGCTCATTGCCAGCCTGGTGTTCACAACCGCCCCCAGAATGATTACCGTGAGAAGGGAAACCATGAACAGCTCAAGAGAACGTTTCATGGTCACAGGTATTTCAGCCCTCTCGCGGTCGAACATCTTATTGAAGAAGGCCTGATATTTCCTGGCCTGTTCCCGCATCCGGTTTTCGGTCTCGTGCTCGGTGCGGTACGAGGCGGACAGCTTCTGCACTATGGCGACATACCCCGAAAGCTCTGGATTGCGCGGAGCCAGATCGCGCAGGGCCTGCAGGAAAGCTCTGAAAGACTGCTCGTCTTTCTTGATAATATGGTTTCTTTCAAACCCCCGCAGTATCAGGAAATTTTGCAGGTCGCCGCCTCTGAGCTTCAGCTCGAGTTTCCTTCCGGACCTTGAAAGCTGTCTTTCAGTGTCGGCCTGCAACTTAAGGTGGTACGCTACAATGTCGAAGAGACGGTCGTATTCCGAAAGCAGGCCCTGGGCTTCATCAAAGGCGCTCAGGTCGGCCTGAACGATATGAGGCCTGATCTGCTCCCCGTTCGTCTTGAGCAGATAGATCTGCTTTTTGAATTCAAGCAGGTCACTTTCGTCACGGTAAAGCAGATACGTCTTTTCATACCGTCTGGCTTCGACTATGGTGTGGGTCAGGTCATCTATTTTGGTGATGACGGGAAGTTTAGTGAAGATTATATACAACTCGTGATAGGCTATAGCCCCCATGATGGCAGAAAGGAATATATAAGTTCCGACCGCGAGAAAGATCTTCTCCCTGATCTTCATCGTGGGCAGTGTGAGTCCTGACAGGGGGTTCTTCATCTGTGTCGGCAATGTACCGCCTTAGCGTTTTATCTTGTATCCGGCATTTTCAACAGCCGCGCCGACCTCCTTTTCCGACGTCTTTGTTTCATCAAACGAGACGACGGCCCTGCCGATGACAACCTCCGATTTAACGACACCCTGAACGGCATCCAGCGCCTTCTTCACTCGCATCACGCAATGCTGACAGCTCATACCTTCGACGGTCAAAGTAACTTCAGTCATAAAATCTCCTGTATCAATGATATTCTACGTCCCGGCCGAATACGGCCTGTATTATCTCACGGGATGTCTCCTCTACCGACCTGTTAGTCGTATTCACCACCTTCCACTGCTTGTGTTTCCTGCAGAGACCGTCGACAAACTCGGTCTCTTCGTAAATCTTTCGGAGGTCCGTGTAGCTGCTGTCCGCTTTGTAGTAAGGGCCCAGCCTCGCAATCCTGACCTTCTGCAGCACTTCGGGCGCCATGACGAGGCATGCGATCTTGCTCTGGTCGATCTTCACTATCTCATCCGGCAGAGGCACTTCCGGGACAATGGGCACATTTGCGACCTTGAATCCCTGCTGGGCAAGAAAGAAAGAGGTGGGCGTCTTCGAAGTTCTGGAAAGCCCCAGTATTACGATGTCTGCATCCTGCAGCCTCTGGGCCCTCTGCCCATCATCATGATTTGCGGTGAATTCAATAGCTTCTATCCTTTTGAAGTAGCGCTCATCCACCTTTCTCAGCAACCGCGGGTTCTCCATCGGCTCTATCTTAAGGTATGAAGAAAGATTGTTTATGAGTGGGCCAAGTATGTCGACATGGATTATATGGTTTTTCCTGCAGAACTCGCTGATATACTCCCTGTTGCCCTTCTTGACAAGTGTAAAGGCTACAAGCGCGTTGTCGGTCTTCGCCTGCCCCAGTATCTTGCTTATGCCGGTTTTGGACTCGACCTTTGGGAAGACGGTGAATTTTATGTGCGGGTTCTCGAACTGAACGAGGGCGGCCTTCAGAATGTCGAGCCCGCTTTGGCCGGTGGCGTCTGAAAGGATGTAAATTTTCTTCATAGCGCTTACCTAATATTACCCATCTCTTTGTTTTTTTATCAATTCTGTTTTAGAATAGCACAATGTCGGCTATATGGTTAATCACCGAATCCAGGGAAATAGAGGCGATTTTTCAGGCTTCCGGAATTTCTTTTTCACTGCAGGGCCCTAAAGATCTGGCCATACTTTCCGGTGTGCGCATTCCGGTTGACGGATTCCCGCTTGCATTTATGGATCTTTCGCTCGACGGCTGGAGGGAATGGTTGAAGGGCCTGCGTCACCGCATGCCTGTTATAGCCTTCTCTCCGTCTACGATGAGTACGGCGATAGAGGCAATGAGGCTCGGGGCGACTGATGTGGTCGACAGGCCTTTGACCCTTGAAAGGATCCGCGAGGACGTTGAAAGGCATGAGGGCCGCGTCAGAGAGCGCGAAGGTTCATTCGACGACATCGTGGGGCGCAGTTCAGTAATGAGGGAGGTTTTCAGCCTCATAAAAAGGGCGGCAGCCAGCGAAAGCAACGTACTTATTACGGGCGAGAGCGGCACCGGCAAAGAGCCTACCGCACGGGCAATCCACAGGTGGAGTCCCAGAAAAGACAGCGCTTTTATGACGCTGAACTGCAGCGCCATCCCAGATACTCTGCTGGAATCCGAGTTGTTCGGCTTCGAAAAGGGGGCTTTTACAGGCGCAAATTATACAAAAAAAGGCATCCTCGAAATGGCCGGCGGAGGGACCGTTTTTTTTGATGAGATCGGGGACGTTTCCACTCTCTTTCAGACCAAGGTGCTCCGCGTCATCCAGGAAGGTGAGATTATGCGCATCGGCGGTACGCGGCACACCAACGTGGATGTCAGGATCATAGCTGCAACGAACAAGGACCTGAAACTGGCCTGCAAGCGTGGCGCGTTCAGGGAGGACCTTTTTTACAGGCTGAATGTCATTAATATTCACATGCCGCCTCTGCGACGCAGAATGGAGGACATACCCATTCTTACAACCTATTTCATCAGAAAGTATGCCCCAAAGAGAAAAGACATAGTGATTTCGGGCATAACCGATGAGGCGCTGAACATCCTTCTGAACTATACCTTTCCGGGCAATGTCCGCGAGCTTGAAAATATTATCGAGCATGCCATTTCATTCGCAAGCTATCCGGAAATCCTTCCTTCAGATCTGCCGGCTTCATTGATCCAATCCGGGCTGAAAAGACGTTCGGCCACGCCCAAGATGAAGGACGCAGTTGCCTCGTATGAAAAAGAGCTGATCTGGTCGGCCCTTCAGGAGGCAAGAGGCAATATTTCGAGGGCCGCAGCCATTCTTGGGATATATCGTCAGCAGTTGCAAAGAAAGATAAAACAGCTAAAAATAGCAACATAAATGATATAGAGCAACAATATGTTGCTCTATTATGCAAAGATAACCGCCTTTTCCCTACAAAATCCAGGTAAGCTGCAACATCATATTGCAGGACATACTGTCTTTATAAAGTCCTAAAATTATATTCCCCTTATAAATCAATACCGTTGTTTTTTGGTACCTTTTTTGCTCAATTAAACAGGCAGAGAGTCGCACAAACTGATGCCGAACCGTAAAAGGTAGTAGATTTGAACGAAGGATGAGCCGGATCAAATTTTTTTTTGCGATTTACAGCTCATTATAAAGACAGAAGGAACGGAAGACATCATGATTGAAAAGGGCATTGACAGAGAAAGCGGCGTAACGCTGTATGTCCAGATCTACGGAATAATCAGGAAGATGATCGAAGACGGACAGTGGCAGCCCAACAGCATCATTCCGTCTGAAGATGAACTCTGCAAGCTGTTCCTGGTGAGCAAGGCCACCATCAGGCTTGCCCTCGCCGATCTCGTTAGGGATGGTTTTCTACGCCGGCAACAGGGCAAGGGAACGTATGTCAAGAGTCCGTTGCCGCATTCCGGCCTTATGATGAAGACGCATCTGAGCGACGGCATGTTTCCCGACGGGACTATTGGAGCCAGGGAGTTTTTGACGTCCGGAATTCTGGAACCTTCCGCTGATGTCAGGGAGTATCTGAAATTCAGCGGCGCCGTTTTTTATGTGCAATGCAGGGGAACGGTTGACGGAGAGCCGGTCTCTGTTGAGGAGCTTTTCCTGCCCCTCATCTATTTTCCGGGCATAGACGAGCGCCAGATATGCGGCATGTCTTTTTTTGATCTTGTGAAAGAGCGCTCTATCAGGAAACCATGCAGGATGGTGCAGACCGTCGAAGTCTGCCATGTTGCTGGAGAGACCGCAGGATTGCTAAAGGTTCAGGACGGACATCCCGCAATTGCAATGCGCAGAATCTTCATAGACGCAGAGGAGAAGCCGGTTGCGTATATAAGGCTGTTCGGCAGGGACGAAAAGTATCAGGTGCATACCGAGTTCGAAAAGATCAAGTAGGGCGGACCCGGAGGAGAAGTAATAATGGGCCTTGTCTGCGACCCAAAAGGAAAGGGAGGCAACGAAATGATCAGGAAGGTCATGTTGGCAATCATGCTTTGCATCGTATCGGCGCTTTTTATGTCCGGATGCGGCAGGGATTACGGCAAGGTTGATCAGGGCCGGGTAATAGAGTTCGATCGCGACAGGGGTACCGTGACAATGATAAGAGACGTTAAGACTGACCCCGGAAATCCGGAGTATACATACCTTCCGCCGCTCACTTACTCCTTGCCAAAGAATGTTTCGGATATCGGGGCAGAACCTAAGACCGGATACCGCATGAAACTCGATGCGGCTAACGCGCGGATAATCATATTCGATCCCGTGACAAAAAACTTCAGGACGATCGAGTATAAGCCGGTGAAGCAGACGGAGAACGTCGAAAAGAATGATCCCCTCGTATTCGATAAATCGATCGGCAGGGAGAAGGACTTTCCGGTGATCGACAAGATATCAAAAACCATTATGGTCTATTCCCGGAGGCAGAAGATTGTAACAACCTTCTCAGTACAGGAAGAATTCCTTTCCATGCCGCCGAAGACCTGGGAGGCGGGGGATGATATAAGGGTCAACTATCGCGAGGACGGCAAGGCGTTGAAAATGACGAACCTGAGCAGGACTGAAAGCTACAAAAAATAAATACAGCCCGGATCGGGCCGGGCCGCACCATATCGGAAAGAAGGAGGGACACGCGAATAATACGAAAAGTTGGGGGGAGCAGGTACATTTAATATCTTAATATTTCGGAATACTTCAGGTAATGAAAAAGGGATGAGTTACAGTATGAAAAAAAGCAAGCCAAGGAGGGTTTAAGAGATGAGCTACATGCGGCAGATGTACGAATTTCTAAAGGAAGCATCGAAGGCCCACGCGCAGTGGGACTATGAAGTCTCGATGTCTATAATCAAGAACAAAAAGAAGCTACTTATTATTGGCGTACTTCTCCTGCCGATCCTGCTGGTCAGCCTGACAGGGGCTGCAGACATTATCGGCAGCAAGCAGGCTTATGCACCGGCGCATTACACCGATCTGATATTCTTTGCCTCGATCGCGGTGGGTCTTGCAGCAGGTCTGATTACCGGCTGTATCGGAGCGGGCGGCGGTTTTATCATTACACCGGCCCTGATGGCCGCAGGCGTCAAGGGCATCCTGGCGGTCGGCACCGATATCTTCCATATCTTCGCGAAGGCGATCATGGGGACCACTGTGCATAAGAAACTCGGCAATGTCTCGGTGAAACTGGCGGTTGCATTTCTTGTCGGGTCGGCAGGTGGTACATTCGTAGGCGGCTGGATAAATAAGACGCTCTATAACCACGACCCGATACTCAGCGATGCGTTCATCAGTCTCGTTTACGCTGTGCTGCTCGGATTCCTTGGAACATACGCTATGCTGGATTTCTGGAAATCAACACGGAAGAAGGCCGGTAGCGCGGATACGGGCGGTCATGATGCCCACGGCGGCCCAGCCGGCATGACACCCCTTGCGGTCAGCCTGCAAAAGATAAATATCCCGCCGATGATTACCTTTGACGAAGATTTCGGCGGCAGAAAGATATCCTGGCTGTTTGTAGCCATGGGCGGATTTATTGTAGGCATGCTTGCGGCCATCATGGGTGTGGGCGGCGGCTTTGTTACATTCCCGATGTTTGTTTATATCTTTGGCGTTTCGACCGCCACTACAGTTGGCACGGATATCCTGCAGATTATCTTCACGGCAGGCCTTGGCTCGATTTTCCAGTATGCAATTTATGGATATGTCTTCTACACTCTGGCTATGGGCATGCTCATTGGCTCGCTGATCGGGATACAGGTCGGCGCCCTTACAACAAAGGTCGTCAAAGGCGTTCACATCAGGGGATTCTATGCCATGTCGATCATAGCCGGTTTCATTAACAGAGTGTCCACGCTTCCCAAAAAGATGGTCGAACTCGAATATATTCAGCTGAACAAATCAGTCATAGACTCGATAGAACTTGTCGGCAACGTCGTCTTCTGGGTCGTCGTCGGATTCTTCGGGTTCTGGGTCCTGAGCAAATTCTTTGTGAATATCGGGAAACTGAGAGAAGACGAAAGTTATGCACATGCCCGGGCGTCCGTCAGCTCGATGGAAACGGGAAAGCTTAAAGGGGAGGGATAGACAATGGCATCGTCAAAAAAACATCTTGGCCTTGGCATAGTCATGGCCATCGGCTTCTTCGTGATATTGTTCCTGACATTTTCGCCGATTTTTCCGAAGTCGGCTGAGGGCAAGGCCCAGAACGGACTGGAATGGGCTGATGAAACGTTTAACAGGCTTTCCAAAGGGTCATCGTATTTTATTCCCAAGGTTACAAAAGATGCAGAGAAGTTCGTGGGCAAGCCACTTTCAATTACCGTAAAAATGACCAAGGATGCGGATAAGCCCGGTGATGCCGAAAAAAGAGCGGTCAACGCCTCCAAGGTCTTTATAGCTGCAGGCGCCAATGTGACTGTTACCGGTTCGGAGCTTAAAGTGGAAGGCGATCTGGGCAAGATACTTCTGGCTGCCCTGCGGGACTCGGACGCCATGTACAAAAATGACGGCAATTACATAAAAACGAAATATGGCGCGGATGA
>Ga0187785_10000040_pt1 | contig 45742 bp, 44 predicted proteins | sample 0815_BV2_4_20_MG_FD_132466 | JGI IMG/M metagenome (GOLD analysis project Ga0187785, IMG submission 132466) | Tropical peat soil microbial communities from peatlands in Department of Meta, Colombia - 0815_BV2_4_20_MG | ecosystem: Environmental > Terrestrial > Soil > Wetlands > Peat | place...
AGATCGATATTCAGCCACATATCCCAAAGGGTTTTGCTGTGGAGTTTGCGAGCGATGGCAGCAAGCTAATGGCAATCTGTGACTTTGTTTTTGTGGAGAGTATCAGCGCATACCAAAACTCAGTGAAAACATAGTGATTGATAAAAGGTTTAGTATGATGGGGTGCTGGGGTAGCGAAATCCCACAGGCTTTGGTTGTGGGATGAAGCGTGCCCGCATTACTTTCACAGCGCTATATAAGCGTTTAAGTTTCAACAGGTTCTATGTGTAGTCGTTCTTGAAAGGTTTCGTGCTCAATAGACACTCAGATCGATGTTGCCCAGGTCCGGGCTTCTCGAGGACAATTATGTTATCGGATGATAGTCCGGAAAACGATACAAATCCCGGTTCGTTATGCTATCACGAAGTCCGAGCTGCATAGGCTTGACCGGCTTACGTCACGGATAACTTATGGTGATCGCATTATCTCTGGATACATCGCGGGTAATACTATTCTTGACCGGGCGAATATTCGGAAAATCACCGTAGAGTCTGGTGCGAAAGACAGGACCGGCCTGTCAAGTGGTTTTGTCCGGCAATGCGAAGATAGGGTTTTGTGGTCGTGGAACTCATACGAGGCTCTCTACTCTGAATGGGAGAGAAAATTATCAAGTAACCAAGAACGCTTATTGTACATCACGGGCGGCTGTCGCGAAACATATGTTGGCGTACACTTTTGCTATCAGTTCCCACGCTCAAGTTGAAGTGAAACTGGAATGACTGGACATGGAACTTGGTGATGAGTAGGAGAGGATATGTGCAAGAGAGTTGAGAAAGTTCAACAGGAGGCGTTGAAGTGTGCACACCAGCTTCAACGCCTGTCAGGTTGGATACTAGAAAGCTTGGACGACCAGTGAACTGCAAAGAAGGTGATTAAACTCATGAGGCCGCAGACTATTCAGCGTCTCGATCAGCTGCTTGCCTCAATGCCGGTTCTTATTGGAGGGGCGGTGCTAGAAGGCGAGATTGACCTCGCCGAGCAACACATTGGCACAAGATTTGATCCAGACTATCGTGAGTTCCTCATGCGATATGTGGGGGAGCTGTCGTAGGTAGCCTGCCCGTGCTGGGCCTTCGCCAGGCCGAAGTGATGGGGAACTTTCGAGGACAGTAAAGTATTGATGCGATTATCCTGCAAGTGATAGTCTCATTAGATCTACCATCTCATGTGCACATCTTGTGGGAGGTCCACTCCCAGTAGCATTAACAAATTCTTGAAGAGGACGGGTATTTGAACACCAAGAGCGCACTGTCAGAAACCTTGATTGATATTGTAGGTACTTATACCGTTGGCGAGATCAATGACAATCTGTCGCTTATTGACTGGTACCAAACACATGGGTCTCTATATGACATGCAAGTGGAGATCCTGCGTACTGTCGACATGGGAACCTAGATCTTTGACGTGGAAGACCTACATAATGATAACTTTGAATTGGAAGCTGGCGTTTGCGGTCAGGGACAGCTGATCCGCGTAATGGCGGTGGATCTGACTCCTGTAATGCTCCGGGAGTTGTCATGGCAGCAATGGATAGGCTTTGCCATGGGTACGCTTATGGTTATGAAATTATCATGGGATGTGATAGAGATATTCGCTCATCCATGGCAGTTCGCCGATTTGGTTCAGCATTTTGGATTCTCTGTCGGCATCGTGAGCTACTTCGACTCGGGGAGTTGGCTCGTCTACCAAGCAACACAAGTCTAATCTAAACTACCATTTTAGGGTTCGAGACGTAACGTGCAAAAAAGTGTTAACAGAGGTGAAGGAGCAAGAGGCCAACTCATCCCGGCGCTAAAGCAACCGGGTTCCCTTGGCCCTATAGCCCCAATTTCATGAAGCGTTCTGCATATGAGCAGTTGGTAAAAAAGGTTGATTGGACACGGCTTCCTGGAGCGTGTGGTGTATCTTTTCCGGTGGCGGATCATTTGCTGGCTGCATCATCTAATGACGAAAACACGGCTGGTGAGGCGGTGGGTGAGTTGATCGGGCATATGTGTCATCAGGGTGTTCTTGAGGATGGAGCGCCAGCAGTTGTTACCCTGCTCCTGCAATCAACTGAGATCGATGAAGAGATCCAGCGATGGATTCCCTTGTCAGGAGTCGAAAGGATGGCTAATGTGGCTGGAAGGGTAAGGCATCAGTTTGGATTTTTGCCAGGGCGTTCACCATTTGGTGGAAAGTACCAGCTTGAGGGAATCAAAGATATTGTGACTCAGGGATCATACGAAGCGCTTTCCGAACATCTACTTGATTCTGTACGTAAGGCATCGCCTCATCTGTGCAAACTTCTTTTGGATGATGATTCCAGAACTCGGGCATACTCAGTTCGGCTGCTTGGGATATGTGGGCGTGAAGATTCATTTATCACAGATATACTGGCACAAGCTATAGATCAGGAAGTGTCTGAGTCCGTACGTGCAGGTATTCTTCTTTCCTTGTCGTGCCGTGCTGTCTGCTCAGGTCAAATCTGTCCTCGTTTATTGGAAAGTGTTCAGCATGCTCTAAACTCTGATGGTGCTATTGAGCATGCTAGTGCTATTGTGGCTTCGTTGCTCACCAAACCAAGCGAGATTCTCGCCAATCATCTTGGGGTCGTCCGGGAAGCGCTTCTCTTTGAGGGGGAGATTGATTTCCTCACGTTTCCTTGGGAAAACGGTCAACTAGTTGGTCTTGTTGCAGAAGCGCTCTCCAAAAAAGCTGCACCTGAGGAACTTGTTGCTGAGGTACTGATGCATGCACTCGAGCATTGGGACTTCAGGCATGATTCGGAGCCACGAATGGTGGAGTGGCGAGAGGAGGACTTGATATTGACATGGCTCGTGTTTCGCGTGTTTGCCGGCCATCGGGGACGCAGGGATTACCTTGAACGGGATGAACTCTCCCCTCTTCAGCGTACCGTTCTGGCACGGGTTTCGCGGCTGATGAGCCTCGATACTCGCTCATTCACCGAAGTTGGGATTCGCAACCTGCGGAGCGACGCCGACAGGCTCATTGGATTATCATCGGGAGGTTTAGATGAGCGTCTTGATGGAATATGGGAGAGTCGCAGAGTTTGCTGGCCGCTCTGGAAATGGTGGCATCAGGCGTTAATCGCAGATCATCATTGGGACGGTCGTTTCATGTCTGTCGCTCGAGACCATGTCATCGCCAAGATGAAACGCGATTTATCGCCCCGGGCAATATTCTTTGCCGCAGAAGACGCTGTCTCTGGCGCATATGATGTTCCGCACGCGCCTCTTGTACGACTGGTCGCTGATGTGGCTGAGAGCATTCCCGATCTTCTGGAGCAATACGTCAACGATATTGGTCCTGAGCCGAATGGTGCACAAGCCGCCCTAGCAGTGGTTCCTTCGCTGGCACTTGCGGCCAGCCGCGATGTGTCATGGCTCGATCATATCCGTGCATGGACTGAGATAGTCACCCCTGCAGATCTAAAAACTGAAGCGTTCGATCTGGCACATCAATTGTGATGTGTCAGTAAAAATTCATTTATGGTGATGATGCCAACTGCCAACGATTAAAATCTTTGGCTTGCGTTTCCAAATTTCGTACTATCATACGCCTTTATATTTTAACTGGGCAGGTTATACGTCCTGCCTGTCGCTTATTTTCTCTAAAATTATCTGGTATAACATTAGATCGTTTACCGATTCTACGGCCTCATCAGACTCTGGATCCAGTATTTTTAATCTTTCTGAAAGATGATCCATCGTTACTTTTACTGAGTATCTGATCAAACGTAGCTCTATTACACTAAACATCGCTTGTCACCTCTCTGTGCTATATGATGCGAAGACGATCAACATACTCCTCATCAAAAATTAGACGAAAGGCGGAAGCAACACTACAGTGGCGTCCGTCTGCGCATCGTTATCGGCATTATCGACCCTTTGCCCTAAGGCCCTAAGTTGTTACGACCTTTGACCTCTTCTCCCCGGTTATAGTTGCTTTCCGGCGTTCGGTCCGGGGCTCTGGTTGAGCACCTCGACGGGTTCTAGCACCCAGACGGATGACGCTTTCATGCCTCTGGCATTGAGCTTTTCGGCCATTGCATCAAAGATCGGTCCGGAGGTCACGGAGGTCTTAGGCTTGCACCGAACCTGATATGCTTCCCCTCCTTTAACAGCGAGTGCTGATACTGTCGTGCCCTTCTTCAGGGCCGTCTCTAGGTTGGCATGAGTTTCATTCGCTATGATTTTAGCGAAGATCACCATGTCCGGTGTTGGCGCGGTCAGCGAGCCTAGTGGGACTGCATGAAGCATGCCATTGGCCGACTGGGTGGCCAGAACCTTTACTGATTGCGGATCGTTGAAGAGATCCTGCACATTTTTGGGTAGCTGTTTCATCATAACATCACCATATAATGATAGTATAATGATAGGTTTCCAGATGATCACTTAAGGTTATTCACCGCTTGCTTAGGCAGTATCGTTGGTGCTATGCTTGATACGTAGCGCTTGGTGTGGGGACAGGCTGCAATGCAGAAATCGTAGATACGGGCGTACGCTGCTGTGATGTCGAGTTTTTCGCTTAAGCTGTATACCTGTCCGTAGCAGGCTATCGGGTCGATCAGCAGGTTCCTGCTGTTGATAGGGTCGGTCCTGCTGGCTGCAAGGTCCCATTCCTGGCCGGTGATCGTCTTTGTCGGGCAGGCGGAGACGCATTCTCGGCATTCGCCGCACTTGGATGCTTCGATCGGGGTGCCGCAGTCGAGAGGGGCGTCAGTGAGGATGGTGCTGAGTCGGATGGCTGGTCCGTATTCTTTAGTGACCAGCATCGCTTGTTTGCCGATCCATCCGAGTCCGGCTCTGGTGGCGGCGGTTTTGTGCTGGAACGGGGCGCTTATCGTGGTGAGATCGACGTCTGATGTCAGGTAGGTCAGCAGCGGGACGGCGCTGTGGTCGAAAAGCTATCTTCGTACAGGAAGAGTATCGCTGCTCGGGTTGTGGATGACTATATTCGGGAACTGTCGGATGATATGGTGATCGCGTTCATTGTGAGTCCACTGTCGCACAAAGCGCGGTTCAGGATGATGAAAAGCCTCTCCCTGGGCAGCATGTCCTACAAGGATCTTTCTGAAGCCACTGGGTATAGTGGAGGCCGTCTGATCTACCATCTGAATATGCTCACTAGCGCCGGTTTGGTCGTCAAAAACGACGCGGCTAGCAGGTACTCTATCACTGAAAAGGGCGTTGGTGTGGTGGATCTTGTGAAGATGCTGTATTTTAGATGAGCGGCACAGGTATTTTATCTAATTAGCACCGTTAAACTTATGGTATGACAACTCTGCAGACTCACCGGTTCACCTGCCCGCTCTGCGGCAATATGTTCGATTCGACGATCATCACGTCTACGAATACTACAGGCCCGATGCATTCGGATATGTACCGGGAAGCCTCCGGGGCGCAGCCGATCTGCTTCTTCACCCACACCTGTAATAACTGTGGGTACTCCGGTTTTGACGGGGACTTTCAGCCTCAGCCGTTCAGCACTGAGTTCCGGCGGCGTGTGACCGAGAATATTACGCCTGAGGTCAGGGCGAGGCAGATCAGCACTAATGGACACTATTATTTGGTCGCCCTCTGTGCAGAGTGGCAGAGGGCCCCGGCGTTGGGGTTGGGTCGTATATATCATATGGGGGCTTGGTGCCACCGATCCCGAAACGAGCCGGAAAAGGAGAAGTTTTACCTGGATAAGGCTGCGGAGTATTTTGAGAGAGGCATTGCGTCGGGAGAGTCCTCGGAGAGCAGGGCGATGTATACCTACATCGTTGGGGATATTCATCGGCGGTTAGGAGATCGGGATAAGGCTGCGGAGTGGTATAGGAAAGCTATTGAGGCGGTTAAATTTGGTGGCGATTCGAAGATCGGGGAGATGGCCGAAAAGCAGATCTCCGATCCGAAAGATATCCTTTAGGTAGCTAGGGCTCTGGGTAACGAATCTCAGGCTTTGCTGTGGGAGTGGTTATCTGAAGCCCGCCAGTATCGTCGGGGAGGTGCCCGAAGAGCGGGTACGGCGATAAGTTTATGTAATGCGGCCTCCATTATGTGGAACGCAATATCACTTCCGCGCCTTTTATCATGCCCCGATAGGGTAGTGGATATCCTTGGAGCCTGCGGAGCTCTAGACCTGGGTTCGAATCCCAGTCGGGGCGCTTCTGGACAATCCTCATCTATTATATATATTCATAAATATAATTATGTAATTATATTTATAATGTGGTCGACGTAGGACGATACGCAAAATCGGCATACTGTAAGGCAATAACATTATTATACGCGGATTTTGCCAGAAATCTATATGACATCAGCGATACTCTCACATTTTTTCCGCGTTCGGTCATCAGAGGTTTAAAGAGCATAAGGATACACGTATCCATAATAATCCGCCAGATCGGAGAAGGAAAAAGCCATGATGACACAATTTGCTACCACTCCAAGAACTATGTTTACATACAACATAACAGAAAATATCCGCAAACAACTGAAATCCGACGTAAAGGACGTAGAGAGCATCAAAGTAGTGAAGTCCTCAGACCGGCTCAATACTAGGGGCGTATATGTTTGCACTGGAGGAGACGATATACTCGAAGAGATCGCGCCAACTCCATTGCAGGCCTGCGGGCTCGTGACGATCATGGACGGCAAGTTCGTCCTGATTGAGAGCGGCGGAGAAACCACGTTGCACTTTACCAATGCCCCGTCAGAGGAAGAGGTCATTGATGAAGTATATATGCTTTCTGAGGATAACGGGCTTGCGGATGGTATTAGACGCTACAAGTCCATTGTCAAGAAGCTTGACCCGTTCAGCAAGGAAATGCTGGCATGAATGAGCAGATTCCCAACCGTAACCGTTACCCGGTTGCAAAGCCCGGCCGAAGCTCCCGTACGCGCGAAAAACCTGCAGAAGAACGAACGCTGTACTGATCTGCCCGGCCGGGCTACCATTTAACTGTCCTCTTCTATTATCTCTAGTTTTACGGCACCATAAACACTTTAATCCTTCTGTATGCATATCGTAATATTATGAAGGTCACAGGTGTCATTGGCAGCCCCCGAGGCAAAAAGAGCTCCACGCTGAGGCTGATGGAGGCAGCGGTGGAGGGAGCCAGCCAAGCAGGGGCGGCAGTCGAAATCATCGACATCACCAAGCTACGCATCAACTTTTGCAAGGGCTGCGGCACCTGTTATAACCAGGGGAAATGTGATCAGGACGATGACTTTTCCTATGTGATGGACAAACTGATCCGCTCAGAGGGCATTATCTTCGGCAGCCCATCCTACATAGATAGCGTTACCGGACAGATGAAGACAATGATCGATCGCATGAGCGACGTTGTCCACTGTCAGCAGTTCAGCGGCAAGTACGGCATGTCTATATGTACTACCGGAAGCAGCGGTGCAGAGCTAGTCGTCTCTTACATGAACAATTTTCTGATTGGATGCGGCGCTACAGTGGTCGGCGGGGCCTCAGCTGCCATCGGCCAGAAGCCAGGGTCAATCAACGACGCGGCAGAAAAATCATACCTCCTGGGCAAGGACCTAATAGCCGCCTTCAACGAATCTAGAACATACCCCGAGCAAGAGGCCGTACATAGAAAAAACAGGGAAGTATTCGGCGAAAGCGTCCGCGCGAACAAGGAGAAATGGGCCCACGACTACTTGTACTGGGTTCAGAAAGGATGGGTCTGATCCTTCTTGCTGTGTCTATATTAAATAACAGATATCTCACACTATAATCTCCAAATCAAAAACATAAAACGCCCTACTATCTGGCGACAGGCGATATGTCAACCACCAACGATTAAAGTTAGCTTATCATCCAGATTTCGTGCCGCCATACGCCTTGTAGAGTTGAGGGGCGGCTCCCACGGCTTTAACCGTGTGCTTCCCCCGCTCCGCAGCCCCGAGGATCGTGAAATTTTTCAGGGAACAATCGATTTAAGGTATCCGAGGTATGGTGCGCGGACCTTGACCACGCCATGGATCCACTCGGGCTTGACCGGATCATCTTTGCAGATGTCGACTTCCTGGTCATAGATGCCATGGTTGTTGTCGCCGAGCGTGATGTACCCTGAATGAGGTGCTGTGACGGCTTTTCCGGTTTCCCTGTCAATGTACATGGTCTCCGACTCGTTGACCCATTTGATCACCCGGTGGATGACCATCTTGTTGGATGTATCTCCATGCGGATAATATACGATCACATCGCCGTACTCTTCGTATGTCATATACCCGGTTGAGATCGAATCGTTATATGTATGTACTGGCGAGCGATCGATATTCTGGAGCAGTACTAAATCGCCGTTCTGCAGGTGGGGCAGCATGCTCGCCCCGCTGATTGCTGCCTCCGGCGGCCAAGTTCCTGAATAGGCGTATAGAATCAGTGCTATGACTGCAACAACTGCCAGTGAGAACGCCAGGTCCTGCATAAGCTGGTAGATGTTCGGATGGGCGGTCTTGAACTTTTTAATACGATCTGATAGGCCTGACATGTAGATGTTCTCCGCTTATGATCGTTACGCTGGTATGATTGAGGGCTGTTAATAAATAGCTTTTTCTGATGATCCATTTGCGTGCATTTCGAAAATTGCGACCTCGCCGCTAAAGTCGACAGGCTTTTTCATCCCACGGATTCCGTCGTAAATATTTCGCGTAAGCAGGGATGTCCCTCTATAATTGAATTTTACCTCAAAAGGCACTGCTGCTAACGATCCTTAACTTCGGCCGTTAATAATTTACTCGCCATATCCAACTTCGAAGGGGGCTGGCAGGCCATATATTTATATAATAAAAAGTTAACTATATTATGGTTGGTATGGCGATGAAGGCCAAGTATCAAAGGAAAGTCCGCATTGGCGGTACGATAGATAATGATGTCCTGGAATGGCTCATGAAAACCCGGGGAAAGGAAAAATTTTCGACACATCTGAATAGCATCCTCCGGCAGGCAATGGATTCAGGCATTAGAAAGCAGGGCCGCTCGCTGGAAAAATTCCACGGCACGCTGAGTATCATCGAGGGCAGGATTAACAAGCTTCAGGAACGATTGAAGACCCTGGAGGCATCTAAAGAAATTCCCGAGAAGAAACGAGGGAGAGGGCGACCCCGAAAGGTTCGAGAGGCCGAAAACGTTCGCCCGGGTAGAAAGGAAAGTTATCAGTCTGATATAAAATACAACCCACAAAACGACGTCAACTGGTTCATGAGCAACGACAGATATAAGAAGATCAAGCCGGAACCTCTGGTAAACGCGCTGAACTACGTCATCAGCAGGTTCGAGAACGGTAACAACATCACCGTGGGAATGCTAGCGGAAGGCTTCGACAGAAAATCGATCGGCGTGCCATTCCCGACGTTTCGATTGTTCTACTTTCCCATGATCCGGGACCGGCTGATGGAGAAGAAGATCATCGAAAAAGTGGACAAACCAGGAAAGAAAGGCGTATACAAAAAACACGCGTAAATAATAGCGTAAAATAATAGTTAAGCAACAGGAAGGACGAGGGATCATTCCTCCGCCCCATCACCTGACCCATCGCCGAAGCCGCCCCCCTTTTCCAGCTCTTCGCTGATCTTAATCAACTCTTCACCCAGTTTACGGGCATACCGGGGGTTGAGTTTGAAGCGGCCAATTTTCATTTCCTTTCGCACTTTGGCGATCTCAATGAACTGCTTACCATATTTATCCACGTCCATGCGAATGGTCATCTTCCACCCGCTGCCCATGCTGATATCCCTGTCATCCATAATCGTATCCCCTCGGTTTCGATGGTATAGGGCCCCATCAGAGGCCTATTTCATCTTCAGACGTCCGCTATACTTATCCTGGCCCCTCCAATCCGGACTGAGGCGGCGGACACGTACTATTCCGATCATATTAATAATCAGACAGCTATATTATTATATTGGCCAGAAAAGGCCTGCTCAAATATATATACTTCGACCTTGAAGTTTGGTGACGTTATGATCTTTGAAAAGATTGGCACCGTCCTCACCGCTGACGAGCTGGTGGACAAGGCCTTTTCCAGGGCCGTTCGAGCAGGCCGCGGCAAGATCGGCGGCGAATATACGGATAGAAAGGAAATAGAGGAGTCGATGGTCATCACCGCGGGCAATATCCTCGGGGACAACCTTCGCAACGCAGTCAAGGACTGGCCAAACCTCGACAAGATCGGCCCGTTCTACCGGGAACTGGCGGACGTCATCGTGGGCGTTGATGAGCTGAAAAAGAGGCTCTCCTCGATGAACTGGGCGGCGGATAAGACGAGGGAGATCTCCCGAAAGTACGTGGGCATGATCAGGAAAAGCCAGGACCCGGTTCTCCAGCGGAAACAGGCCTTCGCCCGCATGGCTTCAATCGTCTACGACGTAGATGCGGACCTGCGCTTTATCAACGATGCGAGGAACAGGCTGAGAGGCCTGCCGGACATTAAAGAGGTGCCCACGATCGTAGTAGCAGGATACCCGAACGTGGGCAAATCCAGCTTCGTGGCCGCAATCACCAGCGCCAGACCGGAGATCGCACAGTACCCATTTACCACCAAGGGAATTATCATCGGCCACTTCGTCAAAAACCGCAACTTATACCAGGTGATCGATACCCCAGGCCTACTAGATCGACCGCTGGAGAAGCGGAATGATATCGAGCTACAAGCTATAGCAGCACTGCGGCATGTGGGCAACGTCCTGCTGTTCATCCTCGACCCAAGCGAGACCTGCGGCTTCACCCTGAATGAACAGTACCGGCTGTTGGAAGAAGTGCAGAACATCGTTCGGATGCCGGTCCTGACAGCGGCAAACAAGATCGACGTTGAACACTCAAAGGCAAATGCGGATATGCAAATGTCGACGCTCAATGGAGATGGGGTGAATGAAGTCCGGGACCAACTGGTGCAAATGCTGAAGAGCCACATGCCTCCCATACACGCGGAGCCAGAGAAGCCCGGGGAGAATGTATCGCAACTTCCGCCCTCCAGAAAGAAGAAAAAAGTTGGGGACCAACAGCAACACAGACAGAAAAATTAGCCCTGCCAACGATGTGAGCCCGGGCAATGCACCGGTACCCGGGAACTTTTCAATAGCATAACTGTTTTTCAGTAATTACCCTTTACATCACAAAAACTATTTGGGCAACCGGCAGCCAACACTAATTAACCAAATAAAAATCCCATCTGCCTGAAAGGTGTTCATACAGGCCCCGGGACAAAACCTGATGTTAATTGTGGTGGTTATGTTTTACGCGCCCAAAACAAAAACAAGTCCAGATGAACGCCCAGATGGCAAAGCCAGTCCCGGTACTCCGGGCGGGGGATATCACCGGCCACGCCGCATAATGGTCAGATTTTCCGCAGTCCTAGTCACACTAATGATGATTATCACCACCATATTTTTGCCCACCATGACTACAGTACGGGCCGCCGATGATGCTCAGGCGTCCCGAGGCCCGATCAATGCAGAGTTCGCCGAAGGCAACCACCAGACGGGATTGCGGACAAATGCGGCACAAACAGCACAGATCACCGCAGAGAACGGATCTTCTCGCCACCTCGGGCTGCTTCCGCACCCGGTAAACCTGACGCACCTAACCGGGGCGCAACTGGACGGAATAAACACGCCGGATAACGGCGACCCATCATACGGACCCGCAAGTTTGACAAAAGAGCCTGTCAAGACAGACTATCCGACATCATACGACCTACGGCAGCAAGGAAAGGTCACCGACATTCGGGATCAAGGCAGCTCAGGCAGCTGCTGGGCATTTGCCTCTATCGCCTCGCTGGAATCATACCTGCTTCCTTCGGAAACTCGAGACTTCTCCGAAAATAACCTCAAGAACACCCACGACTTCGACTGGGGAGCTAACGACGGCGGCAACAATTACATGGCGGCCGCATACATGACCCGGTGGAGCGGCCCAGTAGACGAGGCGACCGACCCGTACGATCCACACTCCACATTATCTCCAACATTTCCACCGGTGAAGCACGTGCAGAACGTGCTGTTACTACCGCCACGAGGGAGCGCTACGGATAACGATAACATCAAGTCGGCGCTTATGACCTACGGCGCGGTCTACTCGACCTACCACACCGACCAGGCGTACTATAACGGCAACAGCTACTACTACGATGGCCCGCCAACCGCTAATAACATTTCCATGGCAAACCACGCCATCGCCATCGTAGGCTGGGACGATAATTACAGCCGGGATAATTTCGCCACGACACCGTATGTCGACGGGGCGTTCATCGTGAAGAACAGCTGGGGCTCCTCCTGGGGCGACGGCGGCTACTTCTACATATCCTACGCGGATACCCTCATCGGATCCGATAACGCGGTCTTCACCGCCGAACCTGTCGACAACTACGACCACATCTACCAGTACGACTGGTACGGGTGGACCGAGAGCTGGGGCTTCGTCGGGTCCGACACCGGGTGGTTCGCCACAAACTACACGGCATCGGGCAACCAAGTGCTCGAAGCCGCGGGCTTTTACACGGCCGCGATCGATTCGGAATATACTATATTCGTTTACAGGAGCGGCTCGCCGGTGGAGACGTCAACCGGAACTATCCATGTTCCGGGCTACCATACGATCCAACTCCAGACCGGGATCCCGCTGACGACCGGCCAGCCGTTCCGGATCGAGGTCCGGCTGCGCACACCTGGATATAACTTTCCGATACCGATCGAAAGCAGGTTGTGGGGTTACGACTCCGGGGCCACCGCTAACGAGTCGGAGAGCTTTTACAGCTATAATGGCGTGGACTGGAGCGACTCGTATACGCAAGGGATCTCAGATGACGCTGACGTCACTTTGAAGGCATATACAACTTCGATCCCACCACTGCTCGGCTTCTCTACCAGCGAAATCGACGGCTCGCTGAGCGTGATAGATATGTCTAATGACACGGTCATCGCAACGCTCGACGTAGGCGATGGCGCCCACAGCGCGGCGATTAGCCCCGGAGGTGCATACGTATACGTCACGGATAATTCGACCGGCCGGCTGCAGGTAATCGACACGAGAAACCTGGCACTGATACGCTCAATCCCTATAGGAAGCCATCCCCATGGCGTAGCGGTGAGCCCCGACGGCAGCATTGCGGCGGTAGCCAACAGCGGCGATTCCACGGTGTCACTGGTCGATCTGCACAATGGTACCGTCTCTCACACCATCACTGCGGGCCAGGGCACGGAGGCTGTAGCGTTCAGCCCGGACGGGTCGACCGTTTACGCCGCGAACAAAGCGGACGGGACCGTGACAATGATCGATGTGCATGACGGCTCAGTCAGCGCGATGGTAACGGTCGGCGACATGCCGGAGGCTATAGCGATAGCGCCTGATGGAACGGCGTACGTGGCGAACCATGATAGCCAAAACGTATCCATCATCAACGGAGATCAGGTTGTCGGAATGATCAATCTGACAGGGCATCCGGGCTCGATCGTGGTCGATAAAGACAGCAGCTTCGCCTATGTCTCGTATCCTGAAGGCGCCGGCATAGACGTGATTGATCTCAATGCCGGCACTGTTACTGGAAACATTTCGACGGCCGACTACGGGCCGCTGGGACTCTCTGCCGATGGTCGGATGCTATATGCAGCGAAAGCCGGCACTAGCGAGATCGCATCGTATCTACTGCCGGAAGGTATCAACGCAGGCACCTTCTTGGCGGGCAATAACACGACAGGTATCGCGCTGGGCCCCGTTTATCAGTCTCCATCGCTCCAGTTCACACAGGCTGAATATTCGATCAACCGGAGCGATACCACCCTTACGATCGCCGTGGAGAGGGACGGATGCATAGACATGCCGCTGGACACGGAGATCGGTGTCTTGGGCGGCAATGCCACCGCAGGAGTCGACTACATGATTCCGGCGAGCACTGTATACTTCGCCCCGGGTGCCAGGGAGACGACGTTTGACCTATCCATTTTGAACTATACTGGAAGGGATAAAACGCTGATCCTATCACTGATAGGATCGGATGAGGCTTCGATCGGACAGAACAGCTCGACGATGGTAAACATCAGAAGCACACCCATTTCATACACGACAAGCCTGACGGCCGGATGGAATCTCCTATCGGTCCCAATAGTCCCAGAGAATGATAGTATCACGAGCGTTATTCCACCTGAAGTGATGGCTGATACAAAGATCATCTGGGTATACGACAACAATAATCCACAGTCACCATGGCGATTTTACAAGCCCACCAGGACAGTGAACTATATCTCAAACCTCACCTACGGTACGGGTTTCTGGATCTACGTATACAATAATACGATCCTGACATTTACCGGAACGATCCCCGAAAACCAAGCTATACCCATTGGCAAGGGCTGGAATCTGATAGGCCCTTCCAGCATTACAATCAGTACCCCTGCTGAGCTATACGGCGGCTATTATATCACATGGGGATATGAAAACGGGCAGTGGAACTTCTACAAGCCCAGCCGCACGATCAACACACTATCAACAGTAAAACCAGGCTACGGCTATTGGGTGAAATGTCTATGAAGTGATTATATGATCAAAACTACGCTTACAATGATATTGACCACATTAATAGTGATCGCACTCTTTTCGAGCATAGTACTGGCTGATAGTGACGCCCCTCCAGCCGTCCCAGACGACCCAGATGCTACCCCAATTCCATCCGGAGGCGGAGGAGGCGGAGGAGGCGGAGGAGGCGGCTCTTATGTGCCGCAGGCGTTCCAGCCATATACCGAGCCTCTGAAGTCCAGCGATGGTAGTGTCGTTGGCAGCCTGGACGTGGAGGATTATTCTAAGGTACTACTTGCTGCGGCCGGCAATGCCACGGTGGACAACCGGACATATTCGCTGTCGATCAGGTCGGAGCTCGGCAGCAAGCCGGTAGACGCGGTGATGGATTTTGAACTCGGCTACAATAATTCGTCCTCGCTTCCGGTAGGGCTGACTGATGCCTTATACCTATACTCGGCCAAGGTGACAAGGTCGGGCAAGTTTGGATGGGGGCTTAAATCAGGCACCGTCACCATGACTTGGACTCTTCCCGTATCGGTTTTACCGGGAAACGGCTCGCAGTACTATATGGTACGCTATGATCAGATCGGATACCAGATTGTACCGGCTCAGATTAAGCTTAACAACGGCTCTGCCACATTCACCGCTTCTCCGGAATCAGAAGATGGTACCTTTACTCTGGTATTCGCGAGCTTGGTGAAGCCGACGCCTACCCCGACATCAACTCCGGAGCCGACGGAGTTGATACACGTCGCGCCAGAGCAGATGAAGGCGACGCCTGTCCCTGCCGCTTTCGGTGAGGTACAGTTTGGCTATGTCGGCTGGGTTGCCATGTTTATCAGCGGAGCGGCGATCGGCGGGATTGCGGCCTTTTTTATGGGCAGGAGGATCAGCTAATCGTTTTATACCAGGAACGAGAAAAAGCTGCGCTTGATCGATCCCATGACAACGCCGAGATGGTTTACCCACATGATCCTCAGGACTTTCAGGCTACGATTCCTATTCGCCCGCTTCACCAGGCTTCCGCTGATGGGAGCGTTCTTCAAGCGCACATTATTCGGCGGCGATGCGATCGTCTATCTGCCCCAGAACCGGGCGGTAGAGGTGAGCCGTACTATTAGCCCAGGATCGCAAATGTTTATCCCATCCGAAGTGATCGAGAGGTTCGTCGACCGATCCTCCCACATAGTCCTCATGAACTGGTGCATATGCCGGAAAGCGTCGGGCTGTAAAGACTACCCTCAAGAGTTCGGCTGTCTGTTTTTAGGCGAGGCCTCGAAACACATTGACCCTGAGCTAGGGCGGCCTGTGACGAAGGAAGAGGCGATCGCCCATCTAAAAAAATGCCGTGAAGCGGGCCTGGTGCACATGATCGGCCATAACAGGGTGGATTCGATCTGGCTGAACGCCCGACCACACCGGAAGCTCCTCACTGTATGTAACTGCTGTCCCTGTTGCTGCCTGTGGAAAATTCTCCCGGGGTTATCGCCAGTGATCAGCACAGATGTAACGAAGATGCCAGGCCTCGAGATGACCGTGGATATTGATAAGTGCACGGGCTGTGGCGCCTGCACTAAATCCTGTTTCGTTAACGCGATTACTGTCGACGGCGGCAAGGCGCGGATCAGCCCTGATTGCCGCGGGTGCGGACGGTGCGCGGTGAAATGCCCTCGGAGCGCCATAGAGGTGAAGATGGGCGATATAGAGGGGACCGTAGAGAGGATCGCCTCAGCGGTTGATGTTTCGTGACGGGTATGCCGCGTCCACGCGGCAAACTCATGCTTAATGGATTTCAGAAGAAGGGGTTGATCCCCACAGCTGCACAGCCAATCAGGAATCCGACGATAGCGCCGGTGCACAGGAATGGCAGGCCTGCCTGGGGTTTTCCCTTCAGCACGAAGTACATCAACAAAACATAGCTGACTAGCGTGCCTATGGATGTGCAGAGAGCTGGCACATTGATAAAGCCAGCGATAACTGGTGCCGCGAGGAACGCCTGGGCGGAGACGGTTAGCACGGTGGGCATGACGGCGTCACCGAGTCCCATGAAGTATGCTTCCCGTTCCTGGCCAGGCTCGAGCTTTTGTATTTTGCTTCGGGCATACGAGTAGCTGAGCTTCCGGGGCAAGACGAAGAGGATGGGAAGCTTCAGGTCCATGACACCTTCAGCCAGTTGGATCATATGCTTTGTCTTGTACACGGCGATGAAGTCGTACACCGCAAGCAGCACCAGCAGCAGAATCGTGGGTAGAATTGATAGAGAGATCCCGAACAATGCGCTGGCCCCCGCCGCGGTGAGGATCCCCACAATGTCGACGAGATACCACTCGGGGTACACGATCATCAGGATGGTGGATAAGAGGGATAGTATCAGCGCTGCAGCCAGTCGGATCCAGTCCGGCACATCGGGGAATATCAGCAAGCTCACGCCGAGCAATGCATATACCATGGCAGAGAGTACAGCGAATCCCATAAAGAGCTGGATCACCCACCGCATGTTGTACTTGATGATGAGCAACATAATGGCGGTGAACAGTATAATGATCACAATGTAGATGATGGGGTTCAGCAGGTTCTGTGGATCCGAGAATGCCTTAAGGCCGGACGAATTCAGCGGGGCCACGAGTACAATGGCAATGATCTGAACGGCAACTAGAAAAAGCCCCATTCCGACGGGGCCGGTGAGATCAGCGGGTCTCAGCTTCAAGCGTTATCACACACACATATTTCACCCTGTCAATTAGTCGCTGAATGGAAATAAAGATGTCCCCTATGACCGGCTGTCCCCCCCTTTTGACGGTTCCATCATCGAAACCCCGTTCAAACGAAAGCAGCGGCGCGCGCCGCAGTTCATACAGGTGATGGCTACCTCGTCCGGCCTTATCTCGATCTGCTGTACGGCCTCCTTCCCACAGTTAAAACATGAGGTCTCCCGGCTAAAATCCCAGCTTTCAACTCCTCGGGAGCGACCCTTAAGATGCATAGGTCAGTATCGGCCTGCGTGGTGAAAAACCATCGCTGTAAATAATCCAGGAACGCGTCAAGTGATTAACTGCGATCTTTCAGTGCGATCTTTCAGCGGCTCGCTTACTTACTCATCGAACAAACAAATGATATTTATTGCATGCCGCCAATAATCATCGCAGGTGATTATTTTATGTTTCCTGGCATGGGCGGCAGAGGCATCAATCCCAAACAGCTGCAGAAGCAGATGAAGTCCCTCGGCATCGATATGTACGATATCGAGGACGTGAAGCAAGTGATCATACGGACAGGCGAGAAGGAGATCATCTTTAATGACGCACAGGTTACGGTCATGGACGCCAAGGGTATGAAATCGTACCAGATCACCGGCACCCCTGAGGAGAGGCAGTTGAGCATCGCACAACAGGAGGCCTCGTCAGAGAAACCGGCGGCAGAGACGAAAAAGCCTTTAGGGATACCCGAGGAAGACGTCACGCTGGTTGCATCCCAGGCTAAAGTTAGTCGGGAAGTGGCCAGACAGGCCCTGACAGATGCTGGGGGCGACCTCGCTGAGGCCATCATGAAGCTGAGCGGGGGCTCATAGGGGCGCGTTGCAGCAAGTGGAGACATACGATGGCTGCGTCCGGGCTGCTCGGGGGCCTCATAGTTGGTAGTGATCGAGAAGGGAACTCAGGTTCTGTTAAGGGCTGAAGGCCGTGAGTATGTTGCACTGGCCGGCGACGATAAGCCCATGCATACGGACCTGGGTATCGTTGACCTGAAATCCCTGACTGGCAAATGGTGGGGTGATTCGGTTAGGTCCCATCTGGGCAAGGAGTTCCTGATCATTAAGCCCCGGGCGCCGGATCTGTTCCGCCATATGAAGCGTACTGGCGCCCCGGTCATGCCCAAGGACGTGGGCGTTATCATCGCTTACACCGGACTATGCCCTTCAGACGTGGTGCTGGACGCCGGGACTGGCTCGGGGGTGCTCGCCGCGTACCTGGGTACCATCGCTGCGAAGGTGATCACCTGTGAAACCAACGAGCAGTTTGCCGTCAGCGCCAGGAAAAACATGGAGCGTGCCGGCCTGCACAACGTGGAGGTGAGGCATGCAGACATCTTGCAAGAGATTGAGCGCCTTGAGGGGCCGTTCGATGTAATCACCCTGGATTTGCAGGATGCTGCCAAGACTGTCCCGGGTGCTGTGAGGCTGCTCCGAAGGGGAGGATTCCTGGCTGTGTATTCTCCATTCTTCGAGCAGGCCTCCGAAGTCAGGACCGCGGTGGAGACCGCCGGCTTTCAGGATATCATGACGATCATCATCACCGAGCAGGAGATAGAGTACAGCAAGCGGGGTACACGACCTTCGACCAGGGTAGGGCATACGGGTTTTATCACTATTGCCAGGAAATTTTAAAGGCCGTCTTCCGCCGTCCCATAACCACGTTTTCCATAGGAAATTAAGGGGTTGAGCTGGAGATGTTCACTATGTATGCCCTTGCAGAACCTAAAAAAAATTCTAAAAAGATTGGTCACTTTTGGGTTTTAGACTGCCCCATCGTCGATATTAGAATCGACAGTTCAGCTTTCTTTATCGGCGAGTAGGGCGATGATCTCGGTACGCAACGTCTCAGACAGGTGTTCGACCGCCTCTGGGTATGACGCCCGGTAAGGCATGAGCCTGGAAAGCCATATACGGCGGTCCTGCACCTTGCCAAGCCTTTCCTGGAGGGCTTTGATCCGATCGATCTCCCCCAGGTTTTCATCGCCTTCCCCGGTTATGTCCAGCGCGTATCTCAGCTTTTTGGCCCTAATGCGGGCTTTATGGAGACGATCCAGCAAGTTCTCGTCGTCCGGTGACAGCGTGGTATCGAGATCGTCGAGCGCCGTTATTGCCTCCTGAAAATTTTTCCGCAGCTTTCTGATGCGCCTTTCCCGATTGGAACGCTTCGTATGGCTGAGGTTTCGCAGCCAGCGGTCGATTAGGTGCCTGAACGCCGGGGTTTCCAGCCTGGGCAGAGAGCTAGATGCCTCCATCCTGACCGTATATCGCTCCATGACCAGATCTGCTCCCCATGCCCTGATGAGCCCGAACTCGTCCGCTCTGGCCACCTCTTCCCTGCGGGAGAGTTCCTCGATGAGAACATCCAGATCCCGCAGCCTACCCAGCAACTGCATCCGTTGATGAACAGCCTGCTGAAGCTCCCCCCATCTATGCCGGGCTCTCCTTGATTTAGGAACTAGGCTTATACAGGCGAGCAGGGATCGTCCCGCTACCCGCATTCGGTGCAAATCCTCAGGGTCGGCGAAAGTCAGCACGGCCGGCACGCTATCGGCAAACTGACGGCTGATCACGTCCGCCTTCCGGACAAACGCGCCCCTCTTCATCCATATCAATTATGTCGGCTGAATACTTATACGATCGCCACCTTGAGATGGGTGAGAACCATCTTTCCTGCCGTAGTTTCCTGGAGTTTCTCGGCCTATAACCCTGCCGTGATAACCCGGCAGGCGCTGATATAGGAACGTATCCTGTACGGGTCAATTACCAACGACTTTAGTCGTTGGCTTGCGATTCAACTTCCCTTCCGGGCAGACCGCAATAGGCACATTGACAAGCGCCCTTGCCAAGATATTCTTGAATGCAATAATCGGCGAGTTCGGTACGGCCGCAGTTCAGACAGACGAACTCTGCCTGAGTCTTGCGGTTATTCTTATCTGTGTAGCCACAGACTGAGCATTCTCTGCTGGTGTTCTTTGGATTGACAAAAGTTACCAGGACACCGGCTATCTTAGCCTTGTATTCAATGAACTGTCTAAGTTGGTCGAACGCCCATTTACCGAAACGTCCACGCTGCTTGTGTCTAACCGTTGTCCGAGAGCAGATATAGGTCAGTTCTTCCATTGCTATCGCTCTGTTCGTGTCTTTTGCTGCTTGAACGATTTGTTTTGCTATGGTATGATTGGTATTGGTCTTGAAACGCCTTTCATGACCCGATATTTGCTTGAGATGGCGTTTAGCTGATTTTGTATCGGCACTCTGTAAGCGTGCTTTGAGGTTAGAGAAGCGTCCTCTAACTTCGTTGCACTTATCACCGGAGTAGATTATGCCATCGCTGGTCGTGGCGATGTTCACGATGCCGAGGTCAACACCCAGATGTCCCTCTGGAGTTATCGGGGCTTCTTCGGGCACGTCCACCACGATACAGAGGTACAGTTCGCATTTCACATAGATGAGGTCGGCCTGACCCTTAATCCGCTTTGCATCGAGCTTTGCATAGCTACCGTAGACCATCAGCACGACAACTCTGCCAGAGATGGTCGTTATACTGTCTTTGTCCAGTCCTTTGTATGATAGAATGCGCTGGTCGTAGACGATAGCCCCGTGTTTGTCAAACTCATGCAGGGTTTTCTTTTCGGCTTTGATGATTCGACCGCCTTCGCGATTGCTCTGATAGCCAATTGAGCAGGAAGTTTGAATTCGTCCCTAATTTCATAATAACATTGTTGCTGTAAGACTATTTTGTTGTAACACTTTTGCTCGAATGCCAGTCTGGATATTTTGTTACAGGCTTCGTTGAAGCGTTCCATAGTGGCCACTAACTTCTCCTTCTGCTCTCGGTCCGGAGATAGTTTAGCTTTGAGCGTTAGCAGCATACTTATTGAATCAACCGTTCAGTTCATAAATAGTTTACTGAATAAGGAATTCGAGGGGTAAATCCCCCCAATGGCTAAAGCCACTGGCCTCCTTCACCCCACGGCCCCAAGATCGTGAAACATTGATCGCTGCCAATGATCGACCGGAAATTATTTTTAATCAATAGAAACTATTTTTTAGCCGAGAATAGCCCCGGAGCTCATTGTTTTTCTACAATCGGCCGGTAATATAAGCTTGGTATTGCACCTGCTTTGATCTTAATGTTAAAATTGGCGTTTCCCGGGTTTTTCCGTCTTATGTTGAATTATAAAATAATATGCGTTCGAGGTTTTTGTCGTATAGGGTGAATGAGAATGGATGATAAAAGAATGTTGGTGGCGCTGGTGTTGTTTCTGTCATTAATCGTGGGACTGGCTGTCCCGGTCCTAGCGCAAACTTCGGGCCAGAAGACAATGATGGAAAATCTAGTGGGCAACCAGGATCTATCTACGATGACCGCCATGGCAAAGTCAACCGGCATGGACCGGTTGTTGAGCGGATCGACGCCATATACGCTGTTTGCTCCGAATAATGGCGCGTTCAGCTCGGTGCCGAAGGATTCTATCACAGCTTTGCTAGGCGATAAGACCATGCTGAGCGATCTGCTTGGATACCATGTTGTGCCTGGAAAAGTGACGTACTCCGAACTCGGAAAAATGACCGAGCTAAAGACAATAACCGGTAAAACACTGCCGGTTAGCAAGCAGGGCGGGGATATAATGGTCGGAGGAGCGAAGGTGATGAGCCAGGGCACTGATAGCAGTAATGGCATCATATACCAGGTAGATAGGGTCACTGCTCCGCCGGGATTTGCGATGCCTGGGATGGCAGCACCTCAGGCGGCGGTACCACAACAACAGCAGCAGCAGGTTTCCAGGTCTGTAGGGATCCCCTGGGGATGGCTGGGTCTGATCGGGGCCGTCATCGCGGGAGCGCTGGCGTTATACTTGTTAACGCACCGGGGAAAGAAACATGAGGAGACCCCCGCTCGCTACGAGCAGATCAAATCCAGGGCTAAGGAGACTGCGAAGACCCCTGAAGAGACGATGCGAGATGTCAGAGAATCGACCGCTGCGTACAAGGAACCGCAGATTGCTGACATTGCTAAGAATGTTGATCTGCCGTTGTCGGGCGCCGCCGCGACTGGCATGGGCATGCTCCTGAGCAAAGGCACGTTTAAGGATAAGCCGGATTTCGTCAGCTTCCTTGCCAAGACATTCACGCAAAATAATATGGGCGCGGCGATGGCCGGGGGAAAGGAGCCTGGCGTCTCCACGGTCATGGATATCATTGGCAAAACGGGGATCGCTAAAGGCTTCTCTGATGGTGACACTAAGCAGTTCCTAGTGCCGCTGCTGATGGCAGGGTTTATGGCCGTATACAAATACCTCAATAAAAAGCCCGCGGCGCAGATCACGTAAAAATAGAAATATTTTCAATTTTTTTTTTGCTAACGTCCATATTTAGCGTGGGCCCGGGCTAGATCCTGGGAAGCCAGCGCGCCTAGCAGCGACAGCTCGCCTGCCAGTGATGCCGACGCGACGATCTCTGCCAGTTTTCGGGCGTTCGCTCCGGGAGGATCGCCCCCGCCTCTGACGCCCAATATGGATAGACACTCTGCCTGGGTGCAGATACCGGTTCCCCCGCCGATGGTGCCTAACGGGAGAGACGGCATTGACACCGAGAACTGCAGGTCGCCGTTCTCCGTCAGCTCCGCTGAGGTGATCGCGTTGCTACCCTCGACTACGTGGGCCGGGTCTTGGCCGCATGCGATGAACATGGCGGCGACCACGTTGGCCACGTGGGAGTTGAAGCCGAACGATACGGCCCGGGCGGAGCCCAGGAAATTTTTCCTGTAGTGTACGTCGCACATTCGTTCCGGCGTAGCCTTAAGCCTGGAGGCGACGATGTCTCCAGGGATGGTGATCTCGGCGACCACGGTCCTGCCTCTGCCCTCAGTGACGTTGATGGCGGCGGGCTTTTTGTCGGTGCACATATTGCTCGATACGGTCACGTGTCTGGTACCGAATTTCTTCTCGAGATGCTGCATGATCGCCTCGCTGGCGATGGTGACCATATTCATGCCCATTGCGTCCTTAGTGTCATAGGCGAAGCGCAGGAAGATATTCTTGCCAACCACGTACGGGTCGACCCGGATCAGGCTGCCGTGCTTTGTTGTGGTGGCGACAATGGACTGAAGCTCGACCATAAACTCAGGCTTCTTTAGAGTTTCAATGATCTCCTTCGCCTGCCCAAGACTGGAGATGGTCATTACAGGGGCGCGGGTCATCTCGTCCTGGAAGATCATGGTGTTGACCCCGCCGCTGTTGGAACACACCGAGCAGCCCCGGTTGACGCTAGCGATCAGCGCCCCTTCGGTCGTAGCCAGCGGTATATAGAAGTCGCCTCTGGCGTATTCGCCATTGACTTTAAGCGGGCCCGCGATGCCTACGGGCACCTGAACCGCTCCGATGGCATTCTCGATGTTCTTCTTTGTGACCGTATCGGCATCATATGTATAAATGCCGACGTTGTCGAGTCGGACTCCAGCGAGGGCTTCGATCGCGGCCCTGCGGGCTTCGACCGCTTCCCTCCTGCATGATGCGACTTCTTCCACCTGATAGAATTTCAGCTCACTGTTGATGAGCTTTCTGACGATCTCTTCCCTGTCCATTGTAACCCTCCTATCGATCAAAGCAGGTGATCCGCGATGTCTTGGTCGATTACAAACTCGCAGTATGAGCAGCGCAACTGCACCTCTTCGCCGGCGGGCTCCACCATGAACCGGGAGGCTACCGGCTCGTTAGTATTGGAGATGCAGTTCGGATTGCCACACCGCACGATACCGGACACCTCTTTAGGCAGGACCACCCGGTGCTTGCCCACAACCTCGTAGTTGCGGATGATATTGATGGTCGCCTTCGGGGCGATAAGGGCGATGCTGTCCAGTTCCTCCGGGTCCAGTTCTCGGTTCTCGATCTTGACCACATCCTTCCCTTTCATCTCCCCGCTGGGCACATTCATGAGCACGCTCACCACGTACTTTGAGCGAGAACTGATCCCGAGGATTTTCAGCACGTTGAGGGCCTGCCCTCCTGAAATATGGTCGATCACTGTACCGTTGACGATCGGCTTGACCCTCAATTCCCTTTTCTCCGTCATACCTCCACCCCCATCAGTAGCGAGAGAACCGCCATACGCACCGGCACCCCGTAGAACGACTGCTGGAAGTACCGGGCGTGCTTCGACGCGTCCACCTCTGGCGCAATTTCGTCCACCCTGGGAAGCGGGTGCATAATAATCAGATCGTCTTTGACCCCCTCCAGCCCCTTCATAGTGATACTGTAGCTTCCTGCCACCTTCTGGTATTCGGCCGGGTCCGGAAACCGCTCTTTCTGGATACGGGTCATGTAGAGCACGTCGGCCTTGCTGAGCGCGTCGGCCAGGACCGATGTCTCGACGATGTCGATACCTTTACGCTTCATGTAGTTTATGATACTCGCCGGCATTTTCAGCCCCTCAGGCGATACGAAAGAGAGTTGGGCATCGTAGAGGGATAGCGCATATGCGAGCGAGTGCACGGTCCTCCCGTACTTCAGATCTCCCACGATGGCCACGTTGAGGTCGGAGATGGGCTTTTTACACTCTTTGCGCATTGTATAGAGATCGAGGAGGGTCTGTGTAGGGTGATGGCCCGCCCCGTCGCCTGCGTTGATCACCGGCACCCGCGAAATTTCCGACGCCATGCGAGCGGCGCCCTCCTTCGAGTGCCGTAGCACAATCGCATCGGCGTAGGATTCGATGATGCGGATCGTGTCCGCCAGCGTCTCGCCTTTGACGGTCGATGATGAGGAGGCGGAGTCGAAGCCGACGGTAGTACCGCCCATGCGCTTGACGGCGGTATCAAAGGAAAGCCGGGTTCTGGTCGAAGGCTCGTAGAACAGTGTGGCGACGATGCGGCCGTCCAGCAGGCGGCTGCCGCTGCGGGCGTTTGGCTCCAGCCTCTCTGCCCTGTTCAGTATGAAGTCCAGCTCATCCCGGGAAAAGTCCTTGGTCGAGATGATGTGCTTCCTCGTGAAATTCATCGTTGTTATTTAGTCCATGTTACATAAAACGTTTACCCATCCCGTTTTAGAGGGGGCAGCCGGGATGCAATAAGCCTATTGAGACAGACAGAGTGTAGATATCAGCCCCAAAACACGCTGATATTTTCCACGACGCCAGGAGGCGTGTAAGTGATCCATCGATACTCTTCGGCATTGACCAGCGAGTCGTGCTGAGCCTGCAGATCTGCTCCTCTGCTCTTTAGCTGTTGCCTCCATCCGTCCAGCCTATTCCATGTAGCCGAGTACTGATCGTACGTGTCATCCAGACGGTTGCTCCATGATTGCAGATCGGCCAGATTAGACGGGGCGGGGGGCGCGTTCGGGCTATTTTGAAGGACCGCCTGGTTATGGAGGTCCATCTGGCGGTTATACTCAGCGATGGCGGCGCTGTACCGATCGAAGTCGGCATTGTACGCGGCGTAGAAGCGGTTGTTGTCGGCCGTCTGGTTATCGTAGTCGTCTACCTCGGCATTGTACAGCGAAATATTGGTCGAGTACTCCTTCCATCGCTCCGTATAGGCGTCCATCTTTGCTTTCCGGTCCAGATAGAATCCATAGTCCAGGTTGCCATTGGCTTGCGACACCGGAAATTCGCCCAGCTCCATGCCCTTCTCCAGGTATACCACGTTATCTGTGGCCGTGAAACCGGTGGTCTTTACGGACTTGTTGACTCCTGTGCTGTCAATGTAGACCAGGCCATGGTCAGTGGTGGGAAACACGTTGAATGCGTGGCCTTCGCTTTTACCCTCGAATGAGATGCTGACCACGCCGTTCTCGATGCCTTGCGCCTCCGCAGCATCGTGCAATGTGGCGGCAAAATCCAGGCAGGTGTAAACCGGCGAGTCGTAAGTGCGGTTCACGGTCGTATCGTTCGAGAGGAAGCGCTCCAACTCTGCATAGGAGATGGGCCGTACATCCCGATACTCAGAAATTTCAGGATGCGCCCCGCTGGCGTTCAAGGATGGCAGCGTCTCGTGCCAGACTGTCCTCAGGAACTGCACCTGGGAAAAATCCAGTCCGTTGTAGTCAGCCGCCGACACGTTCATCGCGGTGGGATCGATCAAAACCGTGCCGCCATCAGTGGTATGGAAGGCGACCACCGCGTGGCCCGCGATCCCGGCCGGAGATATCTGGGTGCCGACCACGCTACAGTTGATCTGGCCGCGCTCGGCAGCATCGTGGAGCAGCACGGCATATTCGACCGGCCGATAAGAGGTATCGTTAAAGATCGCAGCCTCAAGGGCGGGGGATTCGGAAGCCAGGAAGACTGACAGGTTTTCGCCGCTGACGTCGGTGGCGTTACGATAGCTGGTAACCACATCATACTGGCCGGTGCTATTTTTGAACGATAGCTTCTCGGACCATACCGGCGGGGACAGGAGTTGATAGGCTCCTATGCCGACGATAAGGAGCATTATTGCTATGACACCGATGGCAACAATTGTGATGACACCGATGGCAGAGAGAATGATAAGGCGTTTCCTAACAGACATAGGTGACGGCTATATGATATTACGATGAACCTATATCAACTAGTCTATCTAGCTATAATATACCAATTATTAATATAACAATGATTAATATACTAATGCTATGAGACTTGATGACATACTCCTACAGCTAAAGCTTTCAGGGCTCTACGGTTGGTTGTATCAAACCATTGACGCTTAGTGTCAACGTTACCTCTGCCTATTTCTGCCTATAATTGATAATACCATGTGGCATGAGAACACGATGGATACCGTAACACCCCAGCGCCATCAACGTGCTGCAGCAACCCAGAAATTCCGGTGGTACAAGTCCCCCCATTGGCATAAGCCAAACGGACGCAAATACAAAGACTTGGTGTAATATCAATGGTATTTAGAGTTAAGTGGTTATAGTTAACGAACACGGAGCAAGAGAAAACCGGTTTCTTTAGCGCTGCATTGAATCTAGTCCCTTGGCTAGTCAAGTATTTAGCATTTAACCGCCCTATGCCGTCAGGTTACAACGACGTGTCAATTACCAACGACTAAAGTCGTTGGCTTGCGATTCAACTTCCCTTCGTTAGAAGGGCAGACCACAATAGACGTGTTGACGAGCGCCCTTGCCAAAATGTTCTTGGCTGTAATAATCGGCGAGTTCTGTATGGCCGCATTTCAGGCAAACAAATTCTGCCCGGGTCTCGCGGTTGTTCTTGTCCGTGTAACCACAGACGGAGCATTCTCTACTTGTATTCTTCGGGTTAACAAAGGTTACAAGAACACCAGCTATCTTAGCCTTGTACTCTATGAATTGTCTTAGCTGGTCGAACGCCCATTTACCGAAACGTCCACGCTGCTCAGTCTAACCGTTGTCCGAGAGCGAATATTCGTGAAAGCATCTTTTAAGACCAATATATAGGAACCGCATACGAGATTATGGTCGATCTGTCCGACAACCTAAAAGTGATTGATAACCTAAAAGTGGTAACCTCTAAAAGAAGGGATTAACCACTATAACCTAAAAGGAAGGATTAACTGCTGCTAGGGCTTGAGTAGGTAGCGAAGTTGTTAAAAAACGAAGGGTAAGGTCGGGTCCGGTAATATTTTTATTGTGCTTCGGCTTGGGTAGGCGCTTTTTCCGTGGTTTCCTCGGCGAGGAAACCCTGTTCGGTCTTTTTCAGTTGGAGTTTGATGTTGCATCGTGGGCACACGGTAATACAGTCGTTCCATGTATTCGTCGTCACCGGGGTTTCCAACCCGCAGGCAGGACAGAAGTACTCGAAGCCTTTGACTTCGCTGATCTCGACCGGGATTGGGCCCTGGGCCATCATGACGATCATATGGTTGTCCGCTGCCAGTAGGGCATACGCTGATCCGGTCGGGATATGGATCGCCTCGTTCTCCTTGACCGACTGCTCGTCGTCTTCAACGAAGGCGATCCCCTGGCCTCGCACGATGTACAGCATCGTGTCGCTGCTGACATTCCGCTGCATGGGCATCGACTGCCAGGGCTCGAAGTTAATGATGGTCATATCTATCTGGGGCTGCTCGTGGGGCTGCTCGGAGGATGTCTGAGGATCGGTAAACGTCGGTTCGCTTGATGATCCTGACTCGAATGATGCTATTCCTGACTCTGGCAGTGTCCCCGAATCCTGCGTTGTTTCTCGAGTTGTCCCTTCCGTGGTCTTCTCGGCCAGAAATCTTTCCGGGCCCTTTGTCAGTTTCACCATCGTTTCGCACCTCGGGCACATGTTGATCTCTCCATTAGTTGTGTCCGTAGTAAGCGGCGCCTCTAGACCGCATTCGGGGCACTGAAACTGCACGCCGGGGATCTGTTCGATTATCGGGGAAGGCCCATGAATTGCCACAACTGTCAGGTCGTTCTCGTCCGCTAGGATGCCGTAAGAGGAGAGTTTCGGCACGTAAACAGCTTCCTTTGGTCCGACCAACATAACGCCGTCCCTTAAGAGCGCATAGGCGTTCCCGTCGACGAAGTACAGGATCGTGTCGCTGCTGGCATTCCGTTGCATGTGCATCGACTGCCAGGGCTCGAAGTTAATGAACCTGAGGATGATTTTACTCCCGCCCGAAGAAGGAGTTTCGCTGACGCAGTGGCGATCAGAGAACTCTTTCCCTTTCCGAGAGGCCTTTATAATCTCCACTCAATCACCAAGAGTATGACTATAATGGTGGATTTATAATATTTACGGAAGGTATAAACGGCGTGCATTGGCAATGTATAATAGATATCGCCAGGATGTTACGGACGGTGTTCGAACGTTGAATACCCGTAAACTCAGACATTTTCTGCTGCAATGATTTTCCGCTGCGATGCAAAAAAAAATATTTGCGGGCCGACCCAGATAAGAGCTGAGTCGGTGACAGTCCATTTTATCGTTGTCTACGCCGGTAGCGGGCAATGCCCGCGCCCGAAAGCAGGGCCGCGAATAGTCCCAGGATCGGGAGGTCGGGCGACTGTTGTTTGGTAGATGGGAGGGGGACGGGGGTGGACGTTGGGGATGCCGCTGGTGTAGCTGTCCCATTAGTTTCGACTGTTTGAGTATTTGGCGTTGAATTAGGGGTCGACATAACCAGCGTCTTCGGCAGGGTCAGCGAATTAACCACTCCGTGCAGGGTGATGAAATACAGGTGTCCGTTGCCGACAACGGGCGTTGCATCCACCTCATCGCTGGCATTATACTTCCAATAGAGCATGCCTAGCTTGGCATCGACCGCGTATACGTTGCCATCGCTGGAACCGATATACAGGACGCCGCTGGCAAACCCGGGGGTTCCGCTGACCGCGGCGCCGGCCGGGAACTTCCACAACAGCGCACCGGTCGTCTCATTCAGCGCGTATACGTTGCCATCGTCGGAGCCCACAAAGACCGTCCCCAACTGGACCAGGGGCTTGGAGTGGATCGCTCCCCCAGTCTGGGACTTCCAATGCTCAACGCCGGTGGAGATGCTAACAGCGTGCACATAGCCATCCTGGGTTCCAACATAGAGATAGTCACCATCGATCACCGGTGCATTGACCCGGCTACCCAGATTCGTCTTCCAGTTCTGCTTGCCCGTATAGATGGCAACGCTGTATAGGTTACCATCCTGGGAGCCGAAGAAGATATTATTATCCCGGGCTTCGATACCATCACTGATCCAGCCGCCGGCGGTGAAATTCCACTGCGCCTTGCCCTCATCGGCCGTCAGCGCGTAGACTTTACCGCTGTCCGTGCCAAAGAATAGGACGCCGTTATAGATAGTCGGCGTACTATCGATTGCAGAGTCGGCCTGATACCGCCACAATTCGTTGTGGTTAAGGCTGTCAACGGCATACATCGTGCCGCTATCATCGCCGAAATAGATCACATGGTTGCTGAGTATCGGCGACTCTTTGATAGGCGACGAGGTGGTATTATTGGGAAAAGTCCACTGTTTAGTACCATAAAGCGTGAAAATAGCGTACACCTTCCCGTCCTGAGCCCCCAGATAGAGCATGTTAGCCTGATACACTGGCGACGCCGAGACAAACGTGTTCGTAGCATAAGTCCAGTCCAGAGATGGTTCTTCAGCCAGACACACCTGAACAGACAACGTTACAGCGATGAAAGATACAAATAAAAATACAAGTAAAATTATCCTCATATACCTCAACATGACATTACCGCCATATATTTTACCCTTTGAATATTAAACAAGTATAAATCATATCGAGCGGTAGGATAATAAGCTTTGCGTCCCCCGTCAAAGACCAACGAACGACCAAGCCAACAGCCTATTTACCCGCCCTATAGAGGACAGACCAACCAAAATCAGGCACATTAATAAGTACCCTCGCCAATACGTCCCCAGCACATTACAATCAGCCAGCACGGTACGACCACATTTCAGATTAGCAGAACTACAGCATACAGAAGGACAGAGCAGTGTACCTATCCGGAAGCTTTTCTTTCCAAACAAATGAACTACCACACCCTGAAAGGCACGACTTCCTATTCCATCGAAAAGCACTCACCACATTGACGGTAGGCGCTAATCTCCCCTTCAGACTCTCGTTTTTCTGGATCGAGCTGGTTCCCGGCCCAAATTGTATTTTCCTCGCCACCAAACCTGCACCACTCCCCCACTCAAATGTTTTACAACCGCCAACACCTCGCAGCCCCTTGCGAAGTGACGCCATGCGTCGTCGTAACCTGGTAGTAGGTAAGCTGTTTCCATGTAAATGCCTGACTACCTAAGGAGACTCGGTTCAACCCCGCCCTTCAGGTCGGGGTTTTCTCTATCTCTGCGTTCGTTATCGATAAAAAATTGCATTTCCAGTAGAAATAGGGGGGTTGAAATGATCATAATATTCGAGCCGGGGTCAAGGGATACTCGCTTCATCCCACGGCTAAACCCATGGGTTTTCGCTCGATCTCCAGTCAGGTTGATCAAAGTCTGGTCAAAATGGATTCCAGTATAGTCCCTCTCGTGCGTTCAGGTATTCGATGATCGCTGTCAGAAAGGTGGAATGTGACCAGGTGAGAGGCAGCACAGACACTGGCTCGCCGTGTGCACCTACTTGTTCTGGCATCAGCCCACCGGTTACGGAGTGCTCGATAGCCCAACGAATCAGCCCATGCGCCCTGGAAATATTTCCCTGTCGAATATGCCATTGGGCCAGCCATAGAGTGCAGAGCGGCCAGCTATTCATGTATCCCTGATAGCGATCTCCATCGTACCGGGCAACACCACCGTCGGGCCTGATTAGAAGAGACTCGATCGCCTTCATCGTGCCTTCCGCCATGTGATCTTTTGGTGAAACCAGCCCCAGATACCAAATCGAGAATAGGGACGCATCAACGGTATCATCCCCGACACCACGCCGGAAACGCCCCAGTTTGGAATCGTATATCCGGTGTATAGTGGCATCCTTTACCATTTCCGCAGTCTGGAGCCATATCTCCCCCGCGGAAGCATCGCCGATCAACGACGCCATGGCTGCAGCACTCCGCAGCCCTGCGTACACGCAGGCGCACGAATATGTGTAAACGCCCTTGCGCTCCTCCCACAAGTCAAAGCTAGGATGAGGAAGGCCGGTAGCCTGATCGACAAAGCTGACCAAGAAGTCGGCCGCAGGACGGACGAATGGCTCATAGAGTGAGGAGATCGTCATAATATTGTGGTCTTCCAGCCAGTGTCGGTACAAAGTGTACAGAGGCAGTCCAGTCTCGTCGATCTGGATCATCGGCAATGGATGCCAAGTGCTTCCAAGATCCCCCGAGGGCGTATATTTATGACGGAAGAAGCCACGGCGGTCGATGATCTTTCCAAAAAACTTGTAGGTATTCCGGCACAGGTAGCGATATCCGGCCCGGTCGAGCGACATGGCAACCCACGCGGCATCCCGAGGCCAACAATACGTGTAGTAATCGGCGCCCTGTTGCTTGATCTGAGAATCACACGAAGCTATGATCGAGCCGCCCCTGTCGATATGGCACATAATGGTCAACAGACTTCGAGTGAACGCATTCCGGAATTCCGGCGGCAGCGAGATAAACTTGGCGAGGGGACCATGGCTATGCGCCTTAACACAGAAGGACTGCCAGTACCGGCCGCTCTCCTCATACAATGGTTCGGTTCCGCGAGCTTTGACCCAATCCTGGATCGCCTTCGCCTCCAAGAAGTTTCTACCCACACAAACCCAGAACCTCACCGAAAAATCCTCCCCAGGATCTAGCGGAGGCAACGTCCAGCCTATACTGGAGTCCACCGTACCATGGGCCACAATGTTACTCTCCAACTTCCCATCCTCCGCATCCTTCCAAGTGCCCTGTCGATCTCGCCATTCAGATATACCAGTGGTGAACTGGTCAAACACCGGAAGCGAACTCTGGAGGAAGAACCGGTCCCGCTTATAATGATTCATCATGGAGCCATCCCTCACCGCCGTGTTAGCAAAGTTGTTCTCCAATATGTGGTAGCTCTGGGACGAAAATAACCTGAGGCTCGCCGTGCTATCCGACACGTTTCTAACATTCACAGTACGCAGAAATAGGTCTCGGACATGATGTACCATATCCCTTACCACAACAGCGGCGCCGAAATCAGGGTTGGAATACATAGTCTCCCCAATCATCGACTCCCCACTCGGATGGCCAGTAACATAGGCCTGACGCAACCCCCAGTTCTCCAGCCACTCGAACCGTTTCCGGGGGATGTCGAATATGCCGAGCCGCATATAACCGCCGTGGTTCTCCATGCCGGCATACGGGTAGTAAAAATCCCTCACAATCCCCTTCTCGTCGGTGCAGACGAGGAGCGAGCCGTTTCCGTAAATCAGCGGCCTCATCGATACGATACCATGGAAGAATCGTATTCTGGTGTGAAATAACTATCCAGTGGCAAATGCCCATGGCAGGGTCGTGGATACGACGATTGCCTGCTGCGGTAGTCGTTTTATCGCAGCCATCCCATTTTGTAGAATGAGTACAGCGCGATCAGCATGAGCGATCCGGTGACGAGGGAGACGTCCCATATGGATAGCGGGAATGGGGCGTCGACGAGGTTTTCCCCCAGTAACCCGCCGATCGTCGACGGTATCAGTGCTAGACAGGTCAGGACCGCCAGGATCCGCATTACTCGGGTCATCTCGTACGAAACGGTGTTGATGTGCAGGTCTCGCAGCGAACTCAGGCTGTCGTTGATGTTGTCTGCGGTTTCGTACAGGTAGTCCGCCTCGTCGAACTGCACGTCGAACATCTGCAGGTGATCATCGGTGATGCCGTCCAGGGACACCTTTTTCTGCCGGAGGTTATCCATGACTTGACGAAGATGCCATAGGTTCTTCTCGACGAGCTGCGCCTCCTTTTTGAGGAAGAAGGTGTCCTCCAGAAACGAGGGGGGAGTATGTCCTATCGGCAGCTCCTCCAGCAGCGAGGTGCGATGTTCAATGGCCCGAACGATGTCTTCCCCGTCTCCAATCTTCTTTCTGATGATGGCTAGTAGTACCATTACAGTAAAATCCGGGTCGTCGCCCGTGAATTCCCCGGAGATCGAGTCGAACAGGTCGCTCCTGCCTGTGCATATGGTCACGATCCGCTTGCGCTGGCAGACGATGAGCATCCCGTGGCGGTGGATGTCCAGTTCCCGGAACTTCTGGCCATCCGAGGTGAGTTTCGCATCCCAGATAAAGATCGTGGTGAAGGCGGGGAAGTAGTCGATGCGAGGGAACGACTCCTGCGTTACCCGGCTGTGCAGGATGAATAGGGGTATGTTTAGCGTCCGGCCGATGGTTTCGAGGTCTAGCTGCCTCACGTTCTGCAGGTCCACCCAGACGCGGGTCTCGGTCGGGATCCTGCAATCCGGGTTGCTGAAGAGGCAGCGGGTTACCCTGCCCTCGTGCAGCATGTTGACCGTCATGCAGGATACTGCCGGCTCTTGCGGGGCTTTCGCGCGGGCAGGGCGCTGAATCTTGACGGTTCTGCCTGCGGCCGTGAAGATCCGCAGCACCCGCAGCAACCTCAGGACCGGCGCCGCCCGCCATCCCGTGGTTGTGACGAAGGGCAGTAGTTCGGCCAGGGCCAGTACGATGATCATAAGATCCAGCAGGTGCCATGGATCCGTCAGGTATTTTATGCGGGATTCCGCGGTGTAGAGTTTCAGGAGATACTCAGCGACGAAGGTCGCGATGATGAGGATGTTAGTCGCCTCAAGAAAGGAGAGCATCAGGTCTGAGAACTGGAAAACATATGGGAAGATCACTGTGGGGATGATCAGGAAGGCCAGTAGCGTCATCAGATCCTCGTTGAAGATATACTCTACAGGCCTGCGGAGCCGTGCAGGCGATAACTCTTCCGACAGCCTCATCGTAACTGACCCAGGAATGATAGGGGATTTGATGAGAAATACTTTTCACGCCCGTCTCACAGGCAATCCGCACAATAGGCCACTATAGGGCTATAGTGGCCGTATACGCCTTAGTAACTGAGCATATTTTATTGAGATTAAGTATATCCAGCGCCCTCCATGTGGTAAGAATAGGTATCATACCGGCACAGCAGTTGTCTATATGGCAGCTATCGGCCATTCACGACTGCACCATTATGCCCGGTTGAGACTGGAGAGTTAGCATGATTAAAATGAATAATAATATCGTACTTATCGCTGGCATATTCGCCATTATTGCGATTGTGGCGATCGCCGGCTGTACAGGATCAGCCTCGAACAACCCAACAGGGACGCCGGACGCAAGTACAGCTGCGTCACCCGGGACAACTGGTTCGTCTACAACGCCGAATGGGACGACAGGCTCATCTGCAGCGCTAACCACTAATGCATCCCAGCCGGTAACGATCAGGTTCGGGATCATCCCCGGTTCGGACACAACACAAACTGTGATGACCAAGTACGAGCCGTTAAGGGCGTATCTGGAGAACTCGACCGGCTATAAGTGGGAATTATACGTAGGGACCGATTACACGAGCGTCATCACTGCGATGCAGACCAAGCACATAGAAGTCGGCTCTTACGGCCCGCTGTCTTACGCGGTGGCCGCCGATAATGCGGGCGCGCAGGCATTCGCTCAGGGCCTGGACAAGAATGGCGACCTGTATTATCACTCCACGATCCAGGCTACCCCTGCAGTCGCGCAGGCGCTGGGTATTACCACACCGCTAAATGGCACGGACGGCCTGAAGACTCTGAAGACCAAGCTGGACGCACACCAAGGCCAGTACACGCTCGCGTATGTTGATCCGGAATCTACCTCAGGCTACGGCGTCTTCCGCGGAACGGCGTCCATCGTGGGACTTGACCCTTCAACAGAGTTCAAGAAGACCGCGTTCCTCGGTGGACATCCAGCAGTAGGACTGGCGGTTGCGGCAGGGACGTCGGATATGGGAGTAATGTCCGATAGCACGCTGAACAAGATGCTCTCAGACGGAGAGATCAAGAATGGCAGCGTCGTCGAACTCTGGGTTTCCGACCCGATCCCCAACTCGCCCATCGCCTACAGAAGCGATCTGCCTCAGGATGAGAAGGATAAAATCGCCAACGCTTTCATCAACGCCCCGTCGGACGTCCTGGTGAATTCCACGGGCTCGTACTCGTTCAAGGCAGCAGATGACAGCGTATATGCGCCGGTCCACGACTTGGCGATTGCGTTGAGCAAGTTGACGACATAAGCAAGAAGGAGGAACAGTAATGTTACGTGTCGATAAGGTTAAGAAGAGCTTTAACGGGAGAGAGGTGCTGAAGGGCGTTAGCCTGAACGTGAAAGAGTCGGAGTACGTGGCCATGATCGGTCGTAGCGGCTCCGGTAAGACCACCCTGGTGAGGATGATCAACGGGTTTGTTGTCCCTGATGCGGGCACAGTAAGCGTGAAAGGAGTGCCTATTAACTATCGTAACAGCGAGGAGCTGCGCCAGGCCCGGAAGCGGATCGGGATGATATACCAGTTGTTTAACCTGGTGGACCGGTCCACCACCATCGACAACGTTCTTACTGGTGCCCTGGGGAGGAAGGACAGGGGGTTCGACCTCCTCTCCTCTTCAATCGGCATCTTCCCTCGGGAAGAGAAAGAAAAAGCGCTAGAACTGCTCAAATTCGTTGGGCTAGGGGAGCGCGCTTATCAGAGGGTCGACCGGCTCAGCGGAGGGGAAAAACAAAGGGTGGCCATAGCACGTGCCCTTATGCAGGAGCCGCACCTCCTGCTGGCGGACGAACCCATCGCCAACCTCGACCCTAAAACAAGCAAAAAAATACTAGATCTCCTCCGGAAGGTCAACGAGGATAAGGGAATCACGGTCATCACCATTCTTCACCATCTTGAATCAGTGAAGGACAGCTTCGACCGGGTCGTCGCCATGAAAGAAGGCACTATCTGCTACGATGGCAACATCAAAGACCTACAACCAAACTGGATGAACGATATATATGGAACCGAAGATGAAGAAAAAGAAGTGATGACACTGCCCAGAATAACGGCAAATAGTACAGGCAGAAAACAAATCGCGTAGGACGCGCCAAGAAAAAACATTTTTTGCTATGCTTATCACGACCGGGGGGCGTTAGTATGTCTGAAAAAGCGACGACGAGAAGCATTGTTCAGCTGGACAGAGGAAACCTCAAGAGGATACGCGATGTCGGAATAGCGATCATCTTACTCGTCATTGTGGTATACTCCTTTAACGTTTCCCAGGTGGACCCGATTAACCTGATCAACGGGTTTGGCTATACATGGCAGTTACTGGAAAAAATGTACCCACCGGACACTGTCAGCCTACCGCTGTACCTGTCGCTCATTGAAGATACGATCGCCATGGGCGTCGCATCGACCATCCTAGGGGTCATCATCTCCCTGCCCATGGGCTTCTTGATGGCAAGAAATACCGCGCCGGGGACCGTTGTATATCACGTAACTAGGTTTCTCGTCACCTTTTTCAGGACAGCCCCTAGTATGGTCTGGGCCCTAATATTCGTGGTGTCATTCGGCATAGGAGCGGTACCTGGCATCCTGGGCCTCACTATAAGTACGATAGGCATGCTCAGCAAGTTCTATTCCGAAGCGATAGAGAGCATCGATCCCAAGCCAGTAGAGGCGCTAAATGCGACCGGAGGTCATGGTCTATCGGTAATCCGCCACGCGATCATCCCACAGGTGACCCCAATATTCACCAGCTATACACTATATACACTGGACTCAAACATCAGAGGGGCGGTACTAATGGGGCTTGTAGGCGCTGGCGGCATAGGCGGCCAGCTGCTTATTCAGATGAACAGGTTCAATTACCAGAATGTATCGACTATACTGATCATGATCGTCGTCCTGGTGGCACTGATTAACCGGACCTCAGCGTACCTGAGGAAGGGCATCATAGAAGGCACGATATTCAAAGATTCGCGAAGATATCTCGACTACGCCATCGTTATCATCGGTGGCGTTGTATGCGTGGCATTCCTGCTGGTGACGCAATCCGACATCGACTGGGGATTGTTCATCACAGGATGGGGAAAGACCGTATGGATGCTCGGCAAATTTTCCACGATCAGTTTCACGTATTTCGATTCATCAATAGATTTGATGAAAGAGACCATTATGATGGCCATTGCCGGCTCGGTCATAGCGATCATAATTGCAATACCGCTGGGGATAGCGATGGCCAGAAATCTAAATAAAAACATGATCGTTGCCAACAGCTTAAGGGAGATATGCAACATGTTCCGGGCGATACCTGAGATGGTGTTAGCCATCTTTTTCGTCGCGGCGGTAGGAATGGGACCGTTCGCCGGCGTGATCGCTATAGCACTGCACTCCGCAGGCGTGCTGGGGGAGTTCTATGCAGGAGCCATCGAGAATATCGACTCCAAGCCCGTCGAAGCCATCGAGGCGACCGGCGCCAGCTTCGCACAGCGGATCCGGCACGCGATCTTTCCCCAAATATGGCCGATAGTCAACAGCAACAACCTGTACATTTTGGACCGTAACATACGAGACTCGACCATCCTCGGCATGGTCGGCGCGGGCGGTATCGGGATCCTGCTATCCCAGACCTTCCGCATGTTCTACCTCGAAGACGCGGTACAGATCATCATCGTCATGGTCGTGACCATAGCAATCATCGACTCTCTGTCGGCTTACATCAGAAAGAGGTTAGTGTGAACTACCACGATAGGATTGAGGCACGATAAGAGGATCGCCACATTAGATCTATAGAGACGCACGGCTCCCATATATGGCCCTATATTTTATCGAGATTAAAAATATCATCAGATTTTCCGTACAATAAGATGACAGTACAAGGATATATCCGCTTGACGCGGCGCTATATGTAATCCCTGTTCTGCATTGCCGTTTCCCTGAAATGTCAGGAGATGAAATCTTGGATAAAAATATTATCAACCTGTTATCTGCCATCGGAATGATCTTGATTATAGCCGTATCGATCTCCGGCTGCACCGGTTCCGCGAGCACAAATGCAACCTCTATACCGGCGCAGGCCTCGAATCCAAATACGATACGCATCGGCATCTCTCCCAGCGACACGCAGAACGTCATAAACGCGTATACCCCGCTGAAGGACTACCTGCAAAAAGAGACTGGGTATGACATCGAACTCGATAAATGCATAGATGACAGTGTAGTATTTAACGAGATGCAATCCAAAAAGATCGAGGTCGCGTTCACAGGCCCGATCGCCTATGGAAGCTCCTATACGGCGGCAGGATATGGAGATCCATCGACCCGTGGAAAGGGCGAGGCGTTCGGCATAGGTGTAGATGAGAACGGCAACACCACCCGGTACGCATACATCGTCAGCACCCCTGAGGTCGCCCAGGCACTAGGAATCACTACTCCGCTCCGGGGCAAGGAGGGAATGACCACCCTTAAAGCCGATCTTGAAGGCCATAAAAATGAGTATAGTTTTAAATGGGGCGACACGTCGTCATCCTATGCATTCGGCATGCAGCGTCTCACCATGGATGATGTGGGCATGAAACTCTCGGACTTGACGACCAAGACCGGTTTCGCCTCCAGCCAGGTATCCGCAGTCACCGGAGTCAGCGAGAATACCACAGATATCAGCACCGTCTCCAGCGTGATCTTCGATAATTTGACGTCCGGCGGAGCGATCAACTCATCGAACGTGAAGATACTCTGGATCTCGGATCCGGTTCAAAATCCCCCGGTATACTACAGGAGCGACCTGCCCCAGGATGTCAAGGACAAACTAGAAAACGCGATCCTGAACGCCCCGGCGGAAGTCATCAAGCCGACCGGCATATCCCATTACAAGTCGTGCGATAACAGCACATACGCAGACATGCCAGCGATCGCCACGAGACTGGGAAAGATTGCGAGCATCGGGGAGTAAGCCAAGAGGATGCCAAGCATAATAGCTGCTGATTCGACGCCAGCCTGCAGGCAATCCGTGCAGCCACCGATGGGCTTTCTCTACCCATGGCCCCATTGTCGTAAACAGGACACACATTCCAGTTGTACGATGAGCGAGGAAAAGGTGAGCGTCGGGCTGAACGTCGGTTATTGATATCAGGCACTGATCGATCGGCGCATCAAATCAATCCCCAAGGGCTTCAAGTGTATGATCAATAGTAGTTCTCCGTACAGCCCTATAGACTATTGAGGTTAAAGATATCCCATTTTCCCTATAATTCCAATTGGGAGTCTTACCGGGGTATATTTGCTTGATGCAGAAAACCACTCAGCCCTGTCCTGCTTTGCAACTCCCGGTTGACCCCGCGGGATAAAACCATACTCAAGATAATCAGCTTGATGAACTCCCCACCCGCTTGGCTGCAGGCTTCAACCCTATAGCCTATATAGGTATATAAAGGCTTATTTCGCCTTTATAGACGACGATATTCTACGTAGATTAAAAATAACCACGAAAGCCTCAGGGTATTAATTGGTATCCTATCGGAGACCCGCGATTGCCTGTCAACAGGATCTGGACAGGCGATTACAGAAGTAACATTATCACAGGTATGTTGTGGGATGGACGATATATTAGAGCCGATGGAGAAACCGCTGCAACAACCTGAACCTCTGAAGAGGTATTACGATGAGCGATTTGAACATGACGATAAGCCATATGGACGGCCGGGCCTTATCCCGGCTGTTGAAAGCATTGACCAGGGCCGAGATCAAAATCATAAAAGGCCCGACTTCCGGGCTGATCATGATCAGCATCACCGACCCGTTCGGCACGGACTTTCATCTGGGAGAGGCGCTGGTTACCGAAGCCATTGTAGAATATGACGGTGTCAGAGGATACGGTATGGTGATGGGAGATGGGTCGGAGCGGGCTGTGGCTGCAGCTTCGGCAGACGCTCTCCGCAAGTCAGGATCGCCCGAGATGGCAAAGATCAATAAGATCCTGGCGCAGGAGCGGAAGAAGATCGTCGAAGCCCGAAAGAAAGAGGAAGCGATCGTAGAAAGCACACGTGTCAAATTTGAGACGATGGTACTGGGATAGCCATGAAATGCGAAACATATACCCAGAAAACCTTCGGAGTTCTCATGCGGACGATGAGCCGGCCAGGCACCGTACAGCAGATCGACCTTCGGGAGGGGGACGAGCCATATATGCCGATCCTGTTCACGCTGCTCGACAACGAGGTCACCTTTGCGATCATCGGTGGGAATATCTGTAGCGAGAAGATCACGCTGGCCACCGGCTCCAGAGAAACAAGCGTAAATGAGGCGGACTTCATATTGGTGGTGGGAGGGGATAGCGCAGGGGCGGTCAGCAGGGCGAAAAAAGGCGACCTGAGGTACCCGGACAGAGGCGCCACCATCATCTACGTGGTCGGGTCCCTCGAGGGCAGTAGGGGAGTGAAGGTGCGGCTGAAAGGGCCGGGCATTCCGGGAGAGCAGGTAATCGCGATCGACGGGTTGAGCTCTGGCGAGGTCGAAGACATCCGCGCCGCCAACGGCGAGTTCCCTCTTGGCGTAGACTGTATCTTTGTAGATGTCGAGGCGCGGACAGCCTCCGTGCCCCGTTCCTCCAGCATGGAGGTGGCATGATGGGATATGTAGCGGTCAAAGGAGGGGGTCTTGCCATCGAGAACGCGCTAAAATATGTGGAGCGCGAGCGCGTGAAAGGCGGATCCAGCCCGATCAAAATAGAGCAGATCGGCGATCAACTCCATCTTGCGGTGGACCGGGTCATGGGCGAAGGCTCCCTTTATGCTCCGGGACTGGCGGCTCTGGCGATCAAGCAGGCGGCAGGCGACATGCTTGAGGCGTCCTTCATGGTCCGGGCATATCGAGCCACCCTGCCCCGGCTCGGCTATTCGCTGGCCCGGCCCACCGGTAATCTCCGAGTAATCCGCCGCATCTCGTCCGCCTTTAAGGATATCCCCGGCGGCCAGATACTCGGCCCCACGTCGGACTATTCGCTCCGACTCCTTGACTTTTCCCTCAAATATGAGACAGAGGAAAGCTACCGGGAATGGCTTAGGAAGTTTACAGACGACGCGGGCCTGACGCCCGGAGAAGGGCGGCTGGAATCGCTGCCCAGGGTCATGGACCTGCTGCGGGAAGAGGGGCTCTTGGAAGAGCCGGTCGTCACGCCCGAAACGCAGCAGATATGCGACGTTACCCGTGACTCGCTGGAGTTCCCCGCGCCCAGAAGCGCGGCCATGCAGGCGCTGGCCCGGGGCGAGACCGGGGGCATGCTATGCCTGGCCTATTCCAACATGCGCGGGTTCGGATCCGTCCACCCAACCATCGGCGAACTCCGAGTAGGATACCTTCCGGTCGAGGTTACGAACCCTATCACCGGCGAGCCGTACAAGGTCGGCGAGGTCAAAGTCACCGAGGCGGAGATCATATCCAAAGGTCATGGCGGCAGGAAGGGGAAGCCGAAGTTCTCAATGGGATATGGCATCTGTTTCGGCCACAACGAGACCAAAGCCATCTCCATGGCCGTACTAGACCGGAGCATACAGGAGGAGGAGCCGTCGGCCCCGTCGGAGAGCCAGGAGTTCGTGCTCCAGCATATCGATGGGATCGAGTCGATGGGCTTCTGCAATCACTTCAAGCTTCCCCACTACGTTACCTTCCAGTCTGGCCTGGACCGGATCAGGAAAGCGCGGACGATCATACTCGAAAAGCCACAGGATATCATCAAGACCAAGGAGGAAAACGCATGATGCTAGGAGAATGGGCGGCGGCAGAAAAGCCCACAGGAGGATACAACTTCGCGTACATAGACGAGGGGACCAAGAGGGAGATACGCAGAAGCATCCTGAAGGCCATCGCCGTCCCCGGCTATCAGGTGCCGTTCGGGTCCAGGGAAATGCCCATCGCCCGAGGCTGGGGCACCGGCGGGCTGCAGATCACATTGTCCATCATCGGTCCGGGCGACGTGCTGAAGGTCATCGATCAGGGCTGCGACGATAGCGTGAACGCCGTTAATATCAAAAAGTTTATTGACCGGGTCACCGGCGTAGCGATGACGACCGAAACCAAGGATGCCACCATCATCCAGACCAGGCACCGGATACCAGAGCAGCCGATGACCGACCGCCAGGTGCTGGTGCTGCAGGTGCCGCTGCCGGAGCCGCTGCGCCATGTGGAACCGTTGGAGGCGGAGACCCGGCGCATGCACGGAGAAGGGGACTACGGATTGATGTGGCTCTCTCTCTACGAGAATATCGCCCTGCATGGGGAGATCACCATCGGAGCCGGCTACCCGCTGCTGGTCAACCGTCGCTATATCATGTCTCCCAGCCCAATCCCCAGATGGGACTGCCCAAAGCTGCACATGGCCGAAACGCTGTGCCTCTTCGGTTCAGGCAGGGAGCGGCGCATCTACGCGGTCCCGCCCCACACCATCGTCGAGCCCCTCGAGTTCGAGGACCATCGCTTCCGGGTGGAGAATTTTGAGAGCAAGGCGTGCAGCCGCTGCGGCAGTGCCAACGAGACGTATCTGGACGAGATCACAGACGACGACGGGCATAAATTTTACACCTGCTCCGACACGTCGAACTGCGAGAGGAGGTGTCGTCAGTGAAACCGATCGTGCAGGTGAGAGATCTCACCAGGATCTTCGGCGACTCCTGCGGCCGCTGTTTGGAGCATGTGGACGAGACTACCAATATCTGCCCGGTCTGCGGCTCGGTCGTGGCCTGCGGCGGCGTCTCCTTCGACCTGTACCCCGACGAGGTGCTCGGGGTGGTGGGCGAGAGCGGCTCGGGCAAGAGCACGCTGGTCCGGCTGCTCCACTTTGACTGGGAGGCTACCGGCGGCGCCGTCTACTATAATCTGCAGGCGGCGGGGAGTTATGGGGCCGTCAACGCATTGGAACTCAGCCCGTTCCTCAAGCGCCAGATTAGAAACACATCCCTGGGCATCGTCTACCAGAACCCTCAGGATGGCCTGCGTATGAATGTCACGGCGGGCGGCAACGTGGCAGAACGGCTATTGACAGCGGGGTGGCGCAACGTGGGTAATATGAGAGCTAGGTCGGCCATGCTGCTGCAGAGGACAGAGATACCGGTGAGCCGCATGGACGAGCCGCCCCGGAACTTTAGCGGCGGTATGCAGCAGCGGGTGCAAATCGCCAAGGCACTTTCCAACAGCCCCGCCGTGCTGCTACTGGACGAGGTGACCACCGGGCTGGACCTATCGGTGCAGGCCCGGGTGCTGGACCTGATCCGGAGCCTGCAGCGGGAACTCCATGTCTCTATGATCGTGGTATCGCACGATCTCGGGGTCATACGGTCGCTCACCAGCCGGACTATGGTGATGAAACACGGGAGAATCGTGGAGGCGGGACTGACGGACCAGATCCTGGAAGACCCCCAGCATCGCTACACACAGCTGCTGGTCAGCTCGCAATTATAGGTGAGACAATGAAAATCGGCATCATTTCAGACATACATGGCAACTACGATGCGCTCTCCACAGTGCTCGATGTGCTGAAAAAGGAAAATGTGGACTTAATCGTAAATGCAGGGGATAACGTTGGCTATTCTCCCTTCCCGGACGAGTGCGTTCGGATGCTGAAGGACGCGAGCGTCGAGGGTGTCAGAGGTAACTACGACGAAGCCGTGGGATACGATCGGGAGTCCTGTGGATGCGGGGATTGCTGCGAAACTGTGGAACAGATCAGGCGGGCCTCGCTGAAATGGACTCAGGGCCAGGTGAGCGAAGAGACCCGAGAGTACCTCCGGGCGCTGCCCCATTACAGGATGATAGGCACTGGCAATGGCAAGATCCTGATCATGCACGGAGGTCTAGACAAAATCAACGAGCTGATCAGCCCAGATGACGAGGACAAGCTAATGGAGATCTCGATACGCACGGACGCCAGACTGATCGTGCTGGGCCATACGCATCAGGCGTTCTCCAGGACAGTTAACGGCACCATGTTCGTAAACCCCGGATCGGTCGGCAAGCCCGTCGACGGCGACCCCCGGGCATCTTATGCAGTTGCAAATATGGGCAACGGGGTGAATGTGCGCCTATCCCGCACCGTATACCCGGTGGAGCACAACATACGGGCCCTTGAGGAGGCAGGACTGCCCAGGGCCATCGGGGACATGCTGAGGAAAGGCAGGAGTGATTCCCTTGCTTAACGTCGAGAACCTGTCGAAAACCTTCTGCCTACACAACCTGGACGGCAAGGTTATACATGGCGTCACAAACGTCTCGCTACAAGCCCGAAAGGGCGAGTTCGTCGGCCTTTCGGGGCCGAGCGGCGCTGGCAAGAGCTCTATCCTCAAGTGCATCTACCGGACCTACGTACCCTCCGCCGGTCGCATCTGGTACGATTCTCCGGAGATGGGACGAGTAGATCTTGCCAGCGCAACGGAGCACGATATACTGAGAATCCGATCACGCGAGATTGGATACGTGTCACAGTTCCTCAAGGTGATCCCGCGCGTGCCAGCCATCGAGGTCGTGGCAGAGCCGCTGATCGGATTGGGCATGCCGGAGGCAGAGGCGAAGGTGAAGGCGGCCGATCTGCTGGGAAGACTGAACGTGCCGGAGCGCCTGTTTGACGCCTATCCATCCACCTTCAGCGGAGGCGAACAACAGCGGGTCAACATCGCTCGCGCCATCATCTGGAAGCCCCGGCTGCTGCTGGTCGACGAGCCCACGGCATCGCTTGACAGGCGCTCCGCGGACCTAGTGGTTGATGAGCTGATGACGATGCGCGCCGAAGGGGTCGCGATGATAGGGATACTGCACGACCGGGAACTGATGGCGATGATCGCGGACCGGGTGTACCAGCTTCAGGAGGGAGCGCCCGTTGAAATATGACGGTAGGAGTATGGTGATCGAGAACGCGAAGGTCGTCACACCGGAGAGGGTGCTCGAAAACGCCTGCGTAAAGATAGTGGACGGCGTCATCGCCGATATCAGCACCAGACGCCTGAACGGGTGCAGCAAAAAGCTGGATATACAGGGCAGGTACCTGCTTCCGGGCTTCATCGATCT
>Ga0187785_10000041_pt1 | contig 45091 bp, 40 predicted proteins | sample 0815_BV2_4_20_MG_FD_132466 | JGI IMG/M metagenome (GOLD analysis project Ga0187785, IMG submission 132466) | Tropical peat soil microbial communities from peatlands in Department of Meta, Colombia - 0815_BV2_4_20_MG | ecosystem: Environmental > Terrestrial > Soil > Wetlands > Peat | place...
CTTGCCAAAATGATCGAGACCAAGACCGGAATAGAGGTGATCCTCGGCACCCACGATTACCACTGACCAGCCTGACGGGGGTCGTCTGCGCAGAGGCACGAGCAAGGCGGGTTACTTGGATTTTACATCCGGCTTTTTCAGTGCCGCGGCCACGGCTTCGAACAGGAACAGTTCGCAGTAATCGCACAGATAGTTAAGTTTCTGGTCAAGGTCCATGATGCTGTTCGATGCTCGCATGACACACCGGCCGGAATGACAGTGGGGAACATTGAAGGTATGGCCGATCTCGTGAAGAGCGACTTTCGCCACACGGTCGAGAAACTGCTCCCGTGAAACGGGATCGTCTCCCGGGCCTTTGTACAGGCGATGGTACGACATCACTGCCGCTGCTCCTCCCATGTACGCTTCACCGAAAACATATGTGAGAATGGGATTCCCGAGGTCCTTGCTCGTGACGCCCAGAACCTTCAGCCCCAGACGGGAATGATGGTCGTTCAGGTGCCGGATGATGGTCATAGCATTGTACTGATTCCGATTTTCCATGTACGCCTCAGCCGGAACGAGAACCACGTCCGAGACATCCACGGGCAGTCTGAGAACACCCTGGAGGCTGTCGCTTACGACGCGGATCACGTCCTCACCCACTTTTCCCAGAGGAATGACGGTAATGAGTCCCTGTCTGACCGGTTGCTGAGTTTTTTTCTTTTTCACGGTGCTGAGTGCTCGGTTATTGGCCGGTTTCATTCGTGTGCTGCAGATCGTATTTTTTAATTTTCTTGTGGAGCGTGGTGCGATCCACCTGGAGAATTTTTGCTGCGTGGCTGATGTTCCAGTCCTGCTCCTCCAGAATGAGACGAATGTGTGCCGCCTCGGCCTCATGAAGCGATCGAGGGCCTGCAAACGCGGGAACACATACCACCTGCGGAGAAAGGTATGCAAACGCCTCACTCGTGATCACACGCTTTCGAGAAGTCACAACTGCACGTTCCACGACGTTTTCCAGTTCCCGGATGTTTCCCGGCCATTCATATTCCGTGAGAATCTTCATGGCCTCTCCGTCGATGGAATCTACGTCCCGGTTTGTTTCCCGGGAAAAGCGTTTGACGAAATGGGCTGCAAGCAACGGAATGTCTTCTTTCCTTTCCCTTAGTGCCGGCACTCGCAACGTGATGACGTTGATTCGATAGAAAAAATCCTGTCTGAAGGTTCCCTGAGCCATTTGTTTGTTGAGGTCCTGGTGGGTTGCGCTTATCAAGCGGAAATCAGTCCTGATGGGCTCCACTCCGCCCACTCGGAAAAAACTCTTGTCCTGGAGGACTCTCAGGAGATCGACCTGCATTTTTGGCGTGATTTCGCCTACTTCATCGAGGAACAGTGTTCCGCCCTCCGCTACTTCTATGAGCCCTTTTTTCGGCCGGATGGCCCCCGTGAATGAGCCTTTTTCGTGGCCGAAGATTTCGCTTTCGATCAGAGACTCTGGGATCGCTCCGCAATTTATGGGGACGAACGGTCCCCCCATTCGCTTGCTGTTCGCGTGAATCGCCCTGGCAATAAGCTCTTTTCCTGTGCCCGTTTCTCCGAGTATCAGAATTGAGGACTCGCTCGGAGCCACTTCGGCCACGGTTTCGAACATCTCCACCATAGGAAGCGAGACGCCGATGATTTCGTCCTGTCCGCCTCGCACTCTGCTGATTTCAGAGCGAAGGTACTGCGCTTCTTCGAGGAGTCTCTTGTGTTCCAGGAGTTTTGCCACGAGCAGAGCAAGCCCCTCGGGGTCAAACGGTTTCACCAGAAAATCGTTCGCGCCCAGTCGCATTGCTTCAACAGCATGTTCTACGGTGCCGTAAGCAGTGATAATGACGATGAGGGTGGTGGGAAACGCCTTCTTTACCCGTTCGACAAGCCCGAACCCCCCCATTCCGGGCATCTTGATGTCCACGAAGAGGACGTCGTAGAAGTTATGGTCCATCATGGCCAGAGCCTGCTCTCCAGATTCGGCCTTGTGTACTGCTGCGCCTTCTTTTTCGAGCCAAGCGGCCAGTGACTCTCTGACAATCAGTTCATCATCCACCACCATGAATCTGTTTTTTCGACTCATAATAGATCGGTGCCTCCATATCACGACGGCTCGGACGGATTTCGGCTATTCGCCGAGACCGGTATGGTAAGGACAAAGGTTGCTCCCTTGCCTTCGGCGCTTTGGATTTCTATGGTTCCACCATGTTGCGTGACGATGCCGTACACGACGCTCAATCCCAGACCTACACCCTTCCCGAATTCTTTCGTGGTGACAAACGGCTCGAAAATGTTCCCTTGAACGGACGCGGATATTCCTGCGCCCGTATCGCTCACGTGAATTCTGAGATAATCCGGGTTTGGGGGGCGATCTACTGTCACAGCGATAGTTCCTCCGGTTGAAAGCGCCTCGATGGAATTGAGAATGAGATTCAGCAATGCTTGTTTTATTTGATTGCGGTCGCCATATATGGGCGGCAGTTTCTCGTCAATGATCCGGGTGAGCTTGATTCCCTTGAGTGCCATCTCGTTACCGACAAGCATTTCGATCTCGTCCAAAAGGGGGTCCAGAAAAACGGCAGTCTTTTGGAGGTTGCCCAATCGGGCGAAGGAGAGCAGACTTTTCAGAATCTGGCCGCATCTGGCCGATTCGGAAGCGATGAGGTCAAGGTAGCTTCGGAACTTCTCCAGGTCTTCGGGAGACAGATGGTCTCGATCGAGACCTTGCCTCATGAGTTTGGAAAAGGTCAGGATGCCCTGGATGGGGTTGTTGATGTCGTGCACAGCGGCCGCAGCGAGTTTCCCCAGAGCAACCATTTTGTCCTGATGAAGAAGCTGAGAAAAATCCTTGCGCATATGCTGCTCATGACGGTCCAGCACCGGCGCCAGCCCGCGGGTGACATCCTTCCACACCATGAGAACGCATTTCTTGCCTTGTTCGTTTTCACCGAGAGGGTATCCGCTTATGGTGAAAAAACGTTGCGTTCCGTCTTCCCGTTCCTCTTCTCGGACGCTGTGCGTCGAATGCCCTGTTTCGAAAACCTCGATTGCCGGGCAACCGCCCCCTCTGAGATGACACGGTTCCATGTGTCTATTCACCACCCAGTGACAGGTTCGGCCCAGGCATCCCTGTTTCGACATGTGAGTTTTTCTCAGTATCGCATTGTTTATGTCCAGGACCCTAAAGTCCTCGTCTATCACGATAATACTTATTCCAGCCCCTGCCATGAGCACTTCTTTGATGAGCTGTACGTTCCTGAGTTTGTTTTGAGTTGTCCCCAGTTGACCGGAGACCCTCTTGAGTGTCTGGAAAGCATCAAGAGCGAAAGCATCCAGAACTCTCGTGCTGCTCGGAACTATTTCCACGAGCCGCTTGAATAGTCGGCGGTCGCGTGTCGCGAGGACCACCAGATCCGGAGCAGCACCCTCGATCACTTCCCGGTAATTGTGGAATACGGGAAAATCGGAATGAGCGGACCGGAATTCCTGAGAACAGCTTTTCCCAAGGCATACCACACCCACAAGAGAAAAACCGAACCCCATGGGAGCCAGAGATTCGAGAATCTCGCCGGTCCTTTGAACGACTGTTTTTCCCCCTACGATCAAGACCTTCAAATCTCTTTTGGCAGCGGTTTTCTTGGGAAGCTTGTTCGACTGGACCGACTCTTTCTTGGCCATTGTCTTCACCTGGCGTGATTCGTGTCCGCAATTTTAACAGAATCGTCCTCTGTTTGCATTGAGAGAATCGATCCTCTCATGTCTCATACGAATGGGCTTTCAAAAAAGTAAGATTGGGGGGACCCTCTTTGTTAGGGGTGTCCCGCCCAACCCCCCTCCCAGAAACTTCTATCATGCGCCGGAACCTGCATTTCCTCAGCGGAAATGCAGATGCCGGCGAGTGCTAAAGGTTCTTGAGGTGGGGTTCGGGGAGGAACGTCTTACAAGAAATTCCTCCCCAATTTAAAGTATTTGGAAACGCATTGGTATCATACGGATTCGCTTTCTTACAGGTAACTCGATTTTGGGCCCAGGCTGGGGGCTCTCCTGAGCGGAGTGATGAGACGCCTCTGCGTCGTCCGCAGCGAAGGAGTGCCCCCAGCCCGGGAATCTCATAAATCTTGTGGCGAATACGTATCAAATGAGTCCAATTTCCGAACGCGTGTTCGCAAGGCACGCTCTATCTCGCTGCTGCCCCGGAGACAGTGCAGGCCATGCAGAAACAGCATCTTCTTCTCGAAGGGTCTCCCAAAACCTCGAAGAAATCGCGGAGAATTTCCGTGAAACAGAAAGACGTTGGATCGTGCTCGGAAAATTGGTTGGAACAACCAAACCTGATTGAGGATGCTATTAATCCAATTCTCTTATGGCTTTTCCCATCTCGACAAAAGCTTCCCGCACCTGGCTCTTGGTTATACTGAGTCTGCCGGACATCTCCATCGGTGTGGCGAGTCCAGCGTTGATGATTTGCCTGAGGACGGTCTGAAGTTGTCGCGGGGAAAGGTCATACTTGGTCATGAGCTGATCATCTTCCATTCCCGATCTGATATCCCCCAGCACTTTCTTCGCACTGATTTTTCGCCGAGATTTCGCATTTTCTTGCTGCTGTTTGGCGATGATGTCCATGGCCGTGGCTTTATAGAAATAGAATTTCTTGCTCGATAGACCGTATTTTGTCTGCAATGCGGCATCGTTCATGCCCGCTTTCACGTCCTGTACGAACTCGTGAGCTCTGGTGCCTTCAGCTATGATATTCCGCTTATTCATGTGTTTTCCCGGGCTACCAGTTCAGATCTCGCGAAAACAGAGTCAGACTTGTATGTCAATTTTGTGTATCTTATCACAATTTGCTCAGAAACATGACACAGAAATCGTTCATGCACAGGATGATGGGCAGAAAAACCGCACCGCAAGCCCAGACATAAGGAAGTGATTCATCGAGCGGGGGTGTAGTGATAGAGGAACGCTTTTCCTCTTGTGGCAACAAGCGCCCATCCATTTTTACCGTAGTCGTCTCCAAACGGTCCGGGACCCCAATCGCAATACCATGTTATCTTACGCTCGCGGAGGTAATTCGACAAACCATGTTCCACGTTCCGCAGTCGAAAGGCTTCATGGTTCAATTTCCCGTCAAGATTCACGATACGGTCTCGAAAATATCCCAGGGTCCCTGATTGTCCTGCGCCAACGTATTCATCTTCAGGGACATGTGACAGCACCAGTCCTAACTGTTCGTGAAACATTATGCTCCGTCCCGAATCAGACGCTACTTTACCCGTATGGATCAAAACAATGTAGCATATTAGGCAAGTGCTCAAAGCAATAGAAACGCATGCCAGAATTCTTCTCCCGAGGTGTTGAAGGTGGACCGAAATGTATCCAAGGCCAAATGTCGATAGAAGAATCAGGGGTGCGAAGTACCTGCCGTAAAAGTAGATTGTGCATGAATAAACAGTATACGCCGTGACGAGTAGTGCCAAGAACAGACCGTAATAAGATGCAAACTCAGTGGCCTGTTTCATGGCTACTGTCATTGCTTTGCGTCGATCGCTCTGCCAGTAATAGATTATGAGCGGAATTCCGGCAACAAGTAAGAGACTTCTCAACGCATCGGCGAACCCATCCAACGGCGTGGGGTGGAAAGGAAATACGTACCTGAAAACCACGAGCAACGCCCAGTAAGCTCTGTCCAGCGACAGGGCGGAGCATCCGGCTACCCTGCCGCTGATAGGCATCAGGTCCCCAAAATAGATGTAGTTGTACAACCACCAGGGCAAGGATACAACAAGGGATGTGGTCAAAATTAACAGCGACCGTCCCAGCCGCTCATAAAAACGTGTGCGTGTTTCCGGGAAAAGCTGGCAGCCTGCTACAGCGATGACAAGGATAACGGCGTCTATACGAGCGAGAACAGCTAACCCCAGAATTGCGCCGAGACACATGGGTTTGATGAATCGGTCCATTTTTGCTACCTGGAAGTATCTCCACGCGAGAGCATAACAAAAAAGGCATACTCCCGTTTCCAGGCCATTGAAGTGCTGAAGAAAGGGCACGATGTTCCCGACATACAGGCTAAGCGCGATCCAGAAAACCCCGGATGCAGTCATCGAATCGCCGCTTGACATATCCTTGATAATGGCGGCGATCACATATCCGGTGGCTAAATAGAATAACCAGTGCAAAATCAGGAGGCCTCTCAATGCCGAGTACCGGTCGCCTCCAGTCACGATAAAGACAGGAACCGTCAGAAAAGTGAATAGCGGCTGAAACCCATTCGTATAGGAGTCGCCGTCAGAAGTAATTCCCCTTCCAAGAGCGATATTCCGTGCGACTGTGAGTGAGTAAAAGCCGTCCTCTGTTAATGGAAACTCCGGCAAGCGGTCGTGAGGACGTAGAGCCAGCGAACCTGCAGCCAACAGGGTCAAGAGCACGCAAATCTTCAGTATCCAAATCTCATGGCAAGCCCGGTGATGCATGTGGTACGACTCATGGAAAGGCGGAAAAATGGCAGACCGCTGTGATCTCGATCTTTTTGGGCCGATAGGGCATTTCAGTGCAACTCGACGGTAAGTCTAGTGCCGGAACGTCTCAGGCCATCAAGTGTTCGTATGCCAGTTTGAGCCAGTCGTCAGTGGTAGTGCCGCGACGGTGTTCCCCTATGGATTTTCTCACGCCTCTCCCCAGGTGCAGGAAAATCACATTTCCGAGATCGTCGAACGAGCGGTCCGCGTGAAACTCCCGCAAAGGCGAGGATTCCGGTATGCGGGATTCCAGTTGAGGTTCCCACAGGGTGTTGGGACAGGCGAACACTTCGAAACCTTCTTCTCGCAGTCGCAACGTTACCCGGTCTCCCACATCCATACGGGGGAGTTCCGGCAGGTAGTCTAGGTTGAGTTTTCTAAAGAGCTGAAAATCCACGAGATAACCCAACACGTGCAATACGCCTTCAGGGGTGCGGGTGCGGTCCATGCGGACGCCGGCAGCCCTGACTTTCCCTTCGATCCTGGATCGGAGGAACGACAGCCATCCGCTTCGACAGGGCATGGTGTCCATATGCATGGACATGACGTACTGCGATTCCTGATCGATAAGCCGTACGGCTATTTCGAGGGCTATGGCGTTCGCGTAACTATCGTGGGTGAGCTGGGAATTGGGATCGGTAACCGCAGCTTCCATGCCACGGGCTCCAGGAGGAAGAGGTTCCGTTCGATTCAGAGCCACATTGATATCCGGCCAGTCCATAAGCCAGGAGACGTTTTCCCGTGGGGAATTGTTGTCCACGACCCACAATTCGTGTGGCTCGGGTGTAAAGTGTTGCACCGCTTCGATGCACGCCCGGACCAGAGAGGTGGCGGTAGCGTTCTGTTGCCGGGAGACCACCACCAGCCGAGGGGCCTCCGGAGAGAGAGATGCGGCTAGTTTCAGTTCCACTTCATATTGCCGGCCGTCTATGTTCAGCGTCTTATTCAAGGGTCAACTCCGAAACACATTCTTGTAATACACAGAGATCCCAGTTTCGCCGGGTGGTTATGCTTTCACTTCTCTTCAGAGTCGTACGGGATGAGCTTCCATTCGCAGGGTCCCGCGACGATGCCTTTGGAGCCGTTGGACCCCACTACGGCAAACGTGAGCAAACCTGCTATCCGTTCCAGGGTTTCGAAAGAAGCGCCATCACGTGCAGCAAAATGAACTTCATAGGTTCCCTGAATGAGATGATTTTCCGGATACCAGGCTCTTACGAGAAAACGATCGCATGTTCCGGGGACCAAGAGACCGTCCTCGAGGGAAATGTTCCATTTCGACAGGATTCCCGCTTCATTATGCATCCCCAATGAAAACATGGGGTGTTCCAACAGACGGTTCAAACGCAGATCCACTTCTATACCGAAGGGAACTCCCGTTCGCACTTCGCTCAAGGAAATTCCATCCTCTCCGTACAACCGCGCGCCATAAATGTTCACCTCTTCCGTGGTGATTCTGTTGCGAACACGATGTTCCGGTTGCTCGTCCTCGGATCTGAACACCATTTTTTCGTAGGCATTGATCGCATCCAGGGAACTGCCCGAACTGATCACCTTGCCCATTTCGATAAAAATTCCTCTGCGAGCAACGAATTGCAAGGTATCGAGGCTGTGGGTAACGAGCAACACCGTGGCCCCGCTTTGCTGCATTTCCTTTATACGTGCAAGGCTTTTGTTCTGGAATTTGAGATCCCCCACCGCAAAGGTTTCGTCGATGAGAATGATATCGCTCTCGACATTGACAGCCACGCCGAATCCCAAGCGCCCCAGCATTCCGCTTGAATAGGTTCTTACAGGCTTATCGAACCAATCCCCAAGATCGGTGAAGTCTTCAATTTCAGGCAATTTTGCTTCTATTTCAGAATTCGTGAACCCCATCACAGCGCCCAGGAGACGAACGTTTTCCCGCCCGGTCAGTTCCATATGGAGTCCCGCATTCAATTCAATCATGGGAAATACCTGCCCGCGCACTTCGACACGGCCTCTCGTCGGAGCAGTCACGCCGGCAAGTATTTTCAACAGAGAGCTTTTCCCTGCTCCGTTTCGCCCGACGATTCCTACCGTCTCCCCGCGGCGGATCTCCAGATTGATGTCCCTGAGGGCCCATCCCCGTTGGTCCTCAGACGGTCGGGAACGTCGGGATACCAGATTCAGGCCTTTCTCCACAAAGGCGGGTACAGGCAGTCCATATCTTTTCCAAAGATTTTCTACCCTTATTGCTATATCACCCGACAATGCCGCCTCGCTTGGACGCCCGGACAGGGCAAGAACATCTTTTCATGGTGCCAAACTTCGATGACGATTCGTGACCGCAGGGAATCAAGTCAATCTCCGGGTCTTACACCCTTTCGCTTTCAAATCCCTGATGGGCCGGGCACTCTTTACCAGGAGGGCCCCCCAATCTTACTTTTTTGAAAGCGCATGCGTATTACCTATGGAGCGAAGGTTAACAGACACGGACATCGGCGTCAATGCGGCCGCCTCTCATACGGATTCGCTTTTTTACAGGCAACTCGATTCTGGGCACAGGCTGGGGGCACTCCTTCGCTGCGGACGACGCACAGCCGTCTCATCACTTCGCTCAGGAGAGCCCCCAGCCCCGCAATCTCATGAACCTTGTGGCGAATGCCTATCAGGCGTCGGATTGTGACCCGCCATCCGGTTCGGGTCAACCGCAGGAAACCTCTCGTCATGAAAGATGTCTGTATTACGATAAGGGACGTCTGCTATGTGGTTAATTACGTTCGATGAGTATACAGTCCCGAAATTGATGACAAAACGTTTGCTGTGGAGGAGAGTCATGAAAAAAACAATGGTATTGGCGATTGTGATTTCTGTCGTAGCCGTGGCCGCTCTGGTGCCGCTGAACGCCGAGGCTTTTCTGGGGCCGATCTGGACGCCGTTTTCCATGGGAAGCGCTTCCGGTTGTGGCGTATACGGTGGCGGATATGGCGGATACGGGAGTTACGGCTACTCCGGGTGCGGAGGATACGGCTGCGGAGTGAGCTATTCAGGCCGAGGACGCGGCTTCGGCCCCATGTACCGGGGCGCCGGATACGGCTGGGGTGGAACAGGTTTCGCTATGGGTTTTGGATATTAGTTGATCCAACCGCTCCACACGACAATTCCAACCGGGAGAGTGGCTGAGGGCCCGTGCCCTCCCACCCCCGGTTTCTTACGTTATTTGGCACATCGAGAAGAAAATCCGGCTCACACAATTGAACATCCTGTAGCGATCATGTTTATTCATGGTGCAATTTTTTTTCGTACCACAGATAGCTAAACAGCATCGGAATGCATATGCACGCGATCAGGATCGCCGTGTACATCACATCTTTGGGAAATTCCAAGTGTCTATACGCCGCGGCAGAAATGGGATCGCTCATGTTCTGGGCAATTTTGAGCAGGATGATTCCCAGCGGAATGCCGAAAAAGATTGAACAGAGAATGCTGACCGCATCAAATAATTGTCTTGCGTCCTGTGCGTCGTCACTCATTTTTTCAGTCCCCTTTCCGCTATGCTTATCGGAAAGTAATTCTTCACATCTCGTTTGTCCACGTGGACACTAATAGTAGATCCTCTGTTGCGCCAGCCTTTCAGGTCTTGTCAGGTTAAGCGGAAAACGGGTATATTGGTCTCTGAGCGGCACTGCCGAGTCAAGGTGTTTGAATTGCCGGATCGCAGTAATACGGCGGCGGCCGAATCAACCGTAATTGGATGACAAATCCCAATCCTGAATTGGTGCTTTTTTGAAATAGCGGGCATTGCCCGGCAGATGGATCGGGTACACACTCATGTGGATTGTTCGCCTGGCGCTCAGACGCCCTTACACGGTTGCCGTGATGTCGCTGCTGATACTGGTCATGGGAGTGCTGTCCCTGTCCAGAATGATCGTGGACATATTTCCCATCATCGATATCCCCGTCGTGATAGTCGTTTGGAACTACCCGGGATTGTCGCCGGAAGACATGGAGCGCCGGGTGGTTCTTATCAGTGAACGCGCCTATTCCACCACGGTCAACGGTATTCAGCGCATAGAATCACAATCAACTCCCGGCATAGGCCTGTTGAAGGTGTATTTTCAGCCGGGGACGGAAATAGGAGCAGCCATATCGCAGATTGCTTCGGTCTCCAGCACGTTGCTCCGGATTGCTCCACCGGGGATACAACCTCCCAACATTGTGCAGTTCAATGCATCCAATGTTCCGGTTGCGCAGCTGACCGTATCGAGCAAAACACTCCCCGAAGAACAGATATTCGACTACGGCCTGAACTTTATCCGGGTCCGGCTGTTCACCATACCCGGTCTTTCCACCCCGGCTCCCTTCGGCGGCAAGAACAGGCAAATCATGGTCGATGTCGACCCGTCTGCCCTTGCAGCCAGGGGATTGTCACCGCAGGACGTCGTCACTGCGCTTCAGACTTCCAATGTGATCATTCCCGCGGGTACAACGCGGATCGGCGGAACCGAATACAACGTGCTGTTGAATTCGAGCCCCCGGATTCTTGAAGAATTCAACGCGATTCCTGTCAAGGTTGTGGGAACGGCACCGGTGTATCTCGGCGACATTGCCAAGGTTTCCGACAGCTACGCACAGCAGACCAACATCGTGAGGGTGAACGGTAAGCGGGCAACATACCTGGCGATTCTTAAACACGCGGATGCTTCGACTCTCGCAGTGGTAGATGCTGCTCGCGAGGCATTGCCGCAAATAAAGGAAGTCGCACCGGAGGGACTGGAATTGAAAATCGATTTCGACCAGTCCGTCTTTGTGAGAGCCGCGATCGAAGGGGTGGTCCGTGAAGCGGTTCTCGCAGCCATCCTCGTCTCCCTGATGATTCTCATGTTTCTGGGTAGCTGGCGCAGCATGGTGGTTGTGTCAACCTCGATACCACTTTCCATTTTCACGGCCGTCATCGCTCTGAATCTTGCCGGGTCCAGCATCAACATCATGACGCTGGGAGGGTTGGCGCTCGCGATCGGCATGTTGGTGGACGATGCAACCGTGGAAGTGGAAAACATTCACCGCAACCGTGCTTTGGCCAAACCCCTGACGGTTGCAATTCTGGATTCCGCAAGTCAAGTGGCGGTACCGGCCATTGTGGCGACGCTCTCCATTTGTGTGGTCTTCTTTCCCGTCGTGTTGCTGGAAGGACCTGCCAAATTCTTATTCACTCCGCTGGCATTTTCCGTGGTCACAGCCATGCTGGCTTCCTACTTGCTTTCCCGAACTCTCGTACCAACCCTCTCGCGCATGCTGATGACCGGAGAGCACCATTCCGAACCGGAAAAACCGCGGGGTCGTATCGCACGAGTGGCCGATCGGCTCAACCAGAGGCGGGAAGCGGCTTTCGAGCGATTTCAAAACCGATATGCTCGAATGCTCGATGCAGTGCTCGCGCATAGAACTTTTACATTGGCTACTGGAGTAATCATCCTATTACTCAGTGCAGGACTCCTGTTCGTTGTGGGGATGGATTTCTTTCCGTCAGTCGATGCCGGCCTCATGAAGCTGCATTTTCGTGCGCCCACGGGTACGAGAATCGAGGACACCGAAAAAATCGTGGAACAGGTGGAGAAACGAATTCGAGACGTCATTCCCGCCGACGAGATCGACACGATCAATGACATGATCGGAGTGCCCATATTTTTCAATCTCGCCTTTGTACAGACGGACAACATTGCAGGCATGGATACGGATATTCTCATAGCACTCAAAAGGAACCATCGCCCCACCGCGTTGTACAGGCAGAAATTGCGCGAAGTCCTCACGCGCGATTTTCCGGGCTCGAGCTTCTATTTTCAGCCTGCGGACATCGTCAGCCAGGTCCTGAATTTCGGACTCTCTTCGCCCATAGACGTTCAGATCGAAGACATGGATTTCATGCGTTCGTACCACTTTGCACGGCAGATGCGGGATGCAATGAGTCAAATCCCGGGGCTCGCTGACGTGCATATCAGCCAGGTGCTCGACTATCCTGCCTTGCAGGTAGACGTGGATCGCGTGCGGGCAGCGAATCTGGGAATGAGTCAGAGGGACGTGGCAAACAGCGTCCTTATTTCATTATCGTCCAGTTCTCTTATTTCCCCGTCGTTCTTTCTCAACCCGGTGAATAACGTCAATTATACCGTGGCAGTGCAGATACCCCCCCGACAGATCGAATCGGTGGGTAGCCTGCAATCGATACCGATTACCGCCCTTTCTGCATTAGAGCTGCAGCAGCCGATTACACCGATCCTTCCCACCCAAACGCCTCAACTCAATACCGAGACCCTGGCGAATCTCGCCACTGTGTACCATAGGGCGACACCGGAAAACATCAATCATTACACGGTGCAAAGGGTGCTCAACGTGGGGGCTTCCGTAGAAGGACGAGACCTCGGATCAGTGGCACGGGACATTCAGCAAAAAATTCGTGATCTCGGCAGCCTGCCTCCGGGTACCCGAATTATCCTGCGGGGACAAAACGAAGTCATGAATCAATCGTTTCGCAGTCTGGGAATGGGGCTGATTCTTGCCATAATCCTCGTGTATTTTCTTATGGTGACTCTGTTCCAGTCCTGGCTGGATCCGTTTATCATTATGATGGCGATACCCGGAGCGCTTGTGGGAATATTGTGGATGCTCGCGCTGACGGGTACAACGATAAATGTGGAATCTCTGATGGGTTCCATCATGGCTGTAGGAATTGCGACATCCAACTCGATTCTCCTGGTAAATTTTGCCAACGATTTCAGATTGGAACGGGATGTTTCGCCCCACGATGCGGTGCTTCAGGCAGGAAAGACTCGCCTCAGGCCCGTGATCATGACGGCGTTGGCCATGATTCTCGGCATGCTGCCGATGGCTGTCGGCCTGGGAGAAGGCGGCGAACAGAATGCCCCGCTCGGTCGCGCTGTGATTGGAGGCCTGATCGTTGCGACAGTGGTTACACTCTTTATGGTGCCTGTTTTTTATACGCTCTTGCGAACGAGTCTTCCCACGAAACATCTGCTTGAAGAGCGATTTCGCGCGGAAGAGCGCGGGGAAGTATTCGAGGGCAATCCCAAATGACGAACGACCGATCCACTCAACAAAAACAGAGTAGCTTCAAGGTCTATACAGCGGGCGTTCTGGTCGTTCTCGGTGCGCTGGGTATGGTAACCGCTCTTTCATTCCAGAAACAGTCTGCCATTCGGAGCGAGACCAAAACTCGCGTAGCCGAAGTCGAATCGGGGCCGCGAGTCCGGGTGGTGTCGGTAACCCGTTCTCCGGACAAACGGTCTCTTTCGTTTGTGGGTGAGGCTCGCCCGTATGCCACAGTGACGCTTTACGCAAAGGTAAGCGGCTATGTCAGCGCGATCAACGTCGATATCGGTGACAAAGTGGTGGGCAATCAACTCCTCGCCGTCATCGAATCGCCTGAGCTGGACCGGCAATATGAGGCTGCCGTGGCAGACGCAAGGAGCAAGCAACTGGACGCTGATCGTGCCAACACCTTGCTGAAAAGCGGTTCAGTTTCTCCGCAAACTGCGGAACACGCGGAAGCCACGGCCAAAGTGGCTCAGGACACTGCAGCAGCACTTTTGGCACAAAAAGATTATGAGCTCGTCCGAGCTCCGTTTGCGGGGACCGTGACAGCTCGTTACGTGGATCAGGGAGCGCTCGTGCAAAATGCGACAACCGGGCAGACGACCGCACTGCCGGTGGTTACGGTTTCACAGACCGACCGTCTGAGAGTATACGTGTACTCGGATCAGAAAAACGCCGGATTCATTCGTGTGGGAGACCGGGCTGAGATTTCCGACTCAGCCAGGCCGGACGTCAAGCTCCGCGGGGCAGTCACTCGCACGAGCGGGGAATTGGACCTGAAGACCCGCACTCTTCTCGTGGAAACCGATGTGGCGAACCTGGAAGGTAAGATCCTCCCTGGAAGCTTTGTCCAGGTGACAATCTGGATAACAGACACACCGTACGTGGAGATTCCGGTCACCGCTCTCGTGATGAGGGGGGATAAGTCCTTCACGGCAATACTCACTCAAGACAATAAGGTCACGTTCCGACCGATTTCCGTGTACGATAGCGACGGGAAAAAGATACGAGTGCAGGCGGGTTTGAACGAAGGAGACCGGGTCATTTTGAATGTGGGCGACAGCATTGTAGAGGGGCAACAAGTTCGTCCCGTGGAAGCCCAAAGCTGACGGCCCGGGATAATCGATCGAACTGACGCCCCATGAAACGTATCGAAGGACCAGATCATCTAAACGGATAGAAGGGGACCCGAATCGGTTCGCGACAGGTCAGGAAAGGAGGGGATCATGCTCACCCGACATGTTCTCATGCTTTCGATGGTTGGAATCTTTGTTTTAAGTGCGTCCTTACCTGCTCTCCCAGGCGGCGGAGTTGTGACGGGCGGGCAAACATCCGTAACAGGCTCGCCAATTCAGCCGGCAACGGGAGAAAGGGAAATACTTGCTGCAAACCCGGCCCGGCCCCCAGCACAAACAACTCGGGATTTCCATTTTCTGTGCATGGCACATTGCAAAGGACCGCTTTTCAGATGCAACCAGTTCTGCACGTTGTTTAACAGGTGATTTCACTTAGCAGCGGCTGAGAGTTACAATCCGCAGGCTGAGACGCAAGAGCGTGCCTTGGCAGGTTCCCAGCGAGCGTCGGCCATGCAATGGTCGTAACAATCTCCGTGTGGCAACGGAAATTTGAGCCCCCGACTGGTCAACAGACGCGTAAAGATGAAATTCGAGTTCTTTTCGAGATTCTCCGAGACCGCTACAAGAGTCACAGCCAAAAAAACAAATCCGGTGATTGCCAAGACCAATAGTGCAAGCACAATCAAAATATTCGGATCCATCTGATACTTCTCCCCTGTGAAACATCCAGCATTGTCCATCTCGATAGTAATGAGCGGATGCCCCACATCGTCCCTGCTCTTTTAGACAGATATGCCGTGGTTGGGTTCAGGAATTCATTCATTCCGATCCGCACCACTCTTATACCGGTTCTCGAACATTGTGTCGGATTCTCTCATAATTCTGGCCCGTATGCCGATGATCCGATCATGTCATTGCGAGAAGCGGAGCGACGAAGCAATCGCATACCGATTCGCTTTTCAATTGATAACCTGGGACCGGTTGCGGGCTGGGAATCTCTTTCGCTACGAACGACGCAAGGCCGTCTCATCGCTTCGCTCAAGAGGCTCCCAGCCCTCGGAACGTAGTCGCTGAAAACGCAATTCAAATTACTTGTTGAATCGCGAAATGGTATCAGTTTTCGTCGGTTGGAGATTGCTTCGGGCTTTGCCCTCGCAATGACAATCTTGCCATCTTTTCGCGTAATCAAAACCGACATTACGTTTGAGAATCCCTATATCTGTCATCGATTCAATTTTGCCGCGGCCTGTTCGTCAACGAGCCAGAGCAATTCCCCATTTGAGGGACGTATCAATTGGGCCGGCAAAAGCCGAGGTTCCGGAGCACCTTCCAACACGTCGTGGAGCACTTGAGCCTTGTGTGCACCGTGGACCAGGAACACGACCCGGGCAGCCTGATTTATCGCTGGAGCCGTCAGCGTCACCCGCTGCACCTCACTTGCAGAGAGAAAGACTTCCTTTACCAAGTGTTTTGTTTCGTCCAAGACCGGGTGTTCGGGAAAAAGGGATGCAGTGTGCCCATTCTCGCCCAATCCGAGAATGATCAGATCGAAGCGTACCATCTGACCGACGAAAAAGTCTTTGATCAGCTTTTCGTAGTCCGCTGCAGCTTCCTTGGGTGAAGACTGGCATAAAATAGGGTGAATGTGGCTTCCCGGAACAGGGACGTACGCCAGCAACAGCTGAAGAGCCGAACCTGCGTTGCTCCGTGAATCGTTCAGTGAAACGCAGCGTTCATCCCCCCAGAATACGTGAGTCTTCCGCCACGGCACCTTTTCGCTCCACGATTTCCGCACTAGGAATGTGTAAAGTTCCAACGGCGAGCTACCACCGGAGAGTGCTACTGAAAAACGGCCTCGTTCTTCCACCGCCGTTTGTGCAGTTTCCACAAAAAGGTCCGCTGCCGAGGACCCCAGGATTTGGGCGCTCGAATAAACCTGAATCTCTCCACTTTCGTGCCCGTGCATTATTCGTACTTTCCGACGGGAAAACGAGCCAGGTGTGACCGTCCCGTTGAATGAGTGATTGCAATCCCTCCGGTCGCCAACTGCAGACCGGACATCGCAGAAACGACGCGGCCGGTGGCTTTCAGTTCAAGCCGGGAGACCTTTTCCGCATGCGCATCCAGTCCGGCAATTGAAAACTTGTGGTCGGCCATATTCAGGACAAGGTTCTTGCCCATGACTCCCAGACCGATCATACCAAGATCATGGCTCATTTTTTGTTCCATACGGTCCTTCGACCGTAAAATGCCGTTCGGTCTTCAAACCGGCTGCATCGGTTGACCCGCCCCATTTCATTCAATGCGCACCAGGTTATTGTGTCGCACAACCGGTCTGCACCATCTCCTTCAATTCTTTCAATCCTTGTACCGCGTCAGGTCCGAGGTGAACTCTCATGACTCTGCGGTGGTGCTCCTGGAGTGCCTGGAAATCTCCCAGAGCCTGAGCGGCCTTCAACGTACCGAACCCGTACGTGCGGCCCGGAATAGGAACGTCTTCGGGATCGTCCGCGGTTAGCTGGAGGAACACACCGGTGTTTGGTCCTCCTTTGTGGAACTGCCCCGTGGAATGCAGAAATCTCGGTCCATAACCCAGCGTGGTGGCAACTTTCATCCGATTCCGGAGAAGTAATCGGAGATCCTGAAGCGCGTTCTGCGTGTCCTGGGTTTCCATAAGATAGGCCTGCAACGACAGATAATCTCCCGGGCGGACGGTGCCGAGGAACGAACAGATGACCTCACGCGCTTCTTCTCCGGGCCCGTCGCCAAAAAACTTCAGGGAGCCGCTCTTTGCGGACGGATCAGTTTGGGGGAGCTTTCCTTCCGTCTCCACGAGCCCGAGCAGCCGGTTCGTATTTTCCTTGCTCTCCTGGACATTGGGCTGATCGAAAGGATCGATTCCCAGTACAGAGCCAGCTACTGCAGTGGCCAACTCCCACCGGAAAAATTCCTGTCCGAGATCCGCGACATCTTTCAGGCGGATTGTGATTACCGGAAAACCGGCTTGTGCCAATGATTTCACCCGAGCGTCCCTGTCACCGTCCGCATCGGCCAGGGTCAAGTGAACAAAAACGCGATCGTCGCCGTAATCGGAGGCTTCGCCGATGGTTTCACACGCAACGGGAAGGATCCCCCTGCCTTCCTTGCCTGTGCTTTCCGCAAGCAGCTGTTCCAGCCAGAGATCGAATCCGTCGAGTCCTGCGGAACTCACAAACGTCAGCTTGTCTTTACCCGCGCGTGCAAGTTCACCGATCGCCGCTGCAAGAACGAGAGCGGGATTTTTTCCGGCAGAAATACAGGAAGCGCAGGCGTGAGCCATTCGGAGCGAACGCTCCAGGATTTCCGCGATGTCGTGTCCTGCCAGTGCGGCAGGAACCATGCCGAAATACGACAGCGCCGAATACCTGCCGCCTATGTCTTTGAAATTGCGAAATACTCGACGGAATCTTCGGTCTCGCGCCAGTTCTTCCAGGGGTGTTCCGGGATCGGTAATCGCCAGGAAATTCTCACCCCCGCGATTGCCCTTCGTTTCTTTCAGCCTATGGAAAAAGTACTCTCCGAACGCCAGGGGCTCAGCGGTCGTTCCGGACTTGCTGGCAACGATGAACAGTGTTTTTTCCAAGGGGATCTCCCGCTCGATACGGAGTATGGTGCCTGGATCTGTGGTATCCAGAACCGTGAGACCCATGCCGTCTTTTCGCGGGAGAGACCGCTGCATGACGAGAGGAGCGAGACTGCTTCCGCCCATGCCCATATGGACTACGTGCCGGTATCCCGCATCTTTCATTTCCCGCGCGAACGATTCCAGCAGCGGCACTGCTTCCATCATTTTTTCCGCTACGTGAAGCCACCCCAGGCTGTTGGAGATGGATTTTTGCGACGGCGGATCGGTTTTCCACAGGGTCCGATCCTTTCGCCAGATTCTGGTTTGCAAAGAAGAAGAGGACATCTCGGCCAGCCGGTCTCTTATTTCTGCTTCGTGAGTTCCCGGCCTAATCTCTTGGCTGTCTACGGGCTCCGCTATCGCCTCCTTTCGTTTTTCCTCGAGCGCGGCCATCAGCCGGTTGAAAGGCTTGGCAAATTTTTCCACACCCTCGTCCTCGAGCTGCTGCGTCACCTTGTCCAGATCGATTTCCATTTCAGGCAGCAGGTCGAGGACGTGCCGGGCTTTATCCGCATCCTGCTCGAGGCGTGAAGCGGGATTGCCGTGATCCCGATATGCGTTGAGGGTTTCCATGGGCAGCGTATTCACCGTATCCGGCCCGATGAGCGGCTCCACGTACTTCACGTCCGAATATTCGGGATTCTTGGTGCTTGTGCTCGCCCAGAGCAATCTCTGCGCCCGCGCGCCTTTATCGGCAAGCTTTCGCCAACGGTCCGTTGCGAGAATCTCCCGGTATATACCGTATGCGACCTTTGCGCTTGCTATCGCCACCTGCCCGATGAGATCTTTGGCGCTATCCGCCCTGGCGCCCCTCGCGTCCGCAACCTTCTGAAGCATGGGGTCCACCAGGATGTCTATCCTGCTCAGGAAAAAACTGGCAACAGAGGAGATATTCGAAAGGTGCCGACCGGATTGGAACGCTTCTTCCAGTCCGGAAATATACGCTTCCACAACTTGCCGGTAGCGCTTCAGGCCAAACAGAAGCGTAACATTCACATTTATTCCCTCTCCGATGAGTTTCCGTATGGCAATCAGCCCTTCTTCTGTGCCGGGAACTTTTATGAACACGTTGGGCCGGTCTAAAGCCTTCCAGAGGCGCCGGGCCTCACGTATCGTGCCTTGCGCGTCCCTCGCGAGAAGCGGAGAAACTTCCAGGCTCACAAAACCGTCCCTGCCGTCCAATTCGTTGAACAACGGTCGTAACTCGTCGGCAGCTTGACGGATATCCTCGACCACAAGCGTTTCATATATTTCCGAGGAGGACTTACCTTCAAGAGTCAATCCGTGCACTGCGGCCGAATAGTCTTCGCTTCCGTCAATTGCTTTCTCGAATATGGCGGGGTTGGAAGTAACGCCCCGAAGACCGTCTTCTTGTATCAATTGCCTCAACTCGCCTGAAATAAGCGTTCCCCGCCGAATGAAGTCCAACCAGATGCTCTGGCCGTACTGCTGAATCCGTACCAGTGGATTGCTGTTCATCATGGATCCCCTTTTTCCAGCGCGGTCATTTTCCCCAGACGCCTTCTATGGCGTTGGGCACCGCTAAATTCTGCATTCAAAAATGCTTGAATCAATTCCCAGGCCAGTTCTCGACCGACCACTCTCCCGCCCAGACAGATGAGATTCATATCGTCGTCTTCCACACCCTGATGGGAGGAAAAAATGTCGAAAATGAGCGCGGCTCTGATTCCCGGAACTTTGTTCGCTACGATACTTGCCCCTACCCCGCTTCCGCAGACAGCGATGCCCCGCTCCACCTCTCCGCTCGCGACCGATCTGGACAGCGGTACCACGAAGTCCGGATAATCGTCGTCTTTTTGCATTATGTCCGCACCGAAATCCTTGACGGAATATCCGTGTGCTTTCAATAAGGCCACGATTTCCTCCTTCAAGATGAATCCCCCGTGGTCCGCAGCTACGCCGACAGTTTTCATGTGTTTGATTTCCTTTGCTTTAAGATCTCAAGGGTTCGGTTGCGGACATTGTCTGCATTGAAACCGTACTTCTCCATGACCGTGCTGCCCGGTGCGGACGCACCAAATGTGTCAACGCCGATCACGTGGACCCCTTCCCCTATATAGGGCTTCCACCCCAGCGAGACTCCCGCTTCTACCGCGAGCACCGGAATGCCCGGCGGGAAAAGCTCGCTTCGATACCGGTCCGGTTGCTGCTGCAGAAGGTTCCAACTGGGCAGGCTCACCACCTGGACCCGGACGTCATCTGCGAGTAGCTTTTCCTGTGTCTGGAGCGCCAGATGTATCTCCGAACCCGTCGCGACAATGATGAGATCGGGTTTCCGGCCGTCTTTCGCCCGCGAAAGGATGTAGCCGCCGAATTTCACTCCTTCGCGCATGTGCGGGAACCTTGACGGATCCAGGATCGGCAATTTCTGGCGCGTCAGGACCAGCGCGACAGGCCTGTTTTCAATTTCAATTGCCACCTTCCAGGCAGCCGAGGTTTCGTTCGCATCGGCAGGCCTGATTACGACCATGTCCGGGATGGACCTGAGTCCAAGAAGCTGCTCCACGGGCTGATGCGTGGGGCCGTCTTCCCCGAGTCCTATGCTGTCGTGGGTGAAGACGTAAATAACGGGAAGTCCGTTCATTGCGGCCAGCCTCATGGGGGGTCGCATGTAATCACTGAAGATCAAGAATGTCGCGCCGTACGGAATGAGACCTCGATGCAGCGCCATACCATTGAGAATTCCACCCATAGCATGTTCCCGTATCCCGAAATGCATGTTGCGCCCATCCAGGCTGTCCCGTTCGAAGTTTGCCTCTTTTTTCACGAGAGTGAGGGTGCTGGGTGCCAGATCGGCTGCACCGCCCATGAGTTCGGGCAAGCGAGAAGCCACCGCGTTGATCGCCTGTCCGGAAGCTTGACGGGTAGCCATTGGGCCTTCCGAGGGATTGAACACAGGCAAATCCCTGTCCCACCCCGCCGGCAGTTTCCGCTGCATCACCCGATGGAATTCAGCAGCCAATTCCGGATACTCTTCCGAATAGCTTTGAAACAGGGCCTGCCATTCCTCCTGATCTTTGCGGCCTCTCTCTATTGCCTTGCGGAAGTGTCCGAGCGCTTCTTCGGGCACATAGAAGGAGGGTTCTATGGGCCAGCCGAGATTCTGTTTTGTGAGGCGAACTTCTTCTTCGCCGAGGGCTTCGCCGTGGGCGGAGGCAGTATCCTGCTTGTGAGGACTGCCGTAACCGATGTGAGTGCGGACGTCGATAAAAGCAGGCTTGTCGGACAGGCGTGCAGCTTCGATGGCCGTTGCCAGGGCTTGAATATCGTTTCCATCCGTGACCCGCTGGGTATGCCACCCGTACGCGGCAAATCGAGCCATGCGGTCCTCGGTGAACGCGAGATCCGTAGCGCCCTCTATGGTGATCTTGTTGTCGTCGTACATGACAATAAGCTTATGGAGCCCCAGGTGCCCGGCCAGAGAAGCCGCTTCCGACGCGATTCCCTCCATCAGATCGCCGTCACTGGCTTCCACATAGGTGAAATGATCCACTACCGGAAATCCCGGCTTGTTGAAACGGGCCGCTAGAGCCGTCTCTGCTATGGCCATCCCTACAGCGTTTGAGAATCCCTGACCGAGCGGGCCCGTGGTGGCCTCCACACCGGGCGTTTTCCCGTATTCAGGATGTCCGGGAGTGCGGCTTCCCCATTGACGAAACTGCTTCAAATCATCCAGGGAAAAATCAAAACCCGTTAAGTACAGTAATGAATAGAGTAATGCGCATCCATGCCCCGCAGATAAGACAAATCTGTCTCGGTTGTGCCAGAATGGATCTTTCGGGTTGTATCTGAGAAACCGGTCCCATAGAACGTACGCCATGGGAGCCGAACCCATCGGCAGACCCGGATGGCCGGACTTGGCTTTTTCAACTGCATCAACGGATAAGAACCTGATTGTGTTTATACAAACTTCATCCAAATTCTTGTTGTTCAATGTGCTCTCCTTGCTCCTTCACGGGTGCAGGAACATCTGTTTATTATCTATTGATTACTAACAACACTACCCGTGAAAGTCATAATTGTTGCAAACCGGTTTCAACGCTCAACACATGTCGAGTACTTGCTCGACATGTGCGACAATTTGAGTCCGTTGGCTATTCGTCGTGACCGGAATCGTCACCTCGCGTTCGAGCACGCTCATGTTGTGCATACAGGTTCCTCCTGCTTGAATTAGATGCTTGACCGCGTGATTTGTTCGTGCGGTTCTTTCCTGAAAAACGCAGTGTGCTATTCCCGTGGCATCATGTGTCCCGCCCTTCCGTTGACCTGTTCTCTTGACAGGAGCATCATGGTGCTCTGTGGTAACAAATAAAGGGATTATCAAAAGAAGTGTCCGTTTTGATTACGCGAAAAGATTCGAAGACTGTCATTGCGAGGGCGAAGCCCGAAGCAATCTCCAATTGACCAAAGATGAGATTGCTTCGTCGTTCCACTCTTCGCAATGACATGAGTGGATCGTCGGAATGTTGGCGAGAGTCATGAACGAATCCGACAGCATTTTCGAGAACTGCTGCAACGGTTGGACTTGGATTGTGCACAAAGCGGGGCACGCCTCTTCCGGGTGAACGCCACGGCCCGGCGTGGCCGAGGAACCCCGCGGAGCCGGCGAGTCGGAATCCTTGCGGGGAAGTCGCCTGTTTTGCAGATTGGAGTGTGAAGTCGTGACTGCAATACACAGAATAGAAGTTCCCATCCCGTACCCGGTAAAGTGGGTAAACTGCTACTACATCGAAGACTCAACGCCCACCCTTATCGATACGGGAATCAATACGCAAGAGAGCTATGAAGCCCTCAAGGCGGGGATCCGAAAGCACGGCGGATCGATCAAAGACATCCCGAGAATCCTGGTAACCCACGGTCATGTGGATCACATCGGTCTGGCTGGGAGGATCGGCTCCGCGGAAATTTTCGTCCATTCGTGGGATACGGTCCGGGCATATGCTCCGGGCGGCCCGTTGAAGGAGAAAATGGAAGACTTTCGCACCTTCTTTAGCGAAGCGGGTGTGCCGCCGGACACTATTCCCGAATTGATCGAACTCATTGTGACGCGATACAAGACCTTCTGCAGTCCGCTTGCCACCGCAATTCCGATACATGACCGCGATGTTTTCACTTTTGACGATTTCACGCTTCAGGCCATCCATACACCCGGCCACAGCCCGGGTTCGGTCTCTTTTTTCAATGAAGCGGACGGGAACATATTTTCGGGAGATACCCTCATACCGGAGACCGTCTGCAATCCCACAGTCGAGAAGGGGGGCTCGGCCCGCTCTGATTTCAACGGTCTCGCCGAACATTATGAATCTCTGAACCGCATCGAAGCACTTCCCGTCAAGCGGGTGCTCCCCGGACACGGCAGGACTTTTCGCGATCATGCGATCCGAATCCAGAGGATTCGCACCCGCCACGGCAAGCGTAGACAAGAAATAGTGCAGATCCTGAAAAATCACGGGCAGACGCGAACCGGAGGCTCCGCCATGACCCAATTCTTGCTTGCGCAGGCATTGTACGGCCTAATGAGCGGAATTGACGTCTTCTTCGGAATCTCAACCGTTCGCGGGCACCTGAATCTCCTGCATTCCCAGGGTTTGGTCTCTCGACTGAAACAAGGGCAAGAATACGTGTTCGAGCTCGACATTCCCCTCTAGTACTTCAGCGCCTGTTCAAGTTTCCGTTGGGAAATCCGCAAAGAAGTTGCGTTCGGAGTTTTGTTTTCATATATAAGATTTCTCAGTAGCCCGTTGCCTTCGGTGTAACGGGCCGGTTGACCGGGAACTGCCTGCCCGTCGAAGGTCTGCTTGAGGAGAACCCTATGACAAAACATGAGGCCGTAGAGAAAATCCAGACGCGAATCGCCAATCTGCAAAAGATCATACAGGAAGACCTGAGAGTTTATAACCAACTGCCGGACGAGAGTCCCGCGAAAGGAACGATAGGGCGTATGTTGCGCAAACGTGAGGTCGTAGCTCAAGAGCTGCAATGGGCGCTCTCGATCGTCAACGAAATAGACCAGTTGTGACCGCGGGGAGGCGAACCGGAACTTCGGCCGATAGTAATCCTTTCTGTGCTTCAGCAGGCGCTTGGCGCGAAAAACGGGACTGAATGCGTCTGTCCGGGAGCATGATCCCGGCATACGCAGACGAGGCAAGCGTTATGAACAAGTTGCTGGTATTGGCATTCATTGTCGTCCTTTTCGGGTGTAGTTCAGTCAGGAACAACCCGGACGTGGTGGAAGTGCCGGACGATGTGTGGCAACGGGTAAAAAAGCAGACCGAAGAACGGCGCAAGAAGGAGGAGGCAAATAAGAAGACGATTGAAACCCAGGAACTGGAAAAGCTCAACAAAGCCCTGGAACAAGCAAAACCCGACCGCAAGCGCAAAGACTGACCTCACTCAGAATAGGGAGAATCGGGGACGCAAGTCCTGTGATGCCCATCCGCTCTCACAGCGACAACATCCCAAAAATGCTTTCCGCAAGAATGGCGTGCCTGATTGTATAGGAATCCTCAAAAGTAATGTCGATTTGGCTACGCGAAGAGATTGAAAGATTGTCATTGCGAGGGCAAAGCCCGAAGCAATCTCCAACTTACCAATACTGAGATTGCTTCGTCGTTTCACTCCTCGCAATGACAAGGGTTAGGCACTTCCCCCGAGTAACTGAAAGATTACGCCCATGTGGAACGTGGGCGGGTACATGCACGAATCCGACTCAATGTTCGAGAACTTACAGTTCCTTGGGGTGCCCGTTTGCACGGCCCGTTGCCGTCGCATGGCTCACGCGAAAATCCTACGGTATCAGCTCTCCTGACGCGCGAAGGATAGCGCTGCTGCCATTTTTCCCAACGCCTCGGTAAGAAGGGAACGCGGACACCCAAAGGTAAGCCTGACAAATCCCCTCCCATCAAAAGCTGCTCCATTGCCCAGTCCTACCCCTGAAGCCTCGAAAAATTTCACAGGATTAACCAAGCTCGTTTCTCGACAATCGATCCAGGCAAGATATGTGGCCTCCACATGGGCCATGGACAAACCCGGCATCCCGTTCACCGCACGAAATACCACGTCCCGGTTGGCCCGCAGATATTCCAGGAGCGCAGCATGCCAATCCGCAGCGTCCCTGTACGCGGCGAGCGCCGCGGTATATCCCAATGTGTTCACATATGGCACGATTCCTGCCATTGCCCCGCGAAATTTCGTTCGCAGCTCCGGGTTGGATATGATCGCGAATGCGCATCCCAGTCCGGGGAGATTAAAGGTCTTGCTGGGGGCCATGAGGGTTATGGTGCGATCCGCCGCTTCCGGTCCCAGCGTGGCTGTGGGGACGTGCTTTTTGTCCGCATCGAGTATCAGCCCGCAGTGGATCTCATCCGAACAGATGACCGTGTCTCGTTCGACACACAGGCGAAGCAGAGCAGACAGTTCATCCCGACTGAAAACTCTTCCCACCGGATTGTGGGGATTGCACAGCAGGAACAGTCGCGTTGCCGGAGTCATGGCATCTTTGAGCCGGTCCATGTCGAAAACCCATCTGCCGGATTCCATCACAAGCGGAACTTTCACGAGATTTTTCCGTGAATGCCTGGGAGCCGATAGAAAGGGCGGATACACGGGAACCGCTGTGAGCACCTGGTCGCCATCGTCTCCCACAGCTCTGCATGCCACGTTTAGTCCCGTGACCAGACCGGGTAGCCATACCAGCCAATCCGGCTCAACATGCCAGCCGTACGTGCTTTCCAGCATGTCCTGGACTACGCGGATCAGTTCGTCGGGAACGTGAGTGTATCCGAACACTCCGTGATCCACCCTCCGTCGCAGTGCATCCACGACCGGGGGAGGCGAACGAAAGTCCATGTCCGCCAGCCAGAAGGGAAGTATGCCGCGCTGTTCGTACATGCCCCATTTTTCGCTCGACGTGCCGCGGCGATCGGGGAGCGTATCGAAGTCGAATCCGTTCTTTTCCACTATGTTGCAATCCCTCGCATTCATGTTACCCCGGGATTTCGCTGGCTTTCTTCTCCGCAACTTCCACGAAGGGCCGTACCTGAAAACTGCCGGGGCCCGCGATTCTTACGTGGTAGAGTTCGTCGAATCCTTCGGCTTTCCTTGGCGGTTCCAGCCTATGGAACGTGGCCAACACGCCTTCGACCGGTATGAGCTGCTTTGCGGGTCTCAGTTGGTTGCGTTTCAGGCATTCTTTCAGCTCGGATTGGAAGCAGTAACCGATTACGCGGAATCCCCCTTGTTTGGCAGCTCCTATATATCGGGCCCGATCTCGGATCGTCGGGTTGGTGTTGTCCACCACAACCCGCTGCTTTGCCCTGATACACGCTTCGAACAGAATCCGTTCTCGATGGCGAGTCCTCAGCATGTCCAGATTGAGCCGGATATGGCTGTCGACAAAACGCTCCTTATAAAAAGAAGATTTTCCCGAGCCCTGTATGCCGATGAAGAGTACCAGTTCCATGTCGGTCTCATACTTATGCGCTTTCAATAAAGTGAGATTGGGGGGACCCTCTTTGTAAGTAGTGTCCCGCCCAGACCCCCTCCCAGAAACGTCTATCGTGCGCGGGAGCCTGCATTTCCACTTGAGGAACTGCAGGCTCCCACGAGTGCTAAAAGTTCTTGAGGCGGGGTTCGGGGGGGTCGGGCGGGACACCACTTACACTGTGGGTACCCCCAGTCTTGCTTTTTTGAAGCACATCGGCTGAGAACCCTGTTGCGGTTCTATCTTTGAACTCTAGGCGGAGATAAGACAACAGCCCCATTCCGCGCGTCTATTTGCCCAGAATGCTTTGCTGTGAGGCATATTTTGTATCATGTGTATCTCTTTTTCGATCTTTCCGCCTATATTTCGGATGAAATCTCTGAAATCGCTTATGGTGAGCCGATGGATATCGGGTGTATTATACCAGGGATGGGGATGGGTTTCGCATACCGGCATCCTGCCGTTGAGCAGGTATTCCAAGGCTATTTTCCAGTGCCCGAAATTGGGAAAAGTAATAATAGACTTGCAGCCCACCCTGAGCATCTCCCGGACCACTCGATCCGGGTTCATGAGCTGCTGCAGCGTTCTGCTCAAGACCACGTATTCATAACTCCGGTCAGGAAATCCTTCCAGTCCTTGGTCAAGGTCCAACGTCATAACCCGGATCCCTCGTTCTATGCATCGGACGACCTTTTCCTGGTCCATCTCGACCCCGCATCCTTCCACGTCTTTTTCGTCCCGCAGTCTTTGCAGGAGTGTGCCTGAGCCGCACCCAAGGTCAAGCACGCGCGTTCCGGGAGTGATCAGGTCGATGATGATATTGAAACCGACCTCGAATTGATGAAAAGGCGTTCGTATTTCAGTGACTTTGTCGGACACCATTGAGAAAACCTCTCACAATTCGGGTTAATAGAGGAATGCCGGCACTCACCAGAAAGGAATCGTGTCCGTACGGAAGGTCAAGTTCAACGAAGGAAACGTTCTTTTTTTCCTCCTGCAAGGCTCGTACAATGGCAAGCGACATCGCTGTGGGATACAGCCAATCCGAGTTGAACGAAAGCACCAGCAATTTTGCCGTAATATTCTTGAACGCGTTGGCGAGGCTTCCGTACGTGCCTTCCAGATCGAAGTAATCTATGGCTTTGGTTATGATGACATAGGAATCTTCGTCAAATCTGCGCATGAAGCTGCTGCCCTGATGTTCCAGGTAGGATTCCACCTCAAACTCGCCGCTTTCGGTCCCATTTTCTCCCAGGCTGTAGCTGTACCCGTCCACGTCCTTCAATCTGAGCTTCCGGCCGAACTTCGCTTCCATGGTATCTTCCGACAGGTACGTGATATGTCCGATCATACGTGCTACCGCGAGTCCCCTCCCCATCTTCTGGTACACGTGGCCGGCTTCGCTCTCCGGGCAGGCACGCGCCGGATCACTGTATATGGCATTGCGGCCCACCCAGTTAAAGGCTATCCCTTGTGGGGACAACCGTGCCGTAGCCGCTATGACCACAGCTGACTTCACCTTGTCGGAATGCCGAACCGCCCATTCCAGAGCCTGCATACCGCCCATGGATCCGCCGATGACGTTGTGGAGCTTCTTGATTCCCAGATAATCCACCAACATGGCTTGCAGATTTACCATGTCGCCGATGGTGATCAACGGAAACGAGCGGCCGTACGGATTACCGGTGGCGGGATTGATGCTCGGCGGCCCCGTGGTGCCTTTACATCCTCCAAGACAATTACAGCAGATTACAAAGTACTTGTTGGTATCGATCCCTTTTCCCGGGCCTATCATCGCGTCCCACCAGCCGACCCTACCGTTCGTGTCGACTCCCGCCGCGTGCGCGTCGCCGGAAAGCGCGTGCAAGATCAGGACTCCATTGTCCCGTTCCGGCGACAGCGTACCGTATGTCTCGTACGCCACTCTCACGGGTCCCAGGAAAAGGCCCGATTCCAGGGTCAACCCGTCGAAATCGGCGAATTCCGTGGCAACCCGGCCATACAGACCGTCCGAATCAGCATATTCCTTTATGGCTCCCGTAGGCATGAAGTTTCCTTCCGGCGCATGGCTCGTCTAAGGGCTCGCTCCCGAATCCGGACTGCCGAAAGACCGGCTTATCCTGCTTGAAAGTTATTCTATACCGATTAACTCTGAAATAGAAGTGTCTTCATCAAAAGAAAAGTACAACAATTCAGCAAGGGTCAAAAAATTCTTCTTCGGCGGTTCAAAGCCGATCTCATGAAAAGTCCCCTTTATCGGACATTGCCATCCGAAAATTGGGGGAGATGCGGCAGTTCCCCGCAGTGCTCCAGCATCACCTGATCGACCGAATCTCTCCGGCCGGCTGCCGCGATCCGTTTCAGGAAGTCTCCCGCATCCTCTCTGCGAAACCATTCTTCACCGAATCGTGTTTCCAGGAACGTCCGCAGCACGTTTGCAGCGGCCCACGCGTTCAGATAGTCCAGTGCATAGAAATCCGGTTCCATATCGATCAGGTATCCGAACGGTTCGTACACGAACCCCGTAGCACGGTGGAGGTTGCGACAATAGGGCTCGGAGTCTTTGATATTGCCTTTTTCATGCAGCTCCACTTCAGCAAGGAACTTCCCGATGTACCTTCTGATCAGACAGAGCTTCTTTGTACGAAACAGGTCAATAAGGGAGTCAGCTTCCGTTCGAGGCAATCCTGCAACGGTTTCCAACCATGCTCGATTTTCGATGAGGTCGGTGAAAAGAAAGGCGAACGTTTCATCCAGGGCAGAGGATCGATACAGCCTTCGATACTCCATCGGCAAGCCCGGATCGAAATGGCTGAGAAAGAACGCGTGCCCCGTCTCGTGCAACAGCGTTTCCGCGTCGGCCAGGCCGCCCACCGGTTTCATGATCACGTACACTTCGCCCGGAATATTCACTCCGATACACATGGCATTGGGATTCTTGGTAACGTGATCCGAAATGTCGGTTATCACGTCCGTTCGGGAAGACAAGTCGAAACCGAGTCCCTGAAAAGTTTGCAGCGTATTCTCCTTGAGGGAGGCAGCCGGGAAGAAGTGGTCGAAACGCCTGATGCGCATGAGATACAATGCGTGGTACCGGCTCAGGTCTTCAAACCGCCTTCCTATCTTTTCTTCGACCCATGGTGTGATCCGGCGGTAATAGGTGTCTTCGGTATCGACGAGATAGCGCTCACATACCTCGGCACGCTCCGCAAAGGAAACCTGTTTCTTCGCTTCGGAATACCTCGCGTAATTATCGAACCCGAAACGCTCCGTGACCGCCCTAACCGATAGCTCGAGGATCCCCAGGAGCATGGGGTTGATGATCCCCTTGAGAAAAATCGACATCTCCTTTTGCATTTCTGCCCTCTTATCGAAGTCCGGCTGCACTTGCAGCCACGGTACCACTTCCAGGGCAGGCACTTTCTCCGAACCTATGATCATGCGACCTCTTTCGGAGTAAAACCTGAGCATGTCCCCCAGCGAAGCCGTCTGCTCTTCAATTGCGAGATCCATGCATCCGAACAACAGCCGCTCGGTTCTCATGGCTTCGTCTCGGTCGGCCGCGCCCTTCACTGCCTTGCGCAAGAACGACAGAGTCTTCGGCCTCAGCGGGATGGGGTGCGATTCCAGAATATCCGCAATGCTGAGCGCTGAAGGCGTTCCCAAGAGTTGGTCGACCGATAGCCGAGCGAGGTCACGGTGAACCGCGTCGATTTCCACACCGACTTTTTCACGAGTTAGCTGGCTCAAAGCTCTCCCTTTCAGGTGATCTCTCCAAGACTATAGCAGTTCTTGAACGTTCTGTCGGACTCGTTCATGACGCTCGCCTGCATTCGAACTATCCGATCATGTCATGCGAGGAGTGGAACGACGAAGCAATCTCTGTTGTGGTTAATTGGAGATTGCTTCGGGCTTCTCCCTGGCAATGACAGTCTTCGAATCTTTTCGCGTAATCAAGACCGACACCACCTTTGAGAATCCCAATAGCGAGCGCGGCGATCGATTCTGTTTACCACATCCCGACTGACGGATCAAAAAAGCGAGAACGCGTGACCGGAAGTTCACGGTACGGGGGAAACGCCGACGCGGTCAAGCTGCCACCCGGGAGGAGCGTACAAGGGTGCTGGCGAGAACAACAATCCAGCCGATGGTGAAGGGAAGAATCTTCTGACGGCCAGAGTACAGACCTTTTTCGTTCGCCGCGGCAGTGCAAGGCCGCGGTTGAGCCATTCACCAAAACATTCCCATCCGGTTTGCCTACCGGAACTTCATTCTATCGTTTCTCTGGAAGCCTGTCTGGTCCTGGCGTCTTAAACAACGCCGACGGGCAGCCATGAATTCGGTACCAGCTAATTGGGTTGGTACGCGCTCCCCGTCCGCAGTATTTTTCGGGCCATGTCGGGCCCAGGTACGTATGGACCGGTGCTCTTCTTGTTCAGAGGACTGAGCGGGTGATTAATAGTTTTGGACCCATTTGGAACGGTGGCCGCTCTCATTGCGATGGCCGTTGTTCCTGCGGTTGTTGTTTGACTTATTCGGGCCGTTGTACCTGCTTCTCTTGTTCATGAGGCAATCCCACGAACAGTACCCGTAGACCGAATATGTCATCGTTTGATTGGGTGTGTACTCTTTTCCACAAGTTTTGCAACGTTCCAAAATGTTCCTCCTTAACCCCTTTCAGGGCCTCTTGTTTTGTGGCGTTCCACAATCCCGACGCCTTCGGGTTTGTAAGATTCCGTTTGATCCATCATGAAGGAATAAACATCGCTGTATATTCGTTCACGTGTACGCTGTCAACAGTTTTGAGGGCCCCCCGTAAAAACCGACATGTGAAATCGTCTATTTTCGGTGATCCTTCATAGAATTACCAAATCTGAAAACGAGGGGTTGCCTTTGTCCCTTCAGAATAGTCAGTAGCTGAGTTTCCGGTAAGAGGTTCTTAAACCAGATTGCTGCTTGCAGGCACTCGATCAGTTCCCCACCAAGACTCAAACCTTACATGTACTAAACTCTTCGTCGCGTCGGCTGACACCGTCTGGGCCTTAGCCACAATAGCGAAAGAAATCCGTTCTTTACTATTCGCTCCCATATCCGGGTATAAAAGTTCAGCCGGATATTTTGAGTTCCGGATATCATCCTCTTTCTAATTCAGGACATCCGATACCTGCAAAAGTTCGGTCTGCACTTAGGTTGCGGGTAAGAATTTCCCTGTCGGTGAGAAAAACTCTTCTCTACCGGCTAGTGTACCAGATGCAGACCATTTCGGCAATGGTTGCTAAAGTTTTGCAGATGTAGTCGGAGAATCCTGATGGAGCTTTTCCGGAGACATTCCGGCATCTGTCTGGGTTCTTATCACTTGTGAAAAACGTTGTCAAACGAGTTGTTCAAACTGCATCGAAAAAATATGAAACAGGCAGAACCATGTCCCGTTCGCCAAGAGCAAGATCATAACATCCGGCTCGCCGGCCACTGGCGGAGCGCGCATTGCTCGAGCCTGGGGCCCTGCGGTTCGCAGCGAAACGACGATTCGTTCGGCCGACACAGAATTGTCACAAGCCGCCACAGGAGGATCGTCGGAAATGGAACATGTAGCGCAAAACGTGGCGCTCGCGCTCGACTGGGAATTCTTTTCAGGCGGCGGGCTGCGCGTCCTCGGTGGATTTTCTCGGATCTAAGGCTCGGTTTATATTTGTGCGCTTTCCAGAGTAAGAATGGGGGACTCTTCTTGTCAGTCATTCAAAGAGAATGCCCATTGTCCACTCTTGGCCCGGCAAATCCGGGGTCGGAGTCCGATGCAGGCTTCGATGCCCGCAAGATGCCGAAAGCCAGATTCAGGCTCGATCCGGCTCGCCGATGACAGTTTCCGGACAGGAGATACGCGGCTTTAGTCAACCGCCGCGGCTCCCCCCCCCTGAACGGGTGTGGATGCTTGTTTTCCGGGTAATCCTTCAGTTACTCGGGAGAAGCGCCTACACTCTGTCATTGCGAGCGTAGCGAAGCAATGACGATCTTTTCCCACCCGTAAGTGAATGGATACTTTTCCTGATGCAATTGCCTTTACTTCCATGAGATCATTCCTTATGGTAAGGGATTGCGCAATTTTTTGTGAAAGAATCGGGCATGCTCGTTTCAAAGAAGTTCCTGTTGCTGTCCATTGCCTGCTTTGCCCTGGCTGCCTGCGGGTCGACAAAGTATCTCAAGGGAGGTATACACAGGCAGCTCGATGAGAATCTCACCATCGTAGGTCTGACGGAGAATCCCGGTAATTACCTGAATAAAGAAATCGTGTTTTCCATTCGATATTACAAAAAAGGAGATCTCCCCTGCCCCCTTGGTGATGATTACGTCAATTTTATCATAGCCGACCGGGTGAGCTATATTACGCTGAACAAGGTGTGGATAAACAAGGATAAGGCCAAGGTCCTGGATACGCTCAAAGAGATGCAGACAATTGTGATGAAGGCACGGGTCTTCGCCGTTGACAAGGAGAAAGACCCTAATCTGGAAGCAATTGAAATAATACCCGAATAATGCGTTTTGCGATCCGCGGCCGATAGAGAAGATCAGAGAGCTCACGTTTCCGACCAGTAACATCTCATGAGTGCCCGTGCGATTTGCGGGACACATACAAGAGATCCTACAGGAGATCACGTTGCGAAAAATTCTTGTTACCAGCGCCCTACCCTATGCAAACGGCGACATACATATCGGACATCTGGTGGAATACATTCAGACGGATATTTACGTCAGATTTCTCAAACTTATCGAACAGGATGTACGATACATGTGTGCGTCCGACGCGCACGGCACTCCGATAGAGATCAACGCGGCGAAGAAGGGAATCACCCCCCAGGAACTGGTCGCCGAATTTCACGACCGGCACCGCAAGGATTTTGCCCGATTCGAGATCGGTTTCGATGAATTCTACACGACCGATTCCCCCGAGAACCGTCGCCATTGCGAGACCATGTATCTACGGGCCAAAGAAAAAGGTCACATCGTCAGCAAAGATATCGAGCAATTCTATTGCCAGCAATGCGGTCGATTTCTCCCTGACCGATATATCAAGGGAACATGCCCGAAGTGCGGTGCTACAGACCAATACGGGGACGTATGCGAGTCATGCGGAGCCACGTACAGGCCGACAGACCTGGCTGAAGCGCGTTGCGCGATTTGCGGCAGTTCTCCCTCGTTACGGACGTCGAAACATTATTTCTTCAGACTTGTTGATTTCAGAGACTTTCTCATACGGTGGACATCCCAAAACGGTCATCTTCAAGACGAAGTCCGCGCGTTCGTGCGCGGATGGATCGATCACGGACTCCAGGATTGGGATATCTCGAGGGATGGCCCCTATTTCGGATTCAAAATACCGGGCGAAGAGGACAAATACTTTTATGTGTGGCTCGACGCGCCTATCGGATATATTGCGGCTACCGAACATTACACGTCGGGACTACCGGACCGCAGTGTAGAAGATTACTGGATGAATCATGAAGCTGACGTGGAGATTCATCATTTCATCGGCAAGGACATCGCGTATTTTCACACGCTGTTTTGGCCGGCGATGCTGGAGGCCGCGGACTACAGAACTCCGGATGCGGTGCACGTACACGGGTTTTTGACGGTAAACGGCTTGAAAATGTCCAAGAGCAGGGGCACGTTTATTACCGCGCGGCAGTTCGCAGATTTTATGAGCCCGTGGTACTTGCGATATTACTATGCAACCAAACTGAGCAATTCCATCGACGACCTCGATTTGAACATGGAAGAGTTTGTAGCGAGGACAAATGCCGAGCTGGTGAACAATATCACCAATCTCATCAGCAGGACTATCGGCTTTTTGAACAAGCGCCTGGATTCGAAGCTGGGCGTGGTTCCGGAAAGCGTCTCGCATCTGATAAGCGAAGTCGCGTCTCATGTGGAGAAAGCTCGCGAGGAGTACGGTCGTCTTAAATTCACCGCTGCAATAAGAGCCGTTCTCTCCATATCGGACATAGCCAACAATTTCGTGCAGCACAACGAGCCGTGGGCTCTTATAAAGAACGATCCGGAAGGCGCGCGCAACGACCTCACCTTTGTGGTAAACTGCATCAAAATTATCACCGTCCTGTTGAAACCTGTTCTGCCTGAATACTGCAAGAAAGTGGAACAAATACTCGGCGTGGAAGATCTGAAATGGAAACACGCGACGTTTGATCTGGAAAACCGTCCCATAGGAATTTTTCAAAAACTTCTCGATAGACTCGAAATAGGAACATGGCAAAAGCTCATGGAGGCAAGCAGCGAAAGTCTATCTCCTGCAAAAGAGCAGTCCGTTGCGCTTCCGGCTTTCAAGGAAGAAATATCCATTGAAGACTTTGCTAAAGTCGACTTACGAGCCGGAAAAATCGTATCTGCAGAGGTCGTGGAAGGTTCGGACAAGCTCTTGAGATTGCAGGTGGACCTTGGGAAGGAGACGCGGACGGTTTTTGCCGGGATCAAATCTTCGTACGATCCGGCCGATCTCGTAGGCCGCACGGTGGTCGTGGTCGCGAACTTGAAGCCGCGAAAGATGCGTTTCGGCGTAAGTCAAGGCATGGTGCTCGCCGCGGCGGAAAGCGAAACCAACGTGGTGGTATGCGAAACAGGTTCCGCTGTTCCCGCGGGGACAATTGTACGATAACATGTGTGTCGTCCCCGATGCGTTGGAGCGTCCCGACATGTGTCATGCCAGGTGAGCTGGATATGGCGAATTGGACATAAGGACTTTCCGTCTGTACGTATTGGTCCAGGAGTTCCGGGACTCTCGGAAAAATCTTGCGAGTCGATGAGGTTGAAAGTAGAATCTCTGGGAAGCCCTGAAACATGCTTTTGGGTTTTTCAGTGCTCTTACCCAGCCTGATTCTGTAATTTCGCTGATTATCGTCCCGGGTCCGAATGCTAAAAGTGGTTCTCGGGTCTTTCGGGAATCCCCTTTGTTCCCCGGCAAGGAGAACAATCCCACAACATCAGGAGGGAGACGCCAATGCCAGTGAAGATTTTGCTCAACGACGACGAGATCCCCCGCCAGTGGTACAACATCGCTGCGGACATGCCCAACCCCATGCAACCGCCGTTGCATCCGGGCACTCACCAGCCCATTGGGCCTCAGGATCTTGCCCCGGTCTTTCCCATGAACCTCATTGAGCAGGAAGTGAGCCAGGAGAGGTGGATCGACATCCCCGAAGAGGTTCTGGACAAATACTTGCTGTGGCGTCCCTCTCCTTTGTATCGTGCGACGAAGTTGGAACAATTCCTGGATTGCCCCGTGAAGATCTATTACAAGAACGAGGGCGTAAGTCCCGCCGGAAGTCATAAACCCAACACCGCAATTCCTCAGGTGTATTACAATAAAGTTTTCGGCATCAAAAGGATCGCGACGGAAACCGGCGCAGGCCAGTGGGGCAGCGCTTTGAGTTTCGCGTGCAATCAGTTCGGACTCGAAGCCAAGGTCTACATGGTGAGAGTCAGTTACGAGCAAAAACCGTACAGGCGATTGATGATGAATACGTGGGGGGCGACCTGTATTCCGAGCCCCAGCACGGAGACCGAAGCGGGCCGCAAAATTCTTGCCATGGACCCCAATTGCTCGGGCAGCCTCGGGATTGCCATTAGCGAGGCAGTGGAAGACGCAGTCACGAGTGAGGCGGCGGGTAGGCCTTCAACCCGCTACTCCCTGGGGAGCGTTCTTAATCACGTACTGCTGCACCAGACCGTCATAGGACTGGAAGCGCAGAAACAGCTCGCAAAAGTAGGTGACTACCCTGACATCGTCATCGGTTGCGCTGGAGGCGGCAGCAATTTTGCCGGATGCGCATTCCCGTTCATCCGAGACAAAATAGCCGGCAAACAGGTTCACATCATTGCCGTTGAACCCGCTTCCTGCCCCACAATGACCAAAGGGCGCTTCGCTTACGATTTCGGAGACACGGTTCAGATGACTCCGCTCCTTCCTATGCACACGCTGGGCCATGCATTTGTGCCTGCGCCGATTCACGCCGGCGGATTGCGTTACCACGGAATGGCTCCTCTTGTAAGCCAACTGGTGGTCGACGGACTGGTAGAACCGCGTGCCATCAAACAATTGGAGACTTTCACTGCAGGAATCACCTGGGCGAGGACAGAAGGTTTCATTAGCGCTCCGGAGACCAACCACGCTCTGGCCGCGGTCATGCAAGAAGCCAAGAAGGCAAAAGAAGAAGGAAAAGAAAAGACTATCCTGGTAAACTGGAGCGGCCACGGTTTGGTGGACCTCGCTGCGTACGACGCGTTCTTCCAAGGCAAGCTCTCGGACTATGAGCTTCCGCAAGAAGACATTGAGGATGCCCTCAGAGCTCTTGAAGGCTTCCCCAAGCCGAAGCTGTGATAGAATCCTGGGGGAGAATCGCATCTCCCCCATTTTAACGGAACGTCTCGCACAATGACTGTCGTCACAGATCCCCCCTATGAAGAAAAGCAGATACGCTGTCCCAGACTGGGCGGACCGGTATCATTCGGATACTGCCTCGTTGAACGGCGGAATCTCCCGTGCCATCGGGCAATCGTGTGCTGGTCGCAATCTTTCGACGCTGAGGGATTTTTTCGCGAAAAATTGACGGACGAGGAATTTGATGAATGCTTTGTCCAGCCTCCGCAGCCCAAAATAGTCACCCTGATTGAAATGATCGAGAAAGCACGAAAACTCTGTACCGAAAAGAAGTCTGAATAGTGCGGTACGGTGAACAGGCTTCAAGCACGACAACCGTGTGCGGACTGCTCGCGGACGAGGTCCGGGTTTCTTTCGAGAGTACATTCTGATATGGAGTGCTAGTGTGCTGTCCCACAAGTAACTTACGTAACCGGCCATCTGAGCCTCTCCCGAAGGTTTCATCGAGGAAGGGAAGCCGCCGGTTTTGTCATTGCGAGCAAAGCGAAGCAATCTTGCGTAGTTGCAGAATGAAGGCTGGAGATTGCTTCGTCGCGTCGCTCCTCGCAATGACACTGATTCGCGTCCCGACCAAGTCGGTGATGTGAAAGCTATTTGCGGGACACAACACTAGCGCTGGCTCGGGATGTGGAGAAGTGTTCGTATGGTAGGGGCCGAGATACAAGAACGAATCAGGAAGAAAATGGACCACCGGGGAATCGATCCCCTGGCAATAGAATCCTTCCTGGACATGGTTCGCCGGATACCTGAAAACGATCCTGGATATGTTGCGCTCCACCGGACGTGTCCCCCCGATTCAGACAGCATTTTTGATTCGGACAAACTCTCCACCGAAATCAACGAACTTGGAAAGCGGGGCCAGTCGCTCCTTTCCAAAGCAATCATTATCAAACTTAATGGCGGCCGCAGCACCACGATGGGGGGGGTCGTTCCCAAAGGAATTTTGACGGCCAAGAACGGCCGCAGTTATTTGGATATCATCGTGTGCCAGGCTCAGGCACTTCGAAGCAAATGGGACGCAGACATACCTCTGCTGCTTATGAATAGTTTTTTCACCCAGGAGTCCACCCTGGAATCCATCCGGGGATACGATCCTCCCCCCGAAACGTTTCTTCAGCACCAGGTCCCTCGCCTTGTCGAACACACGTACGCCCCTCTGGACACCGGCACCGAGAGTGATTGGGCTCCACCAGGTCATGGAGACATCTACGCGAGTCTCAAGCGCCAGGGCATTCTCGATCGGTTGCGATCAAAAGGGACGCGTTGGGCATTCGTTTCAAATATCGATAATCTGGCTGCAACCCTGGAACCGTGGATTCTGGGGCTCATGGATCGCGACCGAATTGATTTTCTCCTGGAGGTTACGGACCGGACGCCTGCAGACCGCAAAGGAGGCACCCTGATCGTGCGGGACGGGCTTCTGGATCTCCTTGAGATAGCACAGGTCTCTCCCAAGGATCGCGATTGTTTCATGGATATGGACCGGTTCAAAGTGTTCAACACGAACAACGTATGGATAGATCTGGACGCACTTGCCCGGGCGCTGGATACCGGCGGTCTGAACCTCCCCCTGATCCAGAACCACAAGACCGTCAGCGACGTTAGTGTGATTCAGCTGGAAACAGCAATGGGAGCTGCAATCGGGTCATTCCCACGCGGCCGGGGCCTACGGGTCGGGAGGGACAGATTCTTTCCTACGAAAAAAGTTGCCGATCTCTTTCGCCTGCAGTCGGACGCGTGCGTGCTGGACGAAATGCACAGGCTCCAGATGAATCCCCAGAGACCCGTATCTCTTCCTCCCCGGCCCAGGGTCCATTTCAGTGCCGATTTTCTCGAAAATCCGCTGGACATACCGAAACGATTCGAAGACTCGGAATCCGTGTCCCTGCTCGAAGCCGTATCCCTTGAGGTCTCAGGTTCCGTATTCTTCGAAAGGAATGTGAAAATTGGCGGCAGGGTCATCGTGAGCCCCCCTCCGGGAGAAACGTACCTGGTGCCGAGTGGGAGCGTGCTCAAGGACAGAAAATATCCGTAGGCGTGGCCCGAATTCTGTTACATAATTAGACTGTTTCGCCTTAGAAATACGGAGAATCGGGGAGGAACTTCTTACAACAAGGCTGTGAAAAAGTGCTCCGTACGCTTCGCCGCCTGGAAGGGATACCATTGACACGCAGATTGTGGAAAGGAGTTGATCATGCCCGACTCGGGAAAAACCATGCGCTGTTTCAAGGCTTACGATATCCGGGGACGCATTCCCGACGAATTCAATGAGGATGTTGCCTATCAGATCGGCAGGGCGTACGCGACTCTGCTCTCACCTTCCCGTGTATGTATCGGCAGGGACGTACGGCTTTCGAGTAAAACCATTGCCGCCGCAGTGGCCCGGGGGCTGAACGATCAAGGGTGCAGCGTGGCGGACATCGGCTTGTGTCCGACCGAAGAGGTGTACTTTGCAACCGCGCACCTGAAACTTGACGGCGGTATTATGGTTACGGCAAGTCACAACCCCATGGATTACAACGGGATGAAACTCGTCAGGGAGGAATCAAAACCCATAAGCGCGGATACAGGCTTGAAAGACATTGAAAGGATCGTGGTGGACGGGAGTTTCAAGCCAATCGCAGAAAAAAAAGGTTCCACGGAATCAATAAGCACGAGACAAGAGTATATCGACCATCTCATGACCTACGTGGACCCGTCCACATTCAAGAGACTGAAAGTAGTCATGAACTGCGGAAACGGCTGCGCCGGGCCGGTTCTCGAAGAGCTGGCAAAGAGAATTCCCATCGAATTCATCGAGATTTTTCCCGAGCCCGACGGCACCTTCCCCAACGGCATCCCGAATCCCATTCTTCCGGAAAACCGGGGCGTCACGGCGAACGCGGTCCTGGCATACGAGGCGGACCTGGGTATCGCCTGGGACGGGGACTGCGACCGCTGCTTTTTCTTTGACGAGAAAGCCAACTTTCTCGAAGGCTACTACATTGTGGGATTTCTTGCCCGGGCTTTTCTCAGAGAACATCCCGGATCGAAAATCGTGCACGATCCGAGGCTGGTATGGAACACCGTAGAGATGGTAAAGGAAGCCGGTGGAGTCCCTGTCCTCAGCAAAGCTGGCCATGCGTTCATAAAGGAACGGATGCGCAAAGAGGATGCAATCTATGGCGGAGAAATGTCCGCTCACCACTATTTTAGGGATTTCTCGTACGCGGATAGCGGCATGATTCCCTGGCTGATCCTGGTGCAGACCATGTCCACCGAAAACCGCCCATTATCGGTGCTCATCGAGGACAGGATCACCAAGTTTCCGGTCAGCGGAGAAATCAACCGTACTGTCTCCGATCCGCACGGTGTCCTGAACAAAATCGAAGAAACATACCGGGGAACAGAGCTGAGCACAGACCACGTGGACGGATTGAGCATGGAATTCAAGGACTGGCGTTTCAACGTGAGACCGTCCAACACCGAGCCCGTCATCAGACTCAATGTGGAGACCAGGCAAAATCAACCGCTTCTGAAGGAAAAAACAGAGGAACTCCTCAGCTTGATAGAAAGTATGGCCTGAGCAACCACCCTGGACAGGTTCGTCAGGGGCAGAACTCCGGGACGCATTCCTATTTCGGCATGTGCTCGCGTTGCGGTTTCTCGGCGCCACAATGAGGGATAGGCACACCGTATGGATGGAACCAGCGATCCGCAGACGCAAACAATCCGGGAACGCGGCCGCTTCAAGGACAAGATCGCCCTCGTGACAGGAGCGGGACAGGGAATCGGTCAGGCCACCGCCTATCGCCTGGCCGCCGAAGCCGCGATGGTGGCCGTGTTGGACAGAAATGCCGAAACGGCTGCGGAAACTGCCGCCTCTATCTGCAATAGCGGCGGAACAGCAGTGGAATGCGTTTGCGACGTCGCGGACACGGATGCAGTGGCGCAGAGCGTCGCTTTTCTTCGTGACCGGTTCGGGAGAATCGACGTGCTCGTGAACAATGCGGGCTTCGACCGTCCAGGGGGCTTTCTCAAGATCACCCCTGAGGATTTTCTGGCGGTGTGGTCAGTACACCTTCTGGGTGCAGTAAACTGCTGCAGAGCATGCGGACCTGTCATGATGGAGCGGGGGGACGGCAGAATAGTCAATGTCTCGTCCATATACGGTAGAGTGGGATCAAAGGGCGAATCAGCCTATTCATCGGTCAAAGCGGGCCTCATTGGGCTGACGAAATCCCTTGCCCGGGAATGGGGTCCAAAGGGGGTGCGCGTCAATGCGGTCCTGCCCGGACTCACGGACACTCCCACGATTCGCGACGTCATGCATCCGAAATTCAAGGAAACCATCATAGCGGAGACGCCTCTGGCAAGAGTCGCACAGCCTTCCGAAATAGCCGCTGCCATAACCTTTCTCGCTTCCGACGACGCAAGCTTTATCACCGGTGCGGCGTTGGAAGTTACAGGCGGCTGGAATTTATAAGGATTCTCAACAGTAGTGTCGGTTTTGATTACGCGACAGGATTCGAAGACCGCCATTGCGAAGGCAAAGCCCGAAGCAATCTCCAACTGACCAAGACTGGGATTGCTTCGTAGTTCCACTCCTCGCAATGACATGATTGCACGGTCGGAGTGTGCGCAGGAGCGGTGTACGAATCCGACAGAATTTTCGAGAACTGCTATAGCATTCGTTACAAAGCGGTCCCCCACTCGTGCTGTTTTGAAAGCGCAATCGTCGTGGGGGGTTCCCATTCAGTTCGTGAGGGGCACTCGGTACGAGCAGCGATACCCGGCGACTGTTGCTCCGGATTCGCGTCTGAACTCCACCGATAGGTCCACCTGCTCTTCCATGCGGCTGTTGTCTTCCAGGTGTTGGGAAACGTCCCGGACGCAGGGAATGCCGACAAGGGTCTCTCCGGGTTCCGGCGTACGGTAATGGACGAACTCCTCATGCACCAGTCGAATCTCAAGGGGGTCCACCCCCAGGGTCTCCCAGAGGGTGATCAGGCAGGCTGTGCCGTGCAGCGTAAGAATTACCGGCCAGTTCACCGGAGGCGGCCATGGCTCGGCTCGCGCAACAGCGGAAATCAGCTCATCAAGTTCCGTGAACAGATCGGGAGAGATTTCTATGGTAAACGAATCGAATGTCTTGCCGATGAAAGCCCTGTCTATCATCATCCGGCACAGGCACGTTCGTCTAGGCCGATATCCAGGGAGGGAATCTCAAAATCCCGCCGCATTTTCTCCACACGCTCCAGAGAGAATTCTTCCAGGCCGGAAAACGATGGGTCCAAGGTCTCCTCATTGCGGAAGGACTGCACCTTGTAGTTTTTAACCTTTCCCAAAAAATTTCTTATTTCGGAGAGCTGCCGCTCCTCAACAAGATGTGGAATCACAGTCGTCCGAAACGTAGTCTCTAATTTCGATTCTTTGATGATTTCTATGGACCTCTTGATGAGCCTGATATTCAGAGGAGTGCCGGTTACTCTGGAATATTCCGTTGAAGTCAGAGGCGCTTTTACGTCCATCGCCACCGCGTCGATGAGTTGGGAGCTGATAACGTGCGACAGCATTGCCGGGTTGTACCCGTTGGTATCCAGCTTTATTTTGGTTCCCGTTTGACGAAGAAGCCGCAGCAATTCGGGAAGATTCTTTCGGATAGTCGGTTCCCCGCCCGTTACTGCGACACCGTCGATCCACCCTTTTCTCTTTTCCAAGTACCTGACTATTTCATCGATGGGATATTCAGGTCGCGTATCACTTTGGGCCACGAGCGCCGCGTTGTGACAGGCCGGGCACCGAAAATTGCAGCCCGCGAGAAAAATTACCGAACATATCTTACCGGGCCAATCTAAAAAAGACGTTCGGATAAAGCCTGTGATCCCGAACCCGTGATCTACTGTCATGGCCTAAATCTCCATATTACAAGCCGGTTTCCGCACCCGCCGGCAGTCGAGCGCGCACAGAAATGCTTGTTATCGATCTTGCCCCATGCGGCAACACCCATCGCGCACCTACCGGAAACAACAACCGTTTGATTCTTAAAAGAGAATTTTCGGCGGGTCACCAACCCCTGCCGGTGTCCTACGGCATGTCACATGTGCAGGGAATTTGCATTTTTTCAAGCAGAAAATGCGGCGCAGAGTAATCCTTCTGTCCCGCGAGGCAACCGTCGTGTCCCTGTCATTGCGAGGAGTGAAACGACGAAGCAATCTCGACGTTAAAAGGCAGAGATTGCTTCGCTTCGCTCGCAATGACAGCCCTTTTCGCTCCCGTAACCGAGCGGCTGCAGATGCGGTGCGGAATGAGCCAGCCAACCGCAAGTTTGAGAGTCTCATGCCAGAAGATATCCAAATTCACGTCGATCTCCCGTCTGTTTACCGTCCACCCTAGACTGTCTCGTATGCTAAACATTCTTGTGGCTCTCATGTAGTCATCTTTGAGGAAAATTCTTTGACACGACACTATAGATTCGTTTCAGATCATCAAAATTAGCCGTTCTAAGGTCCACGCTTGCTTTCCGATTCAATGAATTCCATTCTTTAGAATCTATGTGTTGCATATCTCGTTTAGACTGAACCGATAAATAATCAATGTGAGACCGATCAATTACGTCTCTGTATTTAACTTTCAGGTATGTTATTATATCAGCAGATAACTTAGTTTTGCCGTCGGGACGGACGTCCTCATGGAATTTGAATAGGACGTCGGTGAATTTTTTATACTGAGGAACCTTTGCTGATTGAAGACGGCACACGACACCTTTTTGGCGCCCAGTAAAAACTGGGCCTTCATAAAAGAAAGTCAAAAGAATATCGGCGAGTAACGGAAATTCTTTCGACGCATCTGAATCCATTATGTAAAGAAACGTGATTTCTTCACAACTGAACTCACTGAGCGGTCCTCCTCCGTTGGAAATTGTTATTGTAGATACCTCAGTGTTTGTGCTTTCGTTACGTTCAATCTCCTGTGTAACTTCTATGTTTGGGAGATTGATCTGGCACAACATCTCAGCCTGGGCACGAGCACTCTCTGCTTGGTCTCTGCTATATCTTGACTGAATACTAGCGTAATAGGCAGAATAGCCAGAAACGACGAGAGAAGTAACTGAAACGACGAGGGCTATAATAGATTTCCAGTCTCTGCTCTTAGGCTTGGTAGCGGCCTGTATCTTTTCCTCATCTAGTGGCGCACCATCCATATGTCACGCTTCGATCCTTGGAGATTTAAGACAAATATTCTATAAGCAGTGGCCCAATTGGATGATCCCGAGACTTAAATTCCTCACACACCTGCCCGGTCGAAGCCATCGAACCACAATTCCGCATTTCCAAAGGACTCGAACCCTACTTTTTTATTGATTCGCCCATCGACTTTTCCCAGCAGCTTTGTGACCGCCATTCACCTTCACGATCCTGGGACCTTGAATCGTTGCTTGTAAGTCTGTTCTGGCACGTCGGCATTCAGCGGAGCATGATGTCATCCCAATGATTTCCGGTTGGGCTTCTTCGAGATGCTTATCTACGTCCCTGGGATGTAAGGCTTTTTGCTGCATACCGAGTCAAGTCAATGGGCGATCGTATTTATTGCGGCCGAATCGTCACATCGGCTTCGCCTTACTCACCGTTGTGGGGCCCATTACACAGTTCTCGAAATCACCCGCAATTTTCAGTGAGAAACTTTCTTATGTGGCCCGCGCCGGTGATAACCTCCCTGCTGTCCGACACCAGGATCGGCAACTGTTTCTCCGAGAGGGACACGCATTCGTAGTAGGCCAGCATGGCAAGGGCTTCCGGATCTTCGCCCAGTGTC
>Ga0187785_10000044_pt1 | contig 43855 bp, 33 predicted proteins | sample 0815_BV2_4_20_MG_FD_132466 | JGI IMG/M metagenome (GOLD analysis project Ga0187785, IMG submission 132466) | Tropical peat soil microbial communities from peatlands in Department of Meta, Colombia - 0815_BV2_4_20_MG | ecosystem: Environmental > Terrestrial > Soil > Wetlands > Peat | place...
AAGCAGGCCAGCACCCACGGCCGCAGCTGCGACAAGCAGACATGCAAGAATCAGGACGTTCCTGTTCAACACTACTCCTTCTGCGCGCTCGTTTTCTCGACTCCTGTAATCGACTGTGTCGCTCATTTGAGAGAACGGGCGAATGAGTGATAGAGATTCCCAGCCTTCAACGAGGCCTCAAGAGGCCTGCCCTCGAAGTATGTGCCACATGTCAAGTGAGAGATAAAGTATCTTTTTCTCTTGGGACAGGGAAAGGGGCTCCCCGTACTAAATGCCCCAAGTGTGCCCCGCCTATGCGGAACGCGCGATAAACGTCGAGTACCTGACGGGAGTATTCCGCCCGGTCGGACAAGTGGCTCCTCTACGACCGGAAGGGTATTGCACAGCGTAAACAGCCGGGCAAGAGCGTCAAACAGCCTGGATGCTTGCATTTATAGCAGTTCTCGAAAATTCTGTCGGATTCGTTCACGACTCTCGCCCACATTCCGACCATGCATTCATGTCATCGCTTGAGGAGTGGAACGACGAAGCAATCTCAGCCTCGGCCAGTTGGAGATTGCTTCGGGCTTTGCCCTCGCAATGACAATCATTCAGTCTGTTCGCGTAACCAAAACCGACCTTGCTTTGAAAATGCCGATAGTCTGACATCAGGTTGCATGATCCGCGAAACGTGTAGCCGTGTCCCAAGAGCAAGATTGCGTCGATTCTGTTCACCAGGCGAAACCCATGTTCAGGCCCGATAACGGAGTTCGACCTTGAGTGGTAGATCTCCGGCCAGTTCCCGAGCAGCTTCAACAATTCCCGTATATTGAGCGGAATTGCGGACAATGCCCCGTAGCACAAGCTCCGTTTGAGTACATTCCACGTCCAGGATGGGCACATAGAGGAGAGGGTCCATAATTAGCCTGGCTTTGATCTTGGCCGAGACGGCGCGCATTGAGAGAAGCCGCTGGGCAGAATCGGTTTTCAACTTGTCTCTCGCCAAGAGCGTTTGCTTGACGGTCTCGATGATCTCATCGAGGGACTGGCGCCTCTTGTCAAAAACCGCATCGTAGAATTGGGGATCGCTCACATCCTTGCCATATAGAGCGTGAACAAATCCCGCTCTTTCCCGGTCGCTCTTTTCAATAAGCCACCGAGCGGTCTCCTGGTCAACCGATTCCCGCATAGTGATGCGTTCGATTCTGTCTTCCAATAAACCGACGACGCGAATTCTATAGGCGTGCGGAATGCCTTCCATGAGAAAGTTGGCTCCCCGCCCTCTCAAGACAACATTATCCTGCAACGCGTATCTGAGCTGAATGCTCTGCAGGAGAGCGCCGAACCCCTTAAACGACCTGTCATACTTTTCCCAAAAACTGGGACAACTATCGTCGAGTTCTTTGGCCCATATCTCCCATTTCCCTCCTATTGCGCCTATCTCCTTGAAAAGCACCTCCTTGTCAACGAACGTATAGTTCAAGGACGCTATGATCGCTCGCGCAATCTCCATATTTCCACTTCCGAACTCTCTCGACGTAGTCAAGATTGCCATAGACACCTCAGGTACTTGCAGTTTGGGGAATTTTAACACCGGTGGGAAGCTCTGTGAGCTAAAAGTTCCTGCGCAGCAATCTCACCCACAGCTTTCCTGCTATTATAACGCCAATTGCCATTCCCCCTTCCACCATATAAATGAAAAGCTCACTCGGTGTCAGAAATTGTGTCACAACCGGATCGGTGATAATCATCTCACCTCCGACTTTTCCCAGTACCGCGGCTCCAACGTATAGTATTATCGGATACTTATCCATCAGCATGGAAAGAAGATTGCTCGCGAAGATCATGATCGGAATGCTCGTCGTGAGACCGAAAATCAGGAGAAAAGCGTTTCCTCGTGAGGCCGCTCCCACGCCCAGCATATTATCCAAAGACATGGTCATGTCCGCGATCACGATAATCTTTAATGCCTGCCAAACGGTGCGGGCTTCTTGATCGGCCCCGTCCTCCGGGGTGATATCCACGAAGAGTTTTACGGCAAGCCACACAATGGCCAGTCCTCCGATAAGTTTCAGATAAGGAGTTTGCAGCATGCGTGCGACAAAGAAGGTAAGCACGATCCTTAGCAGAACCGCGCCTGCCGCCCCGATGATAATTCCTCTTTGTCTTTGTGACCGCGGCAGAGACCTGACAGCCATAGCAATAACTACTGCATTGTCGCCGGAGAGTATCACATTTACGATAATCACGTTGATCAGGCCTGTAAGAAAGTCCAAGTCAAAGGTCACGTTTCCTAACATCCCTACATCCATGGGTAGCAGGCCTTTCGCAAAGCGAGTTTTTTGATGTTTCCCGGAACAAGCTGATTATGTTGCTAAACCAGAATCAGAGCCTGATTCCTTCTAAGAGCCCTAATTCCGCTCACCCCACTACCGCGTGTCTATGTGGAATTATGCGACGATCTTGCCACTTCTACGGTTCTAGGGGTCACCGAACTGTCGAAGGTCGGATTCCCCCGACGCGACAACGAGTGTGGTTCCCCACAAGACCCGACAGAGTCGAGACCGGCGTCGTGTCGATGAAAAACATTCTTGTATTAGTTTCCAATCGTAGCTTAGTGCTCAGGCCGCGGTCAAACTGTTTTTTTCCGGCGCACGCTACACCGGGTTCGTCGGAACCCTGTTGAGCAGCTTCGTAAGCAGCAAAAAGAGACGTGGTTGATAGGGCACCTATAGCAGTTCTCGAAAGTTCTGTCGGCTTCGTTCTTGACTCTCGCTCACATTCCAACGATGCAATCATGTCATTGCAAGGTGTGGAACGACGAAGCAATCTCAGTCTTGGTCAGTTGGAGATCGCTTCGGGCCTTGCCCTCGCAGTGACAATCTTTCAATCTGTTCGCCTAATCAAAACCGACCTTACTATTGAGAATCCCAAATAGCATCATGCACAATTATTGTAGTGCTGCGCATCGAAAACGGTGCTTTCCGTCCGCGGTCAGCCAGGTTGTCCTCGCAGCGTAGTAAGGCAGGCCGTCCGAAGCGAAGGGGACACCTGGCTGATAGACTCATTCTTAATGCGCAGCGCTAAACTACACGACTTTTCATCTTCCGCTGTCGCGGAACACTTTGTCGCTGTCGGCCCCTTTTGGCCTGTGTGGCCGACTGTCCCCCCGGACGAAACTTTGTAGTTCATGAGAAAAAATTTGACACCATCTGATATGAACGTCTAGACTTGGTGACCGTGAGATCCAAACATCATTATCAGAGACACAACTCGCCCGGTGGTTTCTGGGGGATCAGGCCCGGAGCTGAAAGCAAAACGAAGCCACTGTACTAACGAAACCAGAGCTGGTCTAGTCCCGGGTCTGCCGAAAAAAACCGGCGAGATCGCAAGGAAGCGATGCTGCTTCAGGTTTTGGGAATCGACTTGTGGTGCCATTTCCCGGGATGACGGATTGCCGGCGATTCACCGGACGGTGGGGGAGATCGCCGATGTAAGTGGGACAGGGGGCTGAAACATGGATTCGACGCCTTTGACCGAAGGCACGCTTCTCTGGGAACCTTCGGAAAATTTGCTACGAGAAGCCAATATATCACGCTATCTTCGATTTTTGAATGATGCAAGACGTCTGAGTTTTGGCGCCTACGCAGATCTGTGGACATGGTCCGTGACGGAGCTGGAAGATTTCTGGTCATCTATTTGGGATTTTTACGGAGTCATAGCATCGGCCCCTTACAGCAATATCCTGTCCGAGAGAAAAATGCCGGGCTCGGTCTGGTTTCCTGGAGCAAAGCTGAACTACACCGAGAATGTGTTCCGCTGGGCACGACCCGACGGTCCGGCGCTGAAATTCCAGTCCGAAATCACGCCGCTGACGGAGATCTCCTGGGAGGAACTTGGCTGCAAAGTGGCCTCCATAGTTACGGCACTTCGGGATTTCGGAGTAGGCAAGGGCGACCGGGTAGTGGCCTATTTGCCGAATATTCCCGAAACGATCATTGCTTTTCTCGCCTGTGCCAGTGTCGGCGCCATCTGGTCCAGTTGTTCCCCTGACTTCGGATTCCGGAGCGTAACTGACCGATTTCGCCAAATCGAACCAAAGGTGTTATTTGCTGTTGACGGATATCAATATGGTGGGAAAAAATTCGACTGCAGGCCTACCATCGCAACGCTGCAGGATTCCTTGCCCACGTTGAAGCGCACCGTCCTGGTGCCTTACTTGTATCCCACAGAGTCTCCAGGCGGTCTTGACAAGGTGCTCGTGTGGAATGACCTCATCAGGCAGCGTGGGACCCTGACATACGAACAGGTGGATTTCAATCATCCACTGTGGGTGGTTTATTCTTCCGGAACCACGGGGTTGCCGAAGCCCCTGGTCCACAGCCAGGGGGGAATCCTGATTGAATTCCTCAAGTTCAATGGATTACACGTTGATGTGAGGCCGGGGGATTCTTTCTTCTGGTTCAGCACCACCGGGTGGGTGATGTGGAACATAATGCAGGGAGGACTTCTCCTGGGTTCTACTTCCGTGCTCTACGACGGGAGCCCCGGATATCCCGACATGAGCGTGCTATGGGATCTTGCCGAAAAAGCGAAACTCACCGCATTCGGCGCCAGTGCGGCTTACATCACTGCCTGCATGAATCAAGGATTGGTCCCTGGGGAATCCCGTGATCTTTCGGCATTGCGGGTGGTGGGTTCCACGGGTTCGCCTCTGTCGCCTGCAGGATTCAAATGGGTATATGACAATGTGAAAGACGATGTTTTGCTTGCCTCCGTGAGCGGTGGAACAGACCCTTGCACGGGGTTCCTGGGCTCCTGCCCGCTGCTTCCTGTCAGGGCGGGGGAGCTTCAGTGCCGCTGTCTTGGCGTCAAGGCCGAATCGTACGATGAAAACGGTAGATCGATGTTCGATCAGGTGGGAGAACTGGTGATTACAGAACCCATGCCGTCCATGCCGCTATATCTCTGGAACGACCCGGACTACAGGCGGTACATTGAAAGCTATTTTGATGTCTTTCCGGGAGTGTGGAGACACGGAGACTGGGTCAAGATCACGTCAAGGGGAAGCGCCGTCATCACCGGACGATCCGATTCCACACTCAAACGGATGGGTGTGAGAATGGGAAGCAGCGAAATATACGGGGTGGTGGACGAGCTTCCGGAAGTGCTCGAAAGCCTTGTTGTCGGTTTTGAGAATGCAAAAGGCAACTATATCATGCCGTTGTTTGTGGTGGTAAGGGATGATGTCGTTTTCGACGACGTTCTCAGGGACAAGATAAAGGACGCGATACGAAAGTCGCTCTCTCCTCGTCACGTACCCGATGAAATTCACTCAGTACCGTCCATCCCGAAGACCTTGAACGGGAAGAGACTCGAAATCCCTGTGAAGAAAATCCTGTCAGGGTCGCCTTTGGAGCAATCGGTAAACGTAGACTCCATGAGCAATCCGGAATCGCTAAAATATTTCCAGGACTTGGCAAAAGTGATGAACGCCTGATCTGTTCGGTCCGGAAGCCGGAAAGGCCCTGATCAGGACATTGGTGTCTTTTGTGTGCTGTCATTCTTGACAAGGCGGTTTACCGCACGCGAACGTGAATCCTCTCGACCGGTGTGGATTTCCAATGACGCTCAATTTTTCGCATGACCCGCCGATCCTGGAGGTTAAAGGTCTCACAAAGCATTTTGGAGCTTTGACAGCGGTCAACGGAGTAAGCCTGCGGGTAAACAGCGGCATTCAGTCCGTCATAGGTCCCAATGGCGCGGGTAAGACCACCTTTTTCAACTTGCTCAGCGGATTTCTTGTTCCCGATACAGGGCAGATCTTTTTTCAGGGTAAGGATATCACCGGAAGCCCTTCTTACGAGATTTCCCAAATGGGCATCGGACGATCCTTCCAGATTACCAGTATATTTCCCGGCCTTACAGTACACGAAAATATGAGGGTTGCCTGCCAGTCCAGATCAAAGTCTCGCTACAATTTCATGATCTCCTATAAAGGATTGCAAGGCATTGACGTTGAAGCCGAACGAATCATCCGGGAGGTAGGGCTCGGAGAATGGGCGCATTCACCGGCCAGAAATCTACCTTACGGCCTTCAAAGGTGCCTCGATATAGGCATTTCCATGGCCACGGCACCACAGTTGCTTCTTTTGGACGAACCGACTTCCGGGATGAGTACCGAAGATACCGAGACTATTCTGAAGCTCATCGAGAATATTTCCAAAGTCATGCCTGTGATCCTCATAGAGCACAATGTAGACATGGTGCTTGCCATTTCGACCAGAATTGCAGTCCTCTACCAGGGAGTGCTCCTTGCCGAAGGGACGCCTTCGCAGATTCAGGCCAACAAAGAAGTGCAAGAAGCCTATCTGGGAGGGTACTGAAGTGCTGCAGCTGGAAGATATTCATTCGTACTATGGAGACAGCCACATACTCAAAGGGATGAGTTTCCGGATTGGGGAAGGGCAGGTCGCTACGCTGCTGGGGAGGAACGGAGCGGGCAAGACCACAACGCTCAGGACCGTCATGGGACTGGTTCCGGTTACCCGAGGGCAGATCAGGTTCAGGGTGAAGGAGATCACCAATCAAAAACCATATCGCATCGCGAGAATGGGCGTGGGTTACGTGCCTGAGGAAAGGGGTATATTTCCGAGCCTGTCCGTATATGAAAATCTGACACTTCCGGTGTCCAAGGTTGAGCCCGGGCTGTGGACCATTGATAAGATTTACGAGTATTTCCCCGTGCTCAAACTCAGGAGCCGCCACAAAGGGTCACAGTTATCGGGCGGAGAACAGCAAATGCTGGCAATCGCGCGAATACTTACCATGAATGTTAAGCTGATCCTTTTGGACGAGCCTACGGAAGGATTGGCACCGATGCTGGTGCGGGGAATCGCCAAGATTGTTGACGAGCTAAAGCGGGAGGGCCTGACGATTCTGTTGGTGGAACAAAATGCCCGGTTCGCCGAGGAAGTGGCAGATTATCACTTTGTTATATATAACGGCCGCATCGTTTACAGCGGCAGCAACGAGGATTTTAAAGCCGACGAGGAGGTAAGATCTCGGTATCTAGGTGTTTAGTGGTGCCTGGAGACACGTTCTCCCCGGCGCTCGATTGGCAAAACAGCCCAATGAGGAGGGAAGCAGATGAAGGGAACATGTCGTCTGACCGTGTTGGCGTGCGTGCTGATCACTGGTCTTATCTTATTTCCGGCAGTTCAGAGTATGGCCGAACCCGTCAGAATCTCGGTGCTTACTGACATGTCAGGTCCGTACGCGGGCATTACTGGCGAAAACGTGGAAGCAGCGAAGATTGCTATCGCCGACTTCGGCGGAAAGGTTCTCGGTGAGCCGATCGAGTTCATCTATCGCGACCACATGTGCAAGCCCGACGTAGCAAATCAAAAAGCCAAAGAGCTGTACGAAAAGGAACGTGCGGACGTGATTTTCGATTGTCCGAACAGTGCGGCCGGCCTGGCGGTTGCCAATCAATCCAAGCTCCACAAAAAGATCTTTGTGGCCATCGGTTCCGGAACAACGCGGCTCGCGGGTGCCGACTGCAATCGCTACACGTTCAAATGGGCATACAACGATTATATGCTGGCCACTGCTGTGGGGTTGTGGGCTGCGGAAAACCTGGGAAAGAAGTGGTACACCATCACGGCTGATTACGCGTGGGGCCACGACCTGCTCCATCACTTCAGCGAAGCGCTGAAAGCCAAAGGCGGCACACTTGTCGGCAACGAAATGGTAGCTCTGGGAACGTCGGATTTCAGCCCCTACATCCTGAAAGCCATGAATGCAAATCCGGAAGTCCTGGTCCTTCTCAATGCAGGCAAGGATGCGGTCAACGCCACCAAGCAGGCGACGGAATTCGGTCTGAAAAATAAGGTGAAAATCATTCACGCCCTCCTGTTCATTCAGGATATCAAGGCTTCCGGCGATGTCTTCGCTGATGATTATGTGACGGGAGCATGGTACTGGAAGAGCGACAATCCAGGCTCCAAGGAATTTGTGGAAAAGTGGAGAAAACAATTCGGCAGGCCGCCCAACTGGATGAATGCAGCGACATACAGCGCTGTGACTCAATATCTAAAGGCGGTGGAGCGTGCAAACACGAAGGATGCTCTCCCCGTGGTCAAAGCGCTGGAAGGACATGAGTTCAAGGATCTTCTGGCCAATCCGGGAAAGATCCGAGCCGAAGATCACATGGAAGTGGGGAGCGCTTATATTCTAAGGGCAAAAAAGCCCAGCGAAATCACAGAAGACTGGGATTTCTTTCAAATAGTAGGCGTTATTCCGCCGGACAAAGCGTACCAGGATCCCAAAGACACCGGGTGCACAATGGACAACACCGAATAGTTCTTTTCGAGGCGGGAACAGGTGAATGCACCGGTCCATCCCGCCTCAAACACACAGGAAGATCCTCTACATGACGCTACAGTTCGTCTTGATGCAGCTTTTCAACGGCCTGATTCTTGGCTCGCTCTATGTTCTGCTGGCTCTGGGGTTATCCATCATTTTCGGGATGCTCGGTATCATAAATTTTGCTCACGGCGCTTTTTTCATGTTGGGCGCGTACGCAGCTTATTCAGTGACATCGTATGTTATCCCGAATTTTTGGCTGGCTTTGCTACTCGTGCCAGTGGCCCTGGCTATTTTTGGAGCCATATGCGAAATGGCATTTTTCAGACGATTATACGATTTGCCGCCGCTCTACATTATGCTGCTTACCTTCGGGTTGATGTTGGTCCTCCAGGATGCAATACGACTGATCTTCGGCAGCATGGGAGTGCCTTTCGGAACTCCCGGATCGCTGGCCGGGGCGGTTAATCTGGGATTCATGTATTACCCGAGCTACCGGCTTTTCTTGATTATCATCACGTCTCTGACTGCAGCGTGTGTTTGGCTGTTTCTGACCAGGACCAAACTTGGCAGCATCATTCGAGCGGGCACGGACAATCCCAGAATGGTTGAGGCGCTGGGAATAAATATATCGAAAATAATGACTCTGGTCGTGGCGCTGGGAACCGGACTCGCCGGTTTGGCAGGGGTTCTCGCGGCTCCCATTCAAAACGTGCGTCCTCTCATGGGCATGGACCTTCTCGTGGATTGCTTCGTGGTTGTAGTGATCGGTGGGATGGGCAGCCTGGGCGGTTCCATCATAGGCGGTCTGATCGTTGGAGAGATAATAGCAATAGGAGTCATGGTCTGGCCGCCAATGGCTAACACTCTCATCTATTTGTTTATGGCAGCATTTCTTCTTGTCCGGCCGCGGGGGCTATTCGGCCGGGAAGCCTTTCACGAGTAGTACCCATGTTACGTTCGCGATTGCTTCCGTTCGCACTATTGTTCGGTCTGGCCCTGCTCTTTCCACGTGCGGCTGCTTATGAAGCCCTGGCGAGCGAGGTATTGATTTTTGCGTTGCTTGCAGTGTCTTACGATCTGGTTCTCGGATACGGGGGCATGCTTTCGTTCGGTCACGCAGCGTTCTTCGGCATCGGAGCGTATTCCACGGGAATAATACTGATCAGATTGTTTCCGTCCATCCCTCTGGCTCTGGCGGGAGCAGTGGCCGTGAGCAGTCTGGCTGCGGCCTTCGTCGGTTATGCAAGCATTCGCAGGCACGGGATATACTTCACCATGGTAACCCTGGCATTCGCCCAGATGTTTTATTTCATAGCCTTCAAATGGACGAGCCTTACCGGCGGCGACGACGGATTGCAGAGGGTTCCCCGGCCGAATCTGGGGCCGATAGATCTTCACTCGGAAATCAATCTCTATTATTTCATTCTGATCGTGGTTGCCGTGTCTCTGCTTGTCATCGTGAGAGTCGTAAACTCGCCTCTGGGCACTGCCCTTCAGGCGATTCGGGAGAACCGCGACAGGGCTATGAGCATCGGTTACAATGTAGACAGATTTCGGCTGACAGCATTCATAATATCAGGATTTTTTGCCGGATTGGCCGGAGGTCTTTATGCGTTGCTTTTGAACATGGTACCGCTCGGTTCTTTGCACTGGACGACTTCCGGCGAAGTGGTGGTCATGAACATCACCGGCGGCATGGGCACTCTGTTTGGTCCTGCCGTCGGAGCAATCGCAATCATCCTGCTGCGCGACATGATAAGCAACTACACGGATAGTTGGAGCCTTGTCATGGGCTTGATCTTCATGCTCGTGGTCTTCGGGCTTCGAGGCGGAATCGCCGGCTTCTTGAGACGAATCATCAAAATCTAGTACGCATTCGGCACACGACTTATGAGATGGCCGGGCTGGGGGCTGTCCTGAGCGAAGTGATGGGACGGCTCTGCGTCGTCCGCAGCGAAGGAGTGCCCCCAGCCTGTGCCCGGAATCGAGTGATAGCTGTTCTCGGAAGTTCCGTGGGATTCGTTTATAACTCTCGTCTACATTGGAACGATCCGATCATGTCATTGCGAGGAGTGGAACGACGAAGCAATCTCTGTTTTGGTTGATTGGAGATGGCTTCGGGCTTTGCCCCCGCAATGACAGTCTTCGAATCTTTTCGCGTAATCAAGACCGACGCCACTTTTGAGAATCCCTACAACCGGTGTGGATGCAGTCATGTCGCTCCGGCGGCAAGATCAATGTGACGGAAAGCCTGTCTTTGTCCCTTTCGGCGGCTTGCGGATGATCAAGACAGTTCCGACCAAAGCCAGAAGAATCATTGCTTCCAAGAAAAACACGTCATTAAACGCGAGTGACGTGGCTTGTTGCTCAAGTTTCAGGTAAAGCGCCTGCATCGCCAATGTTGTATGACCCGCAACATCTCAACATCTCCCTTCTGGAAATCCAAATACGATTTCATTTGCTCCAGGGGAACCATCAGTCTGGGACTGAACTGCGTCAGGTGATCCACCAGCCGATACACGTGGAATTGGGTTCTCCACTCGAGCATGGTGCTTACAAAAGCAGTGCCAAACGATGCACCGAAGTTTCTCAAAAGATTGAAAATTGCCGAAGCGTTGTTCATGCGTTCTTTGGGCACGTAAACCATCGCCATATAGGTGACACCCACGAAAATCAGCGGCATCCCGACACCTTGAATGACTCTGCCCATTACCGCGGTGCGGAAATCGATCTGCCCGTTGGATCCCGGCATATAGTGACCAACCAATATTCACTAATGTGTCCTGACAATTGCGGCCATGACCAGATCGTAGACTCCCGACAGGTGCAAGCTTTCTCAAGCTCCTTGATAAGACCTGTGAATTTCCTTATCCCTGGCAACGTAGTCAACATGTTTCCGGGTTTTCCCGCTCCTCGCCGGATGAACCTCGCGAACGTGCGGTAGGGAATCTGAAACCTCGGAACTTTTCAAGTCGCGTGAGACGTTTTCAATGATTTGTCTCAAAATGCGAGCCATCGAATCGAGGTCCCGTTGTGTCAATCCGGAAAGCGACTTCTCCTGGAAATCGGTCACGATGCAGCCCAACGTCGGTTCGAGAGACTTGCCCTTTTTCGTGAGACAAACTTTTTGGCATCTCCGGTCCCTGTGATCGGGCATTCGTCGCACCAGGCCTCTCTTTTCCAAGAGATTCAGAATCCTCGTTATGTTGTGGCTGTCCTTTGACGTTTTTTCGGCTAAGAGGTTCTGATGAACACTGTCGGCTTCCCACAGCGAACTGAGAACCGTCCATTACTCGGGAGTCACGTCAAAGCCGTGGGCCAAAAATGCTCTATGCAACCCCGTCTTCATCCGCGTCGCAGCCTGATAGATCAGGAAGCCAGGAGACCCGTTCCTGGGATGTGTACGGAATTTGAGTGCCATTTGGTGCCCTCGCGAAAAGGCAATACCGTCAGTCATCCGTGCAAGTAACAATGTTGTTACAGCAACAGTAATCACTGATTTTGTTTGGTCAAGCACGGAATGGCGCTCCCCGGATCGTCCAGGCATGCTAAGAGCCCGAGAATTCGGAACTCCCCAATATTCAAATCCTCCCCCACTTCAGGTTCAGAAACAACTAATGCACTACTATAACAGGCTGTTTTGGCAATTCCCCAGCACTTCGGGGAACAAACTTCTCGCCGTGAGGTCGTAATTGTCAAGTGGCACCGGAGGTAACATGATGAAAGCTCAATGGAGGACATGGGCAGCGACGATTGCATGCTGCGCTTTTGCGTTAGTTGTTGCACCCCATGCCAGCGTTCAGGCTATGCCAAGAGGCGCCATTCAGAACGAAATTACGAAACAGGAGGCCTTGATGAACGATGCATTCCAGGGGATCCTGGGTGCGTCAAAGCTGTGGCAGAAGAACATGACGATTCTGGAGACCAACAACGATAACGCTGAGCTCGAGCACATGATGACCGAAGCTGACAAGGCAGTGGCAAAGGGAGATAACATGCTGGCCCATGCGCACAGAATCGACATCGGGTTGCCGCAGGACATCAAAAGGTATGAAGAACTTAACCGAAAAATGATGAAGGCCGCCAGGCTCGTGCGGAGCGGAATGCTGATGATGGTGGAACATGAACAAGCCTTGTCCAGGGCCCACAACAATATGAGGGAAGGGCACGGCATGTTGGACCGAACCCAAAAAATTGTTACCGCACTTCAACTATGACCAATCCCAAATAACTCAAGTCAGTGCAGATAGCCGGGGGCCGAGAAAATGCGCGCGGAGCATGCAGAGACAGCCTGCCCCCGACGAGCCCCGGTACTCATGTATTCAAGCTGGAGTGCGTACAATGAATATTCCTAACAAGATAATGAGCGTGGTCGCGTTTACGATAACCTTTCTCTTCTTATGCGGTCTCGCTGTTCCCCAGGCACGAGCTGACGAGCGCATCAGCTCTCAAGTCAAGGTCAGTCCGAACGTCCAATTGACCAACACACAGAAAGATTCGCTTTCGTTAGCCGCGGAGCAAATCCTGCAGCAGGTGAAAGAGGCGAGATCCGACATAACATATAGTGGCGGCGCAAAAGCCCTCAAGCACGTGCAAAAAGGGCTGGAACTGGTCAACATCATTAACATTGCTCTCCCGGAATATGACCTGACGACCACTATCAAATCCGGAAACGCTACCTATCGTGACGAGAAAAAGCGGAAGCAGTCAGTGATACCGGTTTCCGGCGAGTTGGACGAACTGTTTACCAGGTTTCCGTACACTAATACAGGCAAGCAAGGCGCTGAGGGGAAACAACCTACGGGAAAGAGCGAGGGAGATGCCGACGTCAGGTACAGTCGAACCTTCTTGGACGTTCGTGACGCCGAATTCTACTTGAAACAGGCGGCCGCCGACTTGCAAACCAAGGACATAGCTCAAGCAGATACGTCATTGGCGACTCTTCAAGACAACGTAATTCACGAACTCGATGAGGTGGATCTTCCGTTGTTGAGTGCCGGATTGAGTCCGATCGAAGCTGCGCGGATGGCCGTTCATAACCAATATTCTGGGGCAAAAGTGTTTCTGAAAGAGGCCACCGATCGGCTGAAAATGTACAAGTCGGAAGTCGGGCGAGATGCAGCGAAAACCACGCAGGGCACTATTAACGAGATCAAGAAGATATCGAATGTATTACAGGAGCAAAAGGAGTCATCTGCACAAAAATTAAACAAGATATGGAACAAGATCGTAAATTCGCTGTAGGAGACAGTGTAAATCGGCTGATGGCAATTCGATAGGTATAAGCCACAGAAAATATGAATAGGAGTGGCTCAAAGCTTACATTCTCAAGCTTCTAAAGCCGCTCCTTTACAGGAGAAAAAAACTCATGGACACGAAACGATTCGCGGTACCGGTCATGGCAGTAGTGGTGGTCCTCGCGACCCTGTTCGTAATCACTTCACCTGTGCCTGCTACGGCAGACCCTCAGACGGCGATTCAAGATTTGGATCGAGCATATGTTCAAATTGCAGAGAAGGTCTCACCTGCCGTGGTACGGGTAAGTTCCACAAGGACCGTCCCCGTTGCTTCCGACCAGGGCCTGGAGCCTTTTCTCAGGCAATTTCCTTTCTTTCCGTTCGGTGAAGAGTCGCCCAAGCAATTCCAAAAGCATCCTAACTCAGTCCAAGTGTCGATGGGTTCAGGATTCATTGTGGCCCCAGACGGGCTAATCATGACTAACAATCATGTTGTCAAGGACATGAAGGACATCAAAGTTACTCTGCCCGGCAAGCGAGATTATAAGGCGAAATTGATCGGAGCCGATCCGGAGAGCGACATCGCGTTGATAAAGATAGATGCAAAAAACCTCCCCACCGTCACGTGGGGCGATTCCTCGAAACTACTTGTTGGAGAGATTGTCGTTGCCGTGGGTAATCCCTTCGGTTTGAGCGGCACTGTCACCAAAGGAATCGTCAGTGCCAGGGGACGGACAAACGTCGGAATCATAGGATACGAGGATTTCATCCAGACAGATGCGCCGATCAACCCGGGAAATTCGGGTGGCCCTCTGGTAAACATCAGAGGAGATGTGATCGGAATTAACACAGCCATAGCGACCCAGAGTGGTGGGTATATGGGCGTAGGATTCGCCATACCCTCCAACTCCGCGAAGCTGGTCATGGATGAACTCCTCAAGTCGGGCAAGGTTCAACGCGGTCTCCTCGGGGTTAACATCCAGGATCTTAACGAGGCGTTGGGAAAATCCTTCGGACGAACAGACACAAACGGGGCTCTTGTTTCCAAGGTGGTGCCGGGTAGTCCTGCCGAAAAGGCCGGCATCAAGACCGGTGACATCATCCTGGACTATAACGGTCAACCCGTTACCGGTGCGTCGCAACTTAAAAACCTTGTGGGCCAAACGAAACCCGGTTCCACGGCCAAGTTAAAAATATGGAGAAACAAACAGGAGAATGACATAAACGTACCGATAGCGGAACGTACCGCAAAAGCAATGGAGTCTGGAACTTCGGCACCCGCAACCTCCAGCGAACTCGGAATAACCGTTGAGAAAGTACCCCCGGAAATGGCGTCAAATATGCAACTGAAGGAAGGGGTAGGCCTCGTGATCAAAGAACTGAACCCTAACGACCCTGGCGCGGCAATGGGGTTGAGACAGGGAGATGTCATTCTCGAAGTTGACGGCCAAGTAATTTCAAGCATCCCGGAATTTAACAAACAAGTGGCAGTGGCCAAGAAAAACGGGGTCATACGATTGATGGTCCAGCGAGGTTCCGCGACAATTTTCCTAGCGGAAAGCTTCTAAATATAGAATATGTTAAACATGAACCCGTGTGCAGCAGGCGAATCCGAAAGACCGATCTCATGCATTCGCCTGTTGCCCTCATTCCCTGGGAATGCGCTTTCAAGAAAGTAAAACGGGGAGACCCTCTTTCTAAGGAGTGTCTCGTTCAAACCCCTTCCCAGAAACTTCTACAGGGATTCTCAAAAATAGTGTCGGTCTTGATTACGGGAAAAGATTCGAAGACTGTCATTGCGAGGGCGAAGCCCGAAGCAATCTCCAATTAACCGAAACAGAGATTGCTTCGTCGTTCCACGCCTCGCAATGACATGATTGGATCTTTCGATTGTGGGCGAGAGTCATGAATGCATCCGACAGAACTGTCGAGAACTGCCAAAGCTGTCAGTGCATGGATTGGTGTTGCCTCATTTCTTCTTCCTGGGCTTCTCGTCGTAAAACAGAATGTCCAGCATGAGCGCTACAGCTCCTGCTGCTGCCAAGAGAAACAAGATCATGGCGATCGCCGGGTATCCGAGGATTTGAAACGATGTCGGTATTCTTGCCACAAGCCCTGCGCCGATGATTACTGCAGCCAGGAGCAGTCCTAATGTAATGCGGTTGGCTATCTTCTGGAGTCCTCCTATCAATCGAGTTTGATCGACTGCATCCACCTTCACTCGCAACTGATTCAGGGACATTTGCTCTAACACCTCGATGAGAGCCTTAGGCAATCTACCGGCGACGTCTTTCACTTCCCAAAGCCCTCTCGCAACGTGTCCAACCGATAGACGTCCAACCACATACCGCAGCATGATTTCTCCGGCATGCTGGCGTACGCTCCAATTCGGATCAAAATCGGGGTCCAGAGCTGCGGCCACCTGGTCCAATTGCAACAAGGTCTTGCCGAGCATCGCCAGATCGCGCGGGACCCGGATTCCGCATTCCCTGGCTACTCCGGCGAATTCGATGATAAGTGTCCCAACTTCAATTTGTCCTAGCGTTGCGTTCTGGTAATTGGATATCAGGTCAACGGTACGTCGGGTGTATCTCACTGCATCAAAACCCGCCGACTTTTCGCCGATCGACGCAGCGATGCCCGCTGCTTCTTCCGCTTCTCCATCGCTCATGGCAAGTAGAAAACGAATCAATTTCTCTCTCATGCTTGGGCTGATGCGAGCCACCATGCCCAGGTCAAGGATGCCGATACGGCCATCGTCCGTGAGCACAAGGTTCCCGGGGTGCGGATCAGCATGAAAGAAGCCGTCGACGAGGATTTGCTTCAAGTAAGCTCGAAAGGTCTCTTCCAGAAGTTGTCCCGTATCGACGTTCACTTTGTCGGCCTCGAACAGTGAAGTTATCTTCCTTCCTTCAACAAAATCCATGGTCAGAACTCTTTCGGTCGAGTAATCATCGACCGGATTTGGGACCACAATTTTGTCGAACCCTTCCAGATTCCTTGCCAGAGTCATGAGATTGAGTCTTTCCTTCTGGTAGTCGAGTTCGCGCAGCAGGCTGTAGCGGAACTCTTGAAAGATGTCTCCAATCCCATAGAGTTCGCCCATCTCTGTGTGATTTTGGAGAAATTTGGCAATTTCGCCGAGTGCTTGAAGGTCCGTCATTGCGCTCTCACGGACGCCCGGTCTTTGGACTTTCACCACCACGGGCCTTCCGTCCTGCAGTGCGGCGCGATGGACCTGACCGATGGAGGCTGCTGCCAAAGGTTCCGGATCGAACGCGGAAAATAAGTCCGACGGCTCAGCACCGAACTCGCTGACGATCACTTCACGCACGTGCTCGTATGGAAAGCTCTTAACTTCGCTCTGCAGGCGTCCAAGCCCTTGGATATATTCGTTTGGAAGAATGTCCGGCCGTGTGGACAGAAACTGCCCAAGCTTAACGAACGTCGGTCCAAGATCTTCCAGGTCTTTGGCAAGCTCCTGGCCCTGGAGCAGGGCTCGGCTTGGAACCCGTTCTCGTCTTTCAAGGACTGAGTCCAGCCCTATTTTTCGAACAATGTCATAGAAACCGTACTTCGCCAGCAACTTGGCGATATCCCGGTAACGCTTCAGATTCGCCGCTCTGATGGGAATGTCCATGTCAGCTCCTCTACTCATGGTGAGAACGAGACATGTCGACCGAGGACTTCAGCCCCCTTGTCCTCCGTGCATTCTGAAAAAGAGCTGCGGAGAAATTCCAGAACTGAATAGGAGAGTCGATAACGTCGGCTTGCTCAAGCATCCGAGTCTGGTGAGCCCCCAGAACAACCGCCCCAGCATGCCACGGAAAAGCAACATGCCGACTGCGAGCAGAACGGATTCGAGAGCGTTCCGAACGGCATATCGCTTCACTCACATGTTACTGGTGGAAAATAATCCCGTCAACATCTGGGGACCGGTGAGGCCCTGCAAGACAGGAAGATCACGCAGCGTTTACGCCTGGTGGAGGATGGCCGAAAGGCGCTTGATTTTGTATCCGGGGACATCTGATTCTGATTTGGTCAGATTTTGCATGTCGAGGAACACATTGAGACCTGGCGAGGATCCCAGTGGGACACAGTCATGCACTCATCGTAACACGTCCCATGTGATTGAGGATGCCTGTGGCTGAAAAGGCTGTCGAATCCGGACCTCCTCTTTTCCTGAGATCGCCAGACGGTAATTAATAGCACCTCGGAAGATACGAACCCCCCAATTGCAAATAAGAGAGCGGCCAAAATAATAGTGAAATTGATGTCCATCTGAATTCGCCTCACTGGTTGAACTTTTCAGTAACAGAGGATTCTTGACCTCTTATGTTCTCCTTTTCGGTTTTCTATTTAGTTTGACGTAACTTACGCAATTCCGTTAAAAAATATCGGCGTTTTTCTCTTACGTCTTTGGAGAAGAGGGACTGCATACGCGCATGATGGAAAGCTGAGTCGTCAGTCCAGATTTTGAGAGAACAGTTTGCCGGAAATGTCCACCCGATCGTTCCCGGCAAACGCATAGTACGTATCCAATATCTTCCACGAGCACAAATATGACCGCGGGTCCCCTTGGCAGCGTCTTGGGGGCCTTGTTTCAGTCGCCATGTACTTTCTTTCTCACTGTTGTGGTGTCCTGCAAGAAGCTTTCCAATCACTGACCTGGCCAGCACGCGAATCAGTGTCATTGCGAGGAGCGACGCGACGAAGCAATCTCCATCACTTATTCTGCAATGAAGCGAGATTGCTTCGCTACGCTCGCAATGACAAAGCCGGGCTCCAGTGCTTAATGAAAATTTCGGGCGAAGTTCGGACGGACGGTCATGTAAGTTATTCGAGGGACCGAACACTAGAGGCCCTTTTCTCTGCGGTAGCCGGAGAGCACCGGATTTCGATGGGTATCCACGAGAAGTACTACGTGATAGGATTGGCCCAGGACTCTTGTCAAGCTGGGAGATTTCAAGCGCATTGTTTTCCAAACATTACAAGTCCTTCAAAGGCTATTCACTCGTCTTGGTTGCCACGGCGATTTGGTCCGGGAACTTCATAGTGGCTCGGATACTTGCCAATTCAGTTCCACCAGTGACCCTCGTGGTCCTGCGATCGAGCATAGCCATACTGGTTCTCTTGCCTTTCGTGATACGCCCATTGTCTGAGGAGATCGGCGTCATCCGCAAACATCTCGGTTTTCTAGCTCTTACGGCGTTTCTGGGGTTGTCCGTATGTAACACGGTGGTCTACGTCGCCGCTGCCACCACTACAGCCTTGAACCTCACGTTGATCGCTATCTGTTCACCAATCTTCACCATCATATTTGCCCGACTGTTTCTCCACGATACTCTCACCATTCGAAGAATCGTCAGCGTCATTGCCGCCACTTCGGGCGTGGTCTTCCTCATAACTGACGGTCACCCTTCCCGGTTGGCACATTTGACCTTTTCTGAGGGTGATTTATGGATGTTAAGTCAGGCGGCATCTTTTGCTCTGTACAGCATTCTCGTCCGGAAGAGGCCGGCGGGACTCCATCCTCTGACATTCCTCTTTTCCTTGTTCGTCCTGGGACTGCTCCTGCTGCTACCGTGGTTCGCCTGGGAACTGTCAGGAGCCCGAGGCATCGAATTCACTCCCGCTACGGTGGCGGCGATCCTCTATCTGGGGCTTGGCCCATCACTGCTGGCTTATCTGTGTTGGAACGAATCTGTTTCAATCATTGGCCCTACACGGGCGGCATTTGTCTATTACTGTCTCCCGCTGTTCAGCGGCGGAGAGGCGCTATTATTATTGGGTGAACCCATCACCGCTGTTCACGTGCTCAGCGGGACCATGATTTTGGGCGGTATCATTTTCGCCACACGAGAATAACCGGTGTTTTCTGAAGATACCTGCGGCTCTGATCGATACTACTACGCTTTCAAAAAAGTACGATCGAGGAACTTCTGACAAGAAGTCCCCCCGGTCGATTTCACAGTGTTTAAGAGCGACAAGGTGTCAGATACCACACGCCGACTTGACGCCGAATCTTTCAGTCGCCATTTTCCTGGTACAGGAACAGCGATCCGGCTGTCCAATATGGGTGCCAAGGCAGGCGCAGAGCGGGAGCTCTAGCTCGCACGGAGAGGAGGAAGATTGCTATGGCTACCATGGAAAAGCGGAATATGTCGGAACCCGATGAGACCAGAACCTTCGACAAAGGAAAACTGGAGCTCGTTACCATTGGCGGCGTCACGTTCGGACGTGCCACGTTTCAACCCGGCTGGAAATGGTCAACCTGCGTAAAACCTGTGGTGAAGACCAAGAGCTGCGAGGCTCCGCACCTGAATTACCATGTATCAGGAAGGCTCCACGTCTTGATGGACGATGGCACTGAGGAGGAGTTCGGACCCGGCGATGTGTCACGCGTGGCACCCGGTCATGATGCTTGGGTGGTGGGGGACGAGCCTGCAATCATGATCGACATTACCGGCATGGGTAATTACGCCAAACCGAAATAAGATCACGATGAGTTCTTGTAGTATGGCGGCTGACAGCCTATGGCCCGTCAAGATGGGGAATATTGGGCGACTTTTTCTGATTGCGGTGCAACAGGATTACCGGAAAATGGAGCTGTGGAGTTATGTCACCAGAATCGCAAGGTTTTACGGTTTCGCTCGGCCAGCGTAGGTGTTCCCCGGCGATTATTCGGTTTCGTCACTGCAAGCGACGCTGTCTTTCTTGCGTATGCAATTATCTGACTGATCCGGTCCCTTTCACGTCGCCGTCATGATGACGAAGGTGCAACTCGCGGAGTATGTCGCCAAAGAACCAGGGAGATTACGACTTCGGTCCCCCCTGACTGCACCATACCTGCCGTAATACGCTCGATGGCATCTAATCCTCTTTCAAGCCAAGAGAGTTGATATAGTGCTTCAACGAGTGCCGCGAAATCTTCAGCAGTCGTGCGGCATCGTCTCTGCACCCGCCGGAGCGTCGCAAAGCCTCCTTCACCAGCGATGCTTTCAGTTCTCTGGTCGTGTCATTCAAAGAGCAATCAGTGGGAAAAGAAATGGTAAACGACCAGGTATCCGGCTTGTGCTTCAAGCAGAGATTCGACGCGCAGATGACCTTGTCGTCTGACATCAAGGCCCTTTCCAGGACGTTCCGCAACTCTCTTACGTTTCCCGGCCAGCTATAACCCATAAGAGCGTTCATTGCAGCCGGGTCTATTTCCGGCATCCCTGGAAGCTGCATGTCCTTGCGCAGTTCATCGATGATCTCTCTTGCCAGGATGGGGATGTCCTCCCTTCTGCGCCGAAGAGGAGGCATTGTTATTGAGACCACGTTGAGTCGATAGAACAGATCCCGTCTGAATTTCCCGGACTCCACATCTGCTTCCAGATCCCTGTTCGTGGCTGTGATGAGCCTGGAGTTTACTCGAATCGTCTTCTCACCGCCTACCCGAGTGAATTCCCGTGTGTCGAGGAAGGAGAGGAGTTTCGCCTGGAGCGGAAGAGAAAGCTCTCCGACTTCGTTTAACAACAGAGTTCCATCCTCCGCTAATTCCAGAAGCCCGCGCTTGCGACCGTAGGCTCCCGTGAAAGCACCTCGCTCGTGACCGAAAAGCTCCGATTCGGCCAACTCATGACTGACTGCCGCGCAGTTGAGGGAGAAATACGGACCGCTGGCCCATCTGGAAAGTTTGTGAATAAACCTGGCCAGGTGATCCTTCCCGCTCCCGGTCTCCCCCAGCAACAGAATCGTAGTTTGTCGCTCTGCTGCCATACGGACCTGGGTCAAAACCGATCGCATAGCCTCGGAAGGGTACGATTCAAGCCGTTCCTGTGCTGAACAGTCAAAACTTGTCGTTTGGTTGTCATCGGGCAATGCTCTGTACAGTCTAATTATTTTCGCTTCACTCTGCGGGGTCAGGCCGATTTCCTGGAAACCCATGTCACACCCCCTGGTATTAAGGGACAAATTCTTGAGCCAAGGCTTGCTTGTCCTGCTTCGCATGACAATCGGAAATTGTTTTACGAACGGATGCCGATTAATTTCTGGATAAAACTAATTCCCACCTCGACGAGCTTCTAAGAGATTCTAGAAAATTCTCTTATGTCTTTCCTGATGTGTCAATGCCAGGAATTAGGCAGTAACTTGGGTATATTTGATACCTAATGCCGGGAAGCCGCCGCAAATGAACCCGAAAAACAATTTACTTGAAGGCATGCAGGGTACTATGCTATATTACTAATGACTTAGGGAGACCGCAATGAGCGACAAAGACGAAGCGAAACCCCAGGATTCGAAAAAGCCGTCACAGCGTGCTCAATTCCTTGAGGCCGATCATCTTTCCACGCAAACGATTGACCTGAGTAACCTGTTGACCAATGATGTGACCACCTCAGGCAGCTTCGCCGTCAGAGGTGGAATCTGGGCAACCGCGTTCGGCAAACTGATGCGAGCACTACCCATTCCGGTGATGTTGGTTGACAAATCCTACCAAGTGACCGTGGCGAATGAGGCATGTGGGAAAATCCCTCTCAAGGTTCCAGAAATACAGGGAATTCTATTTCACGATTTTTTCCCTGATCCCACGGTGGCTGACGACATGCAGTCTGTCTTGGAAGAAGTGTTCGCAGCGAGAAAACCACTAGCAGTCGAAACCGTTGTGGGTCATCTGTCTAAGAAGATCTGGTGCCGGATGACTTTTCGATCCATTCGAATGGGGGGGGACCAATTCGCCCTGATAGTGATTGAAGATCTTACAGCAGAAAAGCGAGCTCTGATCCTGAAACTGAAACAGGAGCAATTACTTCTGAGACATCGCGATGAACTGGAGAAGCGGATCCAGGAGCGAACGATCGATCTTTCGAAAGCGAATGACGCCTTGAGAATCATGATCGAGGGGGTACAAGAGAGGGTCAAAGAAGAACAGCAGAGAATCTCCAAAAACCTGGAGATCCTTGTCAAGCCATTGGTGGACCAACTGAAATCGGAACACCTTCCTGAATACGTGAGATCACTGGTCGAAACCTTAGAGATCTGCATGAAGAATGTTTTTGGGAATTATAACTACGATGTGGCAAAAGTGTTCTCGAATTTTACTCCTCGTGAGATGCAGGTCGCAGATCTCTTGAGGTCCGGGCTTTCTTCAAAGCAGATAGCGTCGGTAATGGGTATTACTGTTGAAGGCGTGAACTACCACAGGCAAAACATAAGAAAAAAACTCGGAGTAGAAGTCACGGGGAAGTTCTTGTCGGTCTGGCTGAGAGAGCATTTCGTGCGGGAGGACTGAACGATCAACATATCGTGCCGAACTACCCGGAGTAGCCTGAACGATACCGATGCCCAAAAAGCAATAAAGTCCCCGGCGGCGTGGTCGCGCACGACCCTGTCTCAAAGAAACGGGTCGGAGGGCACGGGTTTCGCGATCATCACACGCGCATGCTGAAATACGGGTTTCAGAAGTGGGGCCCACAGCGGCAATCGTCTCAGGATGAAACACATGCACGGGCGGCCCTTCCTGAATGACAGGTCCCCCTTCTCAACCCTTCCCGTCCAGATCGTCTTCGAGTTCAGCAAATGCCCTCATAAACTGACTTTCCGAAAGCTTCTCTTGTTCCCAGAGTCTCTTTAATGCCGACAAGTCACGCCTGTTGAGTTTACGACAAATCTCGTCAAGTCCTTTATTCGTTAGCTGGTATTTACATATCAATTCCGATGAGCTCATACCGGATCTGAGGTCTTTCAAGAATTCTTTTACCTTAATGCTCTGCATCACCATTAAAATGTTGCCTCCCCATCACGAACTCCACCCTTGACGACTCATTATAACCGTTCAACGCAAGGTCGTCCAGACTGTCGCAACCTGAACGGATGGATATATGTGTGAAAAATTTTATCAAACGTTTGAATGAGTGATTTCAAGGCGTAAGAAGATGCCAGGCGGTTCGGTTGTGCTCCATCCGGGCAACGGGAATCTGCTTTGCTCTTGTTTGATTCGAACAGTATTATGCAATATGGGATATGCGATTTTGTTCACGGGCCGAAGGGAGAAACGCGATGAGCCGACGAACCTTGGCAGTGGTGATACTATGCTTTGTATTTCAAACAGGTTCCCATCCGATCCTGGCCGAATCGACGGAAGTTCTGCCGGGTGTGTGGTACGAATCGGGTTATTCGGGTGTGAGTCTCTTTCAAGCTGGAGCGGACAGGGACGCCTGCCAGCAGGACTGTCGCGAGCGCTCCGGAGTATTCTTCGGTTTTCCACGAGGAGATGCGGCCAGATCTTATGGCCGCTGCATCGAGGACTGTAATCGGAAATTTTGGAAAGATTACGATCGCAACACAAGAGAGTTGGAAAAGGAAAAACCGTGAACGCTTGGCAGAGCAACAACGGTTATGCCACGACGATTGCCGTTTTTTCTGCAAGCCATGTCCGGCCGATCAGGTGACCATTCACCAACGGGCGGTATGTTCTTGACGTGCAGACGTTTGCCCTGACCGTCCGGGTAGCTCACCGCCATTTCATAGTCTGCAGGACTTCCAGATAGCGCGTCTTCCCGATTTCACGTATTTAAAAGCGAAATGGCAAAGCTCGCATACGTCCGGATGAGGAAGTGCGTACGGGTGGAAGCGGTGTGGTACGCTTATGTCCACTTAGACATAACTAGCAAATATAACTAGCCTTTCTCGTCTTTTTTCCTTGACTCCTCCAGGAGCAACCGTTACCCTGAAGACGGAATCAAAGCTGCTCTCCAAAGCTCTGGGACAACCCCATATGAGTTCGCGGTGTCTTAGGAGAACGGTCCTCTGCAGCGCAACCTCCACACCAGATTAAGACAGGAGGATACTTATGGATAAAATTTTGAGAATCGACATGGGAGCGGAAGGCGGCCCAAAGGCTACCGAGGTCCCGCTGGGAGCATATGCGGGCATGGGAGGCAGGGCCCTGACGTCAGGGATTGTTGCCAAAGAGGTTCCGCCGCTGTGCCATCCGCTAGGCGCAGACAACAAACTGGTCATAGCTCCGGGCATGCTCAGCGGAACCATTGCCGCCATGTCGGGACGCCTTTCAGTAGGTTGCAAGAGCCCTCTGACAGGCGGTATCAAAGAAGCAAACGCCGGAGGGCAGGCGGCCCAAACCTTGGCCAGATTAGGCTACGCGGGCATCGTGCTCGAAGGAAAGCCAAGAGACGACACCCTTTATAAAATATTCATCAACAAAGACGGTGTCAAAATTACGGCAGACAACAGCCTGAAAATGCTGGGCAATTACGCTCTCCTAGACAAAATCAAGGCGGAATACGGCGACAAGGTGGCCTGCCTTTCCATTGGACCCGCCGGAGAGATGAAGATGTCCTCTGCATCGATAGCATGCACGGACATGGAGCAAAGGCCCACTCGACATGCCGGTCGAGGAGGAGTCGGAGCGGTCATGGGCGCCAAAGGCGTCAAGGTTATTGTGCTTGACGACACCGACGTGAAAATGCGTTCCCCGAAGGACCCGGATAAATTCAAGGAAGCCAACAAAAAATGGGTTGAAGGGTTGAAAAAACACCCTGTTACGGGCGAGGGACTTGCAGCGTTCGGGACCAACGTGTTGACCAATGTCCTGAATGAGGCAGGCTCGTATCCTACGAAGAATTTCATGTGGGGACGTTTTGACGGGTGTTCCAAAATCAGCGGAGAGACGCTGGCTGCAACTGAGACCGAGCGCGGCGGATCGGCTACCCACGGTTGTCACCGCGGATGTGTGATTCAGTGCTCGGGAACGTACATGAACAAGGATGGCCAATACCTCACCAAGCAACCCGAATACGAGACCGTATGGGCACACGGCGGAAACTGCGGCATTGATGATCTCGACGCCATTGCTATGCTGGACCGCTTGGACGATGACTACGGCGTGGATACCATCGAGATGGGCGCAACGGTCGCGGTGGCTATGGAAGCAGGAATAGCCAAATTCGGGGATGCTCAGGCGGCCATAAATCTGGTGCATGAGGTGGGCAAAGGGACCCACCTGGGACGTATCCTCGGCAATGGAGCCGGGATGACAGGCAAAGCCTTCGGCGTAGAGAGGGTGCCGGTCGTTAAGAATCAGGCAATGCCCGCGTACGATCCACGCGGGGTCCAGGGGATCGGGGTAACCTATGCGACCACTCCTATGGGAGCCGATCACACAGCCGGGTATGCGGTGGCAGCAAACCTGCTCAAAGTCGGCGGTTTCGTCGATCCGCATGCGGCCGAGGGACAGGTGGGACTATCCAGGGACCTGCAGATTGCAACGGCCGCCATTGATTCGACCGGAATGTGCCTGTTTATTGCCTTTGCTGTCCTTGACCAGCCAGAGACGTTCCAGGCCCTCCTTGACCTGATCAATGCCTTTTACGGTCTGAATCTGACAGGTGATGACGTGACTGCGTTGGGCAAGTCAGTCCTGAAGAACGAAAGGGAATTTAATGCCCAAGCCGGCTTCACTGCGGCTGATGACCGTCTTCCGGAGTATTTCAAAAAAGAACAACTGCCGCCTCACAATGTAACCTTTACGGTGAAGGACACGGATCTCGACACGCTGTTCAACTGGTAAACCAATCGGGAACAGTCTCGTCCGGACGGGAGAAGCTACATGCAAGCCTTCTCCCGTTCCTCTTTTTCATGCACCATACCGCCGCCGCCATATGATACTCATTCGCGTCAAGTATGGCTATTTGACTATTCATGCCGATTCGCTCTCAAATAAAGAAGAATCTGGGATGCCCTTTTGGTAAGAGGTTCCTCCCCGAACCCCACCTCAAGAACTTTTACCACTAGCTCGCATGGGCATTTTCCGTTGAAACATGCCGGTTCCGACGTATACAAGGAGTATCTGGAAGGAGGCTTGAAGGGACATTCCAGATGCTACTCAGCTTATTCCGACTAAAACCTTTGAAAAGCAGGGTGCCAGAATACTTTTCAGGGTATATTTTAGGAAGGATGAAGGAGCTGAACATGAGGCTTTTTGACGGGAGATATCCACCCGCTCATTCTCGGTAGGGACACCAAGATGACGCTCTGTTCCGCTCCGGAAGGGCGGTCATGGTCGAGAACGAGCGGGAGGCGATTTGGGGGTTCTCTTTGCTCTCCAGAGATTTTGATTGACGTGGCGCCGCGCGGTGAAGTATAGTGAAAAAAAGAAAAAAGCAGACTTTTTCATAAGCTTAACGACAGCATGACGACGGTTTTGCTTCATACGGGTCGTGCGGCGGATCATACGGGCCCTTTTCAGGATCAAAGGAACCACCCGGCTGCCAGGCGCCGGTCCAAAGACCATAGAAATGCAAGGACTACCAAGTAATTCCAATTGAGGTTATTCGCAGGCACATCGATCCTGTCGATCGAGAGACAAGCGCTAGAGCGTGCCTTCAAAGCGAGTCTTTTCAAGAGTGAACCCTAATGATAGCGGAGCCAAAGGCGTAGCCCATTATCACGGTCTCCCAACACAACCCGAAAGGAGCTCAAGGGATGAAGATTCGAGCAGCCGTTTGTCGAGAAGCGAACAAGCCTTTGTCGATTGAAGAGCTGGAACTTGCTCCACCGAAAGCGAACGAGATTCTGGTCAAGTTCGCGTACACAGGCTGGTGCCACTCGGACTACCACCTGGTGAAGGGAGAAATTCCCATTGACATGCCGTTTGTCATAGGTCATGAGGCCTCCGGAGTGGTTCAAGAGGTTGGTCCTGGGGTGACACATGTCGCACCCGGAGACCATGTGGTCACCACATGGATGATTCCATGCGGCAAGTGCCCCAGTTGTCTCCAGGGTAAAGGTTACATCTGCCAGGGCCATTTCGAGCCGTTCCTGAAAGGTTTGCTCCTGGACGGTACCACAAGACTCACGGACGCCAATGGAGACAAGGTACTTCACGGCAATTTCGTGTCCGGGTTCGCAAATTACAGTGTGGTGCCCGCGCAAGGTGCTATAAAGCTCCAGAAAGACTTGCCGCTGGATTGGGCGTGTTTCCTCGGCTGCTGCGTACCCACCGGCTGGGGCTCGGTTTACAACGTTGCGAAGGTTCATCCCGGAGAGTCGGTAGCTGTTTGGGGCATGGGTGGCGTCGGCCTCAATATTATCCGAGCGGCCAAGATGAGGCTCGCAGATCCGATCATTGCGGTGGATTTAGAGGGCAGCAAAGAGAACCTGGCCAGAGAATTCGGTGCGACTCACTTCATAAACAATAGCAAGGATGACCCGGTGCCCATTATAAACGAACAGATAGCCCCCGGCGGGCTCGACTACGCGTTCGAGGCAATCGGCGACCCGGGTGCCATCGTCCAGGCGTGGTGGACCACCAAGATAGGCGGACGGTTGGTCATCCCGGGAATTACGCCCCACGACGCTGACACGGCCCTGCCGCTCATGCTTCTGCCGCTACACGAAAAAGCGATCATCGGGACGTTGTACGGCAACATCAGCACGGAAATCGAAATTCCGAGACTTGCTGACCTTGCCGCTACGGGTGAGCTTAAACTCGACAAACTGATCAGCAAATACTTCAAACTGGAAGAAATCAATGACGTGATAGACGCCATGGAGCGCCGTGAAATAAAAGGTCGCTGGGTCTGCAAGTGGGATTGACGCGAATACCCTTTCCAGCAGGCAGGACCTTCGGACGCCGCCCGAATGGGATCTCCGGAGAGAAGCACGTTTTCTCGCTTGCGGCGGGCGAGATTTTTCTCGGACATCCCGGCAAAGGGGTGGCGCCTGTCCGCCGTCACTCTGAAGTCCGGTAAGAAATGCCGACTACATTGCTGCGCATTGAAAATGGTGCTTTCCGTCCGCAGTCAGTCAGGTTGTCCTCGCAGCGACGCTGTCCGAAGCGAAGGGGACACCTGGCTGGTAGTCGCATTCCTGATGCGCAGCATATAGGCAGTCCAACTGTTCGGTTTTCATGCTTCGTTGAGGCGTTTTTCGCCATGGGAGTCGGCAAGACACCGTACGGAAATTCAGGGGGGCCTTGAGAGAAAGGGCCTTCCTGAAGGAGCCCCGAATCCAGGGGCTATTCAATTCCCATCCATAACCCGTTCGAAACATAGGAGGGTCGCTGAAACTGATGGAAGAGACGAAAACAGTCGTGCAGACCGATAACCCCGACCGCAACAGAGAAAATCAGCAAGACACCGACCTGCGTGTAACTGAGATCGATTTGGAAGAGGTCGCGATAGATGGAATTTGTGGAGTCTACTGAGTCGCAGGAGGCACCGGCATCTGCTTACATCCTGGCCCCGGGTGTACGGGTGAGAAAAGAGCGCTCAGGACTACTTTTTTACCATCGCGCGGGGCCACGCCTCTATTTCCTCTCATCGGGTAACCTGCTTACTCCGCAATTCTTTGTGTCAAAACAAAGTGTGGCTCAATGGTCCACGGCCAGAAGCTTTCCCTGGGAGACCTCCAAGGCGCTGGAAAAAGCGCTGGCCGGTCTGGAAAGAAAAGGAGTGGTGTGTGCTTGCAAGGCTGGCACGTGAAGGACTCTCAGCGCCCGTCAACCTGACGTGGGAAGTTTCGCTGCGGTGCAATCTGAAGTGCAGACACTGTCTGTCGGCCGCGGGAGATCCGTTGCAGAACGAGCTGTCCACCCAGGAGGCTCTCGACGTTTTGACCGAACTTGCACAGCTTCACGTATTCCAAATCAATCTCGGAGGAGGCGAGCCTTTTCTGAGGCCCGACATCTTTCAGATCCTGGGCGCTGCCGACCGGCTTGGCATAGTCTCGTGCGTCAGCACCAACGGGACCGTGCTCCACAAGGAAGCGTGCAAAAAACTAGCCCAGATAGAAGGACTGTACTTGCAGGTCAGCCTGGATGGAGCGGACGAGGCCACAAACGATCGGATCCGCGGGGAAGGTACGTACAGGCAGATACGTAAGGCCATAGAAAACCTGGCCATGCAAGGGATCGCCTTCAGCATAAATACTGTTCTCACCAAATGGAGCTTTCCTCAAATCGACACGCTCAATGCTATGGCACGAGAAGTTGGTGCGAACCTGAGAATCAGCAGGTTTCGTCCCTCCGGCAGAGGCAAGGACAGCCGGGAGGAACTGGCCCCGGACAAAGATCAGCTTGAGTGGTTTTCTCACTGGTTGAATCAACACCGCCAGGTGCTGACCGGCGACTCTTTCTTCAGCCTGACATCAGAAAAGAGGCGCAACATGGGCCTTGACATGTGTGGAGCCGCAAAGATGACCTGCTGCCTCTCCCCGGACGGATCTGTCTATCCCTGTGCATTCCTGCAAGAGCAGGAATTTCTTGCCGGTAACGTACGCCACCGCTCTCTGCGCGAAATTTGGCTGAATTCTGACATTTTCGCCACATTCCGTCAGATGGACGTCAGATCATGCGAGGCGTGCTTCCGGTTTGAGGCCTGTAGAGGCGGCTGTCCGGCGGTGGCATACCATAGCTATGGCGAATTGGGGTTGGCCGATCCGGAATGCCTGGTGCAGTGCCAAAGCCTACAAAATTTGCGAGGCCCAGGGCATGCCGTTTGAGACGCTGTTGTCCCCCTTGAATCTAGGGAGCGCCCGCATCAGGAATCGGATTGCCTTTTGCGCCCATCGAACCAATCTGGCAGGAAAAGGCACAATTAGTGATGCGCTGATCGCCTATTATTCCGAGAGAGCCAGAGGCGGTTGCGGCCTCGTTATCGTCGGTGAATTCAGCATTCATCCGAATGATCAACCCTACGAGAAAATGATTCACCTGCATCACAGTGGCGCGACACCATGGCTCGAAAGGCTGGCCGGGCAGATTCATGAGCAGGATTCACTGGTGTTCGCACACCTCACCCACCGGGGTTTTCAAAGTCACGGCGTAATAAGCAGATTGCCGATCTGGGGGCCGGAGCCTACGGCCGATATAGTACACGGCGAAATGTGCAAGGCCATGGAGCCCGGCGAATGCGAAGAACTCGTCGCGTCATTTGTTCAAGCAGCAACTAGCTTGCAACGAGCGGGATTTGACGGGATTGAGATAGATGTGGGTGAAGAGAGTCTTCTGCGACAGTTTCTCTCGCCGCTCACCAATCACCGAGAAGACTGCTACGGGGGCAGTCTTGAAGGCAGAATGAAGCTCACGGTCGAAGTGATCCAAGCCGTGAAACAAGCTGTAGGAACGGGCTTTCCCGTGGGAATCAGGCTTTGTCTGGACGAAGTGTTCTGGAATGCCATCGCGCTGGAGGAAGCCCTCAATGCTGCCAGGGAATTGGAATCGCTGGGTTTGGTGGACTTTTTCAACACGACCATCGGCACCTATTACAACCTGTATCTGGCCCAGGCATCCATGCACCACCCCATGGCCCCGGCTTTGGACAAGGTGTCCGCACTGAAGCAGGCTGTCTCCGTGCCTGTCTTTGCCGGGAACAGAATGCCCATGCCGGAGCATGCTGAAGAGGTGCTGCAAAAGGGTAAAGCGGATGTCATAGGTTGGATCAGGCCCCTGATATGCGATCCATGGCTTCCGCGGAAATTGAATGACGGCAGCATCGACGACATCGTTTACTGCGTCTCGGACAATCAGAACTGTGTGGGCAGGACAGCTCGAATAAAACCGATCTCGTGCATTCAAAATCCGCAAGCAGGAAGAGAGACTTTGGTGTACCGTGGTTGCAGCTCGGCTCGCAACCCGAGCAAGCGTGTCATTGTTGTCGGCGCCGGGCCGGCGGGTCTCAAGGCAGCCCTGACAGCGGCCAAACGAGGGCATCATGTTACGGTCCACGAGAAAGAAGAAGCACCAGGCGGGCAACTGCGGCTCGCAAGGCTGGGTCCCGGCCGAAGTGAAATTTGGGGCGTGATCGAGAATCTTACCAGACGTTTGGAAAAGCTCCACGTCCCTGTTTTCACCCGATCTCCTCTGGATGCCGCTGCTGCGGTAGATTTATCTCCTGACGTGGTGATCGTCGCGACGGGATCATATCCTGATCCGCGTCCCTTGAAAGGAAACTACGGCCCACCACGTGTTTTGAATGTGTGGGACGTGCTTAGAGGGACGTGTCCAATCGGCGAAAAGGTGTTGCTTGTAGATGAAGAGGGACATTACAGGGCTCTTTCCGCCGTTGAGTTCCTGGCAGACCAAGGCAGAAAAGTGGACGTCATGACCGGCGAATCGTTTGTGGGCTTGGATCTGGCTCCGATCGGCGACCTGTACGTGATCCGGCAGAGATTGCTACAGAAAGGCGTCCGGTTTATTCCTGATACCGTAGTCCTGGAGATCCGGGACACTCGCGTCATAGTGGCCGATAAGTTCACGGAAAGGATTTCTGAAACAGGAGAGTACGACACCATCGTTTTGGCGCTTGGAAATGTCTCCGATGACAGGCTTTACCGGGAATTGAAAGGCAGTATACCTGCCCTCTTCAAAGCCGGTGACTGCGTTGCGCCTCGAAGAATCGACTCGGCTATTATGGACGGATACAGAATTGCGCAAGCCATCTGAAACATCCACACAGCGGAGACCATTGCATGCCTGAATTCAAGTTCTTGTTCTCGCCTCTCCGAATGGGTTCCGCGGTGGTCGCGAATAGAATCAGCTTTTCCGCACACTTGACCAATTTTGGCGAGAACAACAAAATAAGCGAAAGGCATGTCAGCTATTACCGGGAGAGGGCCAGAGGCGGAGCAGGTCTCATTATAACCGAAGAGCTTTCGGTTCATGCCTCGGATCATCCGTACGAAGAGCTGGTTTTCGCTTTTGCCCCTGATGTTGTTCCCGGCTTCAAACAGCTTACTCAAACGATCCACCGGTACGAAACCAAAATTTTTGCCCAGCTCAACCATAACGGAACCCAGGGCGATGGGAGTTTCACACGGCAGGCCGTGTGGGGACCTTCACAGACATTCGATCCCATATTTCGTGAATGGTCAAAGGAGATGGAACCGGAAGAGATCGAGGACTGTATAAACTCTTTCGCCCGAGCTGCTGAGCACTGTCGCGAAGGCGGCTTTGACGGAATTGAGATTCAGATAGGGCACAGCTCGCTCATCAGGCAGTTCCTCTCGCCGCTCACGAATCGCAGGGAAGACGAATACGGCGGCGACCTCGACGGCAGGCTTCGTTTTTGTCGAGAAGTACTTGAAGCAGTGAAAAGAGCAACGGGGACCGATTTCACCCTGGGAGTGCGGCTGAACGCCGACGAAATGCACCCCCGCGGCGGGCTCACCCTCAAAGATGCGGCTGAGATAGCCAAAAGACTCGAAGCCACAGGGGTCATAGACTTCGTGGATTTGAGCATCGCGACCTTTTACAACCTTTACCTGGTAGAAGGTTCCATGCACATACCTCTGGCTTACACCGTTCCCCTTGCCTCCACAATAAAAAGAAGCGTTACGCTGCCCGTCTTCGCGACGAACCGGATCAACGATCCCCATCTTGCCGAACGGATACTGGCGGACGGTCACGCGGACATGATCGGAATGGTACGGGCTTTGATTTGTGATCCCGAGCTGCCTAACAAGGCCCGCGAGGGCCGTGCGAGTGACATAAGACATTGTGTTGCGGACAATCAGGGGTGTATCGGTCGCATGGGGCTGGGCCACGGCTTGAGTTGCATTCAGAACCCGGCGGTTGGACGGGAAAGGGAACTCGGGAGCGGCACCCTGGCACCCGCGGATTGCGCCAAGAAGGTTGTGGTCGTGGGGGCTGGGCCTGCCGGCCTGGAGGCGGCACGAGTGCTGGCATTACGAGGCCACTCGGTGATTCTGTTCGAGAAAGGGGTAAAACCGGGTGGCCAAAACCTCATAGCGAGCAAGGCGGCCGGTCGGTCGGAAATAGAAGGAGTTAGCCGATGGCTGATCGGTCAGGTTACGAAGCTCGGGAACATTGACATGAGGCTCCAGACGGAGGCAACCGAATCAATGGTCCTGGACCAACATCCCGACGCTGTAGTGGTGGCCACGGGTTCAATGCCCCCTGAGAAGCCCTTTCCCGGCGAATACGGGCTTCCCGGGGCAGTAAACCTTTGGCAGGTCCTCAATGAAGAGGTGCAGCTGGGCGAAAGGGTGGTCATCGTAGATATGGACGGGCACCACGGCTGCAACGCCACTGCTGAATTCCTGGCGGACAAAGGAAAGAAAGTCCACATTCTCACACCGGCCCTCTCTATTGGAGGGATCCTCGGTCCTTTGCAGGATTTTCACTTGTCGCGGCGACGCCTGGCGCTCAAGAACGTCACCTTCACCAGCGATGTGGCTGTCCTGGAAATCCAAGGAACGGTCATCAAATGTGTGCAGGTGTATTCAGGCGAACTTGTCGAGTTTATTGACCACGACAACATAGTCTTGGCAGTAAGAAATCAGTCCCTGGATCGTCTCTATTTTTCACTTCGAGGGAAAGTGAAAGAGCTGTACCGAATCGGGGACTGCGTTGCCCCTCGCAAGCTCGATTCAGCCATACTGGAAGGCCAGATGATCGGAAGAACGATATGACGGCCGGGAAGGTGCATGAGGAGAGATCGCTGGACGCCAACGGCGTCCTTGTCGTCTGCGAGACTCGGGGAGGTCAGGTCGTCCCTGCCTCGGCGGCTCTGGTGGCACACTACCGAAATTGTGACCCGCTGTCGCGCACCACGGACGCAGTGAGCGCCATGGTATTCGGGCCGGCGGACAATCCCGGTTCTATTTTGGGGCAATTCGGCGCGGGCACTGTGTACAGTTGTCCCTCTGATCCAAACTCCTGCCTGCCTGAATCTGTGGCACAAGCCGTGGCCGTACTGGTGCGAGGAATCAATGTTCCGGTGGTCGCATTTGCGGGAAGCTCGTGGGCGGCCGATCTTGCTCCCCGTGTAGCCGTAGAGCTCCATGCACCTCTCGTCTCGAATTGCACCGGCATTCAACGGGGTTCCACAGCCGGCATGTCGGTCGTGCAATCCATTCAAGGGGGCAGACTGTACCAGCATGCATTACTATCCAACCGGCGTTTCGCTGTGATCTGTTGGGATCCCGAAGCCCTGAGCCGCTATCGACCGGAGCCCGATCGAAGTGCAGAGTTGGTTCAAGTTCATCCTATTTCAGCTCCCAAGTCCGATCGAGTGAAGTTGCTGCGAGTGATTGAGGAAGATCCCGAAGCCGTATCTCTCGGAGAGGCGGAAACGGTCATTGCGTTCGGCCGAGGAATGGACCCTGAGGACTTACCGCAATTGGATGAACTCAAAAGCCTCCTTCGCGGGGCTATGGCAGGGACGAGGCCGATGGTAGACTCGGGTCTGTTGCCGTTCGAACGCCAGATCGGACAGACCGGAACAACGGTTTCTCCAAGGCTTCTCGTCGCATGGGGAATTTCGGGAGCAAACGAGTTCACCATAGGCATGGAGGAAGCTCAGACGATAGTAGCAATCAACAAGGATCCCCAGGCTCGAATATTCCGGTTTTCCGATCTGGGCCTGGTGGGAAACGGAAAAGATGTGCTCGCTCAATTGCTAAGGCTGCTCGCACAAGACGACCAAGACGCTTCCCACGTCAAGGAGAAGCGCTCATGAGTTGGAGGTGCTTCTGCCTGGCGTGTGTCCTCGCGACCGTGTCGTTGTGTAGCTTGGTTGCCCGTGCGGCTGAAGGTGACGAGGCATGCCTCGCCTGTCATCTGCGCGGGAGCGGCAAGAGCAATCTTGAAATTGCTATCAGCACCCTTCGATCCTCGGTTCATGGCGAACAGGTTTCGTGCTTGTCCTGTCATCCGACCGCTGCAGCTGAAGCGCATCAGGGCAGCCAAACCGTTTCGACCGCCACCTGTGGCGACTGCCATTCACAAGACAACCGCCACCCCACGGGAATGGGCCCACCGGTCCCATGTTCGGCCTGTCACGGCGGGCACAACGTGCTCCCTTCCGGAGATCCTGGCTCGACACTCCATGCGAACCGACTGGCAACGACGTGCGGTACATGCCATCCGGAGCAGACAGCCTCCGGGTCCTGGGTGGAGTCTCTATCGGCTTTTCGTATCAGAGCTCACGGAAAAGCGGATGTGAGCAGACCATATTCGAGATACCAGTGTCTTGCCTGTCATTTTAGGAAGGTCGCCCATCGTGAGTTGAATCCCCAGGCTGGCGTTTTGTGTACGAAATGTCACAACTCCGGGCCGGGCTCCCGCTTTTACATAGGTGCACCACACCCTACCAAATCCCAGACGGCGTCCAGTTCCTCAACCATTTGGTCTTTGGCATACCCCGCATTTCTTGGATGTTGCACGGTAGTATTCTTTTGGGGCTGGGTGAATCGTTTCTTTTTTTGGAGATCGGGCAGGCCGCTCGCCCGGTGGGACAATCCCGGGCAGAGGCTTGTTGCTCTGTTTTGGGCTACCGTGGGGCAACGAAGGGTTTTTCGTCGCCCCGGTGTCGGATTCAGCCATTATTTTGTATTCCTGGGCGTGCTGGTACCTGGCTTGATCATACTGGCCGTTCAATTCGATCCTCCTGTTCCAGAATTTGCAGCAGGGTTGGCATCTCTTTTCCTGGAAGTTGTGGGGCTCGCTCTTTTGGCTGGAGTTGTCTATGCACTGGTGAGGCGGTTTCAACCCCTTCCCGCGTCTCCTTCCACAGGATTTGCGGGATTGGCGGTGCTTGTCATGCTCGTTCTTATAGTGTTCACCGGCTTTCTGACAGAAGGATTCCGAATCTCCATCGCGCCGGAATCCGACGTCTGGCGCCATCCGGTCGGGTGGGCACTGGCCTTGGTCTTGCCTCCCTCTCCAGTGGCGATAGCGATAACCTGGTATGTTCACTTCGGACTGGTTTTTGCCCTGTTGGCCGCGATGCCGTTCAGCCCGTTGCGTCACATCGTCACTGCGCCACTCAACTTGTTTTTTCGTGATTTGGGGCCTGCCGGGAAACTGGAGCCTTGCCGTATGAATTCTGAGGAGGCACTCGGAATAACGGCTGCAGAAGACCTGACCTGGAAAGACCTCCTGGACGCAGACGCATGTGTTGCTTGTGGGCAGTGCCGGGATTCCTGCCCCGCATACGCATCTCAAAAGCCACTGAGCCCCATGAAGATCATTCAAGAGATCCGCACATGCGCTCTGGAAATGAGGCGAAACGGCGGCGCATCGCGAGGGGAGCTTCTGTCGAGATACGTCTCCGAAGAAGAGATATGGGCATGCACAAGTTGTCACGCGTGCCAGAATTCCTGTCCGGTCGGGGTGGAACATGTGGGCAAGCTGATGAATTTGCGCCGCGGACTGGTGCTTGAGCAGGGCAAAGTCCCGCAGGAAGCAATCAAACCTCTGAGAAACCTCGACGTGTACGGCGATCCGTACGGATATGGTCCTGCTTCAAGGACAATGTGGGCAAATAGCCTCGAAAAGAATCTTTTTGAGAGCGGGGAGAAAGAGGGGCAGCTTTTCTGGGTGGGTTGTCAGGCTTCGTTCCATCCCCGGGCCCGCGAGGTGGCCACGGCTTTCATGACGCTTGCCGGGAGGGCCGGGCAACGAATGGCGATTCTCGGCAGCCAAGAAACGTGCTGTGGCGACCCAGCTCGGCGACTCGGAGAGGAAGCTCTTTTCCAGCAATTAGCTCGAAGAAACATGGAACGCTTCAAAGAACTTGGAGTGAAGAGCATTGTTACGCTATGCCCTCATTGCTTCAACACTTTCGCTCACGAATATCGTGACTTCGGAGCGCGCTTCACCGTACTCCACGCAGTTGAATGGGCTGCATCGCTCCTCCACACCGGCCGCTTGAAGCCCAAGAGGCTGTTCAGCGGACAGTTCACGTACCACGATCCGTGCTATCTTTCGCGCGTCAACAGCCTCGCTCATTTCCCAAGGGCCATACTCGAACTTGTATGCCATTCTCGGCTAAAAGAAATGCCCAGCACCGGTGACGAAACTTTTTGCTGCGGCGCGGGTGGCGGCAGAATATGGCTTCATGAAACGGGGAGTCGAATTAACGTGCTCAGGGCCAAACAGTGCGCTGAAACTGAGGCGGAGGTGGTCAGCACGTCCTGCCCCTATTGTGTGGCTATGCTCGAGGACGGCTTGACCGAAGTGCATTCCGGACCACAAAGAGTTCTGGACGTGATCGAGATCGTGGAGTTGGCAACCCGCTGATCGTGCGGGAGTTGCGGGGTCCGGCTTTTCCCGGGGAGACAAAGTGGAAGGGTCTCCCTGGATCACCCAGTCGAAAGCGAATCACTATGAGATCATTCCGATGAGGATCGCAGTTTGTTTGAAACAGGTGAGCTTTCTCTATGCCAGGACCGGAAATCGTCCTGACGAAAACTTTGTGGCCGCTCACGATATTGTTCGTCTCAATAACCCTCTGGACGAGGTGGCCCTAGAAAGGGCCGTACAGCTGAGCGATGCGGTGGGAGGCGAAGTATGGATTCTGTCGGCCGGTGGGGAGTTCTTTGAGAAGGAGGCTCGGCGGGCCCTGGCTATTGGTGCGGACACGTTCGTACGCCTGCACGACCCGGAATGGGGTCTTATGGATGCCCGAACTACGGCTCTTGTTCTAAGCAAAGCCGTTCGAAAACTTTCGGCTGACATAGTACTGTGTGGCGCCCGTTCTCTTGATCTGGCTCAGGGGCAAGTGGGGTGCTATTTGGCCTCAAACCTCGATTACCCCTACCTTTCATCGGTCGTGCGTATGAACGTATCCCAGCATTCGAAAACGATGATCGTCCGGCGCAGTTTGGGCAGAGGCCGGTTTCAGGAACTGGAATGCACGTTGCCCGCTGTTGTCGCTGTGGAGAGGACCTTGTGCGAGCCTCGTTATCCGAGCTACCGGGAGGTGCTGAAAGCGGCCGATAAAGAAATCATCACCTGGAACGGAAATGAGTTGGGTCTCGAAGGATCCGAGGTTGTCCCGTTTCTGAGGCTCGGTCGGGTTACAGAGCCCAAGCCTCGACCGAAATGGATTCCCATTCCCGACAGCGAGCTTCCTGCTGTGGAGCGCATCAGACTGCTCCTGTCCCGAGACGATGCGCAAAAAAAGGGGACCCTGCTGGAAGAGGGGCCCGAAGACCTTGCACGCAGCATGATTCAATTCCTCAAGGACGAAGGTCTCTTGTAATGTTTCCACAAACTCTCGACATCGAAGGCTGCACGGAGAGGCCCAAAAAGGAGTACATACAAAGTCGATTGCAGGGCCGAACGTACAGGCTGGCTTCGGGTGTACGGCTTGTGGAAGGTGAACAGCACTGCTTCCTGCTGCGGACATACCCGCTCAAGGCGGCTCGATTGGCGGAAAGCTTTGCTTCCATCCTCCGCCGGCTTGAAAACGAGGGACCTCAATCTCCGGAAAGCCTGGTCGCACTCCTGCCTTCTGTCGATGAGACCTCGTTGGACCACTTCCTTTATCGATTGGAAAAGATGGGTTTTCTCGAGAGCAGCGGCCTGGCACTGCACCAACCACTACCCACGGTTTCAGTAGTAATCCCGGTCCGCAACAGGCCCGCGGACATCAAGCGATGTCTCGAGTCGCTTCTGAAAGTCGAGTACCCTACCGAGAAGCTCGAGATCGTCGTGGTGGACGATGCTTCCGAGGATGAAACCGCCGATGTGGTCACCCATTTTCCCGTAATCCTGGAGCGCATGAGTGAGCGGCAGGGAGCGTCAGCGTGCCGCAATCGCGGTGAAAGGCATGCAAAAGGCCTAATACTGCTCTTTTTGGATTCAGACTGTGTCGTGGACTCCAAGTGGCTTTTGGAGATCGTATCGGTCTTCGGGGATCCGCAAGTCGGAGCAGCTGGAGGATTGGTAGATTCGTACGATGACAACGGGCCTCTCAACCGTTACGAAAAAGTTAAGTCGCCACTTCACGTTGAAATCCGTTGCACCGATTCTTCGCTGAGAAGCAGGTTCTTTTACGTTCCATCCTGCAATTTTGCGGTGCGCCGCGACCTTTTTCTTAAACTAGGAGGATTTAACGAAGATCTGGACGTGGGAGAAGATGTGGACTTCTGTTGGCGGATAATGGACAGCAACCGGTCAATTGAGTTTCGGCCCTCCGCCAGAGTGTTGCACCGGCACAGAAACCAGCTGGTACCATTTTGCCTGCGACGGTTTGAATACGGGACAAGCGAACCGCTGTTGCAGGCTCTTCATCCGGAGAGGAGAAAGACGTTCGCTCTCATGCCTGCCGCGGTGTGCTTTTGGCTGTTGTTGAGTGTGGCATTCCTCGCAGCGCCCATGGCAAGCATCCTTGCCGCGGGGACGGTTCTCGGCGACACCCTTACGAGACGGCGAAGCGCACGCGATTTGGGAATCAGGATTTCGGTAACACTGACGCTCCTGGCAGTGTTTCGCAGCTATTTGAGCTTCGTGTACCGGGTTTGCTCGTTTATCTCCCGGTACTATCTCATCGTCGCGACCTTCCTGGCGCCTGCCTTCCCGGTTGCAGCCGCGGCAATATGGCTGGCACATGTCGGAGTGGGAGTAGTAGAGTTCTCGCTTAGAAAACCACAGATCAATCTTCTGTATTTCTTGGGGCTGTTTTCTTTGGAGCAAATTTCCTATCAGTCGGGAGTGTGGTGCGGCTGTTTCAAACAAAAGTTCTTCTTGCCCGTCTTTCCACGGCTGTCCGTATACGGCAGTCGTCGGAAAGTCCCTGCTCCGGGTTCACCCAAGCGAGGTTCGCAATGAGTCGCCTGCCACTTTTGCTCAGGTTGGCACGAAACGGTCTCCGCTATCGTATGTCCCGACTAACCGGTGCAAGCTGCCCGATTCAGGCCCTGTCTCTGGAAATCACTCATCGATGCATCGCGAGATGCACGATGTGTAATATATGGAAGATTCCTGACACGGTTGAAGACCTGCCCCTTTCCGAGTGGTTGAAACTCCTCGCGTCGAGTGAACTGAAGCAACTTCGAGAAATAGACATCACCGGCGGCGAACCGTTCTTGAGAAACGATATCGTCAATCTCGTGGAAGCAATTTCACGGAGCAAACGAGATCGGTATCCCAAATTGCGAACCGTGGCAGTTACCACAAACGGTCTCCTGACGCAACGCATCCTGAAAGGGGCCGACGTCATGGCAGGACACCTCAATAGAAGTCACATCGATATGGTGTTTGCCGTCGCCCTGGATGCAATCGGCGAACTGCATGACAACATCCGTGGGGTACCGGGCGCCTGGCCAAAGGTTCTGGAAACGATTGAAGGCCTCTGCAGGTTGCGAAATACATTTCCTAACCTTGTAATCGGTGTCAAAACCACCATCATCCCTAAAAATGTCGGCCATCTGGAGGACATAGCCATTTTCGCACAAGAACGGGGGTTGTTCACCATCATTTCTCCACGAATTCTCACCGGGGTCCGGTATGGCAACCTGGACCGTGCGGACGACCTCGTGTTCACAAAAGAAAACCTGGACGACCTTGCGATGTTCTGTTCCTCAGATCTATTCCGTGGGGGGTACCATCGCAAGGTCCTGATGGACCTGTTTGAAAAGGGTAGAGTCACCAAACCCTGTACTGCCGGATTCAACTACTTTTTCGTACGAAGTACCGGTGACGTGTATCCGTGCCCTCTGACCGATTGTTGCCTGGGGAATATCCAACGAAGCAGTCTCGGCGACCTCGTGCAGTCCAGTAAAGCCAGGGGATTCCGCAGGCAGTGCGGAACATTTACCGAGTGCGAGACTTGCACCGAACCCGGATTGGAAAGATACGCTCTGCCGTTTGAAGCCATCGCGTATGGCCGATTGATGAACGAATTGTCGTACAACGATTTTGTTCAACTGCACCGCCACATCGGTCTAGACAAATACTTACCTTGAATGTGATACGCATTCGCTACAAGATTTATAAGATTCCCGGGCTGGGGCCTCTCCTGAGCGAAGTGATGAGACGGCTCTGCGTCGTCCGCAGCGAAGGAGTGCCCCCAGCCTGTGCCCGGAATCGAGTTGCCTGTAAAAAAGCGAATCCGTATAAGTGATTTCTGGGGAGGAATTCCGGATCAAGAAGCGTTGCAGACTTCCGTAATACAAATGCGCCGTCGAATAAGTTCGTGGGGTGGGGTTCGGAGAGGAACGTCTTGCAAGAAGTTCCTCCCTCGATGTCACGTACATGAAAACGAAACGGTATCAGAGCTTATAGTAGTTATCGAAAATTCTATCGGATTTCTCACGATTCTGACCCGCATGCCGGTGGTCCAATCATGTCATTGCGAGGAGTGGAGCGACGAAGCAATCTCAGTTTTTGTCGGTTGGAGATTGCTTCGGGCTTTGCCCTCGCAATGACAATCCTGCAATCTTTTCGCGTAATCAAAACCGGCATTACTTTTGAGAATCCCCATATGTGTCTTAATATAGTCTCGAGCAGGGAGTAGAGCATCCTTGCTGTCTGTTAACCGACTCCCCGCTGGACGTATGTTGCTTATCGGAAACTCCCTGTACTCTTACGCATCGAGGCTACTTGAGAATGGCGTACCATGGCTTTTCGGGCTGACCGGTAAGATCCACGTAGATGTGTTTGGTCATAACGTATTCCTCCAATACCATCGTCGAGAGGTCTTTTCCCCAACCGGATTGCTTGCAACCACCCCAAGGAGTCTCGCAGAAGATCATCAGGTGCTCGTTGATCCACACTGTTCCGGTCTTGATTTGGCCGGCCAGAGCCAATCCGCCGGACACGTTTTTGGTCCACAGCGAAGCACACAATCCATACGGAGATGAATTGACGCCGGCTATAGCCTCTTCCGTAGAATCAAAGGGCGTCACCGCAACTACAGGACCAAAGATCTCGTCTTGCATGATCTTCATATCAGGCGTGCAATCAGCGAAAATGGTCGGACCCACAAACGCTCCATCACGGATCTCGGGAATGTTCGACCGTTCTCCACCCAGAAGGAGCCTGGCTCCATCCCGTTTCGTCGTTTCAATGTAAGATTCGATCTTGTCCCGGTGCTCCATGTAGGCTACCGGACCAAGGACCGTCTCCGGGTTCATGGGGTCACCGTACCTCAGCTTACTCACTTCTGCGACGAATTTCCCGCAGAACTCCTCGTACAGGGATTTGTGGACGAAGAATCTGCTGGCTGCCGCACAGACCTGGCCGGAATTGAAAAAACCAGCGAAAACGGCGCCCTGTACTGCAGCATCCACATCAGCATCGGCAAGCACGACGAAAGCGTTTTTCCCGCCCAGTTCGAGTCCCACCTGTTTGACGTGCGCACTGGCAACGTTCATGATCTGCTTTCCGGTTGCGGTGTCTCCTGTGAACCCAATCTTTTGCACTCCCGGGTGGCTCACCAGAGCTTCTCCCACCGTGTTGCCGGGACCGGTTATGACATTTACCACCCCTGCAGGGGCCCCGGCCTCTTGAAAAATCTCGCCGAGCTTAAGCGTTGTCAGAGGAGCAACCGAGGTCGGCTTGACTACGCATGCATTTCCCATAACCACCGCGGCACCGAGCTTCCAAACCACCATAAGCGCGGGGAAGTTCCATGGGGTGATGATTCCAACCACCCCCAGAGGCTCCTTGACCGTGGCCGACATACACCACGGCCCCACAGGAAGGGTCTGCCCCGTCACGGATCTGGCAACCCCTGCAAAGTACTCCAGCTGCTCCGCACACAGAGGAACGTCGAAATTCATTGTCTTGCGGATGGGGGAGCCTTGCTGCTGGGTCTCAAGTATCGCCAGCTCCTCTTGGCGCGCCATGATAAGCTGAGCCGCTTTGAGGAGCACTTTGGATCTCTGTCCCACCGGTGTGGCTGCCCAACCGGGGGCCGCCTCCAGCGCAGCTTCCACAGCTTTGTCCACCTCTGCCTTTCCGCAGAGGGGAGCCGTTCCCACGACCTGTCCGTTTGCCGGGTTAAGCACCTCGAACTGTGCTCCGGTTGAAGAATCGACCCACTCCCCGCCGATCAACGCTTTGTACTGCTGTGCCATTCGACACCTCCTTAGGATGAATTCTCGATCTTTATGCATCCGGTAAGCACATCCGGGCCGTAAGGCTCTGGGACCCTTAGCAAATGCCTCCGATACCTGTACATGGGAGGCGAGTCAGCCACAAGGCCGCCCGCGAAAAACGAGAGTCAAGAGTCGGTGTTCCAAGCAGAATTCATCAGCGCCTGGACAATCCATCACTGCTTTGTTCACCATATATCCATGTCTGGGTGAAGGAAACCGCTCCAGCAATGTGCCATTTTATCTTGCGATTCAGCCTATTTCGGAGGCAACCTGCCAGAAAACCGTGCCCCGGTCTACATGTCTCCTCCCCCCTGTCCTGCTTGCAGAGTGTTCGATGAGGTTTCTTCAGAACACCCGTTCGTCGCGATTGCGAATTGCCGGCCGGTGCGACCATGCCGGACGGCTCTGCGCCG
>Ga0187785_10000045_pt1 | contig 43799 bp, 43 predicted proteins | sample 0815_BV2_4_20_MG_FD_132466 | JGI IMG/M metagenome (GOLD analysis project Ga0187785, IMG submission 132466) | Tropical peat soil microbial communities from peatlands in Department of Meta, Colombia - 0815_BV2_4_20_MG | ecosystem: Environmental > Terrestrial > Soil > Wetlands > Peat | place...
CCCTGAGATCGGGACGGTCAGCACGATCGAATCCCTGGCAGGGCCGATCATCGGTCTTTATTCGAAGGCGAAGCGACTGCTTGAAGGCGGCAAATGCGAGGTGTTCTACAATGGCGCAGTCCCTCAGCCCCATCCATAGGTCACAATTCTTCATAATTCCTTCGCACCGTGCACACAATCATCTGGTATCCTCGAATCAAGAAGAGAGAGAAATAAAAACGGATTCAGAGGAGGAAGAGATGAAAAAGGCATTATTGATAATCGGAGCCGTAACAGTTATGCTTGCAGGTTTTGCGAGTCAGAGTTCGGCTGGGGTCGATGTTCATGTTGGGGTTTTCGCACCGCTGCCGGGAATTATCGTTCCGGCGCCGATACCGGTATATCATGAACGAGTTGTGCCTGCCGTTGTCGAGACCGAGACGTATTATCGACCTGTGCCGGCCGGATATCATCGCGTTATATATGAAGAGCCTTATTGGCGCCATCACCATCGGTGGGACCATGACAGATACCGGGACCGCCATGACGACTGGCGCAGGCACAGGGCCGACAGGCACTGGGACGGATATCGTGACTACCGCTAGTCAAATGACAAAACACTAACAGTTCGGCAAGGGACGGCCTGCACCGTCCCTTGTAAATTTTCCCCACGTCCGCTTCTCTGCTGCTGCAAAAGCCGCTTTCTGTTGACAAAAACACATACGTACACCATCATATAGGATCACTGTTTAAGGGATAGAGATCTGCCTCTTGCAAAACCAATAATGACGGGAAAACTTTACGTTGTGGGCGTCGGGCCGGGTGATCCGGACTTGATGACAATCAAGGCAGCCAGGATACTCAGGCAGGTGTCCTGTATATGCGTGCCCAGGGGCCGTGAAGAAGGAAGCAGCCTGGCTCTGTCGATAATCGAAGGTGTTGTAGATCTCAGTGGCAAGGACATTGTCGAAGCTTACTTCCCTATGAAAAAGACGCGGTCCGATGCGGCGGATGATGAATTGCCGGAGCGCTGGAATGAGACAGCGGCGAATATTTTGAAGAGATTGGAAAAGGGCATTGATGTTGCTTTCATTACCATCGGCGACCCGACCATTTATAGCACATTCTTTTATCTGTACGACCGGCTTATGGACCTTAAGCCGGACATTTTCATCGACATTATCCCGGGCGTGTCGTCAATTACCGCAGCCGCAGCCCGATCAGGCATATCTCTGGGGCTTGCGGACGAGAAGATAGCAATTATCCCTGCAGCTTACGCGGGAGACCTCGGCAGGGTCCTTTCGGAATTCGACACGGTTGTCCTTATGAAAGTGAACAGGGTTTTCGACACCGTATCCAGGTATCTGACGGAGGCCGGCCTTGCTGAAAGCGCTGTTTACATCTCGAAGGCGGGCATGCGCGAAGAGGCTGTTATCAGAGGCCTGGGCGCCGTCAGGAAGGAAGACCTCAGCTATTTTTCGCTCATCATAGCCAGGAGACAGGCGAGGGGATGACCGGAAGCGATCTGGAATATTTCAGGGCGTGGTTTGCGTCCTACTGCAAGTCATTTTGTCTGAATGATGAGATGGAGCAGAGAAATATTGAATTGAAGGAGATGCATACCGGACAGGTCTGTGCCAATATCATATCCGTAGCCAAGGGGGAGTCGCTGGACTCAAGCCGGATGCGTATGGCTGAGGCAGTCGCGCTTTTTCACGACGTGGGCCGCTTCCCTCAGTATGCTAAATATAAGACCTTCAGAGACAGCGCATCAATTAATCATGGTCCGCTGGGATCGACCGTGCTGAAAGATGAAAAGGTGCTCGACCGGCTGCCGTTACATGAGCGGACCATAATCTTCGATGCCGTCCGACTGCACAATGCATTCTCGATTGCAGACATATCTGATCCGGAAACGCTCTTATTTCTGAAGCTAATTCGCGATGCCGACAAGCTGGACATATGGAGGGTTTTCATCGAATATTACGAGACCCCTGAAGAACGCAAGCCGGAGGCTGTGGGGCTCGGCCTGCCGGATATGCCGTCCTATTCAAGGGAGATATTGTCGGGCCTGCAAAGCCGCAAAATCGCATCTCTCGCGCAGCTCAAGACTTTGAATGACTTTAAACTCCTGCAACTTTCATGGGTATTTGACCTGAATTTCCGGACATCTTTCATCATCCTCAAGGAAAGAGGATATATCGCCGGGATCTCCTCAACCCTTCCGCGGACTGAAGAGGTCTTGTCAGCGGTCAAAATCGTGCAGTCTTATGTTGACGAGAGGCTGAATGGCTAAAGTTTCCTTTATCGGCGCCGGTCCGGGCGACCCTGAATTGATAACTGTCAAGGGTGCCAGGCTTCTGAAAAACGCGGATGTGGTCATATTCGCCGGAAGCCTTGTCAACAGGGCGCTTCTTGACGGGCTGAGCGGGGAGCTGCACGACTCGGCCTCTATGAACCTGGATGAGATCGTAGGTGTAATGGAAAGGGCTGTCAAGGATGGGAAAAATGTTGCAAGGCTGCATACCGGCGATCCATCACTGTATGGGGCCATTTCGGAGCAGATTGAAAGGCTCAGGGCGCTCGGCATAGACTGCGAGGTAATCCCGGGGGTGTCATCCGGACTCGCTGGCGCCGCTGTTCTTGGTCAGGAGCTGACCATCCCTGAAATAAGTCAAACGGTAATCTTTACCAGGATGGCTGGAAAGACGCCCGTGCCGGAAGAGGAAGGGATCGGCAAGCTCGCCGGCCACAGGGCCACAATGGTAATATTTCTGAGCGTTGGAATGATAGATGAACTTGTGAAAGAGCTGCTGAAAGGGTATTCGGAGACCACCCCTGCAATCGTTATCGAGAAGGCGACATGGCCGGAGCAAAGGGTCGTGCGGGGGATGCTTCGTGATATCGCCTCGAAAGTGAAAGAAGCCGGGATATCCAAGACGGCTCTTGTCTATGTGGGTGAGGCCTTTCGGGCTTCAATAGGCCCGGTGGGTAAAACGTCGCTGCTCTATGACAAGGCCTTCAGTCATGAATTCAGGAAGGCTTCGCAATAATTTTTGACGGAGGGACTGTGGAAATTAGCTCCACCAAGACAGCTCCTGTAATCTTGTATATAACCGGCAAGGGACGAGTACTTGCAGACCGGATCAGCAGTTTCTTGCCCGGCGCCGAAATTCTGGAATTCAGCCCTGCCCTGATCCCCGGTCTATGGTCGAAGAGGAGGTCATTGATTTTTATAATGGCATCCGGCATTGTTGTCCGGACCATTGCGACTTTTCTCAAAGACAAAAAAGCCGACCCGGCAGTTATCGTGATAGATGAAAAGGCCCGTCATGTTATAAGCCTTGTTGGAGGGCATCTGGGAGGCGCAAATGAGCTGTCGCGGGAAATCGCTTCGCGGCTCGGGGCGGAGCCTGTTATTACTACGGCATCGGATGTCAACAGTCTGCCCTCGATTGACCTCTGGGCGCAGTCCAACGGGCTTGTCATAGAGAATTGGGACTCACTGCCCCGCGTTGCTACCAGGCTCCTCAACGAGGAGAAGCTGTCAGTCTTTTCGGAGATCGATATTTCATTGCCTAGGGAATTTGCGCTGGAGCAGGACCCCAGAAATGCCGACATCCTGGTGACAAAGAAGCAGAGTGTTGAGATCTGCGGATCGTGCGTCAAGGACCAACTGCTTCTGAGGCCGAAAAATCTGGTCGTCGGCATCGGATGCAACAGCGCGACTCAGGCAGACGAAATAGAGAGTACCGTTAGGTTGATATTGCTGGAACACAACCTTTCATTCCTGTCAATTCACTCGCTTGCGACGATCGACATAAAGGCCGCCGAACCGGGTCTTGTGAAGTTTGCGGCAAAATACGGCTTTCCGCTTCTGTCTTTTCCTGCGGCCGGACTCAACACAGTTGGAGGCGTTGCGAAGTCGGAAACCGTATTCAAGGCTACCGGCGCCTACGCAGTTTCCGAACCGGCTGCATTACTCGCCTCAGGCGCGTCAAGGCTCCTTCTGCCCAAGCGGAAATCCGGGAATGTGACGGTCTCCGTCGCCTTAAAGGAGGCAGCAACGAATGAGCCCGAGAAGGTCCCGCAGGAGGGGAAGCTTTACGTGGTAGGCATCGGTCCCGGCAACCTGGAACATATCACGCCGCGGGCAAGGAGGGTCATAGAGAAGTCCGATGTCGTTGTCGGATATGATACTTATCTGGAGCTTATCCCGGAACTGATAGCCGGAAAAGAGGTCTTTTCGACCGGCATGACCAGGGAAATAGCACGCTGCCGCAAGGCGGTGGAACTGGCCCTTGCTGGAAAGAGGGTGGCTGTTATCAGCGGCGGGGACCCTGGCATCTATGCCATGGCCGGTCCTGTATTCGAGATGCTGAAAGACACGGCTGCTCATTCCGAGTTCCCGCCGGCTGTCGAAATCGTGCCCGGCATATCGGCGCTAAATGCAGCCGCAGCACTGCTTGGCGCGCCTTTGATGCATGATTTCGCCTCGATTAGCCTTTCGGACAGGCTGACCCCATGGAATCTCATAGAGGAGCGGCTGAATGCCGCAGCCTCATCCGATTTCGTGATAGTTCTTTACAATCCCAAAAGCAGGGGCAGGGTCGAGCATTTCAGCCATGCAGTCAGAATTATAGCCAAGTACAGAAAGCCGGGAACCCCAGTAGGTGTTGTCAAAAGCGCTATGCGAACAGGACAGAAGGTCACAATTACAGACATGCGCAGCGTGCTTGATCAGAATGTGGATATGCAGACTACCGTAATCTTCGGCAACTCGAAAACCTATGTTTGGAACGGCTGTATGCTGACCCCCAGGGGATATGAATCAAAACGCTGAAGCATCGCAGCCATGTGCCTTTCTTTGGGATGAATCCTATTTATGGGGGCTGATGGCCTTCGAAGCCCTCAGGTCCGCAAGACTCCCTTTCGATCTAATCCGGTCTGCTGATGTCAGGGCCGGAAATCTGGACAACTACGCCATGCTTTTTGTCCCGGGCGGGTGGGCTTCAAACAAGCTTAAGGCGCTGGGGGACGCAGGCGTGAGGGAAGTCAGGCGGTTCGTCGAGAATGGGGGGAACTACCTTGGTTTCTGCGGTGGAGCCGGTCTTGCAACTATTGATGGTATGGGTCTGTTGAACATAAACCGTGTGCCGACAAAACACCGCGTGCCGAGCTTCAGCGGAAAGGCCCGCTTCAGTCTCAAGGCCCATTCGATATGGACCGGCACGTCCGAAGCCGACTTTCATGTCTGGTGGCCATCGCAGCTGTCGATTGCCGACCCTGCGGTACATGTGCTCGCAACCTATGCCGAAGCCTTGCCGGGGTCCTACAGCTCCGATTTGAACGTCGGCGATGTCCTGAAATATCATGGCAGCTGGTCTGCGCTCGAACAATCTTACGGGATCAACCTGGACCCCGATCGCCTGAAAGGGCAGCCTGCAGTAGTCGAAGGCAGGTGCGGCAGGGGGAAAGTCATGCTGTCACTTGTGCATTTCGACACGCCTGACGATGCCGGAGGCAGAACAGTTCTTGAAAAATTGTGGGAATATCTTGCCGGCGCCGCGCCTGTAAAATGCGATGCTGTCGAGGAGCGAAATGTCTCTTACAGCACGCCGATGCATAGCTATGTTTCGGACCTGACCGGGGCCGCCGAGTCCCTGTTAGCTTTTGGGGAGAGGCATTTTCTCTGGTTTTGCCGTAACAGATTTATTTTGCAGTGGAGGCGCGGCATCAGAGGCCTCGAATATTGTACTTTGCATGGAATGATAAGGGCTGTAGCGGAATACCCGGACAATGTCTGTTCAGGCGATCCTTTTGTCAATGGTCGATTGCAGTGCATTCGGGACATGTTCCTTGCCTTTAAAGAGGACGCTGAACGCCTGCTGCTGCATGAGAGACTGGAGCTCCAGAACGGGCACATGATAACTTACGACAAGACGGACGACCCTCAAGTCAAGGCGTTGCGCAGTAAGCTATTCACTAATTCCAAGAGTTACGGCGGTCAGTTCAAGGAACTGCTTGATAAGATCGATGAACTGATTTTCTATCTGCTAAGATCGACTCGCAAAACAAATCTCGTATAATAATCTATAATCAGCCGGGCGGCTGCACGGAATTCTGCAGCCGGCTGAATTCAGACCGATTCCCGGAGCTGTTGTATGCAATGGCATGAAAAAAGCGCCGAAGCAGTCCTGCAGGAAGAGCAGAGCTCCGTCAATGGGCTCACTGCTGCTGAGGCAGGCCGCAGGCTCGGCGTCCATGGTTCCAATGTGATTACGGAAAAACGCCGCAAGCCGCCTTTCCTGATGCTTCTGGATCAGTTCAACGATTTCATGATAATCGTCCTGCTTTCGGCTGCAGTAATATCCTGGTTCATCGGAGAAGCAGCAGACACCATCACAATTATCGTAATAGTAATCATGAACGCAGCTATCGGGTTTGTGCAGGAGTACAGGGCCGAAAAGGCGATTGCAGTACTCAGGCGCATGACCGCTCCCTCTGCCAGGGTAAGGAGAGACGGGCTGGAGTCGGAAATACCGGCAGCCATGCTCGTGCCGGGCGATATCATTCTGCTGGTGGCCGGAGACATTGTCCCGGCGGATTGCAGGCTGATCGAAACAGCCGTGCTGCTGGCCGACGAATCGGCGTTGACTGGAGAGTCAGTCCCTGTTGAAAAGAATGCAGATGTGCTGCAAGACCATCTCCTGTCGCTGCCCGACAGAAAGAATATGGCGTATCAGGGAACGGTGGTCACTTATGGACGCGGAACGGCAATCGTGATCGCAACGGGAATGCATACGCAGTTCGGCAAGATCGCCGCCATGCTGGCAAGGGAAGAAGAAGTCAAAACGCCGCTTCAGAAAAGACTTTCCGTGTTCAGTAAAAAATTGTCCGTGGCTGTGCTGGTAATATGTGCGATGATTCTGGCGATCGGCATCATAAGAGGCGAGCCATTTTTCCTGATGCTCCTGACCTCGATATCACTGGCGGTTGCAGCCATTCCCGAGGCGCTTCCGGCTGTAATAACAGTCTCGCTGGCTCTGGGGGCCAGGAAGCTTATGGGGCAGAACGCACTGATAAGGAAACTGCTGGCAGTGGAAACACTAGGCGCTGTTACCTATATATGTTCCGATAAGACCGGCACAATAACTTTGAACAGGATGGAGGTCTCCAGAATCTACTGCGACGGCGCTGCTCAGCCTGCAGATGCGCCTGCAAATCCGGTTGACCAGACAGCTAAGATAGACAATCAGATTCAGGCCCCATTCGCGGCTCTGTTTACAGCGCTTGCTCTCAGTAATGATGTGCGCCAGGCGGCATCAGGCGAATTCAGCGGTGACTCCACCGAGGTTGCCTTATGTGAGATGGCGCGGCGATACGGTTTTTCCAGGGCAGAACTCGAATCGAGATTGAAAAGGGTTGCAGAAATTCCATTCTCATCGGAACGAAAATGCATGACCACTCTTCACCACTACGGCAACAGTGCCTTTGTCTCCTACACTAAGGGCGCAATCGATATCCTGATCGACAGAATCATTAATGTGCTGACGTCTGCAGGCTTGCGTGAGATTGATCGCGAGGCCATCCGGTCAGTCAACGAAGCAATGACCTCGGAAGGATTGAGGGTTGTCGGAATTGCCATGAAGTCCTGGGAAGAGGCCCCTCAGGATATCTCACCGCATAATCTGGAGACAGGTCTTACCTTTCTTGGGCTTGTGGGCATGATGGACCCGCCCAGAAAGGAAGCTCAGGAGGCCGTGGCCGTATGCAAATCTGCCGGGATAAGGCCGGTTATGATCACCGGCGACCATCCCCTGACTGCCGTTGCGGTCGCAAGGAAGATAGGTATTATTGACGGCAAGGAAGCTGCTATGACCGGTCCCGAACTGCAGAGGCTTTCCCAGGCCGAATTTAAAGATAAGGTCGAGTATGTGAAGGTTTATGCTAGGGTCTCTCCTGAACAGAAGCTGAGTATCGTTCGGGCGCTGCAGGACCGGGGCCAGTTTGTCGCCATGACCGGTGACGGTGTCAATGATGCGCCTGCCCTGAAGAGGGCCGATATAGGCATTGCGATGGGCATTACCGGGAGCGACGTCGCAAAACAGGCCGCCCATATGGTTCTTCTGGACGACAATTTCGCAACGATTGTGAATGCCGTCCGCGAAGGGAGAAAGATATATGATAATATCCGCAAGTTCATTAAGTACCTGCTTACTACAAATTCCGGTGAAATATTGACGTTGTTTTTGGCACCCTTTTTCGAAATGCCGATACCTCTTCTGCCTGTTCAAATACTTTGGATCAACCTGGTTACCGACGGACTACCGGCATTGGCACTTTCCGGCGAGCCTGCAGAAGGCAATGTCATGAAACGCCCGCCCAGGCCGCCGCGGGAAAGCATATTTGCGGGCGGTCTGGGCGTACATGCGATATGGGTGGGGCTCCTGATGGCCTTTACCGCACTTTTTGTTCAGGCATGGGCGATCAGGAACGGAAACGGACACTGGCAGTCCATGGTATTCACGATGCTTTGTCTAACACAGCTCGGTCATTGCCTTGCCATAAGATCGGAGCGCGAATCATTGTTCAAAATAGGACTATTGTCTAATAAGTATCTGCTCGGTGCGGTTGCAATAACCTTTGTACTCCAAATGGCTGTTGTTTATGTTCCGTTTCTAAACCCTATTTTCGGAACGCAGCCTCTTGCCGCGGGCGAGCTGGTATTCGTGATCGCAATGTCGGCGGTGGTGTTCTGCGCGGTCGAAATCGAGAAATTCGCAAAGAGGCGGTTTCAGCACTATTCGAGCGCCCGCCGGGCACATAGCCCGACGGACGCCTGAATCCTATCCCATCACTCTCAGTCTGATCTTATAGCGTTTTTTCAGGCTATTCGACATGGTAAGGTCGACATCCCTCTGGCGAACTACCGGACCTATTGTTGCAGAAAAATCGTATCCGAGTTTTTCGCGAAGCACTTCGGCCTTGCCGTGCGTGCGCTCATGTGAATTGCCGCTTCTGTTAAGCAGGCCGTTGATCGCTTTCATGAACTGTCTGTCCGGGTCATCAACCCTATCCTGGTGCCCGTCTGGCGGAGACGGGATTATGGATCTGGGTGTCGAAGATTCACCGAGGATCAGTTTTGTGCTGTTATAAATATTCATAATCTCACCGTCGTTGTCGATGCAAATGGCAATGAGGCCGTGATCGGAATTCACGCTTTCCACGCCTTTATGGCATTGCCTGAATTGCACGATAGTCTCGATTGCTGACGGCCCCTCGATCTGACCGCTGCCTTCCTGTGTGCCGCCTGCAGTAAAACGGTGCCTGATATTCCCCAGTTTCAGTTCGATGTCCTTATCGAAATCGAGTTCGCGAATGAGCTTCTGCGCAATCTTGATCGCCCTGGCTTCATCCAGCAGTTTTGGATTTTCCGAGGGGATCCTGCCGAAATGCAGATTCAGGGCTCCGTTCGAATTAAGACTGAGCTGCATTTTTTTGTGGTTGATGGTTCTGTTGCCCGCTTCGTCGAGTTCTATGGTCTCCGAACTCTTCTTTGTGAATCCGATCGTCTGGGCGATCTTCGATATCCTCTCGTCGGTGAAGAGTCTGCAGTCCAATATGATCGCGTTCAGTCCCCTTGGAGCGTCGTTTCTGTAAGAGAAGCTTCTGTTCGGCAGGCTGCCTATCCACTGCCACTGATACCAGCCCTTCGTCACAGGGTTTTTCGTGAAATATCTCTCGGTATTCAGTCGGCTTATCGCATCAGCCTGACTTGACCCGACGGCCATGGCGACCGGCACCTGGCTATGGCTTATGCGCCAGCTCGCGTCCAGAAAGGCCCGTGCAAAAGTCTTGCCCTTGTTCCATTCGTCCCAGAAGTATTTGCCGTAATTGGGATCATCCATGCTGGTTGTCTCATAACCAAAGAGCATCCTTAGCCCGCCTTTGTTCGGCTCCCACCATGTCCTGACCGGATTGTCTGGTCCTGATACGCGCAGCGAAAAACATGTGGACCAGAAGAGATACCGCAGCTCCTCATTCGCAAAAGCCATGTTGTTGGAATATATCCAATCCCTGTTGTCCCATTTTGCACCGAGCGGCGCCTGAAAGATCCCGTTGGAATCCATATTGCCGTGGCCGGAGTGATAGAATACCATGACCGAATCCATGCCATAGGTGTCCTGCCAGTTATCGTACGTCTCCTCATATTCCCAGACCTTGACCCCGGCGTCCCTGAGCCAGAAATTTGCCGCCTTTCCGGGGAAAGAGGTGGGATAATCAAGGAATCCCTGAGCATCTTCATGAGTGTAAGTGAGCCCGCTTGCGCTCGAAAAATGTTCCAGGCTGTTGGCGCCGTAGAAATCGTTCGAGCCGGCGATCACCGCTTTGATGCCTTTCAGTTTCGCCTCGGCAGCCTCGGCGAAAGGCTCTGACAGCTGCATCCGCGTAAATCTCATGTTGCCCTCCTTCTCGTGCATACCCGCACCGAGGTATTCACATTCATATTGCGGCGGGCAGTGCCCCGCTCTTGCATCTGCCGAATGAAAAATATTCACCTTCGGCGTCCGACAGGAAGTTTTTACACGATGCGCGGAGTAATCGACCCGCGCGATTGCATCGGAGGTCAGGACAGATCAGGTCTGCGGGAAACCCCTGCTTTTACGGAGATGGTACTAACTTTTATGAATACTTGCAATTGTGGAAAGTGCGTAAAGCGTATAGCGGTTTCCTTTATTTGGCAATGGCGGATGTAAAATAAAGACAGAGTCTGGAAACTCAATGGGCGGGCGGTGCCAGTTGCCTGATACAGACCCTCTTTGATATACTAATCCTTCCGACGGCGGTGTAGCTCAGTTGGTAGAGCATGCGACTCATATTCGCAGTGTCCGGGGTTCAAATCCCTGCACCGCCACCAATTTTTTCTTTGTGCCCATCAGTGACCGTATTTTACAAATGTGCCTCTTTCGAATTCATCAAAGGCAATTTGCAGTTCCTCCTGGGTATTCATTACTATAGGGCCGTACCAGGCTACAGGTTCTCCAATCGGCCTGCCTGAAACCAGAAGAAATCTCACCGGCGAGTCCTCCGTCGTGATCGCAACTTCATTGCCGTCGGGCTCGTAAAGAACAAGGGTTTCAGCGCCGAACCTGCATTCTCTCTTGAAATCAAAATAATTATTGCCTATCATCTCATGTGCGAACGGATTCCGCTCTTCGTCGAAAAAAGCGCTTCCATCGATCACGTAGGCAAAGACAGTGTGACCCGAGGTCGCCGCATGGACGAAGGTCGTTCCGGCAGGCATTGAGACGTCGATATACTCGGGCTCTGTGATAATGTCCTGCACAGGTCCGGTGACTCCATCGATTCGACCGCATATGACCTTCACTCTGGCACCTGATGCCAGTGTTTTTTCCGGAATCTCATCGGATGTTATGCCTCGATAGCGCGGATCCATCATCTTGTCTTTTGCGGGAAGGTTTGCCCAGAGCTGGAATCCCCAGAGAAGACTGCCCGTGTCTCCTTTCGGCATTTCCTGGTGAATGATGCCGCTTCCCGCCGTCATCCACTGCACATCTCCGGGAGAGATAACGCCGCTGTTTCCCATGCTGTCGCCATGTTCAACCTTGCCGTGAAGGACGTATGTGATTGTCTCTATCCCCCGGTGGGGATGCCAGGGGAAGCCTGAGAGGTAATTGGCGGGATTGCTGGAATGGAAGTCATCAAGGAGAAGAAAAGGGTCCAGTTCAGGGACCTGATAGTAGCCAAAGGCGCGCCTGAGATGCACACCAGCCCCCTCGATAGTGGGCTTGCTTTTCCACACCTTCTTTATTTTTCGCGACATGGTAGCGGCCTCCTGTGAAATCGGATACTTTTTTAATTGTATCAGCTTTCACAGAAAGAGCCGCTTTTTCGGGAACGCAGGCATGACTTGCTCAGTTATCCTCAGAATTGGCCGTTCCGAATAGATATCAAGGTAGAAAGAGATATTCACAGGCCGTGCTTCTCAAAAACACCTGCAAATCGCGGGGCTAATTTATTGACTAGGGTAAGCTTTCCGAAAATAACTCTCACACCTGATATAAATCGACAGCGCATGATTCGTGCTGTACTAAACGCTATGATCGATACGACTACTGCCGAAATACTCTAAACACTCGCATTTCACAAGCATATGCTATCAGTAGCCTCTTGGTTTGATCGATTTTTCTGGGCGCAACTTTAATGTTGACCAGTCAGGAGGTCCATTATGGTTAAATTGGTATCAACTTATTACACCTGTTTTATGAACAGGCAGGTTAATAGAGCACCATTAGTAGTGGTGGTGTTATAATTGATGCATCCAGCAACTATAGCAGGTAACGCAAAATATAGATTACAGGAAAGCTAGATCAGAGGAGGCATGCAATAAACGTTACTACTTGGATCTCAAATACCAGCTAGCAGCGGCGCTAGATCTTAAAAAAAGGAGAATAATCATGTCAAACAAAAAGATTGCTGTGTTAATACTTTGTCTATTTTTCTTAGCGATTGTTGGGACAGTTTGCGCAGATGATAAAAATAGTGTTCCGGTTTATCCTGGAGCCAAGCCGGATGCTGAGACTGCAAAGTTTCTAAAAGATGGTCTTAAGCTTGATGGTGCAGCATATCTTACAAATGATAGCATAGCCAAGGTTATAGCATATTACAAAGGCCAAAAAGACTTGAAAGTATTATTCGAGGATAAGGAAGGGGCAAAATTTGAGAATAGCAAAAAACTTAGCGTGACGATTCAGAATCCGTGGAGGGATATGAAGACTGGCAAGATGAGGAGTGACACACTCATTTCTATTGTGAATGAAAAAAAGAGGTAGTTGAAAATGCTGAACAATTATCTTCAACGGACTCGATTCACTCGCCGCTGAAAAACGCGTTACCGTGAAGGGAGGCCGTATGCACCAATCCGTGAAGGCCAGCCTCGGGATCGTTGCCTTGTCGTGGATGGTAGTTATGTTTGTTTGCCCGTCGTTCGCTCAGCCCCTGCAACAAAATGTTATCCAAATGCTTCGGAGCATGCGTTTTGCTACGTGGACTGTCAACCAGCCCGAACCAGTTTCACATGGCGACGCCCCTAGCCATAAGACCATGGCCCTCTTCTCCCCATTCAATGCCCCGCAAGACCCACGGGACGACGGAAACCTGTTTTCCTACGACGACGCGCTCTTGGCGCGTCTTCAACAAAAAGCGGCTGCCGCAGGCTACACCCTCTTGGGCGGGAAGCCTTTTGTCAACCAGCAAGTTACCGTCAAAGCCATTTACGATGCATGCCTGACTTCACCCGGTGTCATTTATATCAGCACGCACGGAGGAGCTTCGGATGACGGCACCTACCTGCTTTCCACCGGCGAACGGATTCCTGAGACCTACCAGACACCGGAAGCCCTGAACCGATACATCGACCAGCGCATCCAGCAGGAGTTCGGCCTGCAAGCCAGAGCCGTGAGGCCCTTCGTCATTGCCGGGACTCCTTATGTGAGGGAGAACGAAAAAAAGGTTTACTACCTGAGCATCACCAACGGCTTCTTCGACCTGCTAAAAAAGCAGCGGTCCGATCTTTCCTCCAGTTTGGTCTACATCGACGGCTGCGAGATCATGAAAAGCCAAAAGTTCAGGGCCGAAGTCAGTGCCAAGGCCATTTTGGGTTGGAAAGCCGATAGCGCCTCCAAACTCAGCAAGATCCTCGCCGGGCATTTCTGGGACTGCATGGTGCTGAAAACCCGTTCCGACCGCGAAGCCTACGATTACGCCATGCAATTCACAGCCGAAGACCCGGAAGTCCAGCTGCGCATGCAGCACGGCACCAAGGGGTGGGACGTGAAGAATTTCCAACTCTACCGCAGAGACAAGACCGAGCCCGAGAAATGGTTCCCGCCCGTTTACCGGCAGGTTTTGATGGCGGTCCGCAAATACGTCTGCCGCAATCCGCAGGCCAACACCCTCGAGCAATCTCTTAAAAACATTGCGGACAACCGCGGGAAAAACTTTGCCCGCACTGGCAGCGACTTTTTCAAGGATGCCTACGCTTCCGGCGAACCTACCGACCAGCAGCTGGCTGAGATCAAGGGCGAGTTGTGCGGTTACGGTTCAGGGATGCCGCGGTTTACGATGATAGAGTGAAGTGATCTGAACATGCAGAGTTCCAGTCAACTATACCCCAGGCACCTCCTTTCTGAACATTGTTCTTTTTGAAAGCATTGAGAATACAACTCTGATAAGCTTATGTGCAGTGGCAAGTACAGCTTTCATAGGTGGCAATCCTTCCTGCTTCCTTCTAAGAAAATATGTTTTAAAGACATTCTCACTACGGACAGCGCACATGGTCATCATGAAGATGACTCATCTGAGATGCCGATTGCCGCGTTTCGATATTCCACCATTGCCTTCATGTTGTCCTGACTGATAGATCGCGGGATCCAGCCCAGCAAAAGCTATCACATGCTTGTAAGAGCCGAAGTTAAATATGTCTCCGAGTTCTGCAAGGAATGTAGCACCAGTTATATCGGCAACTCCATCAAGTGACTTTATTATGTCGAGATCCTCTATTCTCATTGCCTCACAGGCCTCGATCAGGGCTTCTGTAATCTTCTCTTGTTTGCCCTGGAGATAAAGTACGGTCGCGACTTTCTCAGAAAAAATCAACTCCTTGGCAACACCGGCTGATGCTACCGAGCGCTTTGCCGCACGCTTTATCTCTTCGGCCGTCACCTGAACTCGCTTGCGCGCCTCTCCAGGGAAGATTAACGCCTTGTCGATATCCTTTAGCTTTGCCCCTCCGATCAATCTCGCTGACGGGAAGCGCTGCAGAAAGTGAAGCATAGTGTCTTCTTACAAAGAGATTCAAGTTCTGGGAAGGTAGTCTGAAGTAATCGCCGAATGTCTATCTTCATACTGGCTATAAGCATCGTTAAGCTTTCCCTTTCCCGGGCAAGGTCCCGCAGATCCTGTGTATCCCGGGATAATGCCTGAGATTGCAGAGATCCTTCATTGGCAACAAGAAACTGGGCTATTGTTAATGCATCCTTCTTATCTGTCTTTGTCTTACGCAGCGACAGCTTGGCGAAATTTGTGATCAGAAGCGGATTAACAACAACACATCGGATCCCTTCAGAACACAGAAAGGAAAAGAGATTGATGTGGTAACATCCCGTCGATTCCATTGCAACTGTTACTTTGCCAAGATCGTCTGCATGTTTTACGATGGTCCTCTTGAGCTCGGCAAATCCTACGGCATCCATCGTAAAACGAAGATAAAACAGTTTCTTGGAGTCCCGATCAATTCCTTGCGCCGTCGAATACTCTTTGGCTGCGTCTACACCTACAAAGATCTCAGTCATTCCTCGCACCTCCTTACTAAATAAGGCAGGATGCCTCCCAACCAATTCTCCACCGTGACAAGGGCTCTTGGCCCAATCAACTTATTATGGCTTTGGGAGGCAGGGAACATACTGGAACTAGGATTCAATGACCCAGAGAGTAGCACGTTCTCCTGCCCCATGGTCAATACTGACTGCGACCAAACAACTTATACTTACTTATACCATGAATGCGTAGTAGGAGAAAAAGACGTTGCAATCGGCTTTTGGCAGTTATCTTGAACCTCTTCATATCTGTGAATGCTCCGGCAGTGCGTGCAATTCAGGTGCTTGCCACGGGGAGGTTCACTTTTGATTTACAGTGATGTTTGCCAGACTTTCAAAATTCATTGACGGAGCCCATGACAAAGCCCTTGTATCAAAATCTCGCGGAATTACCCTAATATAGCTTTAACAATAATCTTTTTTGTGCAAGTCAAGCAGCGTTTTCTCGGCCGTTACTGCCGTAAGGTGTAAAAGTAGTACATGGCTTTGTAAGGTACTCGTATCTCTTTGCCTACTTGCTCCTTTTCGCAAACATCTGAAGGCGCTTTTCCGCCCATGGTATTCAAACGTTGAACGCTAATGACGTGGCTGAATATGCCGGGCCCGGAAGTTGACTTAGCCCTCAACAGAAGCCACGGTATCGAATTTGTATTGGGACTGTCGTATACCTGGCCGACTGAGCCTACCACCGTGCTTCCATCATCAGCTTTCCATGTCGGACCTGCATAGTGTTTGCCTATCTGCTTTCCGGCGTTGTCGAAAAGGCTGGCTTCAGGCGACTTGAATGTCCATTTAAATTTTGAGGAATCTGTCTTGTCTTCCATACATTCATATATCTGGACGCCGACGCCTCTTGCTTTTAAAAACAAAGTCTGATCTGCCGGAACTTTAAGCGACTCAGGAACCTGTTGGTCTGAAGAATTAGCTAACCCTAAGCAACAGAGATTCAAAACCGCAATCCCCGCTATTAGAGCGAATGCTGTCCTCGATCGTTTCATATGGGCACGCTCCATCCAGGCATTATTATCTTTTCTTTAATTGTATCAATCCGGGCTGAAGTGACAAGAATCGTGAGATACTTGCAAGCAAAAAAAAAGCTGCTGGATCGGCGGCCTCTACTGTTTCAGTGAACGAAACGTTTGTTTCTTTTCAGGTCTGCTGAGTGTTTTGGCAGAAATATCAACTCATTACGATAGGACAAAATGCGAAATGTAATTTGGCTAAGAAGTTGTTGAATGAGCCGGTTTTAGTCAGTAAGACACTTTAAACAAAATTAGACCAGCTACACTCTATTGTAATGCATCAAATCTCACTATACTTTTAAGGAATCTGGACTGTTTTAAGACCCAGCTTGAAAAGGAGAAAACTCGAATATGCAGGTCACGCGGCGGCAGTTTCTGAAAATTTCAACGAGCGCCCTCGGCGCCTCGATCGTTCCTGACAGTGGCAGCTGGGGCGTTTCATCCGGCGACATGAAAAAACAGTCCGGCCAAGTGCCGATGAAAACGGGAAAACAGGTGCCGAGCGTCTGTCCATACTGCTCGGTCGGCTGCGGTCAGTTGATAATGGTAGATTCGGCTGGAAAGATCATAAATATCGAAGGCAATCCGGATTCGCCAATAAACGAAGGCACGCTCTGCCCCAAGGGAGCCGCCACATATCAGCTAGTCATGAACGACCTGCGCTGGACAAAGGTCAAATACCGTGCGCCGGGAAGCGACCATTGGGAAGACAAGCCTCTTGACTGGGCAATGGACCGCATCACTCAACTGGTAAAGAAGACCCGCGACGACAACTTCAACGAGTTTGACGATGTCACCGATGAGAGGGGCAATACGACAAAAAAACGCGTGATGAACACTTACGCTATCGCCTCGCTCGGCGGCGCTACGATAGACAATGAGTGGAACTATATACAACAGAAGCTTATGCACGGCATCGGGGTTGTCTCAGTCGAAAACCAGGCACGAATATGACACTCCTCCACGGTCCCCGGTCTGGGGGTCAGCTTCGGACGCGGAGGTTCAACAACATTTCCACGTGACCTCGAACATTCCGATGCGGTAATGATCATGGGCTCGAACATGGCCGAGTGCCATCCGATAGCCTTCCGCTGGCCGCTTAAGGCAAAGACTGAACACGGCGCTGTGCTGATGCATGTCGACCCGCGCTTCACGCGCACATCAGCGATGTGCGACATCCATGCTCAGATACGAGCGGGCACGGACATCGCATTCCTTGGTGCGCTCATTACTTTTGTGATCAATAGCGAGCGCTGGAAGAATGATCCTTTTTTCAGTGAGTACACTGTCAACTATACCAATGCGGCCACATTGATCAATCCGGAATTTAAAGACACAGAAGACCTGAACGGCGTTTTTTCAGGCTTCTCAACCGATCCGAAGTTCAAGTACTACGACAATAAGAGCTGGGCCTATCAGCGGCAAGCCGCGCCTGCTCCTTCGGTCACTGAAGCAAAGACGTTCAGCGACATGCTGCTTCAGCGGGTGCCGGGGCGTCCCAAAACGGATCCAACCCTGCAGGACCCGCACTGCGTATTCCAGATCATGAAAAGGCATTATTCGAGGTATACGCCGGAAATGGTCGAGAAGGTCTGCGGCTGTTCCAGGGAGACGTTCCTAAAGGTAGCCGAAACCCTGCTCAACAATTCGGGCCGCGACAGGACATCCAACATAACTTATGCAGTCGGCTGGACCCAACATACAGTTGGGGTGCAGATCATCCGGACCGCCGGAATGTTGCAGGCCCTGCTCGGCAACATCGGGAGGCCGGGCGGCGGTGTGCTTGCGCTGCGCGGACACGCATCGATACAGGGGTCTACAGACATCGCCACCCTGTATCATTCGCTGCCTGGCTACCTTAATATGCCGGACGGCCGCAAGAATCATGTGACATTAAAAGATTTCATCCTGACTGAAGCTACGCCTCAATCAACGAGCTACTGGGGTAATTATCCGAAGTTCGCGGTCTCCTATTTCAAGGCTCAGTTCGGCGATGCTGCGACAAAGGAAAATAATTACGGCTACGATTATCATCCAAAAATCACGAGGGACCATTCTCATCTGCCGATGTTCGTCGAGATGATGGAAGGCAAAATAAAAGGGTTCCTCTGTCTCGGGCAGAATCCGGGCGTAGGAGGACAGAACGCGCGGTTCCAGCGGAAAGCTCTTGCCAAGCTCGACTGGATGGTCGTCCGCGATTTTTATGAAACCGAAACATCGGCCTTCTGGCGCAACTCCCCTGAAATCAAATCAGGCGAGCTGAAGACTGCCGACATCAAGACCGAGGTCTTCTTCCTACCATCAGCTTGCGTGCCTGAAATGGAAGGCTCTTTCACAAATACGCAGCGCCTGCTTCAGTATCACGAAAAGGCTGCGGACCCGCCGAATGATGCTCGCAGCAACCTCTGGTTTACATATCATCTCGGCAGGAAATTGAAAGAGCTTTATGCAGGTTCTACGAGTGAGCGCGACTGGGCGATCAGAAATCTCCTCTGGGACTATGGTCCGGAGCCTTCCGACGTAGCGCAATGGCGTATCAAGGACGAGCCGTCGGCATACAAGGTGCTCAAGGAAATCAACGGATACGCCTGGAGCGACAAAAAACCGGTGCCGTCATTCGCGAATCTCAAGGAGGACGGTACTACAGCCTGCGGCGCCTGGATTTACAGCGGCGTCATTCCGGAGGAAGGTAAGAACAATTCCGCAAGACGAAAGGCCGACAACTGGATATCTCCGGAGTGGGGCTTTGCGTGGCCGGCCAACCGGCATATTATGTACAACCGCGCGTCAGCGGACCTTGAGGGCAAGCCGTGGTCCGAGAAGAAGAAGTTCGTCTGGTGGGACCAGAATGCGCATACGTGGATTTCGCCTTCGGGAGAGGGTATCGACTTCCTGCTGACCAAGACCCCGGGGTCGACCGGGAAGGACAATGGAATCGGCTTCGACTCGCTTGGAGGCGGCGATCCGTTCATAATGAGGCCCGATGGTAAAGCCTGGCTCTTCGCACCTTTCGGTGTTGTTGATGGACCATTGCCCTCACATTACGAGCCTTATGAATCTCCGGTGCATAATGCATTATATAATCAGGAGTCGAACCCGCTCGCCAAAGTCTGGAAGGTCGCAGGCAACCCATATCATCTTGTTGCCGATCCTAAATATCCGATCGTTGTTTCAACCTATCGGCTGACGGAGCACTATCTGAGCGGGACCATGAGCCGCTGGCTGCCGTGGCTTTCCGAGCTTATGCCGGAGCTGTTCTGCGAGACCTCGCCGGAGCTCGCGGCTGAGACGGGCTTCAAAAACGGGGACTATATTACGATCCGTACGGCCCGAGGAGAAATAGAGGCACGCGCGCTGGTCACCCGCCGGATGAAACCGTTCAGCGTGGAGGGCAGGACAGTGCATCAGATAGGCCTGCCCTGGCACTGGGGGTGGCAGGCCACGGCGCGCGGAGATGTGGTGAACAACCTGAGCGTGCTCGTTGCCGACCCTAATGTCACAATCCATGAAGGCAAGGTCTTCACATGCAATGTGAGAGCGGGCCGGGTGAATAAGAAGGGAGGTGCTGCATAATGGCGAAGGGAATGTTCGTAGACACATCTGTTTGCATCGGCTGCAAGGCCTGCCAGGTAGCGTGCAAGGAATGGAACGGCCTGGCACCCGAGCCGAAACATTTCAGAAGCGATCCTGAAACCCGCATTGTCGCGGACAATTTCACTGGCAACTCATACGACAATACCGAGACACTGAGCGCGACAGACTGGCGCCACGTGCGATTCATAGAACAGTTTAACGAAGCCCGCAAAGGGTCGCGCTGGCTTTTTTCGAGCGATTCATGCAAGCACTGCACGGATGCTGGTTGTATGAACGTCTGCCCGGTAAAGGCCATAGAGCGCACCGAACTGGGAAACGTCGTCATTCGCCAGGACAAATGCATCGGCACCAAGAACTGCAACCGCGGCTGCCCGTACGGTGTTGCAAAATACAGCGAGGTTTCCAAAACCTCACGCAAGTGCACTCTTTGCAACGACCGCATTCATAGTGGGTTGGTCACCGCCTGTTCCAAGGCATGTCCCACAGGCTCCATTCGGTTTGGAGACGTGCCTGAGCTCAGAAAGATCGCTGATTCGCGACTTGCACAGCTCAAGGCGCTGGGCGAAACAAAAGCCAATATATATGGCTACCACGAGGCCAAAGGGTTGAATGTCTTTTATCTACTGATGGACAAACCCGCAGTCTACGGGCTGCCTGAAAATCCAAAGGTGCCACAGCGGCCACAGGACCTGCCGAGGATTCCGCGAGTCGGGGCGCTCGACTTCCTGGCGTTCGGCATGACCGCCGTAATCAGTTTCCGCGAGCGCGGCATGAAGGACGCTGATAATGTCAGTGATAATGAATCCGATAACCGCAACTGATCAGATATTACAGCAGCTCGATTCCATTACGAGAGTATGGCCGGCACTGGAAGAAGCCGCCCTGCTGCGCAAGGTCATTCTGCCGATTTCGGTAAACGCCGGTCATGCATTGACTCGTCAGATCTCCATGACGAAGGAAGAAGCCTGCATCAGGATGGAGGCGGGGCTGCCGCTGTTGCACGGCGTCGAACCGGAACTTGACATCGAAGCGGTACGCAGCCTGATGATACAACTTTCGAAAGCAGCAGAAGGAATATCCCCAGAGTCTGCCAGCCGGATCCGGCACTCTCTTGAAAACGAATCACTGGACATTGCATCGCTGCTCTCCGGAATAATTTCGGGCGAAGAAGATGCAGCCGTCGTAGCTGCGCAGTCGGCTCAGCTCGATCCGGGTCTCTTGCCTGTGCTAGCAGGACAGGCGTTGAGACCTTCGTTTCATGAGTGTCGAAGGCAGCTGGCTTCGGTTGCCGAAGGCATTTCATGGAACGAAGGTTACTGTTTCATATGCGGGTCTTATGCCGTATTCGGCGAATTAAGAAGCGGCGTACAGGAAAAACATCTTCGATGCTGGCGTTGCGGCGCCGACTGGCGGTTCCACCGCCTGCAATGCTCGTATTGCGCCAACGATGATTATCGCAAGCTTCGTTTTATCTATTCGGGGGGACAGCCGGAAAGAATACATGCGGAAATCTGCGATGAATGCGGCATGTATCTGAAGATCATAGTTTCCGCCTCGTCCACACCTTATGAGATGATGGAAGTTGAAGACCTAGCTACCCTTAATGTAGATTATGAATTGAAAGAGCGCGGATATGCGCGGCCTTCCTCCTTTCATCGTAAAGGGGTCTGAGCGGTATGCTCGTTTCCTATGCCGAAAAAGAATGCAATACTCGCACCCTATGCATGAGAAGTAAGATAATATGCTTGCGATTTTCTCTTCCTGAAGCAAACATCGAGACCATTTACAGCATACGCAACGTTACGTCCGAAAACGATTATCGGAGGCGGTAGTGTTGCCGCGCGGCTTTCGACATGCTATTGAGATCCGACCTTGACGCTTTTCGGTCTAAACATTGTGATGGCTGCTCATTGATCGCGACGTGAACTTCTGTCAAAAGATTTTGCCGCATGTAGATCAGCGAAAGGTCAGCTGGGAATCAATTGACAGTGAAAACTTGACGCACGCTTCCGCAATATTCTTGCAACCTTGTGTTCAAGATATTATGCGCATAAACTATAAAGGTAAAGAGACATTTTAGGTTCTCTTTACTACTTGTGTGGACAGATTGTTACTCGTTTGCTCGGTCTCTAGGGCATATTGTTCGTAGTCGCCGTTATGCTGGCGATGCGTAGGTGGATTTTATGAGGAGGAAACGTCATGGTATACCTATTTCGAACTGTAAAGATGAAAGGGAACTGGGAAAAGATGGAAGAAGTTACCGCTCGCTTCTTAAATCACTGGCGTAAAATGAAAGAGGTTAAGAGTGCCGAGTTTTGGGGAAACATATCGGGAGATCAGGAAGAAGGGCATATTGTTGTCGGTTTTGATTCGCTTGCCGATGAAGAGAAATTTGTAATGCGGCTTATGAAGGATGATAAATTTGAAGAAATTATGATGCAATTTGCCGAAGTGTATACGATTGGTAGTGACAGGCTATTTCGTGTCTGGAGTGAACCCCAATAGACACAGCCCGCGGAGAAATTGACCGGTCTCACTTTCGGGAAAACTCTGACAGCACACGCATGATTGTTTCAGGTCGCACACTGAATCCAACTTGGAATGCTTTTCGATGAGGGTTTCTGTCAAACCGCCGCGCTAGATATAAGGGTTGTTGTTTGAGAAATATCAGGTGAAATAGCGTTCGCATCGGAATGACGCTGGCAACCGTTTGCAAAGCCGTACATTCTCCTCATCGTCGATTTAATTCTTTCGCTCTTCTGTTACACTGAGGTGCGCTTAGAGCCTCCGGGTACGCCTGTTATACTTATACAGTGACCGCCAAAGTCTTTTATCCCGGATCCAGGTGACGTTCTGTGCCAGAAGTCAGAACTACCGATGAATGGCGTCCCTCGGCCAATCCATGGCTGATCACTGCAGCCGTAATGCTGGCCACCTTCATGGAGATCCTCGATACTACCATTGTTACGGTGGCCGTCCCGCATATTGCCGGAAGCCTTTCGGCGAGCAATACAGAAGCAACATGGGTCCTGACGAGTTATCTGGTTTCGAATGCAGTAATCCTTCCGGCCAGCGGATGGTTTGCGATACGCTTCGGGCGGAAACGCTTCCTGATAACATGCATCGTTATATTCACGCTTACTTCGATCATCAGCGGAGCTGCCTTCAGCCTTGGTATGCTGGTAGTCGCCCGGATTTTGCAAGGTGCCGGAGGAGGCGCCTTGCAGCCCCTATCCCAGGCGATACTACTTGAAAGCTTTCCGCCGGAAAAGAGGGGAATGGCCATGGCGGCCTTTGCCCTTGGAGTCGTTGTGGCCCCCATTGCAGGACCTACTATAGGCGGATGGCTCACCGATAACCTTTCATGGCGTTGGGCCTTTTATATCAACATACCAGTCGGCGTATGCGCAGTTCTTATGATTCATGCCTTTGTCGAAGACCCTCCGTATATCCGCAACGCAAAAGCCGGGAAGATAGACTATATAGGGTTCGGCCTGATGGCTGTCGCACTTGGAACTCTTCAGATCATGTTGGATAAAGGCCAGGAGGACGATTGGTTTTCAGCACCCTGGATCCGCTGGTTTGCCGTGACGAGCTTCGTCTCGATGATTGCCTTCATTGTGTGGGAGCTCAGGGTCAAGGAGCCTATAGTGCGTCTGAGGATCTTCACGAACAGAAACTTCCTTGTCGGCACCTTTTTGATAATGCTCGTTGGAGTGGTACTTTACAGTGCCATAACACTGATCCCCCTCTATCTGCAGACCCTAATGGGATACACAGCACTTCAAAGCGGCACTGCGGTTAGCACCCGCGGAGTGGGCGCCTTGCTGGCCATGCCCATTGTCGGCTTTCTGACCGGAAGGGTCGACTTTCGCAAGCTGATAGGATGCGGATTTCTGCTTGTGGCCCTCTCGCTATGGATAATAGGAGACCTCAACCTTGAAATTACGATGACCCATATAGCACTGCCCTCGATGCTCACTGGCGTGGGGCTTGCCATGATGTTTGTTCCTCTTGCTACCGTTGCGATGGGAACCCTCCCCCAAAGCGAGATGGGAAACGCCAGCGGTATCTTCAACCTCATGCGAAACATCGGAGGAAGCGCAGGCATTGCCCTTTTGACCACCTTTCTGACACGCCGGGCGCAGGCCAATCAGTCCACTATTATTGCCCATCTGTCTGCTCTAGATTCCAACTTCAGTCAGAGACTGAATGAACTGCAGAGCTTTCTAAGCGTACATGTACCGGCAGTGGAAGCCGGCAGGCAGGCCAAATTTATCATCTACGATCTTGCCAGACAGCAATCCCAACTCCTAGCGTTTGTTCAGACATTCCATGCTCTTGCTATAATCTCGGTCTTGTGCATAGCCGCGACGCTGTTTCTTAAAAAGATACGACCGAAAGAACCAGCGACCCCATCAATACGTCGAAAATAGGATGTCATTTACGCGTCAATCCCGCAACTTTGTAGAGACTGCCCCGCTGACAACAGTTTTGCTGAGATCACTCGCTGTCGGCGCAGATCTTAATTCTTTCGCTCTTCTGTTAGACTAATAGCGAAAAGGAGGTATTACCTTTGTTCCGTTGGTTGCGCGAACGCCGTCGAGCCGAGCTTAGAAAGCGTCTGTTTCCTCATGAATGGGACGACTGCCTGCGCAAAAACCTGGCCCATTATTGTATGTTATCTGACCCTGAGCGCATGGAACTGCAGGCCATGGTCCAGGTATTGTTGGAAGAAAAATACTGGGAAGGTTGCGGCGGTCTGGATCTTACTGACGAAATCCGCGTGACAATTGCGGCACAGGCATGTCTTCTTCAACTGAGGCTGCCCCATGACTATTACCGTAATGTTCAGTCAATCCTCGTATATCCTTCGACTGTAGTGCCTCCGGAATATCATCCGGGTTTTTTCGAGCATACATATGATCCAATAGAAGCCTCTATCCCCATTCTGGGCCAATCCATTGCCCAAGGCCCGGTTATTCTAGTATGGGACGCTGTCCTTCACGGGGCCAGACACCCCGAGCAGGGTCATAACGTTGTTTACCATGAGTTTGCCCACAAGCTTGATATGCTGGACGGGGCTGCCGACGGTACGCCACCGCTCAGTCATGACAAGCTGATCGAATGGGTCGCCGTATGCTCTCACGAATTCCTGCGGTTGCGACACCTGGCAGAAAGCGGACAAAGAACATTCATTGACTCTTACGGTGCGAAAGACGAGGCCGAGTTTTTTGCGGTCGCAACGGAAGAGTTCTTCGACCGGCCCGTCAGCCTTCGGGAAGATGCGCCCGATCTGTACAGAGTTCTCAGTGAGTACTATCGCCAGGATCCGGCCGGAAGAGTCGATAGTCGCTTCTAAAACAGTATCCCGACGCCGGCCCCGTAGAAATGTCTGAATCCGCCGAGATTGCCCGACAGGCGCACACCTGTTTCGACATCTATCTCCAGCCAGTGAGTCACGAGATACTGGAGGCCGCCGTCGAAATTGAAGCCCGCCCCTTCGTCTCGAGATGTCTTTGTTTGGCCATAGACCTCGCCATACAGCTGCAATCTTTCGATTGGGCTCCATGTCAGGGCAAGAAACTGGTTGAAGGTGGTGAAGCGTTTGCCCCCTGCCGACACAGGGTCGGTCAGGGAGCCTATGCCAAGCTGCATTGATATCCCGACGTCATCGCTTACGGAATATGCAGCTATACCACTTAAAGTAGCGCCAAGACCCCGGCTTCCAAACGTATCGTTTCCGGATGGCAGGGTCAGCACGGTCTCGATTGATCCGATCCATTTATCTGTATAGCCCAGCACATGCTTGATACCTATTGCGGCAGCCGAAAGACCGGACGCCGCCTCTGGCGGATTCCCCGATCTCTGACTCGTATAATTCGGCGCCAGGAATTTAATTTCATTCTGTCCGGGAAGACCGATCCTCACCTCGGTTTGGGGATAACTGTCAGACTTTCCTCCGCCTTCTCCCCTGAGATTCGCCCTCATGTAACCGAGTTCCAAAACAGCATGTCCAAACGGGACGGCGCAGGCGCTGTCCGAAAATGTGGGTCGGTCCAGAAGTGAGAAGAGGGCATTAGGGTTTGAAGCTGAGCAGGGATCGGCCGGGCTGGTCTCAATATCTTCAGCATAAGCTGCTACGCCGCAAACGACCGCTAAAAAGCACAGGAGCAATATTGCAATGCATCGTCTCCACAGAACCACTTTACATAACAAGATATTTCCTCCGGCAGTTTTCGCCTGTCGAATCGGACGGTTTTGCATTACTGGAAGCTATCTCAAATTTTGGATTATTCGCATATCGTCGAATACCGCTTTTTTTTCATGATAACAACAATTCACGCGGTTATCTCGGTCTGACTGCGCTTTCAGGTTTTATGTTTTGAAACGACCTTTTCGAACATCACAGCCAGCCCGGTGCCGAGGGCATGGATTGCATCGATGCTCAGGCGATTCTCCACCGTCGAGTCAAAGAAGACATGAAGGGATGATTCTATATCGCCGTCCTGTTCCCAATAGCAGATTAACATCGGCACCTTGGGGAGGGGATACAGGATCAGGGATATATCGGATGAAAACATGTTGGTTGTCCTGTCCGCACTGAAGATGTAGATGAGATCCTTGAAAAGATCGGGATTGCTGTCGGCCATTCGCTTGAGCGGTTTCTCGCAAAGCTGCTCAAAAAGTGGGGCCATCCCGATCCCCTTTTTCAGCTCTCTGAAGGGAATCCATTGCCCGGACAAACTGTCTCCCGCGTCGTGGAGAATATAGTCGAGCAGAATAAAGGTCATCCATGAGTGAGTATGATAGTCGGATGTGATGTTGCCTTTTGAGTCTATGAAAAAATCCTTGCCGAGGCATTTTATGACCAGGCTATCCCCGACAATGCTCGCACCTAATCTCTCCGCTGAAGAGAGTAAATCCATCCCGGACACCTTTTTTCTCAATCCCTCGACAACCTTCTCCCTGTTACGGGCGATGGATTTATGGGTGATTATCTCGGCTGATTTCAATCCGGGATCGCCGGTCGAAATGTGCGGGCAATCCGATAGCTGCTTTTCGCCCATCAGCACGGCGGCTGCGAATGCCATGCACGTGCGGATCGAGCACTGGCCGCAGTTCGACTTCGGGAGAAGCTTGTAGATTTCCAGAGGATTTTTGAGCTGACTCATCCTTGAACAATATTTCCGCTTTTTGTTTAAGATAGCACATATTCATCAGTTTGCTCATTGCTGCTTGCTTTCCTGAGATTTTATCTTTTCGATAACCTGAGGCATCAATTCGGACAACTTTTCTGACCAGGCCTTTCTGCTGCTTACAGAATACACGCCGAGGTTGCCCTGTCCGTCAACGCTTAGCAGTGCCACCGGGGAGATCTTCAGTCCGCCTCCGGTGCCGCCGCCTTTGCCCTCGCCCTTGCACTGGCCGTTCATGCCCCTTTTTTCGTCCTTGCCCCCGCCTTCACCCTCGCCCATAAAACCTCCGCCTGCAACACCGACACTTATCTCAAAGAGCGGCAGGATGGTCTTGTCATCGATGACAATCGGTTTGCCGATTACGGTATCCTTTACTGTCATTCCATCGAGCTTGCTGAAGAGCGTATCAATCATCATCTTCACATGTTCCATTTCAGCCTCCTAATTTGATGAGTGGACTAAAATCCTGCGAACGCGCGATAGAAGCAGCCCCACAAATATGAGAAGGAGACTGCCGATCACTATCCTAAGGCTCAGGATGCCTTCAGCAACACAGCGCTCCTGTGTGAAGTCGGGCTCAAGACTTATCGGCAGCGGGAGCGCTGCAAGCATGGAGGCCAAAACGCCCGCACAAAGACCTGTTTGAGCTGGATCTCCCAAGCCGAGGACCAATCTTATCCCGCCATTCGGAGAGATGCTGCGCCAGACCTTTCGAGCCGGACCGATCAGCGACGGCAGCTTACCAAGAAAAGAAATGGTCCCATCGGCAGTAGGACGGAATGGCCTGAATGAACGTTTGCGCTTCTTGTCGCAGGAAGCAGCCGGCCTGAAATGAAACATGCGGCGCTTGCCGAGCAGGATGGAAATCGTTCCGCGGCTCTTAGTGTATTCAGCAGATGCCAAGCCCCACAGCCACGTTATCAGGATATCTCCGCCGAACCTTCCATCGAAGGCCCCTTGGATGTTCAAGCGAAAGGGTACGATAATAATTACCGCCATGACTGTGGCGGCAGCTATTAAAATAACCGGCGTCATGGCTCTGAACGCGGCCCAAATTTTTTGAGGGCGACAAAGACGATGATCAAAGGCATGCAGAGCCGAGCGGCGCAGGACAGGGCATAGCCTGCCAGGGCTTCGACCAGCAATATCCCGTGCCACTTCATTTGAAACCAGCCCACAATGGCCTCCTCAAATGGTCTTGCATGTGGCCGCGCCCCTCAGCCATGAAATTCAGTGTGGACGTCGTGACCGTCGTAGTATGCCGAAATGCGTGATGAAATGATTGGGATCCCTTTTGTGACCCGGCCTTCTTCAAAACTGAAGCACTTCATCTTCATTCCTTTTCTGACGCACTTTCGACAACCTTGCAAATATTTCAAAGCAATCGATATGCCAATAATTTATGTTCATGGAAGGAGCATAATTATGGCTGCAGAGCCGTCAGACGCGCAGCAGGGATTCGCCCTGAAAAAAGACCTGGCTGATTTGTATAAACTATTTTATATAATAACAAATAAATTTATATACTTTCGCCAGCCCTGTTCTTTCTATGAGTGTAGGAAAAGTCTACGTTAGAAAAAGAATTAGTCCGATATCTTTCAGCCGTGGTTGAGGATGCTTCTCGCAAGGCTACTTATGTCTTCCGAAACTGGCCACGCATGAAAATATTTAAGATAGGTAAACGCTGTTATCTGCCCGGTGCTGAGCAGTTTCTCGGAAAGATTGATGTAATCGATGAACTCGTGGCCATCGTATAGCCCTATCATGGCCTCATAGATTATTCTGTGCAAGTCCAGAGAAAAGGCATTCGGGTCGATAAGTATGCGCGCATCGACAAACCTTCTATTATCGTAAATAACAGAGGCTAAGAGTGTCTGCTCCGCGATGATTTTGCACTTCATTTCATCACCTGTCATTGCTATTGATGCGGCCCCGAATTGAAAATACACGAATGTCTGTTCATAATAAGGATAACAAGAAAAATGATAAAATTAACTCGTCGCCAATTTCTACAGCGCGCTTCCATATTCGGGTCTATGGGCCTTGTTGCAAGCTACCCTGTTTTCATAGAGCGTTACATTGTTTTGACCAACTTTTATCGGATATATGTACCCAATTTGCCGGCTGCCTTCTCAGGATTGAAGATCGTTCAATTAACTGATCTTCACTATGGGTTCCTTGTTCCACTTGACCTTATTCGTAATGTTGTAGAACGGGCTAACCGGCTGAAGCCTGATCTTATTGTCTGCACAGGCGATTATGTTCATGAAAAGAATTCAGCCAGCCAAATCGATCAGGTCTGGCCTGTCCTTTCAGAACTGACCGCTCCGATGGGCGTGTATTCTGTCCTGGGGAATCATGATCACTGGGCTGATACATCTCGCTCGGATTACTGGTTAAGGCGGACACGACAGAATCTTCGGCACAAGTCGGTTCGACTTGAACGACAAGGACAACATTTATGGCTGGTCGGTGCTGGTGATTTATGGGAAGACCATAGCAGCCTTGACTCGCTCCTGGCCGGCCTGCCTGATACGGACTGTCGAGTTGTACTGGCGCACAACCCCGATACAGCAGATACAAAGCATTCATCTCGCATTGATCTGATCGTCTCAGGTCATACCCATGGCGGACAGATTGATATTCCGATCATCGGCCCCCCTGTTTTACCGGTTCGAAACAAAAACTACTCGAGCGGCTTGAAAGTTTCTCCGAGCGGATGCAAGGTGTTCATCTCGAAGGGCATTGGCTGGTCTATCTATCCCGTTCGATTTAATTGTTATCCAGAAATAGCTGTCCTGGAACTGGTGCCAGAGAAAGCATAAATGAAACATCTTTGCCGATGAAATAAAATTTTCGGTTACATTGTTTCCTTAGAAACTTGCCGGTTGGAGCATAACGTTATGTCGAGTCTCGAAAACTGCGGGGTCGGGTTCATCGTAGAACAAAAAAAACTGTATAATGGCATTACGCTCAACTATGCCAGAAGAGGCGAAAAAGCGGACATCCCTGTCATCTTTCTGCACGGTTACATTGACTCATGGCGATCATTTGCAGGTGTGCTATCAGAGCTTTCCCCAAAACGTTACGCTATCGCGCCGGATCTCAGAGGGCATGGAGATTCAGACAAGCCTCCATACGGCTACAGCATAGGAGATTTTACCCGGGACTTGGTTTTGTTTATGGATGCAGTGGAGCTTAGAAAAGCAGACATTGTTGGCCACTCCATGGGAAGCTTTATTGCGCAAATGCTGGCAGCTGAATACCCTCATCTTGTGAGGCGATTGATCCTGATCAGTTCTGCTCCATCCGCTAGCGACAACAGAGTGCTCAAAGAGGTCAGATCTGTTGTGGATGCGCTGTATGATCCGATCGACAAAAAATTTATAGCCGATTTCCAGGCCCCATCAAACCCGATGCCTCAAGAAATTATGGATATGATAGTTTCAGAAAGCATGAAGGTCCCTGCCCGCATATGGAAGGATGCCCTATCGGGACTTCTTGAGGTGAACCACGAATCTATTTTGCACAATATCGCCGCGCGTACGCGGATTATTTGGGGTAACCAGGATGGAATATTTACCCGAAGTGATCAGAGTGCGCTACTATCTAAAATACGATACTCAAGTCTCCGAGAATATGATGCCGGTCATGCGCTTCATTGGGAAAAGCCGCAAGAAATTGCTGTCGATATAGAGACCTTTCTGGATTGACCGGCGGGCATTCTACGCCCGCTGAACCCTTAGCAGTTTGCATACCCCTCTTGATTGCAGGGACAAAAATGTCTGCTGATATAAAGGAAACCGCATGCAGAAATATGTGATTTCCACAATTGCACAGCCGATCAAAAATATATACGGTTTAAATAATGTAGGGGCAATTCCGTAGCTCAGCGGCCCCTTCCAGCATCAATTGCCAGAAAAACACAACTGGGCAGAGTGTCGCCTGTGATAATCGGAGGTCATGTCAAGCGTGCCGAGTGCAAGTGCTGCTACCACCAATAATAGTATCGATGCAAAGTCGATGCCTTATCCGGACAACTGGTCATACCTGTCCGATGAGCTGATCTTGCTGGACATGGTGCTGCGTTTTGAGATCGCGAGACAGCGATTCATCAGACCGCAAAGGCAGAATGATCAATACAAAGGGTTGGTGCTGTTCGATGAAGACATGGATTTTCTGCTTGAGAACAGGGATGCCCCATTTTATCAGTCAAGCGGAATGCCGGACGGGAGCCCGGAGTTAAGGTCAATGCTGGCTGAGATTAATAGATTGGAATCGCGGATACTGGAGCGGAGAAGCGCCGGTTCTGACGCTGGAATGTATCCTGCGCTGCCGCGACTTGCACGCATATTCGGGCTGTCGCGTCTTGAGGAGCGGTGTGTGATTGTCTGCCTTGCGCCGGAATTGGACCTGAAATACGAAAGACTGTACGCATACTTGAATGACGATATAACCAGAAAAAAGCCGAATGTCGGCTTAATGCTGAATCTTATGAGCAGGTCGCCAGAAGAGAAGGCCAGACTGCGGCAGCTTTTTGATCAGAGGGCCGCATTGTTTCACTACGGAATTTTGCAGCCGGGTGATGCTGACTCTTTTTCGGTTGGCCGCGATGTGCCCTTGCTCTCGATGCCGCTGAGGCTTGACGGAAGGATCGTCGACTACCTCATGGATATCGACAGGATTGATTCCAGCCTTGATAGCATTGTCACACTGGAGAGGCCGTCGGACCATGCGGACTCTGTTGAGAGGTTTGCCCCTGAAGGCCTGACGAAGCAGATCTGCGAGTTTATTCAAGCCTGCTTTCCGATGCAGGAAGCGGAACGTCGTAATGTGGCGATGCATCTTTACGGCCCGCATGGTGCGGGAAAGATGGATACAATACGCGGCGCATGCCGCGAACTCGGCTTGCCTCTTATAGTCGTGGAACTTGGGAAAATCGCGGTGAAAAAGAGGCCTCTGCCTGAAATACTATGGCGCATTGGACGGGAAGCGCTTTTGCAGCAAGGCGTTCTTTGCCTCAATGGTATTCAGAATCTGACCGACATTAACGAAGAGGATAAAAAAAGTGATGCGCTGAATCTGCTCTTCGAATCAATGAAACTGTTTTCTCCTCTGACCTTCATACTGGGCATAAAACCATGGCAGCCGGAGGCTTCAGATAACGATTACGTGTTTATCGGCATCGAAGTCAAGGTGCCTGATGGCAGGAAACGTCGGCATATTTGGAAGCAGTATAGCCATTCACACGGATTTCAGCTTAGCGACCCCGATGCGGGCGAACTGGCCGCAAAATTCAGGTTCACGCCGGGCAGGATAAAAGAGGCTGTGCGGACAGCCAGGAGCTATTCACTCTGGTCATTAGAGAATAGAGGGACGATAACCAGGGAACATATATACTCCGCCTGTCGGGCGCAATCGAACTCAAAGCTTGGCACCCTGGCGCGCAAAATCGTCCCACTGTATGTCTGGAGCGACATTGTGCTGCCGCATGTTCAGCGGGCAATGCTGCGGGAAATATGCAGTCAGGTCAGATATCATCACATTGTATACGATGATTGGAAGTTCGACCGGAAAGTATCACTCGGCAAAGGCTTGACGATCCTGTTCTCGGGTCCTTCCGGCACCGGAAAGACGATGGCTGCAGAAATAATTGCAAATGAGCTCGGACTTGAGTTGTTCAGGATCGACCTCTCTCAGATAGTCAGCAAGTATATTGGAGAGACGGAAAAAAATCTGGACAGGATTTTTACCGAAGCCGGTGACACCAATTCGATCCTGTTTTTCGATGAAGCGGATGCTCTTTTCGGAAAACGATCAGAGGTCAGAGACGCACATGACCGCTACGCAAATATTGAAATCGCCTACCTCCTGCAGAAAATGGAAGAATACGACGGGATCACAATATTGGCTACCAACCTGCGTCAAAACATGGACGAGGCCTTCTTAAGGAGGCTGCGCTTCAGCGTTGACTTCCCCTTCCCTGATGAGAGGCAGCGCGAGCTTATCTGGAGGAATATATTTCCGCCTGCCGCCCCTATCGGCGCTGATATCGACTTTCCTTTCCTCGCAGCCAGGTTCAGACTATCGGGCGGCAATATCAGGAACATTGCGTTAACGGCCGCCTTTTATGCGGCTGAAGAATCATCAGACATCCGGATGCGGCACATTATTATTGCAGCCAAGAGGGAATATCAAAAGATAGGCAAGCTCTGCGTAAAGGGCGATTTCGGCGAATACTACTATTTGATCGAAGAGGGAGGGACTGTATGAGCGATTTTACGGCCATCGGCGACATCGGCGAGACCCTCAAAAAACTGCTGGACAGCGATCCCTGGACCGGGATATCTCCAAAGCCTGAAATAACCTTTAAATCACCGAAGGAGGTCAAGGATGATGGAGGCAGCGCCAACAAGGTCTCGCTATTCCTCTACGAAATAATCGAAAACCCCCATCTCAGGAATGAGGAGCCGATACGGGTCGACGATTCGCGGCTTCATACGGCGCCGCTTGTGCTGGACCTATACTATCTCGTCACTCCCTATAGCGACGATAAAACGCAGGAAAAATATATTCTCGGCAAGGTGATGCAGATATTTTACGATCACTCGATTCTGGGCGGGACCATTCTGCAGGGCTCGCTCTCCGGCTCGGACGAAGAGATGAGACTCGTTCCCCACGGCATATCGCTCGACGACCTCACAAAGATATGGAACGCATTTCAGGATGTAGCTTACAGGCTATCCGTCGCATACCTGGTCACTCCGGTCAAGATAGATTCTACCAGAGAACTAGGCATGCAAAGGGTGGTATCGAAAGAAATGAACCACGCAACGGTGGGGCAGAGGAGGTAGGAGTGCCGCTAACATCACCGTTTATGACAGACGGGTTCACCGCCTATATCGGCGATGTGATGACATCGAAACTGACCTTCGCGGTCTGGCTCGTCGATGATTTCACACAGCAGAAACCGGAGGGAAGTGTCCAGGTGAATCTGAAGGACGGCAGCATAAAGGCATCCAGGAACCTGAGCGGGTATTATCTCTTCAACGATCTGTCTGCAGGTACGCATGTAATCAGCGTAGAATCCGACATGTATCTCCCGGCTGAGATGACTATCGATACAACAACGCTCGATCTGAAAAAACCTGCCGTCCAGCTACTTCTGAAGCCTGCGCCCCAGTATCCGTTTCCGGCGTCGGCAACCCTGTTAAGAGGAGTGGTGACTAACGGTTCGCCGGTGGCCGGAGCGACCGTGAGCGTTACAGCCAAGCCCATAATGACGTTTACTGATGATCGCGGAGGGTTTGTCATCTACTTCAAAGGCATCAAAACAGAAACCGTTATGGTCGTAATCAAAAAAGGAGCGGATACAAAATCGATACCGGCAACGATAGAAGAGGGAAAGACCGTATCGACAGGCGTTATTCATTTTCCGTGATACAACTGTACCACGGGCAACAGTCATGCAAAGGAGGAATTTATGCCAGAGTATTTGTCACCGGGAGTATATGTAGAAGAGATAGAGATAGGCTCAAAGCCTATCGAAGGGGTGAGCACCAGTACCGCGGGGTTTTTGGGCGAGGCCGAAAGGGGACCGACTGTTCCATGGCTGGTGACAAGCTGGCTTCAATACCAGAGACTTTTTGGCAGTTACTTTGGTGCAGATAAATTTATGCCTTATGCTGTGGAGGGATTTTTCGAGAACGGCGGACAGAGATGTTATATAGGCAGAATAGTCAAGAGCGGAGATGCGCCAGCCACTCTGGCGACTTTTAAATTGACAGCCGGTGGTGCAGCCGCACTCACTTTGAATGCGACAGGCGAGGGCGACTGGGGAAACAGAATCGCTGTCAAGATTACACCGGGTACATTTGGAGGATTCAGGCTGAGTCTTTTTTACTGGAAGACTGCGCCTGCCAATCTATTCGATCCCGGCATAGATCTTACCAGCCAACCACGTCCTGCAATCGCCGAGACTTTCGACAGTCTCTCGGTAATCGAATCATCACCTGATTATTATGAAAAGAGAGTAAACGGCATATCCAATCTTGTTGTTTTGACAAGGGAAGCGGGCGATTCCGGAAGCATCCCTGACACTAAAGCAGATCAGGTAGGAACAGCACAGGGCGGTGCGGCATCATCAATAACACTAGCTACCTCCGCATCTGCCACAAATGACATTTACAATGGAATGATCGTCGGTATGACAGGAGGCACCGGTAAAGGACAGATTCGAAAAATTACGGCCTATGTCGGCGCCACCAAGGTTGCCACTGTAGATTCGAACTGGACTACGGCACCGGACAATACTTCAATCTATTATGTGTCGCCAATGCACGCCATGAGTGAAGGCAGTGACCTTCTGGGTCAACAGGATACTGCACAGGGTGGTGCGGCCGATTCTATTACTCTTTCTGCTACGGCCTCAGGTAGCGACGATGCATACAACGGCATGCAGATTTCGACTATCGATGGAACCGGAAGTGGACAGACGCGCACGATTACCAATTACGTCGGAGCTACCCAGGTTGCGACGGTCGACTCCAACTGGATCACGACACCTGATAACACATCCGTGTACCGGATTGCACCGCTCTTAGTACTTGCAGATTATGAAAGGACTGATACTAATACCCCTGGAAATCGCAAAGGGTTGACAGGCTTCTCGGAGGTAGATGAGATTTCGATAGTGTATGCGCCTAATTCTCAGGCTGTCGCGGGTCTTGTCGGAGCCGTCATCACGCACTGCGAGCAACTGAAAGACCGCTTTGCCATAATAGATGCATCCCAAGGGTCGGCCAATATTGCAAACCTTGCTCCTCGAAGCATTAATGATACCAAGTATGCCGCCTTTTATTATCCATGGATTCAGGTGATCGACCCTGATGCTGGGCTTCTCCGTCTTATTCCGCCCGGAGGGTATATGGCCGGCATCTATGCCCGAAGCGATACGGAACGCGGCGTGCACAAGGCTCCGGCAAATGAGACCGTGCAGGGAGCAGCCGATCTCGAGTTCCAGATCACCAAGGGCGAACAGGATGTGCTGAATCCTAGAGGCGTGAACGTCATACGTGCATTCCCAGGCAGAGGCATTAGGATCTGGGGCGCACGCACTCTTTCAAGCGATCCCCTCTGGAAGTACATCAATGTCCGGCGTCTTTTCATTTACCTCGAAGAATCGATCGATGAGGGCACTCAGTGGGTTGTCTTCGAACCCAACAATGAAAAGCTCTGGGGAAGGGTAAAGGCCACCATTTCGGAATTTCTCACAAGGGTATGGAAGGACGGCGCCCTGATGGGGACAAAACCGGAAGAGGCATTTTTCGTGAAGTGCGACAGAACGACGATGACACAGGATGATATAGATAACGGCAGACTTATTTGTATCATCGGTGTTGCGCCGGTCAAACCAGCGGAATTTGTAATCTTCCGTATTGCCCAGTGGGCCGGTGGATCTTCGGTCACTGAATGATAAGGAAATGGAACATTTTCTCGTCAGAACATAAAGGAGGAAAATAGCGATGCCCAGACAGGATCCATACAGGCAGTTCAGGTTCAGGGTAGAGATCGATGGTGTCACCCAGGCAGGGTTCAGCGAATGCACCTTTGCCGACACGACCACCGACCCGGTTGAATACCGCGAAGGCGACGAGCCGCCGACGGCGCGCAAGCTTTCGGGACTGACTAAGTACGGCAATATCACGCTCAAGTGGGGGATAACCGACTCACTGGAGCTGTACAACTGGAGACAGCAGATAATCGACACCGGCGCAGCAGGAGCGCGCAAGAACATGTCCATCATACTGATTGACGAAGCTGGAAGCGATAAGGCGCGCTGGAACATCACGCGGGCCTGGCCGACAAAATACGATCCACCCGATTTCAGCGGAAAGGGAAACGAAGTCGCCATTGAAACGCTCGAAATAGTCCATGAAGGCTTTAAGAGGGTTTCCTAATACGATTCGGAGGCATAAATGACCTTTCAAACGGAATTCCAGTTCACGCTCCCGAAGGGCTATGTGGATCAATCGGGGACCCTCCACAGGGAAGGAATCATGCGCCTGGCAACAGCTGCAGACGAAATCCTGCCCATGAAGGATCCTCGTGTCCAGGCCAATCCGGCTTATCTAACCGTCATATTGCTGTCACGGGTGGTAACAAAGCTCGGAGACGTCCAGGCGATCAACACCAAAACAATCGAAAACCTCTTCGCCTCGGACCTTTCGTTTCTACAGGATTTCTATTCGAAAATAAATGAAAACGGGACGGGGAGGCGGACTGCAGTGTGTCCCAAGTGTGAACATAAATTCGACCTGGAGGACGATTCACCGGGGGAATAAGGGGCTACCCCCTCGACAGAATCTACGAGGAGGTAGCCTTTATAGCATATCATTTCCGCTGGTCGCATGAGGAGATCATGCAAATGGAGCACAGGGAGCGGCTGAGATGGGTTGAGGAGATATCGAAGATCAACCGACGTCTCGGCGACGAAAAGGAGATGTCGATCCTTGATACGTAGAGACGAAAGGCAATTAACCAAGTGAGCGCCTAGGCGGCAATGAGTTGCCGTGCTGAATAAAGATAGGAGCTGAGAAACATGGCAACAGGGAGCAAGCCCGATCCATACAGGGGATTCCGGTTCCGCATAGAGATCGATGGTATAGCGGTCGCGCACTTTTCGGACGTGTCCGGACTTCAGGTTGAAACCGAGATCGAGCCGTACGAAGAGGGCGGCGTCAATGACTTTGTCCATCAGCTTCCAAAGAGGACCAAGTTCCAGCCCGTTACCCTTAAACGCGGCATTACCGATGCGGATACCCTGTGGAGCTGGCACCAGGACGTTGTTATCGGCAAATTCAAAAGAAAAAACGGCTCCATTATTCTCCTTGACGAAGCAGGCAACGATAAATGGAGATGGAATTTTTCGAACGCCTTCCCGGCGAAATGGACAGGCCCGGACCTCAAGGCTGATGGCAATGCCGTTGCCTTCGAGACCATAGAGCTTGTCCATAACGGCATTAAAAAGGGTTAGCCGATGAGATCGCCCGGCAGACAGAGAGGGGCATTTCAGGAAAATATCAGATTGTGCTTCGACAGATATTTTAGCGGGGCTATTTCCAGAAAATACCTGATCAGGAGAAGAGTGTATGCCTTTGCGCCTGCACTGACCTTTCGGAAGAAAGCGGGCAGGGGTTTTTCCCTCAAGACAGATTTTTTTGTCAGCGTGGCTCTCCGAATGATGAGGCGATATTCGTTCCAGAATACTATTCTTTTCCAGGTCAAAGAAGGTGCGGCCGGTCGTTCCGTTGAGATTCCCGCTGCGTACAGTCGAATATCACATCATGCTATCCAGATAACAAATCGCGCGGTCTTTAACAGTTTTGATTTGGCAGCGGTTCCGTCTCAGGCAAAGTCAGGGCGGATCGCGTCGGTGACGCTCACGAAAATTCATCCCTCAGGGGTCGGTCAGGGCCAAACTGCCATACGGGAGCGCTCCCGTGGCCGCAAAGCGGCAGGGCCCTCTCAGCAGCAATATAAATCAATCCATTCCGAAAGGAATATGTTCTCCTCTTCGGCAATGTCGCTTCATTACCGTGGTGCTGAATTCATTGAAAGGATATTCAATAGAGCGGAAATGCAGAAAGAAAGAGTAACGAATCGATATGCAGCAGCGCCCTCTGCGAGGCTAATGACGACAGGGATCGGCTTGTCATCTTCGCGGTCTGAACAAGCTGGAGTTTCCGTTGCTCCAGCCGAGCGGAGAATCGTTTTTCAGCTTGACGGCCGAGTCCGGCAGGAAGTGAAAGAGATGAAAAGCTTTGTCCGTAAGACCGAGGAGCGCGTCCGCGAGGATGTTATCAGCAGGATCAGGGAAATAACTTCTGAGCGGGGCCAGGCAGTCGACGTCGGGCAGCTTACAAATCAGGTCTGCCGGAACATAGAGCGGATGATCAGGTCCGAGCGTGAAAGGAGGGGAATGTAGATGCTAGTGAAGGCGTTTCTGACCAGAAAGGACAACCCGGCCGTTGTCGTGCCCTGTCTTTTCAATCCGAAAGAGCTGAGCGTCGAAAAGAGCAACCAGTTCGCGGAAGTCGCCATTCCGGGGCTCTCCTCGCCCATATACCAGTTTGTAAGGGGCAATGCAAGGTCGGTGACCATGGACCTTTTCTTCGATACCTACGAAGAGGGGACAGACGTAAGAACTCATACCGATAAGATAACGGGCTGGGACGCCGGCAGCATGTTCAGCAATCTGCCAGGCGCTGCAAAGGGTCTCATGGATATCGACTCCGAGTTGCATGCGCCGCCTATCTGCCTTTTCATCTGGGGCGCCTTTGTGTTTCAGTGCATTATCGACCGCGTTTCGAAGCGGTTCACGATGTTTCTGCCCGAGGGAATACCTGTAAGGGCGACCCTTTCCGTCACGCTGAAAGAATACCGTGACGTTGATATCCAGGTAAAGGAACTCGACCTTCGCTCGCCGGATGTTACAAAGAGATGGACAGTGAAACAGGGAGACAGCTTGTGGTCGATTGCAGTCAAGGAGTTCGGCGATCCTGAAAGCTGGCGGCTGATTGCGGATGCAAACGGCATCGATAACCCCCGAGTGATCAGTCCGGGAACAGACCTCGTGATCCCGGTTAAGGAGTGAGCGAAATGGCCCTGGAGATTCTCTCATTGTCTACCGCCAATTTTTACGCTCCACGTTTTGAGGTTGAGATCAACAACAGTCGCCTTGCGGCCAATATCTCGAAGGCGATCATGGAAGTCACAATCGATGAAAAGATGGATGAGGGCGCTAGTTTCCGCTTTACGGTCAATGACGAATTCGACATGGCTAAGCAACAGTTCAGATGGCTCGATAATCCCCTGTTCGATTTGGGGAACGTTGTCAGCATCCGCATAGGTTACGGAGGTGATTTGCAGGAAATAGCTCTTGGGACCATAAGCGGTCTTGAGCCGAGTTTTTTCTCCGGAGAACTGCCAACGATAGTTGTATCGGGGCATGATATGTCATACGATTATCTGAAGCGTTCGACACCTGAGAGGACATTTACTGACCAGGCTTACAGCGACATAGCGCGCACGATCGCATCCGAGGCCCAGCTGCAGTCAGCCGTTGACGACACGCCGAAGTTTGAGCCGTTCATTAGAAAGAACAACAATGACACCTATTACTCATTCCTTGAATCGCTTGCGGGCAAGGCAGGCTTCACTTTCTCGATCGACAGGCGCACTATGAACTTCTGCAAACCGAAGGACGACCGCAAAGAAATAATTACACTTTCATTGGGCAAGGACATAATAAGCTTTAGTCCGCGCATGAACACGACGGAAATCGTCACAGAAGTTGAGGTGCGGGGACATAACCCGCGGGACCCGAATACACCTATTGTTGGAAGCGCGAGGGCGGGCGGTGAGCGGGTCCAGGAACCGGGAAAGCGGACTGCCAGCCAGGTTGCCTCAGACCGGAGCGGCGATATCAAGCGGGTTATAACGGGCGTTATAGTTGATTCCATTGCCCATGCTAACGCTGTTGCCGAGGCGGAATTGAACCGGCGCAGCGATACGTTCATAGAAGGTGATGTCGCTTCCATAGGAATACCCGAGATCCGTCCGGCCGTGACCGTGAAGCTTGACAAGCTGGGTAGGAAGTTCAGCGGTAAATATTATGTGACGGAGACATCCCACAGTATCGGGAATAATGGATATCAGATGCGTTTCAAGGTGAAGAGGAACGCGTTATGAGCATACTGGATGCCTTAGGCGTAAACGATCATCAGGTCGGAAAGGTTCACGGAGTCGCGGCAGGACTGGTGACTAACAACCAGGACCCGGACGGGCTCGGAAGGGTGAAGGTGAAATTTCCATGGCTGTCTGATGACAACGAGACCGACTGGGTCCGCATGACGACGTTGATGGCGGGATCAGACAGGGGAAGCTTTTTCCTCCCCGAGGTAGGAGACGAAGTCCTCGTGGCCTTCGAGCATGGAGACATCAACAGACCTTTCGTAATCGGCTCGCTGTGGAACGGAGTGGACAAGCCGCCTGAGTCCAACAGTGACGGACAGAATAACATCCGGAAGATCAAGTCGAGAAGCGGACACGAGTTCATATTTAATGACAACAGTACATCGCAACAGGAAAAGGTCGAGATTCATACAAACTCAGGCCATAAGATTTCCCTTGACGATTCGACGGGCCAGGCGAAAATCGAAATCGTGGATAATACCGGTTCAAACAGCATCGTCATTGATTCAGTGCAGAACAGTATTTCAATAAGCTCGTCACTGCAGCTCAATATCAAGGCGAACATAATAGAGATTTCGGCGGACTCGATGTTGACGATTAAGGCAGGTGCAGTCCTGACGCTTCAGGGCTCGCTTGTAAAGATAAATTAGGAGGTGTCGCATGCCGCTTGCAGCAAGGGTAGGAGATTTAACCAGTCATGGGACGCCTCTGGCGCCGGGCCCTGGCAGCTTTAATGTGCTGATCGGGGGAATGCCTGCGTGGAGGGTCGGTTCCGACATGCATACCTGCCCGCTTTTCAACGGACCGTCGCCGCATGTGGGCGGAATGGTTGCTATCGGCAGCTTCACCGTATTCATTAATAGTCTTCCGGCGGCAAGGCAGGGAGACATGATTGTCGAAGCGGGCCCCCCTAATACGATCGCGATGGGGTGCCCGACAGTGGTAATAGGATAATGTCGTCCCGATGCGGGGAGGAGATATGGCCAAGGAATTTCTCGGAGTAGGATGGAAATATCCGGTGCAGCTTACGGGGACCGGCGCAATTGCCCTGTCCCTTTATGAAGATGATATCAGAGAGGCGATCCTGATCATACTCGGCACGGCAAAAGGGGAGCGCGTTATGAGACCGGACTTCGGCTGCGGCATTCACGATCTTGTTTTCGCCCCTATCAATACAGCGACGGTAACTCTTGTCCAAAATTCCGTGAGGGAAGCCCTGACCGTATACGAACCGAGGATCGAACTGGACAAGGTCGAGGTGCTTGCGGACAAGGCGGACGAGGGCAAGCTGATTGTGAACATTGACTATCGGATGAGGTCGACGAACAGCAGATTTAATCTTGTGTATCCGTTTTATCTGAAGGAAGGCAGCCGATGATAATAGAACCGCCGAAGATCGACAAGCGAACCTTCAGCCGTTTGGCTGAGACTCTCCTTTTGATGGCCCCGCACTATGTGCCGGAGTGGAAGGCCGAAGACGGAGATGCAGGGAGCGCGCTTGCGAAACTGCATGCCTTTATGACGGAGATAATGATAACAAGGCTCAATCAGGTGCCTCGCAAGAGCCTTATCGCATTCCTTGACATGCTAGGCATCCGGCTTGTGCCTGCACAACCTTCGAGAGTGCCGATCGTCTTCAAGCTCGCTCAGGGCACGACCGGAGACGTGCTTGTGCCGCCTCGTACACAGACTACCGCCGGCAAGACCGCTGAGCATGACGAAGTCCCGTTCGAGACCGAGAAATATCTCCAGGCCGTCGTGAGCAGGCTTACCGAGCTGATCAGCGTCGATCCGGCGACTGATTCAATATATGTCCATACCTCTAATATCATAGATTCAAAAGGGAACGTTAAGGACAGTCAGGATGCCTTTACCCTCTTCTCCGGTACTAATCAGCAGGAGCACAGCCTGTACTTTGGTCAAAAAGACCTGCTGAACATCAAAGGACCTGGTGAGATAAGGCTGTCTATTACAGTGCCTCCCGCCCCCGGCAACAACGGATCAGATATTGTCTGGGAATATTGGGGAGAGGACAAGGCGAAGAATGTAGACAGGTGGATCAAGCTTGATGTGATAAGCGATGCAACTGACGGGTTGAGCGGCAGCGGCGAGATATTTCTTTTCAAAGGACTCGAAGGAGAGATTAAAGAGGTCAAGCTGGAAGATATATTTTCAGCTACGGGCAGAGTTGCTACAAAGGACGCGGCTATCGCAGGTATGAAAAACCGTTGGATCAGGGCCAGACTCGCTTCACCTCTGACCGGAACTGCCTGCAGTAAGGTCCTGGCATTGGATACCGTATTCCTTAAGACGGCCCCGTCAGGAGACGTTCCGATAGATGCCGGGTTCTTCAATGACGTGGCGCTGGATTACACAAGAAAGGCTCCTATGGAAGGAAGGGGCGAAATGTCTGAGATTCGACCTATACGTAAGTTAACTAACGTTTATATTTTTGGCAGTCAGCCGAAACTCTATGATGCATTTTACATAGGAAACAAAGAGGTCTTATCTAAAAAAGGAGCGACGATCGATCTTTCATTTATTTTGCAGATTTATCATACTTCATCCGACCTTACAGCGCCGAATCCGGTGCTTGCCTGGGAATACTGGGACGGAAACGGTTGGCAGGCGCTTACGATTTTGAATGATGACACCAACAGCTTCACCGAAGCCGGTGATGGCCTGATCATCGAGTTCATAGTCCCCGAAGGTATCAGTGAGACGGCAGTCTTCGGCCAGAAGAATTATTGGATACGCGCAAGGCTTATTGGCGGCGACTACGGAATGGAAGAATATAAGATCGATCCTGCTACTAATGTTGTCAATGTAACTGCCAAGTTCAAACTCCC